>Ga0316221_1001043_pt1 | contig 31079 bp, 30 predicted proteins | sample TBH18007metaG_FD_206003 | JGI IMG/M metagenome (GOLD analysis project Ga0316221, IMG submission 206003) | Freshwater microbial communities from Trout Bog Lake, Wisconsin, USA - TBH18007 | ecosystem: Environmental > Aquatic > Freshwater > Lake > Hypolimnion/Profundal zone | place: USA: Wisconsin... | reverse complement strand
CTTTTAATCATTTTTTTCATAATAAATCCTTTCTTTTTTACTCATCGCCCTAGCTGAAATGATACGAATTAATGACTGTTCTTGCCGTAGGGTAAATACGACTGTCAACAAAACGTCTAGGTTGGTCAAACCCAGGGCCACGTAGCGCGACTCAACCTTACTATGCTTATCATCGGAAACGATCAAAAGAGGTTGATTGAAAAACACCTCCTCAACTGCGCTCTGAGTGACGCCGTGCTTATCTTGGCTTTTGCGAGCGTTGCCTACATCCCAAGAAAAACCTGTTATAGTAGAAAAATTAATCATAAGTTGTATATTATCATAGTATACAAAATAAGATCAACTGACAGGAAAATACCTGGTAAATAATAGGTTCGCTAGGCATAAAGTCTATTTGAAAGGAATAAACAGGTCACCTATAAGTGGTGTTATCGCACCTATTTAGGTCAAGTTCTGGCTTCAACTTGCATGGGTTGGATTTCGCGCAGAATGATGTCGCCCACCTGAATCGAAGTCTGCTTTAGGTTAAAGTTTGTCTGGAGATTCAGCCAAAACTGGGGCGTCGTATTGAAATAGCGTGCCAGCCTAAGGGCAGTATCGCTTGTGACCCCGCGACGTTGACGCACCACCTCATGAATCCTGGTTGCGGGTACACGTAATGCAAGTGAAAGCGCATTCGCGCTCAACCCAAGCGGCAGGAGGAATTCTTCTCGTAGAATCTCACCCGGATGGATGGGTCTCAGGTTATTTTTAATCATAATCAGGCCATTCACTGCGAATCAATGATTCCTTTTACCCAAGCACTAATGTGCGCTATATCAAGTTCTCGGTTTTCAAACATCGTGATAATGACTTCATAAGCCGCTTGTGAACTTGTTTTTAATCGATATGCATTCATGCGCAGAAAAACATCCATCGTAGCAAAAGCAATTCTCTTGTTGCCGTCCACGAAGGGATGATTGATCACGAGACTTTCAAACAGGGCGGCAGCCTGCGACTCAATGTCAACATAATAGCCTGACTGCGGGCGATGAACAGACGCCTCTAGCGCTCCTCGATCGCGAAGGCCTGACGCCCCACCAAATTTTTGAATGAGAATCTCATGCATCATGAGCACCTCATCGATCGTTAAATAGACGGTCATTACTTAGCGAGCGCTTGATAGAGCGTCTCAAATTCATGCAAGCTTTGCGCAAAATGCGTCATCACCTTTTGGCTTGGTGCAACGGCACCTTTCTTTGACAGGTAGTCACGGAACGCTTCATCCAATACCGCATGGAATTTACGTCCCTCAGCCCCTGCAATCTCACGCAACGTGTTTAATACCTCAGGATTGGCCTGAGAAGAAAATTTACTTAATTGGGATGTGCGCATCAATAGACTCTTTCATGAATTTTCTGTATTTTTCTTGAAAAAGCTTGAAATGTCAAGAACTAGTCTTTGTTTAATGCACGTGTTAAGCAGTATTAGCGTCCCAACTCCCTGCTAACAGGTAAATTTATAAGAAGATAAGATAAACAATTATTCAAGTTATCCAATAATAGAAAAAATTAAATTAAACTATACATCATGGAGCTTTACTGGTTGTAATTTAAACCCTCGACGATTCAGATAGGCTCCCACTAATTTTCCCATCTTAATCATAGGATTTTCAATATAGATGGAAGACAACAAGCCAACACACAAGCTTAATGAAATAGTAATAATTTGGTGCCACCCAATAGTCAGCATGGGATAGTACTTAGCGAGCATTTGTGCAATCAAGAACCCATATAAGTAAACTCCATAACTAACATCGTATTTAAGCGTCATTTTCCTAAAATAATCGTTTGCGGAAAAAAATAACATGCCCGAAAAAACCATAAGAAATAAGAAAAACTCATTTAAGAAAGTATGCTTTGTCATTAACCATAATAAACAGAGGATTAATGTGGTTTTATAGTCCACATCAATATGCTCCTTCCATAAAGCAAGGCTCACACCAATACAAAAAACCAACATAAGATATAAAGGAGAGCTTCCTTTTAACTGTGGAAAATACGCGCTAACAATAAAAGTTGTTACAACAAGTCCAAGAATTAGTAGAAAGGATTTTCGATTTAACAAATTAATTGAAAATAAAAATACAATCACAAGGTAAGCAATAAGCTCATATTTAATTGTCCATAATGATCCATTAACAACAGATTTATATGCATTCGTATCAAAAACCCCTGGCAAAAAATGCTGAGTAATTAAAAATAAATTACCTATAAAATATCCATAGGTATTTGGGATAGAAAAGTAACTTGATAAACTTGTTGTAGTTAAAATTGGGCCGAGCACAAATGTTGTAATAAACAAAAGAACCAAAAAACCAGGATAAATTCGAAACAACCGAGCACAAATAAATTTAACCGCATCCCGACTGGTTATTAACGAATTTGTGACAAGTAAACCAGAAAGAAAAAAGAATATATAAACAGCAATACTGCTCGAATGACATCCAATAAGTAAATATACAAAGTCCGTATAATTCTCAGAAGCTGGGGGTGGCGTTAATGCATTGGCGTGCCCATATATAACAAGCATTGCACAAATTAATCTGATCAAATCAAAATTATTATTTTGCGGCAGCAACACAAAACTTAATTTTTTTGACATTTAGATTCCACAAAAGAAGCGCCGTTAATGTTGCCCTTAGCCTTACGTTTATCATGCAAATGATAATTAAGAGACGAGGTTATAAGAATCGCATTCACTAAAAGTAAAGAAGGCGTTTCAAAGAACGGGGCAGCAAGCGCAGTGAAGTACACTGCAATGAGTATGAAAATAGATTCCCTTTTTGGAATACTTGTTAATATCTTATATGCAGGAGCTGTCAGTAAAATAAATGCTGATAATAGGCCGTAAGCTTCAATGAAGGTAAGTACCGAGGACTCTGTAATAATTGCATTTATTCCATTATTAAAGCGTCCAACAGACCCCAAATAATACCTACCCTTTCCATAAATTAGATCATTTAACGATATCCTGTTCATCCATTCATAGTAACTAACCATCCTTGCATTATCACTTACAGCATTGTATGAAACAGCCCTAATAGAAAAGTAATGTGAAGCAAGCATAAAGAAACAGGATGCGGCTAAAATAAGAATCACCGCTTTAAAGGTCCCTAGATCATCTGCAAGTGAAATAAATGTTACGATTATCAAGCATAGTCCAGCAGATCGAGAGCCCGACAATAATACAGAACCCCAAAGCAACAATAAGAGCAGCATCCTCTTCCACTTAGAAAAACATAAATACGCTGCTATTGACAATCCGGCTGTTGCAAAACTATATTGCATTGATGAGTGGAAAAACCCTCCAATTCTGCCAGCCTCAGCTTCCCAACCCCTATAAAAACAGTAAAGTCCAAATGCAAATTCCAGCACCACTAGAAATATAACAATCTTATCCAAAATGAACTTCTCTATGGAAAAGTTGGAGTAGTAAATCAATAATGCAACCGCACCAAAATCATAAAAAGCGATAGGAATAGAGTGCGATGCTGCCAGTCTATTTATAAAAATGTATGTTAAAAATAAAAACGTAAGGGTAACGGCTCTTGAATAGACCGAAACAATTGTCATCGCTATAACAACACCGAATCCCTCAACATAAACTCTTGGTATGATTGATTTAGTACTCAACCAGAATAGTGTAGGCAAGAATAAAATATATAAAATAGCCAACCAATTTAAGCTCTTGAAGGCAATTGTTTTATTTAAAGTCATCATTATATGGACCACTCTTTTATATATTTTTTTGCAATCTCTAGGTGATCATGGTTGGCTTCAGCAAACTTTCTAGATTCGTAACCTATATCAGATAGCGTCCTTCTTTGATCAATCAAAGTGGAAAGTTTATTTACTATATCTTCTACGTTTGGGGTTATATTAACTGTAGGGCTTTGACTTAAACCGAACTCTTCCAATGACTCAGGCTCTGCCCCCCCCACAACAACCTTCCCAAGTGCCATTCCTATTAATCCATTAATGCCAGACGAGTATGAGTTTACTTGGTCAACAATAATATCAAACCCTGACATGCTTGTGACATACTGATTAAAGGGCATTCTCTCTTGAATAATAAATTCTGCACATTCTTTATGGCGCCTATTAAGAATCTCAAAGGCCTCCTTAACATAAGTCGTGCCTTTGTATCCGCTGCGGTTTAAACCATGGACGACTCTAACTTTTTTACTCTCACCACCACACCCCACATAACTTATTTTAGTTAAATCAATTGGTAAAGGTATTGTATTTCGAAGGGTTTTAACAGATTTTGATCGATATGCCTGTGCATAATCGTACATCACTGGAACCACACCATTGACTAACGTGACGAGTTCAATATTCCAATTTCTATACCATGAATATTCAATACTTAGCTTACGCCCTTTGTAGTCGATATTCCTAGCGTCATCTAATGGGTTGTAGCGGAGGTTTGGGATACTCTCCAAATAAAATGCATCATCTCCAGCAGCAGACAAATAAGATCTATTTGCATTCTTAACAATGTTTCTTCCCATGAATGCATTAAATGGATTGATCGGGCTTAATATTGCGGGATTAATAAATTGAACTACGTCATATCCATACATTTTTTTTAAATTGAACGATGGTAAGAAATATCTAAAAAAATCCTCCATCTTTTTAGAAGTACATATATCAGGGACCAATGAAATATCTTTTGGGAATTTTCTCCATGAGTCCCCTGTGGATGCCAAAGTAACGTCATAACCCAGCGCACCTAAGCCTGACTTCAATGTTGTATAAAATCCACTGAACTCGCCTACTAATAAAATTTTCAATTTCGATCCTAGTTCTAATTTTAAGATATCAACGTATGATATTTAACGGGAAAAACGCTTCACATTTAGGTACACAAAGAATAAGTACATTAGGTAATTAAACGCGTAGGCCATATTTGCCCCATTCACACCAAACTTTCGAATGAAAAAGTATGCAAATACAGTAAAGCTGAAAGAGAAAAATACCTCAGTACTGATAAACCATTTTACAGCTCCACGAGATACCATTGGATACGCATACAGCCACGATAATATCTTAAAAACATCTCCTACCAATTGGATAGAAAATAAATCCCGAGCAGGTCTAAAGTCCTCGGTAAAAACTAGACTGATAGCAAGATCACGTGAAAAATAAACCATAATCGCTAAAAACAATACAATTGGCATGATTATTTTCGCTGTCTTTTTAATCTCACTTACTATTAAATCAGACCCGTCTAACGAAGATAACTTAGGTAGAAAGTATGTGCTTAGGGCAATTGTAATTACGCCAAGATAAACTTCCGAAATCCTCCAAACAGCTTGCCAGTATCCAGTTTGCTCCCAGCCAACTTGGCTGATAAGCATTTTTCGAACGATAAGCAACGCTAAAGGGAAAGTTAAGGCGCTTGCTACAGCCATGACTACATAGGCGCCAATCCCCCTCATGTGAACTAAACTGGTGTTACCAAACCAATAATCTAAGCGCATCCAAGGCTGTCCAATTGATCCGATAAGCATTGCCAAGCCAGAAACGCTAATGAACAGTGCCGCGGCAATCATAGCGCCATAAAGATGAAAGTTAATCACTACCAACACCATAAAAAAGGTAGCAATTACTAAGGAAAAAATGCCTAAGTAAATAAAGCGGCGATACTGATGTTGACCATTTAGAACGGACGCAATTAATGTGTTAGCTACAGAAAATGGTAAGGCCAGCGATGTCACTACCACCAGCCAAAAATACTTGGCATCACCAAAAACATAGCTTGCCAAAACTTTTGAAAATAGACATCCAAAAGGAATCGCTACAGCTAATAGCAGCAACACCCACTTAAGGGACGCCTTCCACCAAGGAGCACAGGAGTAATAGCCTAACGCATGATTTTCTGCAGTATACCTGACCAAACCACTACCCACAGGCGAGGCAACGAAGCCGTTAAGAGCATTAAAGAGACTTTGAACCTGCCCTAACATTACAATGCCTGTCGGACCCGTATAAACAGCCACCACCTTAGCTATTACTAGGCCGCTAATAATACGCAGAGAAGTAAGTAACCCAGTAAAAAGAGTAACTGTTAGTAATTTTTTCAAATTAGTAAGATTAACTGCAGTGCGTAATGATAGCGCTTATCACATGCGCTACATTTTCTTCACTTAACGTAGGGTCCATGGGCAAACTTAACACCTCATCATGAATCTTTTCTGAGAGGGGGAAGGCTTTTTTAGCGTAACCTAGTTCAGCATAGGCGTCCTGTAAATGTGGTGGAATTGGATAATGAATGAGTGTAGAAACACCGACTTGATTAAGATTTTTTTGAAGCTGATCTCTATGACCACTTCTAACCACAAATAAGTGCCAAACAGGGTCAGCCCAAACTGGGACGTAAGGTGTCACTAGATTCAGTCCAGCAAAGTTGTCTAAGTATTTTTTAGCAATATTTCTTCGCAGACTATTATATTGATCCAAATGACGTAATTTAACCCTTAATACTGCCGCTTGCAGGGTATCTAACCGGCTATTGAACCCTTTTACTTCATTGACATATTTAACACGTGAACCATAGTTACGTAAAACACGTATTCGATCGGCTATATCAGGGTCATTGGTCGTAACGGCCCCACCATCCCCGTAAGCCCCTAAGTTCTTTCCAGGATAAAAGCTCCACGCAACTACATCTCCATGGCCTCCGATACGCTGGCCCTTATAAGATGCACCATGTGCTTGCGCACCATCTTCAAGCACCTTTAAACCATGCTTGCGAGCAATAGATAGGATTGAATCGATATCAGCTGGCTGACCATACAGGTGGACAGGCAAAATTACTTTCGTGCGAGAGGTTATGGCTGCTTCAATGCGTGCTGGATCGATATTGTATGTTGCTTCATCCGGCTCCACTGGAATGGGCACTGCTCCACACTGACTGACTGCTAGCCAAGTAGCGATGTATGTATTACTTGGCACAATGACCTCGTCGCCTTCACCAACACCCATGGCCACTAAAGCTAGGTGCAACGCATCTAGGCCATTAGCCAACCCTACGCAATACTTTACTTCACAGTATGCGGCATACTCTTGCTCAAACGCCTCAACCTCGTCACCAAGAATGTACCAACCAGAGTCAAGCACACGCTTGATGGCCTCGTCAATTTCAGGCTTAAGATCAATGTATGAGGCCTTTAAATCTAAAAATGGGACACTCATATCGCAACTTGCTTTCCAACAAATTCAAGGAACTCTGAATAATCTCGTATATAGTCGGTTGGATCGTAATGATGTGATGCGAAGACTAGCAGGACAGCATCATCTGAGTATTTATATTGAACACCCCATACCAAAGGTGGCAAGTAAATCCCTTTTTCAGGGGAGTCTAGGCTCACTTCAATCCGGTTAATCCCATCGTCCGCCAAAACGGTACAACTCCCGCGAACACATATTAAAAATTGTTGACATGCATGGTGCGCATGTTCACCTCGCGTTTCTTTGCTGGGCACATCGAATACCATAAAATACCGCTTAGGCTGAAAGGGAATGTGCTGATCAAACTCCCCCACAGTAAGACTGCCTCGAATGTCTAATATCACGGGCAATTGATGCGTGGTGACCCCTCGCACGTTCGTCACTTCAGTGACTAGAGATTTACGATTACCTTCATCAGTGGCTACTTTAGTTAAGCCCTCAGACTGGGTGTTAGTGTAGCCGACAATTCTGGCCGGGTTACCTACAACAATGGCATTGGGTGAAACAGACTTTGTTACCACTGCACCAGCACCAACCATCGCTCCTTTAGCAATGACTACCCCCGGAAGGATGGTTGCATTCGCTCCAATAGAGGCACCTTCTTTGATTGTAGTTTGAAGATACTTCTCAGGATAAACCTTAGACCTAGGAAAGGGATCATTGGTAAAGGTAACGTTCGGGCCAATAAAAACATGGCTCTCTACTCGCAGACCATCCCAAAGCTGCACACCGCTTTTAATGGTAACATTATCACCGACAACGACATCACTTTCGATCAAGACATGGGCGCATATATTGCAATTAGCACCTAATTTAGCGCCTTGAAGCACAACACAAAATTGCCATATACGGGTACCTTCACCAATATCTTGGGTTTGCACATCAGAAAGCGGGTGAATATATCTTAGCAAGTGAACACCTATTCGTTTTATAGCTGAAAGTATTTTATTTGCATTATACCAGTACCACTTACTTTCAAATCATGTGAATGAAGTTGTAAAGGACTTTATTCTGCTTAAGATAATCTGGGGTAAGGCTATCTAAGCGTAACAGCAACCACTCATGGACTTCTTTTATGGGTGCTTGGTCGGATATCTCGTAGGCCTTGATCGGCCTCTCCAATGCGCGCACAAAGTTGGCCTTCTCTAGGCGCTCTAGGCGCAACTTCTTCCAGGTCAGGACGGTGAGGTCATGGATGATAGCGCTCTCTGCGACATCGTGCGGTTTAAAGCTGGCCAAAAACTCTTCGTGTAGTGCCCTGAAATCTTCTTCCGACTCACCCGGGATGACTACCATCGCGGAATACACGCCGGTCTTGATGGCATTGCGAGAGGTCGCAACCTTCCCTGCAGCTGTTTTAGGGCCACCTGAACGCGGGGTTTTAGGGATGCCGGCCATGGGTTACTTGAGGCGTACGCCGGGTCGGTCGTCTGGTGTGCCGATAAATTCTATACCAGCATTCTGAAGGGATTTTTTAACTAGCTCTAAAACCCTAAGTTGTCCAGACGGAACCCCAGCAACAGACTCAAAGCGACGAATGGTAGCCACACCGACGCCTGCCGATAAGGCTAAGTCATCTGCGGACCATTTTATTAAAGCTCTTCCAGCTCTAATTTGCTCACTAGTAATCAATTGCTTTACAATCCTTTTTGATTGGAATACAATCAAATTATTGATCGGTTTCCTAGGGTTTTTGATATGAAAAATATTACATCAAGAGATTCATTAAAGCAAACAATTGTCAGAATTGATGGGGCGTATGCGCCCGCCACTATCCGCGCCTACAAATCCAATTTCGAAAAATTCATCCATTTTTGTGAGGCTTTGGGTGAGTGTGCATTACCAGCTAGTAGCAAGATAGTCGCCCAGTACGTGAAGAAGTTGGCAGATGGAAAGCTCAAGTCTAGCACCATCCGTATTGGTGTTGCGGCCATCGCAACCATTCATAAACTTAATGAACTACCAGATCCTACACAGCACTCAGACGTCAAACTAGAGGTGCGGCGTATGTTTAGAACGCTAGGGCGCGAGCATAAACAGGCCTACGGCATTACCACGACAACACTGCAAAAGATGCTCAGCATCACCGAAGATAACCTACGCGGCATAAGGGACCGCGCCCTCCTCTTGGTAGCCTACGATAGCCTATGTCGTCGGAGCGAGTTAGTTTCATTGCAGGTGGAGGACCTCATCATCAACGAGAGCCTGCCAGTCAAAACCCTCCGATTGCGATTGCGCCGGAGCAAGACCGACCAAGAAGCTGCAGGCCGATGGTTGTACTTGAGCGTTGAAGCGCAACAAGCACTCAACGACTGGTTAATCGCCACCGACCTGCACAGCGGCAAGATCTTCCGCGGCATTAAGAAAAAAGGAGAGCTCTCTGATGGACTAAACTCCTCGCACATTAACCGCATTTACAAGAGAATCGCCATTAGCTCGAAATTAGACCCAAGCATCATTCAGCAAATTAGTGGACATTCATTGCGCGTAGGGGCTGCCCAAGACTTACTATTATCGGGCGCAAGTTTACCTATCATAATGAATCGTGGGCGATGGTCTAAGACCGACACAGTGATGCGTTATGTTGAATCTGCAGGATTAAATTTATATTAAATTTGTGGAAATTAGACAGTCTCTAAAGGCTAGAAGTTAATTTGGCTTCTTTGCAACAATAAAGAATTGCTTACCTAACAATTTCCATACAATCGGCATTTTAAGGTAAATCCACACTAACCAAGGATTAGTCGGCAGAGCGCCCTGAGTAGTAAACGGCAAGAAGCGATCTATGCAAACCTCAAGTTCAAAGCCCCTTAACTTAAGCGCTTCAGATAAGGATAGATGAGTTAAACCGAGATGATGGTCATAAAAATCCCAGTATTGCCCTGGAAGATAACGAAGATTAGGTCCTAGTATCATAAACTTACCTCCCGCCTTTAAGGCGAGCAAAACTTCGTCTAAAAAGACATCCAATGTAGCCTTATCTGGCAAATGCTCTAAAAAGTTAGAAGTAAAAACAACATCGACCAACACCCCATTTAACTTAGATGCAAAATTAGTCGCCTTTACATTATGTAGCTCGACATTTAAGTTTAGGAATTTTTTAGCATCAGGGTTAAGGTCTACGGCTATTTTCTTTTGTGCATTGATGTTATTTAGAAACTCACCATACCCACAGGCAACATCTACAACCGTGTCTGTATCTTTTATAAATTTCTGAAGAAAGTCTTGACAGATAACACGCCAAATTGCATTTTTCCTTGGTAATTCATCTTCCGTAAAACGGATTTTATATAAGTCGGACAATTCTTTACTATTCATAATTATTTTCTTTAAAAGTGAAAAATTTATATATCAAAAACGTAGCGAACATTGGTAAAGAAAGAGCAATAAAATGTGACATTTCTTCTGAATAACTTTTTACACCTAGATAAATTAAGGCCATATTTAATTTGACAGAGACTAACCAGACCAATGGAAAAAAAGATATGTTTACAATTATAAAGTCTCGTGCTTGAATCAATTTAATCTTATCTGATTTTGGGAAAACATAAATGCTGTTTAATATAAATGCTGTCAGCATTCCAACTACATAAGCCGCAATCACCGCATGTGAATATGTGAACCACAGACTAAAGAGCACCCGCGACATAAAGTTGGCTGCCACAGCAAGTCCCCCAGCAACCAAAAATGTTAAAAACTGCTTACTAATAAATTGTTTAATCACAAAGTGGCATCCCTAGCCATTTTCCGACCAAAATCAATACTCTCTGAAATCCCTCTGTCTTCTGGATAATAATAAGAAGTATCTGCTACCCACAGCCCTTTAATTGGCAGCGCAACAGGTGGTAATTTATCGAGGTAGCCTGGATCACAAATGGGCTGAGCGTAGCGGTAACGGCTAGCACGCATATCGATAAAATCATCATCGACTAATACAGGATTAATTTTCTTTAAGTAGCGACGAACCTTGTCTAGAAAAGCTTGATCAGGTTCAGCAAATTTTGGATGCTCACCTGGCATGTAAAAAGGAACATAGACAACATGCTGATCAAGTGGCCTTAAGTTCGAGTACTCTACCAAGCCAGGGATATCCATTTCAGGATCATTTGTGTTTAACCAAAAGTTTTCGGTGACCTGTTTTCGAAGTTTAACGATCACGCAAACAACAGCAATATTATTTACTTCCTTAAAGCGATTTAAAACATCATCAGGTAAATCAGGCATCAGTCTTGGTACGTAAGGTAGCGGAATTGTACTTACAACCTTATCAAAAACTTCCAGATTCCCAGCCACCTCCACGCCCTTTACCTCTCCATTAATGATAACGACCTTATTCACCGATGACTTAAGACGAACTTCTCCCCCATGCAATTGAATATCTGTATGCATAGCTTGAAGTAGTGTGCCTGAGCCGCCCTCTAGGTAGCCTAGCTTTTCTCGAAACAGATTGTAACGTGATCTGCCTATACGCCGAATACGGCTCCATATCCAAGCGGCCGATAGATTATCGGTGTAATCATAAAATTTATAATCAAACAACCTTCGCCATAACACCTCGTAAGCCTCACTACCCACCCAGTGCTTAATCCAACCAACAGCCTCAACATGATCTAGTGGCATCCAGTTTTTACGTTTGGTACAAAGGAAAGCATGTAGACCATAACGAAATTTGGCGACAAGGCTTAAACCCCGAAACTTAAGCAAAGCAATTGGATTCCCCCACGCCTGCAACTGACCCTGATACCAGTAACCCATCTTAGTCTCAACCCAGCGCATTTTGTTAGCTAAGCCCAGTTCAGCCAATACATCCAAAAATGCATGATCGGAGATACAGTGAAAGTGGTAGTAACGTTCTATAGATAAGCCAGAAAAGTCAAATGCAGCGGTCATCCCACCTACTCTATCATCAGCTTCAAAGATAACTGGATGATGGCCATCGCGAGCCAATTGGTACGCAACAGCAAGCCCCATCGGACCGGCACCCAATACTGCAATTCGTTGACCTTTCACGCCTAAAACTCCAAAACGACTTTGCTGTAAGTTGGGTCATTGAAGGTTTCATTGATTGCCTTTGTAAATGGCGTGTACGGCACGCCAAAAATAGAGGGCCAATCAATTACCTCAAACTCGTCTTTAGTACTTAATGCGGCAAGTTGCTGCGTGGTAAATGGTGGATTTTTATCGAAAAGCCCCCAAACCAAAATCAATAAGTAAAATATCTTATAAGGGATATTGATAATTATGGCTTTTGCATGAGTCGCACGCTTAATCTCACGAATGATCTCAATGTAATCAACCTTCTCATGACCTGAAATATTATAGATTCCGCTCGTTATATTATTTTCAATGCAACTGATAATAATGTTACAGAAGTCGCCAACGTAAAGGGGTTGACGCATATAGCGGCCACTGCCTGGAATTGGAAAAACAGGTATTTTCTTCATGAAGCGTGAAAGCCAGCCTAAATGCTTACGATCAAACCAGCCAAACATTAAAGTTGGACGCAATACTGGGCAAGGAATGCCACTATCTAATACCAACTTTTCTTGCGTTTTCTTTGTTTGCGTGTAGTAATCATCGGCAGCGGACTCAACAACTGAGGAGCTAATATGCACCAACTTAGGCACATGATTAGCTTTAATAGCTTTAAGAACCAATCGAGTGGAGTCTATATTGTTGCGAACAAACTCTTGGTAGTTATTACCGCCAATCTGCGCCTGCAACATCACAACCACATCAGCATCAGAAAAATGACGCTCCCAGACACCTGGCTCAGCCAAATCAGCATATTCAGCAGTCACGTCAGGTTGAACCTGCTTCAACACTGCCAAGTTAGCTATGTGTTTATCTAACACAACAATGTTGCTGTAACCTTTTACTTTCAGCCTTGCTACAAGATTTTGACCAACGAGGCCAGCACCACCAGGAAGAATTATTTTATTGTTCATTTGTAATCTTAAATTTTTAATAACTTACAACTTCAGTCTTTTAAATACGACTATAGGCAACCAACGAATGATCAACATAATCAGGCTCCAAAACCAAGGCGTATACAGAACATTTTTGCGCTTATTTATTGCTCGCTGAATATCCAGAGACACTTTCTCAGGTGTGACTGTTAATAGAGCTGGCAAATCAAGATCTGCCGTCATTGCGGTTGCAACAAATCCTGGTTTTACTATCAGAACATGAACGCCACTTTTAAATAGTCTTACACGTAAGCCAGAAGCAAAGGTATCCAGCGCCGCCTTAGCTGCACCATATAAGTAGTTGCTCGCCCTTCCACGATCGCCCGCCACTGAACCAATGACTGCGATTACGCCACTTCCTTGAATTTCAAATTTTGCCGCAAGAGCAATCAAACAAGCAATAACACTTTCAGCGTTAGTCCTAAGCTCTGAAATAGCATAAGGAATATCGATCTCTGTACGCTGCTGATCTGGAAGGGTTCCGTGTGCAACAATTGCAATATCAATTGAACCAAAAGTAGCCCATGCACTAACAGTCATTGCACTTATAAGATCGCTATTATTAGCATCCATTATGAAAGTTTGAACACCCATAGCGCCACGCGCTAAAAGATCGCTAGCAATTGTTTGCAATTTTTCTAGATTTCTACCTACTAAAAATAGATTGGCTCCCTCTGCAGCATACCGACGCGCTAACGCCTCGGCTATTCCAGAAGTGGCACCAACAATAAGGATATTTTGATTCATTGAGTAACTCGTTTCCAGAACTGTGACAACAGTTGCGGGTCGCGCAATGCTTCGACCCTCTCCCACTGTGGGTAAGCTTGCTTAAAATGTGTACTGCTCATGTGTGCATCCTTGGCTGGGTACAACCGCCCTCCTGCTTCATGAACCAAAGCATCCAACTTCTTGAATAAGCGACCATTCAGTGGATCGCGTTGCGGAAAATCAAGGGCCAATGAAACGCCATGCATAGGAAATGACATTAAACCAGGTGATGGCAGCGGACCACATTGCTTGAGCACCGCCAAGAAAGAGCCTGTGCCACTTTTGGCAATCTGCTGCATTATTTCACCTATAACTTCACGTCCATTACTTTCCGGAACAATACATTGGTATTGCTGGAAACCCGCTCGGCCATAGATACGATTCCAGTGTTGCAAGCGATCAAGGGGGTAGAAGAATGGATCATAATCCACGGTATTATTAAATTCCTTACGTTGCTGCCTGTGATAATACAAGGTATTAAAAATACGTAAACTTGCACTATTAATTAGAGAGATAGGTGGATCAAATGGCATAGACAGGCCACTAGCTTTCGCCACCTCAAGCAGACCACTTTGCGAATGATTCCCCACAATGTAATGCCCACGCCCGGATTGCTTCCCGATTGCCAGGCAATCAACCCAAGCCACAGCATACTCATTTGATGCATCATGTAATCTAGATAAGTCAAAAAACTCATCTAACTCACCAAATCGATAGCTACGCTGATCGATTTGGCTAGAATTGATGGGGCGTAACTGAACTTCCACTCCAAGAATGATGCCCGTTAGACCCAAACCGCCTACGGTGGCAGAGAAAAGATCAGGTCTTTGAAATGGCGAGCATTGAATAACACCTTCGTCGCTTCGTTGTATGACTAACTGCCTTACATGTCTACCAAAAGTACCATTCACATGATGGTTCTTACCATGCACGTCATTAGCAACAGCACCGCCTAAGGTAACGAATTTAGTACCTGGAGAGACTGGTAAAAACCAACCTTTTGGTAATGCTATACGAATTAACTCAGCTAAAGTCATTCCTGCTTGGGCTAAGATAACCCCGTTATCCCAATCAGCTGAAATCACTCTATCCATATGCTGCATTGCAAGCACATGCCCTGATTCTGCCAAGCAAGAGTCACCATAACTTCTGCCACAACCGAATGCTAGCCCAGCACCCTGACCGCTAATTGCAATCATCTTTAAAGCACGTGAAATATCCTCCGGCCAGTTGATTGGGTGTGGTGTTTGCGGGAGATGAGGGTACCTTCCCCAAGAAAGAAACTGACGCACTACAACGTCGCCAAAACAAAAACAAGAACGAAGGACAGGCCTATCCAGCGACTTACATTATCACGTAAAGCAAACACGATAGGATCGTCATGCATCTGCCCTCTGTGTGCTAGCAACCATACGCGACTTAACCAAAACATAAGTAGCGGACAAGCTGCCCACATCCATCTTTGATCGTGATAGAGAAGTCCAGCCGCAGCGTCATTGATATAAAGCGCAAGCACCAATACTGATATATATCCTGATGCGCCGCCAAGTGACGCGAGCAACTCAAAATCGGCAGGATAATAGCCGCGCCCAGAGGTCTTGTCTGCCGCCCCTTTTTGGCGCGCATCGCAAAGCTCTGTATAACGTTTTACAAAAGCCAAACTTAAGAAGATGAACATGCAAAAAGCTAGAATCCAGAATGTTGCCACAAGTGACATGGCTGTAGCACCTGCCACCACCCTTATCGTATATAACATGGCCAATACAATTACATCCATCATCACCATGCGCTTAAGCCATAAGGAATATATAAGCGTAAGAACATAGTAAGTGGCAAGAACAACGACAAATGAAGTTGGTAGAAAAAACAGAGCTAGAGTGAATGCAACAAGTAGTAACACTGGTATCAAAAACAATGCGTGTATTATAGGAAAAGTACCTGCTGCCAACGGACGGTTATATTTACTAGGGTGCACCCTATCATCAGGAAGATCAAGCAAGTCATTAAGCACATAGACGCTTGATGCGCAGAGCCCGAATGCCATAAAAGCTATGAGCCCGTTCAAAAGAAGCTGTGATTCAAATATACGGTGCGATGCAAGTAGTGGCACAAAAATTAATAGATTTTTTGCCCATTGATGAATACGTAATGTCTTGATCAAAGATTTGAAGTAATGTGGCCTATTCTCAAAAATTGTTTTAACTGGACCGATTTTCCTAGCAGCTGATATGACACCAATATCTGGGTTAGATATATGAATCGCTGAAGCTGAACGCCATACAGCCAAATCTGCAGATGAATTTCCTATATATTCATAGCCATTTTCACCGAAAATTCCGACTAACACATCACGTTTTCGCTCGGATGAAAGATTCAAATTTTCAGTGCCAAAAACATGATCAAATATACCTAAATGCGAAGCCACTCTTTGAGCAATACGAATGTCAGATGCTGTTGCCAAACAGAGCTTCGCTCCATTTTCTGCTTCATTTATGAGATAAGCTATAACTTTATTGTTATATGGCAACTTTGTTACATCAGGAGTCACGCAATCAGCAAGATGACTCTTGAAATACGCCTTACCCCTAAACAGCCATAAAATAACTTCAAAGATACGAAAAGGATGCAATCTCAAAAAAATAAACAGGCTTTCAACGAGCATGTCTGAATTAACAAGCGTACCGTCTAAATCAACAACGACATATCGGTTAAAACCCAAGGAATTAATCATAGAAGATAAACCTCGCAATCGTCGATATGATTAACAATAGCTAAAGGATATTTTTTTATTATTTCAATTTTCACCATGTCGTATTTTGTCATAGGGCATAAGACGACCGCTGAGGGAATATCCTCACCTAAAAAGATATCTGGAGTTTTTATAGAATCAATAACAAAAGAATCCCAATCAGGAATGGTTAACGACTTTCGTTCAGAATAAAAAGCAGCCTCACTAGACCAATCAAATCCGTACCAAATAACCGGTTTATTAAAAGTTGTATGAGTCTTAATGAAATCAGACAGTTTTAGCACCTTATTATTTTCAACGTTAATTACTGTGCTCTTATCATGATAGTAGGTTCTGTAAAAGAACATATAATTAGAAAATATAAAAGCGAGCAATACCAATCCGTAAATTGCAGCCCTTTGAGCAAGATAACGGTTGCATAAGAAGCAAACAGAAATACCTACTGCGATCGACAAAAAAACCGAATTCGCAATTTGATAATACGTGTGAATTGAATGTAGATTAGAAAAGATTAGAAAAGGCACTAAGAATAATAATGAAGACCCCAGTAGAATGTTTTTTAAGAGCTTATCTTTTGATAGAAGATATGTTATGCATACAGCAACAACTCCCAGTCCATAAAAGGAAGCTGCTTTAATATTACGATTGAAAATCACGTCTAACCAAAATTGTTTTGAAAGTCGTAAGTCGATAGTGCCGTAATTCCAAGATGACAATGCCTGGGGTGTTAATTTCAAACCAATAGGGTTTTCCGCTTTAACTAAGTCCGTATACTTAATCCATATATATGCTAACAACAATGGTAAAACAATGGAGACTAAAAGCCCAAATAAGCTAGGCAGTCTTAATCTAAAATCTTCCAAGATAATTGAGACAAAAATAATAATAATTCCTACTAGAAGAAATATAGGAAGCACGGTTGTTATTTTCTGAAGTGAGGCTAAAAGTAAGAATGTAGCAAATAATACAAAATTAACTGGACTCCAGTTCCTTTGAATCAAATTAACTGCAAAATATAAAAAACTAAGGGAGAAAAACAATGCCGCACTTTCTATCATGAAAGTACCAGACCAAAAAATATAAATAGGAGAGCTTAGAAAAAGTGCTAATGAAAAGTATATTGATTTTTCATCAACCTTTAATTTAGATAATGTAAAAAAAATGGGGAAGCACGATAATATCAAGAATATAAGGCTTACCAATCTGCCTGTTTGAGTTAGTGGTGAGTTAAAGAATTTCGAGGTAGATGCAACAATTTGTTGATATATTGGAAACTCAAATGGGATAGACCATGGCTTACCAACAACGGGCGTTTCATAACTAAGACTAAAGCCATTTTCATTAAGATAATAAGAAGTTAATGCAGTTTGTGTTTGTCGAAATCCATACTGATCTAGAATTGGATTTTTAGAGTAAATAAAATTCACACTAACTATTATGAGAAGCGTTATAGCAAACAATAATTTAGAAAATAAATCTAAATTTAATAATTTTTTAATAATTGTAATGAAATTATCTTTTACTTCTATTTGACTGTAAAACATAGACTATTTTTCGGGTCAAATTTTAACAAATTGACCGCCTTTATAATTTAAAAAACACTAATAGTTTATCGCGTTAACCCAGTTACATAAGTTGTTGCTATTCGGTATTCACCTAAACTTAAAACAACGGAAAATAATCTTTCAACTGCATGAAGCATGGTTCCATCATAAGGCAATGGTTCTTCTGGGTAATCTAACCAATTTAACTTCAAATTAAATAATGGTTCTAAAGCTGAAACTCTTGCCCAGAACATTGATCCTATAGGGAAAGTAAAATTATCTGCTAAGTTTTTAACTCCTAATTTTTCCGCATACCTCTCTGCTAGTAATTTATTTTCACTCCATCCAATCGCATTCGGATCGTCTGGAAAAACTATACCAATTGATTCATCCTCTATCATTCTAGATATGATTACATCTGCCATAAACTCTGACTTACTACCAAGCAAATTACCTAACAAAAATTTGTACCATATTTCAATTATTGACGTGTCACTTACATCTACAGTTTTTTTAGTATGTAGATGACCAATAATGTCATAATTCTCTTGAATCAAATCTCTGAATTCAGTTAAAAAAGGACCAATATCTCTGCCCAAGTTTGGCACAACGTTAATGTAAAAAACATTAAATTTATAATTTGAAAGATATTTAGCAACTATTAATCGATCAGATTCGCTTGTGACGCTAATTAATAAATCTGGTCTTAGGAGGTTAAAGCTAAGTCGGTCAAGAATCTCAGGCAGTAGCTCAGTATAGTAGACATGGATATGTAACCCGACACGAATCAGAACTTCTTTAGGTTCAAAGATATCCCCTGAAGAAATTATCTCTGAATTCCAAATACCTTGAGGCTGTCCAGACCTCAAATAATCGGCAAAAGGGTCACTATCCGGAACCTGAATACCATGTGCCTCACGATAAATTCCAGGATGAAATCCAGGGAATGGTTTGCGTTGGCCAATATTACTTTTCCATGATCGAATGAAGGATCTAGTTGCCTCAAGATTACGACTCTTAACAGACCAGCTTGGAGAGTTGTAAAAATCCCATTTAATTAACTTCGAATTAAAGATCATTTCAGCATCTAAAGAATTTTGGTGCACACGCGCAACTTGAGCTAACGCAAGATGTTCAATTTTCTTGATATAGCTATCCATATTAAAAATGTTGCTAGCCAACTTTGCTGAGACTTTACCTAACCTTATCCTCAAGTCCTCTGATTCTGCACAGTAAATTACTTTTAATGCCATGTCATTAATATCTATATAGTCGGCAACGCAAGAGTCACCAAGTCCAGCATCTATAAATATCTCGGCAATTCCAGTTGTATTTTTAAAGCATATAACAGGCAAATTACTGGCCATAGCATCAATTGCAACATTGGGTAATGGATCTAAACGGGAACTTAAGACAAATATATCCGCAGTTTCATATACTATGTCAAGTGAATGAAGCTCTCCAACAAATTGAACATGACTTTCTAAGCCTGCACGAGTAATTTGATCCGATAGATAGACCGAGTAATTTAAATCTGCTTTCGGATTGTAGCCTTTACCGACCCAAATGAAGCGAAAATTTTTATCTGGTGCCATATGTAAAACTTTTTCTGCACACTGTAAAAAAAGATCAACTCCTTTTCTGTATTGAACATAGCCCGCACCAACAATAACTATTCCATCTTTCGCAAAACCTTTTGGTCTCATCAACAGCTTAACTCTATCTGCTTCAAGGGTGAGCTTGTAATTACTTGCCAACCTATCAGGTGGAAGGGTGCAGCGACCTTGAGGAATAACAGCATACGACCGAAAACCTAAGTCAGGAAATTTCTCAAGCATGTTATTTAAGGTAATACGAGCGGGAAAAACTGTTTGGTCAGACCAAGATATAGCATCACTAAAAGCCTCCATCGGTAAAGTGTTAGAGGCAAACTCATGAATAAGACTTATAGTTGGAACTTGTTGTAGCATGAGTGCAGGAAGCACAGACCTTGATTCAATACTGTTAATTATTGCAAACTCCAATTTAACTTTCCTGGCGATTTTCCTAATAGCTATCTCAGAAAAAAATACAGAGCCTTGAACAAATAAGGGCCCTACAACGACTACCCCCGGCAGTTGACTTTCATTTATTAATGGGCCAGGTCCAAGAAATAGTGCAACAATGTTATATTGTTTAGCAAATCCTACTATTAAGTTATAACCTACCATCGGCGCACCTGTGCGACTTCCCTCATGGCTAACAATTAAAATTGTCTTTCTGTTAGGCAAAAAAGTATCGAAGGATCCAATAAAATTTAGTTTTGGTAAAAAAAATCCTACAAATCCTGATCTTTGAATAATCTTTATAAAATAAATTAAAATAAATTTCAGAGGTTTTGGCAACCTTCTTGAAAGTAGATCTCGAATTTTATTCAGATTTGAAACATGAATTTGCATCATTGATTAATCCGTGATTCAAATATCCATAATTTAAGATTTGCAGTCTGAAAATCCGTCGCTAAGAATAATTTGTATGCAATAACTAAATTAAAATTTATCATTATTTTTTGAAGTCTATTCATTTAGTTATACTTATTTTTTCATCCAGTCAATTGTTCTTTTAAGCCCGTCTTTAAGAGGCACAATTGGTGACCAAGCTAACTCCTGTTTCGCTAATAAATTATCGAGAATATTTACTGGTACATCAAAATTTCTTGAAGGCAAATAGTTACAGTTAACTTTACATTCAATGATAGATTCAACATTAACAATCAATTCATTTAAACTCGTACCAACACCTGAACTTATATTAAATATTGATTTTATTCCCTTATAATATAACGCCTTTGCAAAGGCATCTGCTACGTCACCAATGTAAATAAAATCTCTGATTACGCTCCCATCACCCCAGATTTCAATGGGCTCTTTCCTCATGGCTTTATTAAGAAAAACTCCTACTGCACCCTGTGAAGTCTCAACTCTTTGACGCTCTCCATATGGATTTGAAACTCTAAGTATTATCGATTTAACACCATGAATCTTTTCAAACATAAGCAAGTATTTTTCTATAGTAAGCTTTGTGATTCCATATGGAACCTCCGGATTGGTTGGATGTAGTTCATCAACTGGCAAATATATTGGTTTTCCATATACAGTTCCGCCTGAAGATATAAAAATAACTTTAGGAATTTTTTGGATAACCATAGCATTCAACAAGTGAAGACTTCCAATTACGTTAGTCTCAACATCATAAATTGGGTCATCATTTGAACCTTTTGGTAACGTTGTGGAGACTAAATGGATAACTACATCAACTTCATCCAATGCCAATCCAACATCAAATTTACTAAGCATATCTCCAGTGAGCCACTCAACTCTTTCATTAGAGCTAAATTCACGAAACGGAACTACTCCTGGGCGTTCAAAAACTCTCACATGGTGTCTGTCTAATAACAATCGATCTACGATAGCAGAACCGATAAAACCTCCCCCACCAAAAATTACACATTTCATTTTTATACCTTCAACATTTTCCCTCTAGTGCAATTCGATATAACTCTAGAGTTTTTGTGTAAATAAGATTATATGAGCAATTTTTCTCAACATAACTGCGTGCATTCGAACTTAATCGCTTACGTAATTTAGGTGACGTACATAATTTTAAAGTCTCAACTGATAAACTATTAGCATCTCCTACAGGAAAAACAAGCCCAGTTTCATTATGTTTAACCATTTCAGGCAATCCACCTGCGTCAGAAACTACCACTGATTTTCCACAAGCCATAGCCTCAAGGCATATAAGTGGATAATTATCATACATAGAGGGAATCCAAACTATGTCATGCTGGTTAAAAATATCAGGTAGATTTTCAAGAGGTACATGCTCAATATATCTTACAGCAGCGACACATTCATTTTTGTTGAATGCGTCATCTAAAAGTAATCGAGCTGAAGTAAAACCATGTACATTCGTGGTGTCATGACCGACAATTGTTAGCGTCGCTCCGGGGCATGCTAAATATACTTTTGGAAAAGCTGCTGCTATTGTTTCTATTCCTTTTCTCTGTTCAAGCCTTCCTAAGAATAATATACGCGGGGAGCCTTCATACTTGTTCATCATGGGTGAAAATAACTTAATATCTACTGGATAGCCAAAAATCTGTAACGGTATTTTTTTTATACCAAAAAGGAAATCACAACGTTTAGCTAGATCCATACATGGCGCATATATAACTTTTGATTTCCTTAGAGCAATTAACTCCATTAACCAAATAAGATAGTATGAGAAGTCTTTTTTATAGTTATTTAATTTCATATCTACAATAAGAGCAAACGGAGTATGCAACCTTGTGACTACAGGTATTTTAGAAAAAATACAGGAGAAAAGTCCCTCAGCCAAGTGATCTGGAACGTCTATAAGATCAAATGGGCGTAATTTATGACAGCGCATAATTTCACGGTAGATTAAGAAGTTAAAAGCTAGAATAAATAAAGGTAAATTATTGTAGTTACTAAACCGTTTGGGAACGTTAATTTTGTGTACCTGAACTCCATTTAACATACTTATGTTACTTGGCCCTAGACTTTGACTAAAAACTGTCACTTCATGACCATGCTCCCTTAACATACATGCTGTATCAACCGAAAACGTAGAGATTCCGCCAAACGCTGTGTCTGGAGGGAATTCTCTACTAATAATACATATATTCATTTTCGACTTTACCGCCCTTTCAAAGATTTATAACCATTAAGAAATAAGTGAAAGGTAGTTCTGGCTAGACACTTAGGAGTTTTAAAGGCCATTGCAGTCATTTTAGCTACTAATAATGTTTGAAATAAACCAATTCGCCCATAGTTACTGATAGTTAACCTGTCCCACTCCCCTAAAAATCGATCAAACGCTCTAAGTCTCTCTTCTAAGCCAAGAGAAAAAGCTCTTGCAACATAATCTTGTACATATAAAAACTCACGAAAATATGTTAAATCCAGAACCGAGTTTTTAGTATGCTTAGCAGTGTGCTGACGGTGAAAATTTAAAGGGGAACTAATGTAGGCAACATTAGAGTGATGAAGAACTCGGCAATAAGTTAACCAATCTCCACACATGCGTAAATTTTCTGGCGCGTAATTAGCACTAATAAAAGATTCTCGCCTAAATAAAACACCGCTAACGTTAGTAATAGTATTTTTACGCGCTAAATAATTGCGAACTTCTAACAACCCATTTGATTGAAAATCACTTAACCAACGCTTTGAGTCCAAATCAGACGTGTATGTAGTATAAAAATCTTTATCTATCACCAATCCATTATCGTCTATGGGAGTGGTATTGCAGTAGGCTAAGCCAACAGAATTGTTAGCTTCCATTACATTCACCATACGTTCTAAGAAATCTACAGTACATGTATCGTCTGCTTCTGCAATCCAAACATATTTTCCACGAGCAAACCTAACACCCCTATTCCATTGAACAAAAGGATTGCCAGAATTCTCCTTATTAACCTCAAAATGAACAATATGCTGACCATATTTCTCACGTGCAAGTGAGACACTACAATCACATGATGCATCATCAAGAAAAATGATTTCAAAATCTTTAAAAGATTGGTTAAGAATGGATTCAAATCTTTCAACCAAAAACTGTGCGTAGTTAAAGTTAGGTATAACAATACTGACAACAGGTGTGTTAAGTTTCATAATATCTACAGAAACATTATCTTTAAACTGATTCTATTTACCTCATGCCATTTAGACCCCAACATGTTAAATATATAAATGTAAACTATCACTTTTTAACCATAACCGCTTGAAATGAGTTAGCTGTAAATTTTTGACCGGAATATGGAGTTTGAAAGAAATAAGAAAAGAGATAAATTGGAATCCAGCACAATAATTTACCATACTTACTTCGTCGTTCTTCGAGGTGTGCCCATAAAAGCCAACCAATAGTCTGAGCAAAACTATGTACGGGATTTATTGTTAAGAGATTAAATCCTGCTAACTCACCTAACTGCTCCAGTCCTGAGCGAGTATATCGACGGTAATCAAAAGGGGTTGGATGAAATGGTTGTAGAAAAGGAACTGACACAACTAAATGCCCGCCAGGAGCCAGTAACCTATTAAATTCATTCATTACTTTATCAGGATATGGCACATGTTCAAGTACCGCATTGCAAAGAATTGAATCATAACAAGCATCTGGTTTTGGAATATCAGTTAGATCACATAGAAAAGATTTAGGTATTGATGATTGGATATCGCAATTATCAACAGAATTGGCATGCCAACTCATAAGGAGTGGAGTTATGTCACGGTCTCCGCAACCTGCATTAAGAACCCGTCCTTTTAAGTACACGGAAATTGGTAACAACTCTTTTTCTAGTGGTAAGAAGTTAACTGGGAATCTCATGATCTGTCCTTTAATGTTAATGCTATAAATAGTGGCTGATTAGGGTTGAAATTTTCTTACTTCCAACATCAATATCGTGATTACTTGTTACCTTTTCTTTCAATCTTTGACCCAGTTTTTCTCTTAATGCCGAATTTTCGGATAACTCTACTATTGCATCCGAAATTTCGTTTATGTCCAAATACCTAGAGACTCGTCCAGCATCGTCTTCAATCAATTCTGGGGCACCACCCGCACCTTCAAAGCAAACAACAGGAATACCTAAAGAGCCTGCATCTAAAACTACTAAGGGAAATGGATCCTCACGAGAAGGTAATAAAAAGATATCAAACTCTGACAGGTAGGGAATATGCGACTCCACAGAATCAAGAAAAATGACTGAGTTATCTATCCCCATCAATTTTGTATCTTGGCGAAGTTTCAAGTAATCTTCATTTGAAAGCGAACCACCTACCCATACAAAAACTATGGAACAGTTTGTTTTTTGAAGGACTAGTTGTGCAATTTGAACAAATATATCAGGCCCTTTTCGATGGCAAAATGTACCGCAGGTCCCAACAACCAAAACATCATCCTTGATGTCTAAAACCTTTGGTAAATTAGAAAGTTTCTTTTGATTCTGAGCAACATTAACAAATGGGTAAGCTAGATTAATTTTATCTTCAGGTATAGATAAAGACTTATTTAGATAGCTAGAGACAGCCTTGGAACCTGACAAAAATAGTGTTGTAGTATCTAAAACTTGCTCTAAATTAGTTTTGCTAAAGAAATTTTCAATAGAGAATCCCAGTTCATGCACGTGGCAAATTATAGGAATATTTAGATCTTTAAATTGCTTTTGGATAGGTCCGTTTGTAATCGTATTTGAATAGATTAATTTAATATTTCTTTTACTTAGTATTTCTAAATCAATTTCACTTAGCTCTTGATTGTGAGATAAAACTACCGTTTCCGCGATTGAATTAAACTCATCTTCCAATGCCCCGCCTTGACGGAGAATAACAATACAATCAACATTCAACTGCCTCTTGAGAGACTTTATAAGATTGATCAGGAATATTGGAGCTCCTGTCCGTGAAGCCTCATGAGAAATAAATAAAATTTCAGGTCTGACTATTAATGAATCTGCTCTATGTTTTGACTTATCTTTGAAATGAGTAATTGATTGTTGATGAGAATTAAATAGAGCATTACAAATAGGAGAGCTCAATGCAGTCATCATTCTCTTTACTTTCAGTCTCTGTTGACCGAAGTATCGCAAAGGGGTTAATAATCTCCATATATTTGAATTGTAAATACTTTGCAAAATTTCAGTATATTTAAAAACCAAACCCCGCGAAATTTGCAATTGTTCATCAAGATGATTCACCTGAATTTCGTACTGATCAACTTTATTATTAAGAATAATCGCAGCTTTATTTAGATTATCTATCAAAACATCACGTTCAGTTTCGCCTTTTTCCCAGTTTGAAATCAATACATCTTTATCAAGTAATATCTTCTTAAGGTTTTGCAATTCAAAACTTGCGAATTGAAACGCCCCTAATGACGAAAAGTAATTAATTAACTGCTGTTTTTCAGGGTAACTGGGTTGAAGCCACTCTAACATTTTGTCTGTTGGCGCATTATTAAGTTGCAAAACTCCTAGGCCATGAGAATGCAAAAATTCTAAATTGTTATGGTATATGCTCTGTAACTCTTCCCATAACTTCCAAACACCAAATCCATGCTCTCGCACATTAGTATCGTGAAATACCACAATTGCACCAGGAGCAAGTTTAGGTAACCATATTTCAAAATCATGACGAACAGCTTCGTACGTATGCAAACCATCAATATGCAAAAGATCAATTGATTCATCATTAAAATAATTTACAGCATCATCGAAAGTCGTCCGCAACAACTGAGAAATGTCAGCATAATATTTCTGATTGTGATCAGAAACTTTGGTAAATATTTCATTACCATATGTTCCAGAATGAGCATCACCCTGCCATGTATCAATTGCAAAACATTTTACTGAAATTCCAGACTCAACAACTGATTGGCAGAAGGTAAAGTATGAGTTACCAGAGTGCGTCCCAAGTTCAACAAATATTTTAGGGGATATTTGTTGGATTACCCATGATGCAAAAGGTAAATGTCCTACCCATCCGCCAGGGCTTTGTATTGAGCGAGGATTAAAAATTGCTGCTTCCATTAAACTACTTATATTCATAATTGATTTTCTAACGCTTGCATGCTTATCTCAAGCATTGGAATGCCTATTAATCCAGACACAACACTACTTGATTCTGATTTAAATAATACGGCATCATGAATCCAATGATGCTGCACATGTATGTCCTGTGTTCCATTTGCTATAGCAGCGGTTATGCTGTAATTCCCTGCAGGGAGTAAAGGCATGAAAAAAGTAAAGTCAGCTTGAATCTCACATCCTTCTTGAAAATTAACTTGTTGGTCCCTATAAGATAAAAACGTATTATCTCCAAACAAAGCTTGTCCTAAATGATCTTTGATGTAAAAACCAACAATAGGTGAGTCAAGGTACTGATTTATTTTAACTAATATACTGAGTGTAACTTTTTCGCCACCAACAATCCAAGCAAGGGGAGATTTGCTCTCATTGAGAAGCAAAACATTGTAAATTTCAGCTCCACCAATACCAAAAGAAGCTGAATCCGGATCAAACTTAAAAACCTGCAAATCATTACGTAAATTACTTATGTTAATAAATGATAAGCGCTGATCTCCAACTGAATTTATTTCTCCTATCTTTTTGGGAGTTTTAAGTTTACTGCTTTGACCCTGACCTTGTTGAATTTCAAAAAACGCTTCAAGGTAAAGATTACTTACATCCTTAGGTGCTCCTTCCTGCAATACTTTTCCCTTTTCTAGCCACAAAGCGTAGTTACACAAGTTTTTAATGCTACCTGTGTCATGACTAACAAAAAGTACCGTCCCATTTTTCATAAAATTACGTAAAAATCGCATGCACTTTTGTGTAAAAAAAGCATCTCCTACGGCCAATGCTTCATCTATTACGAGAATATCTGCATCCACATGGGCTATGACGGCAAAGGCCAACCTTACCATCATCCCACTAGAATAAGTTTTTACTGGCTGTTCTATAAAGTCGCCTATATCGGCAAATGCAACAATTTCATCAAAACGTTCATCAATTTCTTGGTTAGTTAAACCTAACACAGAGGCGTTCATATAAACATTTTCTCGGCCAGTAAACTCAAGATTAAAACCAGAACCTAGCTCTAACAGTGCTGCAATACGCCCTTTTGTTTCAATAGTTCCACTGGTTGGTGTTAGCGTTCCACAAACTATTTGCAGTAACGTTGATTTACCTGAGCCATTTCGGCCAATAATACCGACCGTTTCTCCTCTTTTAACTTCAAATGAGACATTCTTAAGCGCCCAGAACTCACGGAAATATTGCTTATTAGGTTTTCCTAACGCGCGCCTTACCCTAGGCATTACAAACTGCTTTAATCTGTCGCGCGGGGCTTCATAAATTTGATAGCACTTACTTAGATTGCTCACGCGGATAGAGAAGTCGTTAGAGGACATCAGCAAATCCCTTCCTTGTTTTTTGGAAAAGATAGTACCCAGCCCAAGCGACGATTGTGGCTAATAGAGTGTATGCGCCGAGACCAATCCAGTTAGGCAAGTGCCCCCAGATAAAGACCTCGCGTGCCTGCTCTATAATAAAGGTGAGTGGGTTGGCCATAATGAAGGGACGAAACCTCTCAGGAACTGCAGTCACGGGATAAAACACGGGGGACAGAAACATCAACACGGTGGTAATTAGGCCTATGGTCTGGCTAACATCCCTTAAAAAGACCCCAATGGCGGCGAGCATCCATGAGATACCCAGTGTAACGATCACAAGGGGCAATAAAATCAAGGGGATAAAGATTACTGTCCAATATAAAAACCCATTAAAGAGTAAAAACGCGATTAACAGGACGCTCAGGCTAATGAATGTATGGAAAAGTGCAGCACCCATGGCAATTACAGGTAGTATTTCAATAGGAAACACCACTTTCTTAACGTAATTAATATTAGCCAAAATGATTGATGGCGCTCGGTTGACCACTTCGCTAAATAAACCTAATACGATCATCCCCACAAATAACACTAACGCGAACAGTGTTCTGCTTTCATCGCCACCCCAGCGTGATTTAAAGATTACCGAAAATACAAAAGTGTACACGACCAGCATGAACACCGGATTAAAGAAAGACCAAGCCAACCCCATGACAGAACCCTTGTAGCGCCCCACCACCTCACGTTTGGTCATCTGCACAATCAACTGGCGGTTGCGCCAAAGGCTATGCGCTAAGGATACTAGGGATGTAGGCTGTGCAGCGTGTGGGTTAATGATGATCGATGTATGGGTCATGCAAAGTATTCCGCGGTTGCTAATGTGCCGGCTAACTTATCTTTACCTGTCAAGCTAGGTTGGCAACTTAAAGGCCACTCGATCCCAATCTGTGGATCATTCCAAGCGATACTACGCTCAAACTCTGGCGCCCAGTAGTCCGTGGTCTTATAAAGAAACTCAGCCGACTCCGACAGCACCACAAAGCCATGTGCAAACCCCTCAGGCACCCACAGCTGTTTTTTGTTATCTGCGGAGAGTATTTCACCGACCCATTGGCCGAAGGTGGGCGAGCTCTTACGTAAGTCCACCGCCACGTCAAATACCTCACCCTCAACCACGCGCACTAATTTTCCTTGTGGTTGCTGGATTTGGTAATACAGTCCGCGCAAGACATTTTTCACGGATTTACTGTGGTTGTCCTGCACAAAATTGACCTTGCGACCAATTGCTGCGTCAAACTTTGCTTGGTTGAAGCTCTCGAAGAAGAAGCCTCGCTCGTCACCGAACACCTTAGGTTCGATCACCAAGACCTCTGGAATGTTGGTTGGGGTTACCTTCAAGATTGGAGCTCTTCTTTTAACAGGCGCTGCAGGTACTGGCCGTAGCCATTCTTTGAGAGGGGCTGGGCGAGTTTTTCTAATTGGGCGGCGTTGATGAAACCCTTGCGGTAGGCAATTTCCTCTGGGCAGGACACCTTAAGTCCCTGGCGGTGTTCAATGGTCTCAATGAAGTTACTCGCCTCAATTAAGCTCTCGTGCGTACCCGTATCGAGCCAGGCATAACCGCAACCCATGATCTCCACATTGAGCTGGTTGCGCTCTAGGTAAATGCGGTTAAGGTCGGTGATCTCCAGCTCACCCCTTGGAGAGGGTTTCAGGTTGGCGGCAATCTCCACCACCTGGTTATCATAAAAATAGAGGCCGGTCACCGCGTAGTTGCTCTTCGGCACGTCTGGTTTTTCTTCTAGGCTAGTGGCGCGACCCTTGGCGTCGAAGGCTACCACGCCGTAGCGTTCTGGGTCCTGTACGTGGTAGGCGAACACGGTTGCGCCTTCCGTGCGTAGCATGGCCTGCTCTAACTGTGTGTGCAGATCATGGCCATAAAAAATATTGTCCCCCAACACCAGGGCACAGGGGTCGCTACCGATAAAGTCTTTGCCGATGATGAAGGCCTGCGCTAAGCCATCTGGGCTAGCTTGCACCGCGTAGGTGAGCTTAATGCCCCACTCGCTGCCGTCACCTAACAACTGCTCGAAGCGTGGCGTATCTTGTGGGGTCGAGATGATGAGGATGTCACGAATCCCAGCCAGCATCAAGGTGCTGAGCGGATAGTAGATCATCGGCTTGTCGTAGATGGGGAGCAACTGCTTGGACACCACCTTGGTGACTGGGTAGAGCCTGGTGCCGGAGCCACCGGCGAGGATAATGCCCTTACGTTGCGTCATTGTGATTGTCCTAGTGTCTCGGTGAGCATACGCTTAACGCCCACCTGCCAGTGTGGCAGGTTTAAGCCAAAGCGTTGCTTAAATTTAGTGGTATCCAGGCGCGAATTCATCGGGCGCCTCGCGGCGGTTGGGAACTCACTGCTTGGTACCGCGTGAATAGCATCGGTTGCGACCTTAATGGCCACGCCGGCATCCCGTGCGGCCTCAATCACGAACTTCGCGTAGGCGTGCCACGAGGTCTCGCCTGCCGCGACTAGGTGGTAGATCCCCGCCAAGTCGTCTTGCTGTTGTGCTTGACGTATCGCGTGCGCGGTGACGTCTGCCAACAGATCTGCCCCCGTGGGCGCACCGATTTGGTCATCAATGACCTTCAGTTGTTCTCGTTCCTGCGCGAGTTTTAGCATGGTCTTGACAAAGTTATTGCCGCGCGCGGCATAGACCCAGCTCGTCCTAAAGATGAGGTGCTTGCAACCCGAGGCCACAATCACCGCCTCGCCCGCCAATTTCGTACTGCCGTAGACGCTTAAGGGGCCAGTGGC
>Ga0316221_1001040_pt1 | contig 31132 bp, 24 predicted proteins | sample TBH18007metaG_FD_206003 | JGI IMG/M metagenome (GOLD analysis project Ga0316221, IMG submission 206003) | Freshwater microbial communities from Trout Bog Lake, Wisconsin, USA - TBH18007 | ecosystem: Environmental > Aquatic > Freshwater > Lake > Hypolimnion/Profundal zone | place: USA: Wisconsin... | reverse complement strand
AAGACGATCTGCTCCTCGCTGTGTCCCTTCCTTGGCATCTCTGCCTCCTTGGCTGGGCTCCCTCTAGGATGCCCTCCAAGGCCCGAAATTCACATAATCCCTGGTCTGGTTTTCAGGTTTTGGGTCACGAGCATCCTGGACCTCGGATCAACGCCCTAAGGAACTCATCGCATAGTCACCACGGGTAACCGTAAATAGATGATGCTGGCAATCAGATCCGCTTAGAATTTTCGAAGCACTCTGATCCCGTAAGTAGCACTATGCCTTGTCTCGATGAAGTGATGTGAAGGTTCTCGGGGTGACTTAGGTGACAAAAAAGGCAGACGGGATCAAACAAGAACGAGCTATGAAACTGGCTTCAGAACTGTTAAATAAATGGGGCCTAGAGAACACTGAAGCCAATATTAATCAATGGGCTCTGTCAATACAGAAACTAGGCAAAATATATTTAAATTATTTAAATGATTTTGATAATGATACTATTCGAAATGAAAATTCACCAAGATTGCCAAGTAAATCAAAGCGTATTTCGTTATTAAGTGAAATTCATAAAACCACAGAAAATATGGTAATTCTTTTAGAAAAAGCTATAACCATACATCCTGATTTTATCCAGATGCATCTAATACCAGCGAATTTTAGTAAAAATAATCCCATCGAAGAAATTATTTTCTCTGACTTCATTAGTCATCATAAAGATAATTTTAATGATATTTCATTAATAAAAATTTTAAACATCATTTCAATGAAAGCACAATTTGAAGTGATGGCCCTTGATTCATCTGAATCAACACCCCGATGGAATTCTTATGTATACGGTCATCCGACCATGCGTCTCATCCGATCATCATTGATATATGTTTCTTTATTAAAATTAAAAGACCCATTAAAAATGGTTGACCAATTAGTATTTATTATTCACAAATATATTGGAAATGAGAAGGCCAAGGATTACGAAGATGGACCACCGGGATGGCTAGATTACGTCTCTCAGGTTAGGGCATGGTGGAGGACCGAAGGCCAGGAGATCTGGGACCCTATACTCACTCTCCCCAGTGAGCAAGAGACTAGCGATAAGACCGAGCAGTCCTTCCGGGAATACTCAGACCGACTGAAAGCCTTTGAAGCAGATCTGATCCGGCGGGATGTGGAGAACGACTTAGGTAGATTTGGCGGAGCCTCTCCAGATCCAAGGAAGATGCGCAAAGCTAAAAAAGGGGCGCCGAGAACAAAGGATAGTAGTAAGTCAAAGGACAGCCTGTAGGTGCACGTTCGCGAGAGTGCAAATTGCTTCATTTGATTATATTATTCGACTTAACAAAATTTCACTAAAGAGCCTGACAGTAACAGAAATCAGCCAAATTCAACCAAATTATACCGCTTGAGCCCAATGCGAAAAGTCTGCGAGCAAGAGCAGGCTGTCCTTTTTATTATTGGTATATATAGATTTAGACTCATCTCTGAGGTCGGTAGTTAGCCGCTCTCGATCAAGGAGATGAGACATGACGCCCAAGAAGATCAGAGATGATCCGCACCCCCTCGATTCCTACGTAGATCGCAAGGAAGCCGCTCGCCTCTTGGGGATCAGGCCGGCCACCCTCGCTGACTATGCCATCCGTGGCTGTGGACCACCTTTCGCCAAGATCGGACGGTCGGTCAGGTACCCGTTGCGGGGATTACAGCAATGGGCCGAGAGCCGAACTGTCACCTCGACCGCGAAATTCGGGCGTAGTGGTTAATTACTTAACCTATTTATTAACTATTTTTAAATCAAAGCTCAATTCGTTCCCAGACAACGCCAAGAAAGGAATTAAACAATGAACAACGACCGAGAAGAGCAGAAGAAGAGAATCCTCGCCAAGATCAATGGCAGCGGCAAGCAGGCCTGCTTCCCCATTCCTGACGAAGAAACGGTTCTGGCCAGCATCGACAAGAAGCAGGGATTCCTGCAGATTCGAGTCCTTCTTCACCGGAAAGGCAATGCGGTCTATGTGATCCTCGCCACCTACTCACTTATAGACGGTGAGTGGGTGGTCCAGAGGTGGATTGGCATCTACGACCGTGAACTCGCAACCGTTCAGAATGCCCTGATGGACGGGTTTGAAATGGCCTCAGCCATGGATGAACCCGGCGCGGAGAGGGTGGATTTGCCCCACTGCCTGTGCGCGCTTCCCAGGAAGAGCGGGACCAAGGAACTGCGGGTGACACTAGAGGAGTACGACAAGGGCAAGAATCTTAAACTGCGGGCCTATCAGAAGGAAGGTGACACCTGGAAGTGGGGCGATGAATGGTTCTTCCTCTTCGTCAATGACCTCGGGGAAATCCTGCCTGCTCTGACGCAGGCCGAAGAGCTGATCCGCAGCGCCAATCCTTCCGCGTAACCTTCGATGCCCAGGTGGCTCCCCTAGAGCTGCCTGGGCTTGGTGTACCCATGAATACCCATTTTCAAGCCTCACCCCTTAAACCAGATCCGCAGGCAATGCGCGCGGCACTCAAAGTCTTCGGCGTTGGTTCGGATCATGTTACTGAACTGCGGATCTTGAAGGCCAGGGAAGCCCTGACCAGCCGCTTCAATTTCACCTTCGGCGGATACTTCGATGACACCGAGAAGTTGGTCAAGGCCGCGTGCAGCATACAGTTCGCGTATGGATGGTACATCATTCCGAACCCGTGCCAACCGGATGTACTCTCGCGTTTCAACAACAGGGGCGTGAGGCTCGACAAGGGCGAATCCACCCAGGACCATGAGATCCTCCGCCGGGCTTGGTTGCTGATTGACGCCGATCCAGTCCGCCTGGCTCGCATCAGTTCCACTGACGAGGAACATGAACTGGCACTTGCCCGGGTCCGAGAGATCGCCGTCTACCTTCAATCGGATGGTTGGCCCGCGCCTGTCATCGCGGACAGCGGCAATGGTGGGCATCTGCTCCTTCCAATCGACCTTCCAACGGATGATGGGGGCATAGTCAGCCGCTGCCTGAAATCCTTGGCTGCGAAATTCGACGACGATCGGGTGAAGATCGATACGTCCGTAGCAAACCCGGCAAGGATATGGAAGTTGTACGGGACGCCTGCCTGCAAAGGTGACTCGACACCACAGAGGCCGCATCGCATGGCTCGGCTTCTTGAGGTGCCGGATGGTCTTTAAGCCGACACCGCTTTCCAAGATCGAAGCACTGGCTGCTTCAAATCAGAGCGAAGCCCTGGGTGATCCTGGAGGACCGCCTCCAGGTCAAAGTCCGCCTCCCTCTCCAACGAAAGGCCAGCACGGCTCCACCTTCGTTAAGGAATGGGTTAGGAAGCACCTTCCCTCTGCGAATGGTCCACGGCGGTGGAATAATGGCTTGATCTATGAATTCCTTTGCCCCTGGCGGGAAAGTGACGGCAATTCTGCGTTTCTGGCAGATCTGCCCAACGGGATTTCGGCGGGATGTCAACACGCGACATGTGCTGGAAGTCGTTCGACGGGGAACCACTGGTACGATCTGAGGACGTTGCTGGAAGGACCGGATTGGCGGAAAAGCGATGCAACGGAGGCCAAGGCCACCTCAGGCTTCAATGATGAGGCTGCCCGACCGCTGATCAAGTTCGATACTACGGAGTGGGGTGACCGGCAGCCCAAGGAGGTCCAGTGGCTGATCGACGGTCAGCTTGCCCTTGGTGAGACGGGTCTTCTCGCAGGCCCACCTAACTGTGGCAAGGGACTTCTTTCAATTCAGATCGCCACTGCCATCGCCACGGGCTCGAATCTCTTCGGGAAGAAGGGGCCACTCACTCCGATGGCAGTGATCATGGTGCAGATGGAGGACAGCGAGGAAGAGGTCGAAAGACGGTACGCACGTTGCCTCAAACTCAATCGCCATGAGTCTGATTGGTCGGACCAGCAGGAAGCCCTCCTCAAGCAGAACATCGCGTTCTTCGGCCCCAACTGGAGCAGTGATGCTTCCAAGGGGCTTCCTGCCCTGGTCCCTCACATCATCAAGGAAGCCCAGGCCCATCAAGCCCGAGGATGTCAGATCGGTTTGATCGTCATCGACACTTTTACGGCTGTTTCCGCTGGTGACGAGAACTCCGTCGAGGGATTGCGCGAAATCTGGCCTGCTGCTTATGCCCTCAGGGATGCGACGGGCGCAAACGTCACCCTCGTTCACCATGTCAGGAAATCCCTCTCGGGCAACAGCATGCCCTCCATTGGCGAACGCCTTGCGCCGGATGCTCTTCGGGGCAGTTCGTCTATCCCCGCCGGGGCCCGGTGCATCCAGCAGATGGAGCCCCTGAAGCCCGCAGAGGCGGTGCGTCTTGAGCTTGATGATGAAAAGGCGAGGCGAGGTGGGTTTGTCATTCTCGCCTTGACCAAAGTGGTGAGTGGCCCCAAGGGTGGCTGGATTCTCCTTGAACAGCAGGATGGGGGGTTTTGGGCGCCACATCCCAAATCTGATCATCTCTGCGCGATGCTCCAATCTAAAAAAGCGCTTGAGGATCTGACCCAGGACGAGGCCATTCTGCTTTCAATCGCGGGCGGATGTAAGGACCGTAAGGAACTCGGACGTCGGCACTGGCCCTCTGAAACAGAGAAGCAGCAGGCGAAGCTTCTCAAGGGTGCCATGAACCGCCTTCGGGGCCGCCATGGCTGGATTCAACGCGGAAATTCCTTCGATCTAACCGTTGCAGGCTCCGCCAAGGTCAATGCCCTCAAAACTGCCGGGAATCAGGACGGGAACCACCGGGATCCAGACGAAACGCATGACGATCAATCCACTGATTCTCCTTGATCTTAGTTAGGTGATCAGTGATTCCATCGGTGATTCCACATTCACAAAACACGCCGTGTCGGGTCGGTCATTTTAGGACCGACCGATGTGGAGAAGGAATTGGGAACCAGGGATCCGCCCTATATAGGGTCCCAGGATTTGATCCCCAACTTTGACCTACACACGAGGACTGCCATGACCCTTCACAATCCAAACACCCCTGTTCCAATCCGCAACGGCGATCTCCCCTACACCATGCGAGAACCACATAGGGCCCGTGGCCGAACAGAGCCCAAGTTCACCATTATCTACAAGACAACTACGGAGAAGACACCTGCCCAGTACGGGGTCTTCCCTGATTCCGTTCCATATGATGTCGATCAAGTCCTGATGCAGGGTGGACGGCGCCCGTATATCCACCAAGCAGAAGCCGCTCAACTATTCCTGGATGACCGCAAGAACGTTGCCCTGATCACGCCCACCGCCAGTGGCAAGACAGTTTCATTCCTCGCCCCGACACTCACCCTCCTCCAGAAACACCCTGCCAGCACGGCCATGATGATCTACCCCATGAATGCCTTGGCTTCGGACCAATTGAAGGTTCTTCGGAGCATGGGGTTCAAGGAAGCCAAGAACGGCCTCTTCGAGCTATCTCTTGGGGATACCACAATCCGTGCGGGCGTCTTGAATGGAGACAGCACCGAGAAGCACCGCCGTTCAATCCGGACCCAGGCCAACCTCGTAATCACCAACCATGCCGCATTGCACTTCACAGTCCTTGCCCAGTCGGGTCGGCAGTACAAGGACGGCTCAAGCTGGAACCGCTACCTAGTTGGCTTGAAGACACTTGTCCTGGACGAAGGCCATTCGTACAACGGCGTCGATGGCACAAACGCGGCCCTGGCATTCCGAAGACTCAGCCTCCTAACCTACAACCTGTCTGGTGGGTACCCACAGGTACTCATGTCCTCCGCCACGATCGGGAATCCACTCGAACATGCAGAGAACCTCACCGGCCTAGGAGATTGGGCCTTAGTGAACAGGTCTGGGGCCGCATCGCACATGCGTGAGGTCTATGTTATCTCCCCAGACCTGCACCCTAGTGGCAGAGGCAAGTGGGCTGCAAGCACCATCGCAGCAGATATAGCCATGCAGGAAGTCGAGCACGGCCGACGCGTGCTGATCTTCTGCGCATCACGAAATGGCACAGAGAAGCTGGCAGATCGATTGAACGACGAACTCGGACCTTGGGTAGCCGTTCCCTTCCACGCTGGGATCCCTGCTCAATCCAAGCGCACCATCCTTAAACAAATCCTGGATGGGAAGGCCAAGGTCGTCTGTGCGACGTCGGCCTTGGAGCTTGGCGTCGACATCGGTGGCATGGACACGGTCATCCTCGTGGGCCATCCCGGGGATCACGCTTCCTTCAACCAGCGCATCGGCCGCGTCGGGCGTACTGCCCCTGGCTGGGTCTACCTGATCCTGGATGAGAACCAGCACCCGCTGAACAATTACCTTGAAGGCACTCCCGAGGCCATTCATTGGGAACCGGAATGCCGGACCATTTACCCTGGCAACCGTATCGTAGCCAACCGCCATGCGGCCTGCGCCTTCCTCGAAACCAAGGACGCGGACCTTGTGCACCAGGCCTTTCCCACAGTGCGTGACGAGGAGGTGCAGGCAGCAATGAATGACCGTCCGCACAGTCGCATTGCCATGGTCGGGCTTGGAAACTTCGGACAGTTCAAGGCTCTTACCCCTGACGGCACAGTTATCCAGGAACTGGGTGGCGAAACGGCACTGCTCAACTGGCATGTAGGTGCCACCATCCGGAGTTCCATCGGCCAGTTCTTCCGGGTAGAACGCATCGACATCAAACACCAGTCGGTCTTCACCGCTCCGGAAACCGGAAGGGTCTACACCACCCCGACCATCATCACGATGAAGAAGCCGCTGCCGGGCACGTTGGTGCCGCTGGAGGGCCTTCCGATTCCAGGAATGATCAATGCTCTGGCAGGCGAGTTCGATGTTCAGCGCATAACCACGACCTACACCGAAGCTCGGCAACATATGGACGCTCCAGACCAGGTGCAGGCATTCGCCATTAACTCGGAGGATTTGAATCCGCCCATTGGGATCATGACCCGAGGCGTCGTCTTCTCCTTCAAAGATGAACATCCCCTCGCAGAAGCCATTTTGGAAACTTCGGGTGGAATCATGGCCGTTCAGGACGCCCTGGGGCTCAGTCTAAGTTTGCTTGTCCAGGCACGAGCCAAGGATGTACCGGTCGAGATCACGCAGGATGATGGGGCGTTGGTCTTCTTCATCTTCGACATGGCTGAGGGCGGAATGGGATGGGCGGATCAGCTCGTCTACAAGTTGGACAAGTGGTTGGTCCATGCAGGTAAGGCGCTACTGAATTGCGCCTGTGGGCTAATGGGCTGCCCAAGGTGCAGCCTAAGCCCGATTCGTGGTGAGAGCCGGAAACGGCTGGCAGAGGGAATGATCGCGGCCGGAAGCGTGGAACTGGGGTGCCAGTAATGCACACAATCGTTCTTCATTCCTTGCGCCAAGACTCCCTCGAGTGCCAGGGCGAACATTACCCGGTGTACTTTGGCGAATTCTGGACAGCCAAACAACGCCAGGCCCAGGCAATCCATGAGATTTCATATCGCGCCTGCTTCAAGCCCCAATTGCCGAGGCTGTTCATTGAGAGATTTACCCAACCTGGTGACATTGTGTACGACCCCTTCGCTGGGCGTGGTACCACCGCTATCGAGGCAGCACTGCTCGGTCGGGCACCGATATCCAATGACTGTAACCCCCTGTCAGAGCTCCTGACTGCCCCTAGGCTTTTGCCTCCGACGCTCTCCGAGGTTGAAGACAGGCTGAAGCTCATCCCTCGCCATGGAGGGACAGAGGATGGACTAGACCTATCCATGTTCTACCAGGCTAAGACCGAGGCAGAGATTCGGGCTATGAGGTCCTACCTGATGGATCGCAGCCAGACCAGGCGCCTCGATTCCATAGATCAGTGGATCCGGATGGCGGCCACCAATCGTCTGACAGGTCATTCACCTGGTTTTTTCTCGGTCTACTCGCTGCCACCGAATCAGGCTGTTTCAGCTGAACGCCAGCGGGGTATCAATGCAAAGAGGAATCAGGTTCCTACTTACCGAGACACACACACCTTGATCCTTAAGAAGACGAAGGACCTCCTCAAGAACCTTAGCCAGGAACAGGTCGACAACCTTCGACGGGCCGCTGAAAAGGCACAATTCCTAACATCGGATGCCGCATCTACCAGGAGCATCAGGAATGCCAGCGTTCAGCTAACGGTGACAAGCCCACCCTTTCTAGACGTGGTTCAGTATGCCAAGGATAACTGGCTACGATGCTGGTTCTGCGGATTGGACGCCGAAAAGACAGGGCGATCCATCACCATGGCCAAGACTCTCCCAAAGTGGGAGGCCTTCATCGCCGGTGTCTTTAGGGAGCTGTACCGCGTTACCCGGCCTGGTGGATTCGTAGCTTTTGAGGTGGGAGAAGTGAGACAAGGCCAGGTCCGATTAGAGGAGGCTGTCCTGCCGATCGGAATCAACGCAGGGTTCCAAACGATCGGGGTCCTGATCAACGAGCAGCAGTTCACGAAGACCTCCCAATGCTGGAAGGTGAGGAACAACCATCAGGGGACGAACAGCAATCGAATCGTTCTGTTTACCCGGGCCAATCATGGGGTTCGATAATGAAATTGGAGTTAGCGTGAAACCCGATTACCTGTGATTTGAATTGTTTCGGCAAGTTCGAATGTCTGACTTCCACTCGAGTATTGTTCAAAACGGGTAGTCCAAACTTTTGAATCCATTAAAGTAAGATCATCTGTTGCTGAAGGGTTTCCTTCGTTAAGACCACAACCAAGCTCAATACCTCCAATATCAGTTAGAATATAGCGATTGTGAAATTCCTCTCCGCCGGGCTTCTCATTCCATCGATACACATTGAGTGTGATCCCAGATGGGATTCGTCTAGGCAGTTGCTGTTGGCATTCATTGGCAAAGTTCCCGATTTCTGGTTTATATAAAGTATGAAATTCTATTTGATGTAGAGGTCGACCATTACGATTTTGTATACATTTTTCAAGAAGAGCCCTCAGCATATCTCGAGTTTTTGCTTTGTACGGATCAAAATATGGATCCACAAATGAAATACATTTAGCAATACATAAGAATGGGGACAGAGCATTACTAATTGAAATTGCATCTCTCGGCACAATTACCTGCCTTGAAACAGCCCACATCTCAAGAGTACCATCGAGATTGTCATATAATAATATTTTCGGATTTCGTTGCGTGTTAGAAGTTGAAATTATTGCATGAAATGGATCACGCCGATCTTCATCTTCTGCATTATTCAACCAAGTTGAAGCATGATTGTATTCATGCTTCCTCGTGACAATTTTATTATCAATTTCTTGTAGTTTAACTTCGATTTTAGTGCGTTCTATTTCTCCCAGGCCTTTAAGGCCTTCATAAACCATCATTTTCCATTTTTTTGGAAACCTCGAGATTAATCTTCCCTCTGATACACCGAATTTTTCGGTAAGATAACGAAATTTTTCCCAACTATTAAGTAATTCAGGATCCAGCGCATACTCATAGATCATTCAAATAACTCCTTGCCACGCTCAGCAAAGAATCCTTCCGGCCACAATGTTTCAAATTCTCCATCGTGTGAAATTTTGATATTGATAGCCTTTGAACCAGTTTGTTCTGGATTTATATAAATAACGCAAATATCATCTGGTGATACTAAAATATTATTGTTAAATAGCTTGCCTTCAGAAGATTCCCTGATCCGCCTTAATATACGAAGAATAAGGTGTTCACTGTGGGTCTCGAGAATGAAGGTGTTTCCCCCTTCACCCAAGGCTGCCTCAATGAACACATCACCCAGTTCTGCCTGGAGTGCTGGGTGCAAATGAATTTCTGGTTGTTCCATCGCCAGTAGCTTGCCCTGTGATCCATAGGCTGTCACAAGCACGGGTAACACCTGAGATATTCCGATGCCAACGTCGCGATGAGTGACAACGGTATTAGTTCGTTGGTCAATAAGAACCAATTCACGAAGTGCATCTTGCGCTTCGCTGTGGACTGATTGGATCAGATGGGCGGCAGCGAGGTCCGCATCTCGGACTTCGGGGTGTACAGACTCGATTTCGAAAGCAACGTCGTGAGCCACAACATTGACCCCCTCCGGTACTGTTTCGAGTCCTTCCTGGTCGAAGTACTTTGCCTTGAGGCCAAACACCTCTTCCGGAAGGGTTCCGAGACCCGCCTCAAGTGGTTCGTGTAGTTGATCAATGGCTAGAAGAGATCTGACGATTAGTTTGTAACGGGTTTTCAATTTGCTCGACCCCAACCAAGCATTCACCGCATCCCGCACAGAGTCGTCACGTCGAACCACGTCCCACGCATAGCCTCCCCCAGCGTACCAGTTCGCGTCTTCGCTTTCAGCGAACGCCAGGTGCCGGGGTGGGAACGAACGCAACGGTCCAAGATACTGGAGTTGCTTGAGCTCTTCGGCCAATACACTCGAAAGGCCTCTAATTAAGTCGTTCAAAGTGCGCGGAAGTAGGAACCGCACGGCCGCAGCAAGGTCATTCTGGCGATTTCCCTTACTCACTGGGAACAGCATATTCATCGGCGTCATCTCAACGCCATCTGTCTTGGACAGTTCAACACTGGATGGAAAGAACTGATCCACTCGGATTACCAGATCCGGAAGCAATATAGAGATGGCCTCGTTAATTCCTTCGAAATCATCGGGATGCATTTCTTTAGAGGTAGTCTGATTCTCGATGATTGCCTTATAAACTTGCATAAACACTGGATGCTCGCTCGCGAGCCGATCTATTCGCAGGTAGCTAGAGCGGTCTTCAGACTTGGCGGGAACCGGGCGGTGGCTCATGCGCATCAGTTCGATGCCATCACCGCTGATTTCGATGGATTCCACCCTGGGTTCAGAACCTGGCTTGGGTCGGTCCTGATCATCCAGCTCAATACCCCAAGCAATGTTGAGTGCAACGGTATTCACAGGCGCCAACAGTTGCGCCAGACGTTGGTCATTGCCCTCCGATATTGCGGCCACCTTGAGTTCAGCACCCCACTCTACGCGCTTGTTTAACTGGCCGCGATGAACGAACTGGCGAAATCCACCGAGATCAATGGCACTACCACCCACATCGGTATGGTGTACATCAAGGCGGGCTAGGCTGCGCTTTTCACGACCAAACTGGGCCTCGTGTGCCAGTGCCAAGCTATGGATGAAACTTGATTTGCCAGCGCTATTCGGACCGAAAACCAATGTGATTGGTTTGAGCGGTATTCGCTGATTATCGGCGAAGGCCTTGAAATTGCCCACGCGCAGAGCTTGCAGAGCGCGAGTCATGACGAGGCCTCCAGTTCTTTCGGCATGGACAGGTTAAGCAAACGGGCCTGCTGCTCCAGTTCAGCAAGCAGTTCGTTGTTGCGCACCTTGTGCCATTTGGCAGTAAGTTGGCCAGAGAAGGCACGCTGAAGCATGACAGTGAAGAGGCTCTCTAAATCGTTTGATCGCTTCGTTGATGGGATTGCTGACTTAATCGCAGATACCCTCTTAGAAAAGGAGACTTGAACTGCAAGTGGTGGTTTGTACATAGGAAACGCACGTAGCTCCGTGGTATTGATGTTGGATTGTCCTATTGCGCCTCTTGCCGTAGCTCGAAGTTCACGCTTCATATAAGAACTGTTCATGAAGGCCCAAAGAAAATTGGGTTCTATTTGAGTCCGATCAACTCGCACTCGAATGAAATAGGAAGCCAGTACCGCCTCCATGTCGACATCCCATATCCCGGTTTTGCCAACAAGTTCCTTGCTATTTGTTCGGTTGAAAAGAAGATCTCCATTTTCAAGTCGAAATTTCGGAATCTCCTGATCCTGAAGTTCAACGTATTTCAAATCATCCAGGAAGAGATTACCGTCATAACTGACGTTTCCCATGCGGATCAATGGCAATCCTGATCCATTGTCAGACGCTTTCGTGCTGGTCCCATAGTCTGCGTCCTGAATTGCTGATCCAACAGTAACAACGGGCCAGGCCTTTGGATTGGTCGCTGGATCACCAAACATTTCGAGGAACAGTGCTGGAAGGATACGTGCGGCCTTGGCATCGGCATCGCGACGCAGCCGGCGCAGACGGTCGGCTTCATCTAGCAGTTCGACAATGCGAAATTGCTCGGTTGGTGTGGCCAATGGCATCCGACAACGCCTGACCAAATTGTCTGTGACGGCTGGATAACTGGCGCCTGTAACGTTTGAGATTAGATAGTCTACGAACTCTCGATGCTGAACCCAATAATATAAATACTTGGGGTTCAAATACCTGGGATTAGCGCGCAAGACGGCAAACCCAGTCGATGCAATTTCACCATCAAGGTCATCTGGCACAATAGCCACAGCATTCAAATTTGGTCTAACAGTCGATACCAGGACGTCCGATGCCTGGATGATTTTCCTGGCTCGGCTGGGTGCTTCGTCACAGCGCACCTCTTCGGCGCGGGAAATCGACTTAGAGTCTCGGTCTATCCCGGCAATATCTATGTAACGAAAGTTCGTAGCCCCACTCCGAGAGGGGTCAGCCTGAACAGTCGGTAGGCAAACGTCGCCAATCGTGGTGGACAACCAGTTCATGCTTCAAGCTCCGCTATCAGCCTCTCTAATCCCGCCACGACCAAGCGGTAGTCGCCCAGTACCTCGGCAGCCAACTCACGAGGATCTTCGTCGTTGGTATTCTCGGTTACGCGTGGCTTCCACTGACCGGCGCCCAGGTTGTAGTCGGTCTCTGCTAGCCTTTCTCGGGTCACCCACCAAGAGGTCGGATCCTCGCTACCGTGGGGTAGCAAAACATTGGCCTCCAGCCCTGGCGGCGTATTAAATCCGACAGCCTTGTAGCTTTTCCATTGGGACAGCATATCTGGGATGTTATTTTTTTCTGGCGTCTCCACACGCCCGCCACCGGAAATCTTGTCTGGGTCATAGCCATCATTACCAACTTCGTAAAACCAAACCTTGCCAATCCGTCTGGCAGCGTCCGAGGCCGGTCTTCGAAATACAAGTACGGCAGTCTTGATGCCCGCGTAAGGTTTGAATACGCCAGCTGGTAAGCTAATGACACCGAGCAGATCAAAATCATTCACCAGCCTCTTGCGCAGGTCTACGTGTGCTCCGCTGGAGCCTGATAATAGGCCCTCAGGCACCACCACCGCGCAGCGGCCGCCTGGAGCGAGATGCTGCATCATCATCGAGAGGAAAAGAAGTTCGCTCTTCTTGCTATTGGTCGGCAGGTCGGGGCGGATGGAGTCCTTTGGCAATTGACCAGCGAAGGGTGGGTTTGCCAGGATCACCTTGTAGCGGCGGCGCAAATCGTCTTCGGTCAAGCCGCCCATGTCAGAGAGTGAATTGGCCCGCTTGACTTTGGCGTGGCGGATACCGTGCAGAACAAGGTTCATCATGCTGATGCGCACCATCTGGCGCGACACATCGGTGCCAAACACCGAGGCTTCCAGGAGGCCCCAATCTGGGATCTTCTCGCCCGCACCCTTCCGGTAAGTTTGAAGGCGCGGCATCTCGGTTTTCAATTCGGCCAGAGTCTTGCCCCTTTTCTCTAACCAGTCCTCTCCATATATGGGGTACTCACTAATTTGATCGGAATACTTGGCCAACAGGTAATCCACAGCGTCGATCAGAAAGCCCGCAGTCCCGCAGGCAGGATCGTAGAGAGAGTCCCCAATGTCAGGGTCCACCATTTCAACCATGAAGGCGCGAATCTGACGCGGCGTACGGAACTGGCCATTGAGTGAGCTGGAACCCAGATGCACCAAGAGGTATTCGAAAATGTCGCCCTTAACATCGGGGCCGAGCTTACGGAATTCGAAACCGTCCAGTTCGTCAATGACATGCTTGAGAACATTGGGGTCAACAATTTCTAGTACTGCATCACGGAAGTATTCGGCCACCTCAGGTTCATCATTGGCCAGCGAGGCCATATAGGGAAAGACTTCGTCGCGGAGGAAGTCTCGCAATTCATTTCCGCTCTTGAATCGCCAGTGGCTCCACCGGTAACGCTCTGACTGTGCCGGGTAGAGAAGCTTGGTGTTGCCGCCGGTACCGCCCATACGAGCATGTAGCTCGCGAGCGGATTCTTCCTCGTCTAGGAGTTTGAGGAAAATGAGATAGGAAATCTGTTCGATGTAGGTGACGGGGTTAGTCACACCACCGGCCCACAGGGTGTTGGTGATGTGATCTAGTTTTCGGCGCAGGGACTGGTTCATGTTCTTCCTATTATCTCGGGACGGAGCACTTATGCGACCAGGACTGCCTGGTTGATCTCGTTCACCACGTTACGCAGGCCCTGCTCGCCGAAAAGTTCGATACCAATGTTGGCGGCGTTCAGAATGGAGAGCGGGGGTGAGAACAGGTCATCGAGCGATACCTGGCCTTTGACTATGCCGCGATTCTTCAGCAACGAAAGGTATTGCGCCTGCTCAGGCGTGAGATTCTTTGCTACAAGCCAAGCCCGAAAATTCTCTTCAACCCGCTCTTCGCGACTCTTGATTTTCAACATGCCAAGTGCGGCCCTAATGAAATCCACTAGATTACCGCCTGGATCGCGATAGGCACGGCGCAGGTTGTCCTCATTGTAGTAGCGGTGAGGCTGATTCAGGTTCTGGGCCAGCTGGATCTCTTCCCCTTCGTTGAGCGATTCACCTGACTTGATCTTGGCAAGGAGGGGATCAGTCTCGGCCCCCTGCTGGACGGTGACTTCCCAATCTGTCACATAGTCCCGCTTGTCAACACGCTCACCATCGGGGCCAACCTCGATGTAGTGAACGGCATCGAGCCACTCATCCTCAAGGCCTAACTCAATCAGCTCACGCGGTGTTTTTCTAGCAGCCTGTAATGCCTTTGATGCATACCCACCGTTTTCGCCACCTGCGAAGATCTCAGTGTCTGAATCATTGAAGTGTTCGTGATTGTGGAAGAAGTCGTAGATCACGAACTTCTCCTTCCCAATGTGTGGTGCGGTGCGCGTGCCCCGGCCACGCATCTGCTGATACAGGATGGGACTCCTCACACGACGGCACATCACGAGGTGAAGCACCTCACGGCAATCGAATCCGGTGTCGAGCATCCCGACGCTGACCGCAATCATGGGGAGATCTTCCTGCTTGAACCGCCGGATAAGGTCATCGGCATTAGCCACGTCCGAGGTGATAACCTCGGCGTATCGGCCCTTGTGTTCAGGATGTAGCTCGTTGAGATATTGCGCCAGCCGGGCAGCATGGTGCTTTGAGATTGCAAACAGAACCGCTTTCCCTGGGCCAGTTTTCTGACCAGGCGCGAGTTCCTTGTAGTTCTGCCAAGCCAATCTGTCGAACTCTTCCATCATCAAGCGATTGCTGGCCTCGTTGGTCCACTTACGCTCGAATTCGACTGGATCGTAATAATCCTCATCGACATTGGCACCATCAGACACCAGGGCGGTGATGCCGCTGGCGAATTTGTACGGCACCAGGAAGCCTTCCTTGAAGGCCTCCTGGATCGGATAGGAGTAATCGGGGGTGTCGTCCTTACAGTGATAGAACTGGAACGTATTTCGTTCGATATAGATGGCGGGCGTGGCAGTCAGTCCAACGTGCAGGGCATCGAAGTGCGACAAGGCTGCCTGCCAGGCGCCATAGATCGATCGGTGACACTCATCCATGATTACGACATCAAAGTAACCGCTGGTGAATTCCTGATATTGGCCAATCATGGTCTGCAGCAAGCAAACCGTGATCTGCTTTTCTTGACGCACCATGCCAGGTTTCAGCCAGTAGCTCGAATAGCCAGACAGACAGTCCTGAATGGCCTCGATGGCTTGCTTTGCGAGTTGGTCTCGGTCCACTAGGAACAGCACCCGCTCGGCCTGGCCTGCCTGTATGAGGCGTTTGAGATACAGCACTATGAGGTCAGTCTTTCCACAACCGGTGGGTAGCTCGATCAGAAACCGGCGCTTACCCAACTCAACGCTACGGTCGAGAGCCTGCATCGCCTCTTTCTGGTAGGGACGCAGAGTGCGTGTCTCTCCCTGGCGAAGATAGGTGTCGGGGATTGGCACCGTAGCCAAGGGCTTGCGCTCGGAGCGCATGTGCACAAGCCGTTCCATGTCGCGCCGTGAGAAAAAGGAGTCAACGATCCGCGCGTCGTCGTTCTGGTAGTCCCAGAAGTAGATCAACTCCCCGTTGGTTAGGAAGATGAAAGGTGCACCGATCTGCTTAGCATATGGCAGCGCCTGTTGCTTCGCGGTGTATGGCTGGATGGCCTGCTTCTTTGCTTCGATGATCGCCAACGGTCGGCCGCGCTGGTCCAGCAAGACATAATCAGCACGGCCAGCCGAGTAAGGTTCCACGTACTCGGCGCATCCTTCTATTTCACCGCTGACCTTGAACTCCGTAAGGACCTGAGATTTATCGGCGGGATTCCACCCGGCCGAACTCAACTGATCATCGATCAGGATGCGGGCGTCAGTCTCATTGGTCCTGGGAGGCATTGTTGGGCTTTCTTGTGGAAGCGTCAGAAGATTTCTATTGTGCACATGATTGCAGTAGCAGGAGCTGTGCCAGTCACTGAATACCGCGTTTTTGCAGCCAATTGCTCAACGTCTGGTAACTGCCAAGACCAAGCAACCTGGCGGCCTCGGTCTTGTTGCCATGGGTTTGAGCCATGGCCCGCTCCAAGTAATGCCGAGTGACCTCCTCGAGGAGGTCGGGCAAGGACACTGGCTCATTTAGGGATCTGCCAATAATTGTCTCACCCTTCGGAGCTACGGTCACGGCAAGAGCCTCGGCGATATCAGGTGCCTTGATGTGTTCTCCGGAGGCCCAGATGCTTGCCCTCAGGAGGGTGTTGTGAAGCTCCCGAACATTTCCTGGCCAAGAGTGCCTTAACATAAGATTTCTTGCTCCAACATCAAGATTCTTATGTTTATAGCCGGGCTGTCCTACGGCCTCGGCATTGATCCCTTTCAAAAGCGCGTCGATTAGCAGAGATACATCCCCTTCGCGGTTGCGCAGAGGGGGGAGCTGAAGCACCCCAACGGCAATTCGGTGGAATAGGTCCTCTCGGAACCTGCCGGCCTGGATTTCATTGGGGAGGACCCGGTTAGTGGCGGCAATGATTCGTGTGTCAATCTTCTTCGCCTTTGTCGCCCCAACCCTGGTGACTTCTCGCTCTTGTAGAACCCGAAGGAGTCGGACCTGGGAAGCCAGAGGTAGTTCCCCGATCTCATCCAGGAACAAGGTGCCCCCATCTGCAGACTCGAAGTAACCAGGACGAGCAGCTGTGGCACCTGTGAAGGCGCCCTTTTCATGACCGAATAGCTCTGCATCGACCAGTTCCTGAGGAATGGCACCGCAATTCACGGCCACGAAGGGACCCTTCTGCCGGCTACTGGCCTGGTGAATGGCCCTTGCAAAGAGTTCCTTCCCTGTCCCCGATTCTCCCTGAATAAGGACCGGCACCTCTCGGGTGGCCAGTCGACGAGCCATCGCAATAGTCCGCTTCATGGCAGGGCAACGGTGAATGATGGAGTCGAAGGCGGGGGCTTCCGGTGGGAGCCCTAACATCAGCTTGGTGAGCGCGTCATCCGCCGCCGAATCTGCCTTTGGACTGAATTCGGCAGCCAGCTCGAATGGGACATCAACTTCCTTCACCCCGTGGTCTTTAGAGGACTCAATTAGCCTGGCGGAATATCGGGTCTTCGCCAAGAGAAGCCAGACGGCCGCCATGGCAGGTGTCCCGGGGCTCAAGTGAAAGGTAAGGACCGACTCACTCGGTCTGTCTCCAAGCACCTGCTGGCAGGCTTCAACAGCCTGCTCATAGATCTCGCGGTAATTCGTGGGGCTCGTGAGAGATACATGTCGAGCAACAACCCGCGTTGAGCATCGTTTCCTCAGCCAGGTCAGGTAGTCCTTCTCCTCTCCCTTCGGGTAGTTGCACAGGAGGACAACCTGATCAAATTCCATCGCCTCTAGGGCTTGGGCAATGGGGCCAGCGCCAACTGCGCCTGGTTCGGTCGGGGCCCGGAGGTCGGTCCTTCCAATCCAACTGAGGAGGATGTTCTTCATGTCTTCATGAAAACAAATATTTAATAAAACTTACAAATTTTTTTATGATTCAGTTGCCTTCTCAATTCGAAAAATTATTTAAGACCTTTATTTTAAATTATTTATGATTTTGGCACGATCGGTGAATGTAAAGGGCATGGCACACGCACACCGATCCCCCAACCTCCTGATCAATGTCGACGCGTCCCCGGAAACCATCCGGGTCGATATCGGCGATGGTCGATCTGAGAGCTTGAGCTTGTTTGAACCCCTGGGCGAAGAACAGCGACTACAGCTGGCCTCAGATGCCTGGAGCATTGGGTTGCGGGCACTAGCCAATGCCTATTCCCAGGCTCAGGAGTCGCGCCTCCAGGACATCGGCAAGTCTCTCCTGGAAGACGTGGACCATCAGCTCAAGTCTCACATCGAGGTACAGAAAGCGACCATCGCCCAAGTCCTGACTCAGTTCTTTGATCCGAGGGATGGTCAGGTTACCCAGCGGTTGGAAGCCTTCGTGGACGATCAAGGAGTCCTCGCACGCCTGTTGGAACGGTACCTCGGTCCGCGTAACAGCGTCCTGGTTGAAACGCTTGCCCAGCAGGTGGGGAACACCAGCCCGCTGTTCAAGAAGCTCAGTTCCACGGATAGTGATGGACTGGTTAAGGTCCTTGAGGCTCAGCTTCGGGTTGTGATGCATGAAGGGCGATCCGAGATGATTCACGCCCTTGACCCTCTCGCTGAGGATGGGGCCGTTGCTCGGTTCTTGAAAAGCCTCCGTGAGGAGCTCAAGGCCTCCGATCATGGGCTTGATGAAAGGCTCTCCAAGGCTCTCATGGCCCTTGATGCCAACGATGAGTCGTCCTTGATTAACCGTTTGGTTCGGGAAACCAATGGGGCCAGGCAAGCAGTACTACAGGCGGTTAACCCTGATGCTCCCAATTCGCCAATGGCGATTATGAGGCAGTCCCTGACGACTCTCTTGCAGGACCACGCGAAGCAACAGCAGGAGTTTGCCAAGGAGCAGTTCGATCGTCAGAGCCAGTTCGAACGGGAAGTCCAAGCCGCGATTACGCGACTAGAGACCCGGCGCGACCACGATATGGTCAGCCCTCGAGGGGGCTTGGATTTCGAAGACGCAGTTGTAGAATTCGTGACCGCGGCTCTTCGGGGTGCCCCGTGCATGGTCGAACCGACGGGGATGACCACTGGACTGCGAGCTCGTTGCAAGAAGGGCGATGTCGTCATTCGGTTCACCGAGGAAAGTGTCTTCTGCGGCGCCGGCATTGTTGTTGAGGCCAAGCGTGATGCTTCTTACAGCGTGTCCAAGGCTATTGCTGAGCTGGAAGAGGCTCGTAAGAACCGAGGAGCCTGTGCCGGTGTCTTCGTTATGGCAAAGTCTCATGCGCCTGAAGGCTTCCCAGGTTTTGGGCGGTTCGGTAACAACGTCTTGCTTGTCTGGGACGAAGGGGACACCTCCACGGACCCTTACCTTCACGCAGGCCTATTGCTCGGGCTAGGCCTAGTAAGCCGAACCCGTGCGGGAGCGGAGACTGGGGACATCAATGCCCTCCGCGACCTCGAAGCCAGGATTGAAGATGAGATCCGGCGTTTCGAAAAAATGGAGAAGTTGAACGACGCCATCCAGAAGAACTCCGATGGCATCGGTGAGGAGCTCCGGAAGGCTAAGCGACAGCTGAACATCCTTCTCCAGAAAGGGAAGGACGTCATGACGGCCCTGCAGGTGTCGGTCGTGAATGAGGAGGAGGAGAAGGCGACACCGATCCTGATTCCAAAGGCTTCCCTGGCAGAGGCATCCAGTGCATTGGCGGTTGGGCATGACACACCTGCCCTGCCTTCGCCATTGCTTAGCGATATCGGCGAACGCTTCTAACTGAATGAGGGCTCATCAGCCCGACGAAAGGAATGATCTCCTTGCCTGAAAATAAGAACATGCGACCTGTGATTACCTGGCGCTGGGGTGTTGAGACTTTGGGCAAAGTGGCCCATGCCGGGTTCGAGGGGCAGGCTGAAACCGTCTGTGACGCGCAGGCAGGTGGACCGGTCTATCACCCTGTCTGGTTCGACTTCAGGTGCCAAGCCTGTGAGGAGTACACCCGGGGGCTACTTGAAAGGTATCCAAGCCCATTCCCGGAGGGTGTGTTCCCAAGCAAGTTTGATATTCAAGCAGTGCCCTTCCAGGAAGGGTTCCAGGCATTCCTCTTGGTCGAAGCCCGGGGGCGCCTATTCGATCTACTGCCCATTCAGGAGGTCCCACCCATGAAGACCTATAGGGATGCCCTTGAACTTGCCATGGTTGTTGCATGGCAAAACATCGACAGCCTCAGCAAAGAGTTGGGTTGCCCTATCGGCCCCTTAACTTGAAGGCCTCCCGTGGACTCTGCCATTCAGGTGCGGCATCCGAACCTAGAGGCTGGTTCGCTTTTACCTTTGAAGTGTGAAATTGATTAATTTTGACCAATCTGGCACCGTCCGCCGGCTCAAATGACAGAACCACTCTCGAGGTTTACATGACTCTACAGCCAGCTAGCACCCCGAGAATCTCGGCGAAGGTCCTGAACACCATCAAGCGCTCCCATCTTCTCCAAGCGATTCATGACTTCCAGAATGACTACCCACATCATTTTGTGGCCTCAACTGGCTATGACCTTATTCATGAAGGTGCCGCGTACCCCCCAAAGGCGATCCTTGGTCTGGCAGGACGGCATGTTCTGGGCAGGACGCTTGAACCTGAAGATTTCTCCGGCGGCGAGGGAAGCACGTGCTTTCGGATTCTGCGGAGAGAGGGTTTCACCATCCTTCCAAAATCCACCGAGCTGGCCGACTTCGAGGTAGGCAGGACATACAACCGTCGAAAGGATATCCATCAAAAATATTTGGGGCAGGAGCAGGGGGGCATCTCAACCCCTGCGGAGTGGCCTTACATCTTTCTGTTCACGGGCGACTCTGGTGATCAGTACGGCTACCGGGATCAATGGAATCAGGACCAAACCGTGTTCACCCTCGCCGGTGAAGGACAGGATGGTGACATGGAGATGAAGGGTGGGAATCTTGCCATCCTAGAACACGCGAAAAACAGTAAGGAGCTTCACCTTTTCAAGGCGCTAGGAAAGTCGCAGCCCGTGGAATACATGGGTCGCTTTCAGCTGAAAGCTCCCCGTGAAACACGTGGGAAGGACAAACGTGGCGTCGACAGGAAGGTCATCCTCTTCGATCTCGAACCCTGCCCCTCTTCGCACCCAACGGCGGACCCAAAGGAGCTTGAAAGGGAAACCGAAAAGATTCGAGGAAGGACCTGGAGTGCTCCGCCCAAGGGGCAGCGAAAGCCCTATCGCAAGCAAACTGCAGAAGGAACTGTGGTCGAGCGCGATCCCGAAGTTCGTGCCTATGTGCTGGATCTCGCAAACGGACACTGCGAGGCTTGCGACAAGGAAGGTCCGTTCAAGGACAAGAAGGGCCGACTCTACCTAGAAGTTCATCACGTCTGTCAGCTGGCCTACGGAGGCACTGATACGCATGAAAATGCAGTTGCCTTATGTCCAAATTGCCACAGAGCGTTCCATCACGGTGCATCAGCAGTGGCACTGGTAACGCAGATCTATCGGAAAGTGGTTCGTTTGGTCAAAGAGACTCCAGAGAATTCCTAAGTAGGGGCTTCAATGATAATTAAAAATCTTATCGAAGGAACTCTTCGTAATGCCAAAGCACTGACCCCTCTACCTAGGGACCAATGGGGCATCGCCAGGGGGATATGGGCAGGGCAGTTTAGTCAGGGAGAACTCTTCCCAATCCTTCCAGAGAATTTGGATCAGGTGGACCTGGTTTGGATCGCCGAGAATCCTGGAGAGTGGTCCAGCTCCAGTAGGCCCGAACTGTACACGACCGAAGTCTTTCACTGGGAAACCTACATGAGTCACTACCGGGCCAATTTGGACATCGCTCATTGGCGCTCCGTCAGAAAAGCACTGGGCAAGATTGGTGGAGGGCGACGGATGAAGATTCTATTCAGCAACGCTTACCTGTTTGAGTGGCCGAGCATGAAGAAGGCCCGCGAGAACGACGTTGCTACGTTCTTCTCTACATATCAGGGTCCGCTCTTTTCTGCCCTTAGAGAAACAGGGGCCATTGGGATAGGAACCCGTGTTTGCTTATCGGGATGTTATGCCCAGGCTGCTTGGAATCAATTACTGAACGATCAACCCAGATTGACTGAAATTGAGGCTATATCCCTTGGGCATCCCTCTCGGGGTCATCTGGATCAGAGCCTCCGCAAGCTTGGCTATTAATCGCGTCAGGCTCGAACGAACGGGCCCATGTTGGCATCCAGGACCTCATTTTCATAAGGGCTGATCTTAGAACCAGTCCTTGATTCAAATTAATGCGCCATTTGCCCTCACACAGACACCGAATTCCCACCTTGTTTTCATATCCTTCCTTGGTGAGCCATTGATGAGGGGCATCCTCTGGTTTGTCATCCTTCTTTACCTTCTGGCTAAGTGGATGTGGATTCTGGCTGGAATATTGTTGATAGGCATTACAGTTAAGATTGTTATCAAACCGTTCTTCCAAACAGGCATTGGCCGAGGTTTTAGAGGCGATAGAGACTGATCGACCATCAGAAGTAGCTCCACCAACTGGAAAGGTAGTCACATGATCGACGGGATGCTGTTGGCAGGCTTCAAGGGATTCCCGTTCGTATGGGACTACCTCAAGCTTCGACCGATCACACTGATCTTCGGTGCGAACGGTGCAGGGAAGTCGAGCATCCTCCAGGCAATGGCATGGATGCATCACCTCCATTGCGGTGGGAAAGTTGATGCCCACAGGCTCCGGCTTACTGGTAACCATATTACTCTTGGTGGGTTCTCCCAATTCCGGATGCGCACCGACCCGAGCCCCCTATATGGGGCCCTTCAGGACGAGGATGCTATTGGCCTCGGATTTGGGTTCCGAATGGGGGACCCTATCAGGACGCCTCAGGGATTGCCGGGTAGGTACCCCTTCTTTGGTTTAGACGTTCCGGGTTGGTGCTTGACCTATGAGATCAATCCAAACGGAGTCTCAATTGTCCGTATTTTTTGTGGACCGCTGGCGATTGTCTGGGAACGGGAAGGATCGTCTTTCAAACACGCAGGATTTTGGGCCGCGACTGACGCCAGCGACTCACAAAGGGGGGATGACTCCTCCTGGGACCTGGAACGGATGCACCCTGAGGACATTCATCAATGTCTGTCAGGGATGTTCGGAGACAAGTTCCAGCCGAATGAGCTCCCCGAGAATTGGTACGAGTCATTCAATGACTGGGTTGGGAAGAGCCTCCGAGCAGCTACCTTCTGTCTTGACGGGATGGCTCCCAGCCTGCGGTTCAAGACAAGGAACAACCCGAGCGCCCCTCTTTGGGGATGTGAATTTCTAAGCATCCTAGATGCAGCCGTCGTTCAAATGCAGCGAGATGTTAAAGAATATTTCGCTGAGATGGCCTATTTAGGTCCTTGGCGTAGAATTCCAACGGCGAGTGACCTCGCCGGTAATTTTGGCGATGAGGAAGAGATTGAATTATCCCTTTGGCAGCTCCTTAAGGACGACAAAGAACTTCGTGATGCCCTCAATTCTTGGCTTCACGAGATCGGTTCGTCTCTTCAGGTGACACCCAGGGATTTGGTCAATCGGGAACGTATCCTGACCCAAATCCAAGAACTTTTCACGCAATACGCATCGGTACCAGATTGGCAAATCGAAGAAGGTAAAGCCCATGCCCTTGACCTTGAATTAATCCTGCAAGCAGTAAATTCGATTCCATCTGATGAGCTTGGGTTAATCCTCCGAATGTCTCCTTCCATGGAAGAGATCTCCCCCTTCCAAACCGGAGTGGGTATCAGCCAAGTTGTGCCGGTCATCCTCGCTGCATTGAGTAGACATCGCCGTCGTTGGTTAATCGAACAACCCGAGTTACACCTCCACCCTCAAGCCCAGGCTCGATTGGGAGATCTGCTGATCAATGGTGCCATAGCTAACACCGGACCACGGCACTGGTTCATTGTGGAAACTCACAGCGAACACCTTATCCTTCGGATTCTTCGGCGGATTCGTGAGACTACCCAGATGTTTGATAAGAATATCTACCGCATTAACTCAGACGATTTGGCCATTGCTCACTTAGGTCAATACACGGGTGTTAAAGGTATGTTGTCTCGCGAAGGAATTCGGGACGGATTCTCTCCAATCGTCCAGGCCGATGGGTTTGTTGTGAGTAGTGAGATGCTCATTGGCCTTGACCCGGAAGGATATAAAAAGAATCTGGTCGGTGCGACTCGAATTACCAACATTCCGGTTACACCGGATGGTGATTTTGGAATTAAATGGCCTGGTGGGTTCTTCGAGGAGCGATTAGACGAATTGTTCTCGGACGATGAGCGGAATAGCTGGATGAGGTCTTAACCGTTATGGCACGCCTTGTGTGGTTCGACACTGATTTACTGACCGACAAGGACCCTCATCTCCGTGAGGAAATTTTCAGAGGAATCATGATGCGCTGTGGTTGGCGGAACGGCAGCCTCATGGCTGAAATTCCACGGCTGAGTTCCATAAAGCGCATGGCTTCAGAACATATTCCCGACGGGTTGAGCATGGGCCGGCTGCATGCAGTGCTGGAACGCATTGCGAAAGGGCGGCTCTCTCTCCTTATTCCTGGTCTTGAGGGGGACTCCCATGAAGCTCGAGCCAAGGGCACTCCTTTAGTGAGCTATTTACTAACCCGAGACGGAAGCAAGATCGAAGCTAATCCTCGTTTTCGGGACGTGGAGGATTACCTGCTCGAGCCTCCGCCCATGAAAACAAGAAATGCATGGAACGACCCTGAATTGGAACGCAGCATTGACCTGCTTATAATTGGCTCCCGTCAGGTTGACCTTGTCGATCAATATCTTCCTCTCGATCGGCGAAATCCCATCCTCCAACACTTAACGCAGAAGTTCGACCGGCGAGGAGAATTCCATCGCCACTTGACCGGGCGCCCCCAGCTTCGACTTCACTGCGCAGAGCGTTTCCAGGGACAGATACAGGATAGAGCGACTGTCTCATCAGTGTTGGAACAAATGAAGGTTCCCACTCTTGCTGAGGCATTCGATGTCTCTCTGTGCCTTTGGCCTCAAAAAGCATTGCACTCGAGATTTATCCTGGGGGATATAGGCGGATTGATGCTCGGAGAAAGTCTCAACATGCCCGGGCCTGTCAACGTTACTGTCATTCAGGATCATTCTGAGATGAGACACAGCCTTGATGCAGGCATTCTCAGCGGTGAATTTGCCGTGAGAATTATTCCTCAACCTAGGACGAGTCCCTCCTCCTAAACAAGCCCAATCGGTTTCCCCATTAAACATTCACACGAGGTCAGCCTGACATGACCGGTCAAATTAGTGATGGCTTCCGCTATCAAGAACATGAATTCGCTATCTCCGGAATCAGCGACCATAAAAACTGGTTCAAGCCCTCTCGCATGCGACTGAAACCAGATTCGCCCACCACCGCCTGCTGGCGAGGGTATGTTGCGCACTTTGCTCTCGCCGACGCTCACCTGATCTTAGACCAACTTCACATCTGTCTGGTTGGGAAGGACTATGCGCCAAGAACGGGCCCAATCGTCAACGGAGTCAAACCAAAGGGCCCCAGTGCCGATCACGATTGGTTCAATAATCACTACCTGGACCTAGGCTACCCCCTGAAATACACCGGAAGGCTGCTGCTAGGGACTGGCTTCATTCAAGCTCTGTACGTCCACATGGGGGACCAGTTGCCTTGGAAGTACGAGAAGGTGCATGAGCTTGTATTCAAGGATGGCCTACTGATAGAGGCGTATGATCGGTCGGACCAAATGGTTGCAATTCGTCAGAGGAACATTCAAATAGAAGCCGAGAATGATGACCCAGGACGGGTCCATCGGTGGCCAGACTTCACTATCGGTGGCTAGTTCATGCAAAGACCGATCAAGAGCACATCAAGGGCAGCCTGAGAAACCAATCGCAAGAGTGACCTGTCACTCACGCCATTCTCAATCTGGAATTGAGAGGGCGTTACCCACGATCCGTTACCATGAATTTTGTGATTCGGCGCACGATGGGATGCATCAACAATATATTGTCCATCTCTAGATAATGATCTCCATGTGCCGAATATTTTGACGCGACTGTGAGGCATGACGTATGAAATCCAGCAAGAAACCATGGCCCCTACGATCTACCTTTGGAATCAGAGAAAGAATTAATACAAACCCTGATTTTCAGCGTCCAGCGGTTTGGAGCAAGGCACAGAAGCAATTATTGGTAGACACAATTCTACGTGACTACGACATCCCCAAGCTCTATTGGAGGAAGGTCTCATCCAAGCCAGATAAGTACGATGTCGTCGATGGTCAACAGCGTCTCCGAGCAATATGGGAGTTCTTTGATGGCAGTTTCCCATTACCTAAAAATGCAGAACCGATTGATGGCGAAGAAGTCGCAAAGCTCTATTACGAAGATCTTCCCGATGATCTGAGAATGCGATTTGACGTCTACGCCCTCGACGTTGTTGTACTGGAGGAGAGTGATGAAGAGGAAGTTCGCGAGATGTTCCTTCGGCTTCAGAACGGAACCTCACTGAAAGCGCAGGAAAGACGAAATGCCTATCCTGGGCAGATGCGCTCCTTTGTGCGGCAGCTCGTGAGCCATCCCCTCTTTCTTTCTGTAGGTTTTGCGAATTCTCGGTTTAATCACGATCTCGTTTCGGCGCAGTTGGTCTGCCTTGAACTTGCTGGAGAACCCACGAACATCAAGAATGCCGAGCTTAATCGGATGTATGAAGCCAACATAAAGTTCGATCCAAAGTCTCCAGAGGCCAAGGCCGTTCTCAGAACGCTGACCGTTCTCGCAGAAACATTCCCCGAGAAAACGCCAGAGCTTGAGAGACATAATGTTATCTCTCTCTACTGCATGGTTTCTGAGATGCAACGTCAATATGCATTCGACCAAATTCGACCGCACTTGCATGATTGGTTTCTTGAATTCGAAACTGAGCGCAGAAGTCAAGAAGAGAAGCCGGACGAAGTGATCGATGCCGAGTGGGCAACCTACAGCGCCAAAATCAGTCACAGTACTGATACCGGTGATTCCATCCGATGGCGCATGGATTTTATGCTGAGGCATTTTTTGGAACGCTTCCCAACGGTCCAACGTAAAGACAATCAGCGAGGTTTTACTCATGCTCAGAGGCTCGCCGTCTTCAGGCGGGATAAGGGGCATTGCCAACTACAGGTCAAGTGTTCGGGTTCCAAACTGACTTGGGATGACTGGCACTGTGATCATACGATGCCGTGGACAGCAGGGGGAAAGACCACTGTCGAAAATGCTCGGGCTGCTTGTTCCGAATGTAACCTTGCGAAAGGTTCATCGCTGTAATGGAACCAGGTGGGAACCAGATCCGATCGCATCTTCATAGGCGCAGCATTCATGACCTCCTAGCTCGGGAACCTTTGGTTCCCACGTTATTCCACCGCCAATCACAGCCTGGATCGGCCGACCTCAAAGGAGGCCCGTCCAAGGCGAGGGAACCAAGGAATCAACCTATATATAGGTTCCCTGAATTTGGTTTCCTGCCCTGGGGCGTGCCGGATTACTGAATAGCTAAGGAACAGGCGCCCTACTTAGCGCCTGCTTGCTCCTACGCCGCCGTCCCCAAGAAAGGTGAGAACACATTCTTTCGCTTGGCCAGGTCGTCGAAAAAACCCTTCACCACGTCCGGCGCCGATAGACAAAGGTGTTCCAGACACTTTTCCAGGGCCTCCTTGGGCAGCTTGGCTTCCTGAGCAGCTCGAAAAAGCCAGGCTTCACGCTTTGGGGTTAATCCCTGGCCCACCTTAGATTCCACTGTTGGAGACGCTGGCCTTGGTTTCGGCTCCATGTTTTTGGGAAGGGCCGGATCCATTAACTCCGGAAAGTCCTCCAGGTCCTGGGTAAAAATGTCACTGGCGCCAGTCGCCATGAGTACCGCCGATACGAAGGCTCTCTTCTCGGCCATCTTCAGTACCGTGTTCCGGATGTCGAACAGGGACAGGCTTCGGTATTTCGCCTCCCTTGAGCAGCACCTGGCGGAGCATCGGCTGAAGGTTTCACCGTTCAGACCGGCGATCGTGCAAGTCGCCTCGACCTCGAAGTAGCCGATGCAGATACCGGTGACGATGTTGCCGTCCCTCTTGAAGGATGTGTAACTCCATTCAGCTTCCGGATCATCCACAGTGACGCGGCTCTCAAGAAGTGGTGCCAACCGGAAGGTCATACACAAGACCTCTGCCCCAGCCTTCCAAAGAGAAGGCTTTGGCGTCCCTGGAATAGTCCCGTAGTGAGTCCCTTCCTTCATGACGCCACGCATGATCTCCTGCACAGCATGAGTGCGCTTACGAATATCCGAAACACTGAATGGCGGCATGGCAGAAGGAGGTAGAACGACGGGTGAGATCGGCAGAGTGGTTACGACGCCGGTGATAGACATTGGTTAGCTCCTCGGGTTGTAATGCGAAGGGTTGAAAAGGTGGATGTCTTCTGGAAGCGGGTATACAGATCTGGCGCTTCCCTCTGAAACGATTTGCTGTCAAAGCTGGTTCGGGAGGACTCGACCATCTGAACTGTCCCGTTATCGAGGACGACCTTGCTAGCTCCGGTATTCAGGAGCGCAGTCTTCACTTGGTCCCTTAATTCAGAGATTCGGTCCTGCATGGGTCCGGACATTGCTTCCAGCGAACTCAGCTCTTCAAGTTGGCATTCAAGTTGAAGACGAGTAACTGCAGGGATCTCCCCACGTTTGCCACCCTCACGTTGGGCCTGGTAGATAGCACAGTTATCGGAGTAAGCACATGTGTGGCAGAACCCTCGCTCTGGCTCTCCCTTTAGTTCTTCCTGAATATTATTTTCTCGGAGAGCAGTTGCTATGAGAGCCGCCCTGGATTCCAGCCGAATGAAGTGGTCAGGGTTGAACTTCATGGTGAACGTGGCCATCTCGGCTAGGTTCTCCCGGCTGACAAGGACCACCATTGCCCATAGCATTCCACCAAGCCCCATTTGACCCTGGACCTGGTCAATGTAGCTCTGAGGCAGGCCGTCGCTCTGGTAACGCTTGAATGTCGAGGCGCTGGCTGTCTTCACCTCCAGGACACCGTCACCATCCAGCCCTGCTAAGCCGCCGATAATGCGGCCATCAGGGTGGGCATGGAAGGGCAGCGAAGGGTGCTTTAGTTCGAGTTGGACGCGGCCTGTATTGCGAAGGCGGCCGTTGAGGGCAATCCGGACCAACTGGACTACTTCGTTCTCCATGGCCTTACCCGCAAGCATCCTTCCCATGGAGGCCTGATCAAAGGGTTCGGGGAAGAGCTTGGAAGAGACGACTCGACGGAGGCAGGAGCCAATTTCGCTGGCACCGACGTAGGATCGGCGATCTCCAAGCCTGGCATTGTCGTTTAGGCGCCTCGAAATAGCTTGATGTAATGGGACTGGAATGGATGATTCAGAGTCCATGAGACAACTCCACACAGGAATACGCCGGTCACTGAGGACCGGCGTGAGGTTGTTGGGATTGAGATGTAGTCGAGCCTTGCTAGCGAGAAATCATCGCCATGGCAGTGTCGAAGGCCTCCTGCTTAAACTCAGAAGCCCTTCCAAAGAGGATGCTGTTCGTCCTTCGGGACTCGTCCTGGCATTGACCCTTCGCCTTAATGTCGTAGTCTGCATGTTCGACCATGGCGTTTAATGCCCACCAGGCCGTACCAGTAACTCCAGGAAGGTCCACACCCTTTCCGTAGCACAGACGCCCCTCAATCAGTTTGATCTTGTTCTCCATGATCGTACGGCTGCGACCATCTGCAACGTTCATGGGATTGCCGATCAAGCGCTGGAGGTATTCGTCGACCCATGCGTCATCGACGCGGATACTTGCCAGTTTGCTGAACTGGTCACCCACGAGGTCAAAGTGTTCTTTGTAGCGCAGCATGACCATCGCTGCCATTTCGAGTTTTTGGCGCATCTGGCTGGTATGCCGAATGGAGATCACCCCTCTTGACCCTTTCATGGCCAGGGAGAAAGTGTTCTGGCAGACCACACGGATGTCAGTGAAGCGGACTTCCGTCTTCATCGTGCCGTCGTGGGAGGTTGTGCCGAGTAGATACTTCTCAACTCCATCGCCAGCGAGCGGATAGAAGACTTCGGGAAGCTTCGCGAGCATCCAGACCTTCTCGCCTTTGCCAATTGCACCGGCAGTCTGAAGCTTGCCGCCCGATTCCTTGAGCAGGATATCGAAGAAGTCGAAGGCCTCACGGTTCTGCAATACCTCATAGCCATCACCGACGACGCCAAGAACATCCTGGGTATGTCCGTTGATGGTTGCGTAGGCATCTGTGGGTTCAGTCATGCCTGGGGCAAGGTCAGAGCGAAGGCGGTATAGCTGTTCCTTCAGAACGGGGTAATCCAGCCGAGCAGCAGCAATGGCTTCTGCGCTGGTGAACTCCTGGTCGAACTGAACCCCAAGCTTGTGCCAGGGACGCTGCCCACTGAAGGCCATTGTGTTCCGGTATAGGGAATGAGACATCTGATGTTCCTTTCAAAATGAAAAGCCCCGCGTGTGCGGGGCGTATGGTTGGGGAGGGTATGCGGCCGAATCAGTCTTCAAACCACCATTCAAGTAGGGCTTTGACGACGACGGCGGCTAGGATCGGGATTGGGTTCATGAATGCCTCCTGAATGCAAAAAGGCCAGCCGTGAATGGCTGACCTCTGCTTCATGGTTCTTATAACAAGAAATGTTGGGTATTTGCGTTTTGGCTACCCATCCGATCTGATGCTGCTTACTCCGCGAGTTCGGCTGTCTGGAATGTGCGGAATGATGGGCGGGGTTGATCGAACGCCTTAGTTAGAACCATCTGGCTTCCGATACCCCAACCCTGGCAAGTAGCCGCCAGTCTTTCCTGGAATGTGATGATAGTGTGTTGACGACAAAAAAACGGCCACCTTGTGGGTGGCCGTAGATCCTTGCTGTTGCTGGCTCCGGAGGAGGGATTTGAACCCCCGACCTAGTGATTAACAGTCACCCGCTCTGACCCCTGAGCTACTCCGGAAAGTGCGAATATCCATTCTACCGGATAGAGGCGAGGTTTCAAGCAGGAG
>Ga0316221_1001031_pt1 | contig 31300 bp, 23 predicted proteins | sample TBH18007metaG_FD_206003 | JGI IMG/M metagenome (GOLD analysis project Ga0316221, IMG submission 206003) | Freshwater microbial communities from Trout Bog Lake, Wisconsin, USA - TBH18007 | ecosystem: Environmental > Aquatic > Freshwater > Lake > Hypolimnion/Profundal zone | place: USA: Wisconsin... | reverse complement strand
GATGTTCTTTAAATCTTTCTTCTATTTTCTTCCTAGTAAAACCAATATATGATTTGTTATTAATTTTATTGGTTATTCTATAAATTGTGTATTTCATATTTTAATTTAAGAAAAATTCCAAAACACCACCATGTTGTGACTCCATCTCATCTTCAAGTCTCAGTTTTTCCTGATTTGCTTCATCATAAATTTTATCACCATTGAGCGTAACACCACCTGGTAGTTGAATATTATTGAACTTCTTTAAGTTAGCACCCCATGCCATTTTAATAAGTACTGTGGCATATTCCTTTAACCATCTATCATTATACACCCAAGGATATGCATCAGGATTCAAAGTAGCATAACATTCAGCAACAACAATTGTTCCAGCTGGTGCTTCTTGAGAACCCCATGCCCAATCAATATAGAGTTTTTTCATATGTCTATTAAAGCGAATAGGAACCTCACCAGTGAACATAATCTCTAGTGATCGTAAGTGTTGTTGTGTGAGTGTATAGTTGATGTATGAGGCAGAGGTGAAGTCGTAGAGTTCATTTAAACGTAATTGATATCTCAAGTCAAACATGTTGATGGTTGCTTGTGAATCCATAATAGGAAATATACGTGTAACACCAACAATATCCACATGATTACCATGATCGTCTACAGCAACAGTTGGACTTAAATCTAAATATCTATTAGTCAAATCTTGTGCTGTTAATGAACGAACATAATAGATTTTCTGTGTACCATCAGCATGTCTATCAACAAAATATTGAATAGCATCGGTAATTCTGTCTTCTATTTGATCATCATCTACGTTAATTTCTATTACTGGAAAACCAAGTCTACGAAGACAATAATTTTTAAAATCTACTCTTGAAGTTATATCTGCCATAGTTAATCTCTATTGAGTTATCAACTATTTATGTCAGTTTATTATTCAAACTTATAAACACCATCATGGGCAGTATAACCTTCTACATGGGCAGTTTCTAATTCATATAGTTTATCTCTTGGTGTATGGTACCAATGACTCCTTTCCAGATTACACATAGGTCTTCCTACATTGCTTGCCTGTGTATCAAATATAACTTGAATTAATTCTCTATAGTTGTCAAATAATGTCCAACAGAAAGACCATAATCTGGTTTCAAAATACACAACTCTTTCTCTATGACTAACAAAATTATCGGTGCTTACATCCCATTGATTTATTTTATGAGCATATTTACCAATAAGTTCCGGTTTTTCATAGAATGAAATGTCAAAAGAATCTGCCAACCAATATCTTCCAGTTATTTTAAATACTCTTTTACCTAACAAATTATTCTTTTCTATAATATTAAGTGCCTCATACATAATGTATGATTCACCCATTCCTTTAGAACCTATTCTATTGACGAATAGTGTGAAAATATTGTGATCTATTTGGTGAAAGTAATCTACTTTTGATTTGATAATTTCTTTTTGTTCTTCTGTCAATGGAATATTAGAATTGTCTATAGATATAATTTTAACATTGGGAACTTTACTTCTGATAGAATCAAAAGTTTTTAATGTTTCTTCAAACCTATTTGCCGTTCCATATACATTAACACCACCTTGAACAGATGCATTAATAGTTGATGTTACTATAAAAGTATAAAAATCACTCATGTCATTACTCATCTATAATTGAATCTTTCTCTTCACCACGAAGTCCAGCTACACCAATACAATCTGTGTCTAAAACTAGAGATTGGTCTAATACCATATATGTCATATGTTCTACATCATTATATAAATTGTTTGAATACATATCAATCAAACTATAGAATATCTTTTCAAAGTCTTTAACAACAGTATCAAATATTGATCCACAGAAAGAAAACAATCTAGTTTCATAACGATACAATGAAGTTTTTGACTTGGTATATTCTGCAATGAACTCTAATCCTGGTTCCTTATTCTTAAACAAATATTTTCCAGTTGCACTATGATGTTTACTTAAATCAAATCTATCAGACAATCTATACCTTCCACATATCTTAAAAATTCTTGATTGTTCTGGTACATTAAGCAATTTAATGGATTGCATTAACATATAGGTTTCACAAGAACTTTTCATTGTCCCACCACCCAACTGGTGCGAAAATTTAATTACTTCATGACCTGTGAAATCTAAAACATCATCATACACTTCTAGAAATTTAGACCTCTCATCAAATGATAGTGATTTATCACCACCCTCTAATAGATACAATTTTACATCTGGAACTTTTTTACGAATGTCAATTGCAGTTTCTATTGTTTGATTTATCCTATCTTCTACAGAGAATAAAGTTTGCTTGGTATATATCCCTGATGGGACTAGAAATATATTATTCATTATTTTCAAGTAAATGTCCTTTAATGTATTCTTTTGCTTCCAACATGGGTTCATCCCAAACTTTTGGTTTTACTTGTCTAAAGAATCTGAAGCTGTCACTATACCAAGGACTTGTGTGTGGTGGTCTTCCTTCTAATGTCGGTGTTAAATATGTGAAGTATGCGGCTATAGGAACAAACACTACGGTTTTGGTTCCAACTGCACCTGCAATATGAACCACAGAAGTACATGTGGAAATAACTATATCTAGATTTTCTATCAATGCAATAGTATCATCAAAAGAATTGATTTGACCTGCAACATCAATTAATTCTGGACATTTCCTTGCCTCTTCTTCACCATCACCCTTTTGTAGTGAATAGTATTCTACATCTTGTCCCTCAAAAGTTTCATGTAAGAAATTCATCATATTGTCAAGTTCAATATGTCTATAAAGCAAAGCATTATTTCGCATGTTACCAATGAACCTGACACCTACTTTAAGTTTCTTACGTTCCTTTAACCAACTCCATTTTTCTCTTGCTTGATCTGATGCCCACAAATAATGTTCGGTTAACATTATTTGTGGTTTCATGTTGAGATATAAAGGAACTTCAAATGCAAAACACCATAATGCATCTGGATCTTTGACATCTCTCCAATCAGTAACAGAAGTGTAACCACAACGATTGAATATATCAACAATATCTTTATTGGAATTGGAATATACTGGATTAAATCCTGCTGCTTTTAATTTATTCCAATATGAGATTGCGATAAAAGAATCACCAAATCCACCACCATTCATATGGAAAATCAAAGTTCTGCCTGGATATAACCCACCAGTCCAATACTTCAATGGAATTTCTTCATGGTTAAACCAAAGTTCTAGTTTTTTAACATTAATGAGGAATCCACCAAGACCTTTCAAGAAATGTCCTGCTTCCATATCATAAGTTCCAAGATTGAAATTTACGATATTTCTGTGTCTTTCTCCAAGTTCATGTTCTCTTTCTTTCAGTTCTCTAAGAATTTTTTCTGCTGGTTCTTTTTGACCATTGAGAAAATAGGAGAATACCATTTCCAATAAAGTATCTGGATTGTTTGGATTAACTGCAAGATTCTGTTTTGAATAAAATAACGACTTGACAGGTTCATTAAAATTATTATACAATTTACCCAAATTGGCACGAACATTATATCTCTGTTCATTCGTCTCACACATATCCAATGTTTTTAATGTAAATTTCTCTGCCTTGTCATAATTTCTGACATCATAATAAAGTTTTGATATAGTATTAACAGATTCAATATGTATTGCTGCATTTGCAAAAACATCAACAACTTGTTCTGCTAATTCTTCATATTGACCTTTAATTAGTTGTTTGACTATAAAAACTAAAGGGTCACCTTCACCATAAGTATCATTCTGATCCATAGTTATTCCTTGACTGCTACCAATTTGATAATATTATTCATTGCTACATTATTTGCTTCTCTAAGAAGTCGTTGGACACCAAAATCCTCTTCTGGTGATACTTTCCCTTCTTCTTTTCTTTTGAAGAAGTCCTCTAGCATAGGAACATAGAATTGGTCATATTCAAATTCATAATGGATTACATCAAAATTGATATCATATTTAAGTGCCATTCCAGTACTGGAATTGTGTTTTTCTATATGGTACTTGATGTAATTTTTGGAAAACATGTACATCACATTTACATTGATTGCTCTTTTATGTGTTGGATCGCCATGAAAAGCTGAGTGGGTTTCGTTTGGAGAAATTATATCAAGAATACATCCATGTTCTGATACACGATATAACTCTTTCATTAATGGAATGAATCCATCACCGATATGTTCAAGAATGTGGTGTGCTCTGATTTCTTCTACAGAACTGTCTTCAAAGGGAAGTTTGATATTAACATCATCTAGATTGACAATATAATCTGGTTCAACCAAAGGATCATCATCTACATTAAGAAATCCATCAATTCTTTTAAACCCACTACCTAAATTTATTTTAAGTCCCACTTCGCGTCTCCCATAAAATCTAACCAAAATGTTCTCAATTTTCCTTTACTATTTTCACCTATAGAATAGAAAGGAGTTGTGTGTAATAAACACCTATTTGAATATATATAATTCAATTCTGGACCATTATCCAATACAGATGCAAAGTGAGAAACACCAGTATCACCACCATAAAATACCATAGAAGTTTCTATATGATGAATATTTGTTATGAAATCTGTTGATATTTCAAATCCAGAATAATCAAATAGTCCATCTGGTGGTGGTTCTTTTGAGCAAATAACTTTTCTGTGATGAGGATATTTCGTTCTACATTCATTTAAAATATCATTCATACAATCAATAGACCAATTTCTTTGATTATTATATTCTGCATCATATAGTGGAAATATAACGACTTTATAATCCATGTTTCCAATTGGATTTTTAATGATTACATGGTCACCAATGATGGATCTAAAATCCCATACCGAAACATTGAAGAATGGTAGTTCTAGAAACCCTTCTTCTTTGGAAAAGTAATCTGTGATATCACAAAGATAATCATAGAATTTATGAATATAATCGTCTTGATTTAGAACATATTTTGGAATGTAAAATTGTATATGTTGTTCTTTGGTCTTTCTAAGATATTCAATGATATTACAAATAGCAATCAGGTCTCCACATCTAGTACCTAAAGTACCAAATGTGGATTTTGTGATATTATAAATCATTTCCAGACTTCCATATTTTTCACCATTTGAAGAATATCTGGAGGAATAATCATATCTTGCGGTTTAAATTCTACTTTTTTTCTAGTAGTATGTAAATTTTCAATTTGGACATCTTCATCAAAATCGGTATAAGATGCTTCTACGTCATTAAAATCATGTTCAAAATATGGTTCCTCAATAAAATTATATAGAGTCTTCATAATAAACTCTGGATTCTTGGCTAATTTATCATATTCAATAATCATAATTGAAGATTTATATTCAGAAGTAATCGCCTGTTTAACTGCATTATAAGCAAACCCCAGAGTTCTTCCCGGATTCATCAATGTTTCGCAACGAGTATAAACATTAGTATTTTCTTCTGGAGAAAACATGGAAGAAAAAACGTACGGTTGTTTTCTTAATAACCACTCAAATGAATTTAAAATTTGAGAAATATCACGAACACAAAGAATTAACTTTGATTCGGGATAAAGGTCTTTGATGGTAGGAAGAAGTAATCCCCATCCTCTGTTAGTATTGAAAGCAACTTCTTTGGTAGGATCGTCATAATAATTTTCAAATAAACCATTGATAAGTTTCTTGCGTTTTTCTGGTGGACATTCAAAACGATAACCACCCTGAGAAGATGATTCTTGAATAACTGCTCTAGTAAATCTTGCTAAAGGACCAGAAATAGATGCTTCAAACTTTGGATTCTGTTTGAGAATCGTTGAAAGAAGGGTGGTTCCACTTCTTGGGAGACCAGAGATAAAATTGTACTTTTTCATTGCAAACTCCTAATAATATATTCATTACAATATTATATATGTGATATATTATGCAGGTAAATCTGGTGATGAAATTGATGCTGTATGATAAAGTCCACCAGCAACTTGTTTCCAATTAGTTAATGTTCCTACTTGAATTGGTGAAGAATAATTTAATGTTGTTCCGTTACCTAATAGACCATAATTGTTGTATCCAAATGTCCATAAAGTACCATCAGTTTTTATTGATGTTGTATGATAACCACCACCTGCAACTTGTTTCCAATTAGTTAATGTTCCTACTTGAATTGGTGAAGAATAATTTAATGTTGTTCCATTACCTAATTGACCATATTGATTAGATCCACATGTCCATAAAGTACCATCAGTTTTTATTGCTGCTGTATGTACTAATCCACCAGCAACTTGTTTCCAGTTAGTTAATGATCCTACTTGTATTGGTGAAGAATAATATACTATTGTTCCATTACCTAATTGACCAGAACCATTATATCCACATGTCCATAAAGTACCATCTGTTTTAATTGATGTTGTATGATAACCACCACCTGCAACTTGTTTCCAATTAGTTAATGTTCCTACTTGAATTGGTGAAGAATAATATACTATTGTTCCATTACCTAATTGACCATAAAGACTCCATCCCCATGTCCATAGTGTACCATCAGTTTTTATTGATGCTGTATGATAATATACAGCAGAAACTTGTTTCCAATTAGTTAATGATCCTATTTGAATTGGTGAAGAATAATTTGATGTTGTTCCATTACCCAATTGACCATATTGATTAGATCCACATGTCCATAGAGTACCATCAGTTTTAATTGATGCTGTATGTCCAAATCCACCAGCAACTTGTTTCCAATTAGTTAATGAACCAACTTGTATTGGTGAAGAATAGTTTACTGTTGTTCCATTACCTAATCCTCCATTATTATTATATCCACATGTCCACAATCCAGCATTCAAAAATAATTCCTTACGGACAAACATATCTGCCATATCAACAGGAACTGATCCAAAATTTTGATTTAATTGTTTATCTAGAGTTCCGATGTATGGTAATAAAGTAGAACCATTATTTACAGCAGCACCCCAGAAGTAACAACCAACTGCTGCTAGATTACCTCTTAATTGTGGCCATACACGATATGCAAATGATGCATTAGCAGTTATCATTGCTGGTGTCTGTATTGAACATCTATACCACCCATTACCGATACTAACAATCGTTCCACCAGCAGTAGCAGATCCTGCTCCTGTTAATGTGAATGTGACATTAACTTCGGTATCTCCACCATAGTAACAATTTAATGTAAACTGTGTTGTGGTGTTTGCTTTGGCATATATTGAAGATGTTTGTATACCAGAACCTATACCAGTAGATGCTGAAACAGTTTGTGCAAATAAACCACCGACACCTGTGGTGGTGCCTGTTACAGAGTACGCAGTATTCGTACCATCTGGCGCAGTAGTTGCATTAGGAACAATAGTCATAGGATATGATGTAACATCCCAATAAGGAGTAATATATTGTTCACTCCAAATTACAAAATTTTGAGCAGTTCTAGAAAATGTATAACCCGATGGAAACTGTGCCATTATTCTTCCTTAATTTCTTGGTTCAATAGAAATACTTGTACTAATTTATTTTCTTCTAGACTATGCCAAAACCAAGGTCTAATGAAAACAAAATCATTTTTCTTGATATTTATTGAATTTACAGTATTCCATTTTGAAGAATCAAAAGAATTGTTTAATACAAAGTCTTCAACATTATCTACATTAAAGAATGTTTTAATACCTTCTTGTTCATGTATTTTTAATACAGTATCTTCAAGTGCCACAATACATTTCCATAATGCATGTTGATAAAAATTCTCAAATAGAACTGCTGAATTTGGTTTTCTGAATACACCAGTATTTGGTTGTATTTCTACTGGTTCATTTAGAATTCCATTAAACAAACTATGTAATTGTTCTGGGATATATGAGAAGTCTTTTATTTCTTCTCCATAGATATCACTTTCAAATTCCATAGTAGAAATGATATTAGAAAGTGGTTCAATATCACTATAAAAGTTGTCACAAATAATAATGTTTTTCATAATTTTAAATATATCCGTCTGAAATTGCTGCTGTATTATTTTTGCCAGCAGAAATTTGTTTCCAATTAGTTAATGATCCCACTTGTATTGGTGAAGAATATGTTGTTGTTGTTCCATTACCTAATTGTCCATTAAAATTATATCCCCATGTCCATAAAGTTCCATCAGTTTTTACTGCCACAACATGTTGGTATCCACAAGCAACTTGTTTCCAATTAGTTAATGCCCCCACTTGTATTGGGGATGAATAATATATTCCTGTTCCATTACCCAATTGACCACAACCATTATATCCACAAGTCCATAATGTACCATCAGTTTTAATAGCAGATAAATGTCTTCCTCCAACGGAAACCAGTTTCCAATTAGTTAATGATCCCACTTGTATTGGGGATGAATAATATACACCATTTGCCCCATTACCTAATTGACCATATTGATTGTTTCCCCATGCCCATAAAGTACCATCTGTCTTAATTGCTGCTGAAAAATTGTTTAAACTTGAAACTTGTTTCCAATTAGTTAATGTTCCTACTTGTAGTGGTGAAAAATAACCAAATGTTGTTACCGTTCCAAGTCCTAATTGACCTTGATTATTAATTCCCCATGTCCATAAAGTTCCATCAGTTTTTACTGTTACTATATGTTGAGATCCCCAAGAAACTTGTTTCCAATTCGTTAATGCCCCCACTTGTATTGGTGAAGAATACATAACAACAGATGATCCATTACCCATTTCGCCATAGTTATTATCTCCACCAAACATCCACAGAGTTCCATCTGTTTTTAATGATGCTATGTTATTATATCCACAAAAAACTTGTTTCCATGTGGTTAATGATCCTACTTGAATTGGTGAAGAATAATTTATATTATATACTCCAATACCTAGCTGACTCAAAAAATTATAACCCCATGTCCATACAGTTCCATCAGTTTTAATTCCTGCCCCGCTTGAATTCATAGAAACCTGTTTCCAATTGGTTAATGTTCCTATTTGTATAGGAGAAGAATAACCTGTTGTTGTTCCATTACCTAATTGACCATTATTATTTTGTCCCCATGTCCATAATCCAGGACTTGTTCTTGCACCTAAAGTACTTGCAATATTAGGATAAACATCAAGTAAATAAGATTTGGTAGTATACCTTTGACCTAAATCTTGAGTATTACTGGTATTTGGGTCAGTTACTTGAAATCCCGTATATGGATGATACTGATCAAAATTACTAGGCATTTGGTAATCCAGTATTCTCTGTTGGTGGAGTTAATTTATTTAATAATATTGATTTAAAATCATCAATATTATCTATTGTATTTAATTCATTAATTGTTTGTAATTCCCAATCAAACTGTTCTTGAACATGATTATGAATAGTATTTACAATAATCTGCATATCATTACTGGTTAATGTGACAAATTCAGTACCAGTTTTAAAATTGATTGTATTAGACCCCATTGATGATAATAGGTTGGAATATTGTAATCTACTATCTCTATCTGTAGAAACTGAAATAGAACCAACAGAAGTATTTGCAGTTGTTCCTGCAACCTCATTGTTATATCTTATTGAACCAGCAAGTTGTATCAAATCAGATTTAATAAAATGTAATGGTCTATCTTGTTTAGAATAAGTAACTGTTGCATTATTATTTGCATAGGTATAGAAAGGACCAATAGGATCTTCAAAAAGAGGATCAATAGCAGGTATAGATGAATCAGTAATAGGAATTATTTCAAACCCATCTCCAATATCAATATAACCTTGTTCTACTGGTGGAACTTGATAAAATGTACTTAATTCACCATCTTCAATTAATTGATCAATTTCAGATTGAATATATCTAGGTTTCCAATCAAATGGACCTAAAAATACTTGTTCTTGATTTTTTACTAATATATAATTCATTTCTATAAACCCTAATAATTATGTTATATCTGCGAAAGGTATTGCTGCTGTAGTATTATAATTACCATTAACATATTTCCAATTAGTTAATAATCCTACTTGAATTGGTGAATAATAGTTTACTGTTGTTCCATTACCTAATTGACCATTACCATTACCTCCCCATGACCATAAAGTACCATCAGTTTTTATTGCTGCTGTATGAATTGTTCCACCAGCAACTTGTTTCCAATTAGTTAATGATCCTACTTGTATTGGTGAAGAATATGTGATATTTGTTCCATTACCTAATTGACCTCCAGCGCAGTCTCCCCATGACCATAAAGTACCATCAGTTTTTATTGCTGCTGTAAACAAACTTCCACAAGCAATTTGTTTCCAATTAGTTAATGTTCCTACTTGTGTAGGACTGCTTCTTGATGTTGGTGTTGCCCCAATACCTAATTGACCATTAGTACCATTCCCCCATGACCATAAAGTACCATCAGTTTTTATTGCTGCTGTATGAATTGCTCCACCAGCAACTTGTTTCCAATTAGTGAATGTTCCTACTTGTACTGGTGAAGAATAATTTCTAGGAAGTGTCTGCGGCGGATTACCTAATTGACCAAAAAGACCATATCCACATGTCCACAAAGTACCATCAGTTTTTATTGATGCCATATGGCGGCCGCCACAAGCAACTTGTTTCCAATTAGTTAATGATCCTACTTGAATTGGTGAAGAATAACTTATTACTGTTCCATTACCTAAATTTCCCCAATTATTATATCCCCATGTCCACAAAGTACCATCAGTTTTTATTGCTGCTGTATGGGTGCCTCCACATGACACTTGTTTCCAATTAGTTAATGATCCCACTTGTATTGGTGAAGAATAATATACTATTGTTCCATTACCTAATGTTCCAGTTATATTATATCCACATGTCCATAGAGTACCATCAGTTTTTATTGCTGCTGTATGTTTATATCCACAAGAAACTTGTTTCCAATTAGTTAATGATCCCACTTGTATTGGTGAAGAATAATATACTATTGTTCCATTACCTAATTGACCATTTGCATTATATCCACATGCAAACAAAGTATTTCCAACAAACTGATCAACTAACCATTGATCAGTAATATACTCATCATCTAAATCTATACTTCCAAATATTGGATCGTCTTTTTGAAAGTTACTTGGATTACCAACTGACATTACTTATTCTCCAATATCTCTATTCTATCAGATAACTCTTGTACTGCACCAATTAAGAATGCTATTAATGAGTTATATTCTACGGATTTAATTCCATCATTTTCTGAAACCAATTCTGGAAGTATCTTTTCAAGTTCATTAGCAATTACACCATATGATTTCTTACCAGATTTCTTCCATGTGTATCCTACAGGATTTACCATATTTATAATGTCAGTACAATTATTTAATGATGTAATATTATCCTTTAATGATATATCTGATAATGAGTTAAATATGGTTGCATTAAGTGTTCCTGTGCTTGGGTTGAAATACAATTCATTTGATGAAACATATGCAGTAGTCCAAGAACCAGAAGTAATACCTGCCATACCAAGGTAATAATTGGTATTGGTTGAATTGTCATTTGTTATTGTAGCACCACCACCTGATGCAGAAACAACCTGCCAAGTGTTATCACCCCTTAAATATGTTGTTGTATTTGCGGTACCAGAACCTAATGTTGCAGTAGGAATCGTTCCTGTTATACCAGAAGCTGCAACAGAACCAGCAGAACCAGTTACACTAATACTCCAAGAACCAGAAGCACCGCCACCTGTTAGTGTTGGTGAGTACGAGTTGTAATTGGTGGTGTATATACCGTTTGTTACAGTACCAGCATTACCATCAATACTCACACCAGTTAATGTTTGAGGTGCTGATGATCTATTTAAAGCAACTGCTGTAGTACCAACATAAATTGATGAATTACCTAATACTGTATTAGGAATAGTACCAGTTAAATTACCAGCAGATGTTGATATTGCAGTATTTGTTATTGATGAAACTCTACCATTTGCAAGTAAAGTAATAACTGGAACAACTGTTGTACTCCCATATGTTCCTGCTGTAGTATTAATACTTGTTACATCAGTATTTGCAGTATTATATGCTGCTTGAGCAAATGTACCTACACCAGTAATATTAGTATTTTGTTGTGCATCTACACCAAAAGTATAAATGGTATTTGCTTCTAGTGTTGATATTCTAGTATTCTGACTTGCATCTACACCAAAAGTATATACTGTATTGTTTGATGCAGTATTTGCCTGAATAAATGCTGATTGGGCAATTGCTCTAGCAGTTAAATCAACAGGTGCAATATATGTTGATGTTGTTTGTGTGGTTCCATCTGGGAATACAATACCACCCACTGTTGTGTATATTGTCGGAACAGAAATATTTGAAACAACTAAAGTGTTATTTGATGTAACGAATGCTATGTGTGAAGCATCATTTGCCAAATAACCACCAGAGTTGGCAAATATCACAGCATTTGGTTGCCATCCAAGTATACTGATAGACAGGTTTGCTTTATTATATCCACCCTGTGCTAAATTGGTTGCTGTTGTAATATTAGTATTTTGAGTATTCTCAATACCCTGGAAGTATGCTACATTAGAACTAATCCAAGTATTCTGTTGAGCATCAACCCCTTGAGTATAAGCAACGTTAGAACTTACCCATGTATTAAGATTACCAATACTGGTATTTTGTCCATTTAATACACCTTGGAAATAACTATTATTAGCACTGATCCAAGTATTCTGTTGAGCATCAACCCCTTGAGTATAAGCAACGTTAGAACTAATCTGTATAGTCAGTCCTGATATGCTAGAGTTCTGAGAAACGTCTACCCCTTGGATATAAAGTAAGTTAGCACTTAATGCGTTCTGCAAATTAGTGATACTTGTATTCTGTGTAACATCTACACCAGCAATATAAGCAACATTAGCACTTAAACCACTCTGCAAGTTGGTGATACTAGTATTCTGTGAGTTCTCTATACCTTGAAAATATGAATTGTTAGCACCAATCCAAGAAATAATGTTATTGATACTTGTATTCTGAGTAGCATCTACACCAGCAATATAAGCAACGTTGGAATTTAACCAAGTATTTAAATTACTAATATTAGTGTTCTGTGTAAAATCTACACCAGCAATATAGGAAATATTTGCAGATAACCAAGATTGTGTATTGGTTATATTAGTGTTTTGACTTAAATCTACACCAGCAATATATGATACGTTAGAATTTAACCAAGTATTTAAATTACTGATATTAGTATTCTGACTTAAATCTACAGCAGCAATGTAAGCAACGTTAGAATTTAACCATGTATTAAGATTACCAATATTGGTATTCTGACTTGCATCTACACCAGCAATATATGATACGTTAGAACTTAACCATGATTGAGTAGTGGTTATATTAGTATTCTGACTTAAATCTACACCAGCAATATAAGCAACATTAGAACTTAACCATGATTGAGTAGTGGTTATATTGGTGTTTTGACTTGCGTTTACACCAGTGTTATATTGGTTATTAGAATTTAACCATGTATTTAAATTACTGATATTGGTATTTTGAGTAGCATCAACACCAGCAATATATGATACATTAGAACTAATCCAAGTATTTAAATTACTGATATTAGTATTTTGAGTTGCATCAACACCAGCAATGTAAGCAACATTACTACTGATCCATGTATTCTGTGTAGCATCAACACCAGCAATGTAAGCAACATTACTACTGATCCATGTATTTTGTTGAGCATCCACCCCACCAACATATGCTAATATAGAACTAGAATTAGAAGCAACTGTTATATTAGTATAATAATTTGCCTGATTTAATGTTGATAAGTCATTTGCTTGTAAGAAGGTGTTAGCAGACTGTAAGTTTGTGTTTTGAGCATTATTAATACTCTGTATATAAGCAATATTAGAATTTAACCAACTATTGAGGTTACTTATATTAGTGTTTTGAGTATTGAATACAGATGTTGTGAAATTGATTATATCAGTTCCATTAACTACAACATTAGAAGCTATGACATTTCCTTTGAAATATGCAGAATATACATTTGAATATGTAAAAGATGGATCAGCAATATTGATGAGTGTGTTTGACTGAACTTTAGGTGTATAGTTTTTGAAGAAGATGTATTCTTTTAATATTGGATCACGGAAAAGTCCTGTGTATGCATTACCACTAACGTTATATGTACCAACAAATCCAATATCAACAGAATCTGATAGTGTATTATTGTTTGCAAGTAATAATAATGAATCACCTACTTGAATAGATGACGAATATGTTGTGGTGGTTGTTCCTAATACTGATAGGTTTCCTTTAATCAAAGCATCATTGGATATAGTGACGCTGCCAAAAACTGTTCCACCAGAATTGACAAAAGTATTTCCAACGTTGGCAGTATTGAATACGGATGAAATATAGGTATTCTGTGAATTTTCTATGGATTGTAAATATGCTACATTAGAAGTTAACCACGATTGAGTATTAGTTATACTGTTGTTTTGACTATCATCTACCCCTTTGATGTAGAGTAAATTGGCGCTTAAACCACTTTGTAAATTTGATATACTTGTATTCTGACTAGCATTTACACCAGTATTATATTGGTTATTGGAATTTAACCAAGTATTTAAATTACTGATATTAGTATTCTGACTTAAATCTACACCAGCAATATAAGCAACATTAGAACTTAACCATGTATTTAAATTACTGATATTGGTATTCTGTGTAGCATCCACACCAGCAATGTAAGCAACATTAGAACTTAAATTACTTTGTAAGTTAGTAATATTAGTATTCTGACTTAAATCCACACCAGCAATATAAGAAACGTTAGAACTTAAATTACTTTGTAAGTTAGTAATATTAGTATTCTGACTTAAATCCACACCAGCAATATAAGAAACGTTAGAATTTAACCAAGTATTTAAATTACTGATATTGGTATTCTGACTTAAATCAACACCAGCAATATATGATACATTGGAACTTAACCATGTATTTAAATTACTAATATTTGTATTCTGACTATCATTTATATTTTGTGTATAAACAACATTAGCATTTAACCAAGTTGTTAAATTTGTTATATTAGTATTCTGAGTAGCATCAACACCAACAAAATATGCAACATTAGAACTAATCCATGTGTTTTGTTGAGCATCTACACCACCAACATATGTTAATATAGAATTGTTTAATCCAGATATTGATGTGTCTGTGTATGATTTAGCAGATGATAGTGTTAATAAATCATTTGCTTGTAAGAAAGTATTTGCTGTTTGTAGATTAGTGTTTTGACTGTTATCAACACCAACAAAATATGCAACATTAGAACTAATCCATGTGTTTTGTTGAGCATCTACACCAGCAATATAAACAACATTAGCACTTAAACCACTTTGTAAGTTACTAATACTAGTGTTCTGACTTAAATCAACACCCGTAAAATATGCAACATTAGAACTAATCCATGAGTTTTGAGTAGCATCTACAGCAGCAATAAATGATACATTAGAATTTAACCAATTACCTAAGTTAGATATATTAGTATTCTGTGTGTAATCAACACCAGCAACATATGATACATTAGAATTTAACCAAGTATTTAAATTGCTGATGCTAGTATTCTGGGAAACATTAACACCATCATTATACGATACATTAGAATTTAAGGCATTTTGTAGATTACTGATATTGGTATTCTGAGTAGCATCTACACCAGCAATATAAGCAACATTAGAATTTAACCATGCATTCAAGTTGTTTATGTTAGTATTCTGACTTAAATCTACACCAGCAATGTAAGCAACGTTAGAATTTAACCATGTATTAAGATTACTAATATTAGTATTTTGAGTGGAATCTACACCAGCAATATATGATACGTTGGAACTTAAATTACTTTGTAAGTTAGTAATATTAGTATTCTGACTAGCATTTACACCAGTGTTATATTGGTTATTAGAATTTAACCAAGTATTTAAATTGCTGATATTAGTATTTTGGGTAGCATCTACGCCAGCAATGTAAGCAACGTTGGAACTCAACCAAGCTTGTGTATTAGATATGTTGGTGTTCTGTGCAATATCTACCCCAGAAACATATGAAACATTAGAAGATACAACAGAATTTGTGTATTGAATTGCTCTGGAAAGTGTCAGACTATCATTTGCCTGTAAGAAGGTGTTAGCAGAATCAATCTTACCTAGATATGTGTTGGAATTATCATATGCGTTCTGTGCTAATATGATAGCATCATTTGCTCTATTAAATGCCTGTGATACATCTGCGGTTAATGATGTGTTTAGAGCATTGAAAAGTGCGTCCAACCCAAAAGTTACAGATGAATAAGGGTAACTCTCATCGGATGCTAACAATAGAGTGGTATTAGATGCTGGATCTAATGATGTTAGTCTATGTAATTGTGAAAGTTTTATACCTGCCATTTTGATCCTTTATGTTTCTGTTATTTTTGTAACAATAACGAAATTGTCTGACGTATTTGCCAAATTTGGATAGTCGTATATATCTACTGGTATCTGTATTGGTAGATTATTTGCTTCATCTATTATTGTATTTGCATATTCAGATAGTATATCAATTGTTACAGATGGAGTTTCACTTATGGTGATTGCACTGTAGTATGTAAATTTGTATGATGCTTTTGATTTAACACCAATTACAGGTAAGTTAGATACAAAATTTCCTTGTATATTGTTTAAATACAAGTTGTTATTTGTATCATCAAAAGACACCACTTGTGCAGTTGCAGTTGCAGTTGTAAGTGAATACCCCTGATAAACCATTTCACCTATTGTGTAAGTACCCATTCCAGAATTTGGGTCTAAAGTAAAATAGATAACAGAGTCTGGTGTTATTTCGTTATAGATGTGTGTTATTGAATTTAATATCAAACCTTTATTAGCATTAGATATATTACCAAACACAAACCCTTTAACAGTAAAGTTCAATGTCCACACAATCATTCTTGGGTCAGATTCTCTATCACCCTCATACAGAACTTCACGATCAGTTGAATTTAATACAATGGGAATTTCTTTTGTAACGCCCATTTCTGGTATTAGATTAACTTTTATTGTATAATCAGGAGTAAAAAACGGTAACACATATTCTACTATTTGATGTACATCTTCAAAGTTTCTGGTGTAAATCAATAATGAAAAATCAAAATTATATGGAACTGGATTATATTGTGAGAATAAAGAACCAGATTGTGCAAAATTTTTAATATTAGTGTTCTGTTTTCTAGAAGAATCATATGTCATCCCTATCATTTCATATGACATTCTAGGAAGAGTCATTTGTACTTTTTTATCTAAATCTGGGTCAGAAGATAATCTCTGAACATACAATTCTTTTGGTGCATATGTTATTGGCACTAAGAATCTTTCCTGTTCTGTACCATCAGTGTTGTACCTAACAAGAGAGATATTATTAAATAGATTGCCAAAGGCAACTATTAATTTTCTTATTATTTTATTGTTATTTGTAATGGCCATTTATAACAAAGCAGATTGAAATATTATGATTAACATTCTTATTTATTCATCTGCTATATCATATTCTCCAATTTCTCTATTCTCTCTGTTAATTCTTTATTGGATTGTATCAAGTATGCAATTAAACCAGAATAGTTAACACTCTTGATACCATCATTATTTGATATTAAATGTGGTAATATCTTTTCTAATTGTTGTGCGATTACACCAGATGATTTTTCACCATTGTCTACCCAATCAAACTCAACCCCTTCTATTTGATTGATAGTGTCTGTTGCGTTTTCAATTATCTTGATGTTTGTCTTTTGTGACGCATCAGACAATGAGTTAAATACTGTTGAAGATAATGTACCTGTACTTGGATTGAAGTACAATTTTGATGATGAAGTATTTGCAACAGACATAGTACCAGATGTAGCATTTGTCAGTGTTACATATCTTGTAGCATTGGTTGTTGTATCATCGGTGATTGTTGCACCACCACCTGATGCAGAAATAACCTGCCAAGTACTATCACCTCTTAGGTATGTTGTTGAATTTGCAGTACCAGAACCTAATTGTGCAGTAGATACAGTACCAGAAGATAGATTGGATGCATTTAAAGTAGTTAAGTTGGCACCAGATACAGCACCAAAAGAACCAGACCATGTTCCTGATGTTATTGTTCCTACTGAAGTCAAACTAGAAGAAGTGACATTAGAACTTAATGTAGAACCAGTTAACTGTCCTGCTGGTGCTCCACCGTCTATTGAAATGATACCAGTTAATGCTTGAGATGCACTAGCACGATTCAATGCAATTGTTGTAGTACCAATGTATAATGAGTTAGCACCAAGAACTGTACTTGGTATTGCACCAGTTAGATTATTAGCAGATGTGGATATTGATGTATTTGTTATTGATGATACTCTACCATTTGCTAATAGATTTATTACTGGAACAACTGTTGTACTCCCATATGTTCCTGGCGTAGTATTAATACTTGTTACATCAGTATTTGCAGTATTATATGCTGCTTGAGCAAATGTACCTACACCAGTAATATTAGTATTTTGTTGTGCATCAACACCGAATGTATATACTGTATTTGATTCTACTGTAGATAATCTATTGTTTTGAGCAATATCTACTCCAAGAATATATGCAATATTAGCATTAGCAGTATTCAAATTATTTTGAATGTATATTGTATTTGCAGAAGCACTATTTGCTTGTCCAAACGATGATTGAGAATAAATGCTATTTGCAGAAATCCAAGTATTTTGTTGATTTGTGACACCTTGGAAATAACTATTATTAGCACTAATCCAAGTGTTCTGTTGTGCATCTACACCAAGAATATATGCTACATTAGCACTAATCCAAGTGTTCTGGGTAGCATCAACACCTTGAGTATAGATTGTATTAGAGCTGGCACTAGAAGCAATACTAAATGATGTTTGTGCTAATGTGTTAGCATTACCAATAGCAGTATTTTGAGTAATATCTACTCCAAGAATATATGCAATATTAGCATTAGCAGTATTCAGATTGTTCTGAATGTAAATGGTGTTTGCTTCTACTACACCTAATCTTGTGTTCTGTGTTACATCTACACCAGAAATATATGCTACATTAGAACTAATCCAAGTATTTTGTGTGTTATTAACACCAGTTAAGTATGATATATTACCTTGTATTGATGTATTAGAAGCATCTGAGTATGATTTAGCACTAGCAAGTCCAGATATTATATTTGCTTGTAAAAATGTATTTGATGTAGATATACTAGTATTAGTTGCATTCAATGCTCCTTGGAAATAAGCATTATTACTAGAAATCCAAGTATTTTGTGTAGCATCTACACTCAGAATATATGCTATATTAGCATTAGCAGTATTAAGACCGCTCTGAATATATACTGTATTGGCATTAGCAGTATTCAATGCTCCTTGAAAATAACTATTATTACTAGAAATCCAAGTATTTTGTTGTGCATCAACACCGAATGTATATACTGTATTTGATTCTACTGTAGATAATCTATTGTTTTGAGTAATATCTACTCCAAGAATATATGCAATATTAGCATTAGCAGTATTCAGATTGTTCTGAATGTATATTGTATTTGCAGAAGCACTATTTGCTTGTCCAAATGATGCTTGAGAATAGATACTATTTGCAGAAATCCAAGTATTTTGTGTATTATTAACACCAGTTAAGTATGATATATTACCTTGTATTGATGAGTTTGCACTATTAGTATAAGAAAAAGCAGCAGATAATGTTAATGCATCATTTGCTTGTAAGAACGTGTTAGCATTAGATATACTAGTATTAGTTGCATTCAATGCTCCTTGAAAATAACTATTATTACTAGAAATCCAAGTATTTTGTGTAGCATCTACACCTTGTGTATAGATAGTATTTGAACTGGCTGAATTTGCTTGATTAAATGCCGCTTGTGCTAATGTTGACTCGCCTCCACCAGTTGCATTAGCACTAATTGTAATAGTCTTAGTTGCTGTACATGCAGATATGAATATATTTTGTCCGGGAACAATAGATAATGTATCTGTGGGAGAACTAGCGAGTATTAGTGAACTATTTGCATTGATTGTTGCAAATGATTGACTATTGGTGATATATGCAATACTACCAAGAGAATTTTTATAGTAAAGTTTACCATCAGCATAGTTTAATGCTGTTTCACCATAATTTAATGATGATGGTACATTTCCGGTAGAACCAGATTTCTTTAATATAATTGTGGTATTTGCAACTGACATTTATTTAAAAACTTCCACCATCTTTTACACCTTCTACTTCTAATGTAGTAGAAATTGTGGTTTTATTATTTGATTGTGATTCATCAATCTTTTTTCTTTTCGCTGGAGATAATTGCAAATATTCAATCCTTTCTTCTAGTCCTTTTATTTTATATTCATATTCTAACCGAATATTTTCATTTTCTTTTTGTGATTTCAATAATTCATTTCTAAAGGTATCTAAATGTTGAATTTGATTTTTAGTATTATCATATTCAACTTTTAATTTGTTTGAATTATTAATCTCAACTCTTAAATTAAAAATCTCAGCATTAAGAGTATTTATGGTGTTATTCAATGAATCAATCTGATTGTTTTCCAATTGATTCATTGATTCTATATGTTGTTTCAATTCTTCTATTACTTTTGATTGTTCTAATATAACATCATCAATAACTTTAGAATTTGCTTGTAAGGAAACATTATTAATAATTGCGTCATTCATAACGCTAGTTAATGTTTCAATATAATAATTCACATACTTTTCATTACTCATAACAAAACTCCTATGATCAAATAATTATATAGTAAGATTAAAAAGAACCACCATCCATTGCTGATGACCAAACAGGTACTCCAGCATTAGTAACAGTAAGGATTTGATTGCTCCATGTTTGATCACTAATTCCTGCCACTGCGGTCACACCCAAACTAGCAGTACCATTACCAAAAACAACACCATTTTGTGTAATATTGTTTGTACCAGTACCACCTTGAGATACAGTCAATCCAGAAATTGCTGAATAAGTTAACGCACTTGTACGACCAAAGTTATCAACGGTTATTGATGTTATAGTATTATTGGTTGCTCCTGTTCCTGTCGCAGTAAATGATACGTTAGCAAGAGAAACAATACTAGTTCCATTAAAGAATGTTAATGAATTATTCGTAAATGTATTGTTGTTTGTACCACCACGAGCAATTGGGAATATACCAGTTGTTACCTGTGATTGGTCTATACCAATTGCAGTATTGGATACTGAAGAGACACGACCATAACCATCAACAGTTACGACTGGAAGATAAGAAGCAGAACCGTAAGTACCAGAACTTGAAGTGTTTGAAAGTGTCTGTAATGCACCAGTACCATTACCAATCAGAATTCCTGATGGTGCAAATGTTGTATTACCAGTACCACCATAAGCAACACCAATAGTTGATCCGGTCCATGTACCTGTAGTAATATTTCCTGATGAGTTGATAGCAAGTAACGCGTTACGAGCACCAGTACCACCATTATAGATTGTAAATCCATCGGAAGCACCAACAGTTAAACGACCTACACCAGTTGTGTAATCTAATACAGTACCATCAACATATGGTCCAGCATATGGTCCATATGAAACTATACCAGAAGAAACGTTTACATAAGTAGCATTAGCAGTAGTAAATGAGATACCACCAGCGATATATGCATTACCACCAACAGCTAAATCATTTGTAGTGTTTGCTTTCGTTGCAATTAATGTTGATGTTGACAATAAGTTTGCAGAAAGAACATCACCACCAGATACATCAACACCACCAACTTTGATTACATCATAAATTGTATTAGCATCAAATACAACTGTTGATGATGGTTCAGGAGATACGTTAGAGAACAGTTTCCATTTTCTATCATTATAGTCACGAACAAAACCAAGATGTTGGTAATGTGAGGTTTGAGAACTACCAGTACCAACAATGTGACCAACGAAACCGATATCAACTAAGTCGCTTGAGTTGTTAGATGCCAAGTAAATCATTGGATCGCCAATATTCAATGTTGATGTAACATTGGCATAATTAACGTTTCCAGAAACACTTAAATTAGAAACATATAATGTACCACCAACAGACATATTGTTAGTTGGTAAATTAATGTCTGTTAAGAATGTTTGTGGACCAACTGATGTTGTATTGGTACGAGCAACTGTATTGTCAGTACTGAAGGTTACGGTATTTTGTGATACCGTTGTTATAACACCAGATGTACCTAAATGGTAAAAAGTATTACCCGATTGTATTTGTTTGGAATTAGTTCCGTCTGAAATATTGAATGAACTTGATACTGATGTATTTGCAATAGACATTATTCGTCCATTTGCTGCAACTTGAACTACTGGTATAGTTGAACCAGATGAAGTTGAACCACCATAATATCCAGCAGTCAGACCAGAAATAGTATTTAATGATGCATTAAGTGTTACAGCATTTGTTCCACCAAAAGATTGGGTAGATGCAGTAATATCACCACCTGATATTGAAAAATTCTGTGGTGTCTGTAAATATGATGCTGTATTGGAATTTCCATATAATTGACCAGAAAAACCACCAGATCCATCTCTTTTAACGAGAGTATTTAATGTATTGGAACTTGTTGATGCATCTAATGTTGATGTATAATATTGACCACCAACATTGACAACACCATTACCACCGGGAGTACCAATGAATAGGGTGTTAGATGCATATGAATATGCAAATTCACCTTGTTGTGCAGAAGGTGGTCTTCCTGTTGTTAATGATCGTTTGATTAGAATACTGGTATTGGAAATAGCCATGTTTATTACCCGTTATTATTTTTTTATTATTTATTTAAAAAAGACCAGCATCAATGGTTTCGTTGTTTGCTGTGATTATATTGTCAACTGTTAAATTTTGTGTTATTTCAAGATTACCAGTAATAGTTCCACCAGTTAAACTCAATTTTGAATCAACATTAGCGTTTGCCTCATCAGCAAGTATAATTGCAACATTTGCAGTATCGGATGCATTTTGTGCTAAAATTTTAATTTGATTTACTTCATTTTGTATATTACTTGCACCAACAAACTGGGAAGTAGATGTGACTGTTTTCTGAGAGCTTTGGTTAACTCTTACGTTTATCGTTTTTATAGGTGCAACAGTTACGTTTGGCATTTTAGTAATAAGAAGTAGTTATACCAGTGACACCAGGACTAACTATTAATTGTCCTTCTAGTACTCTTGTTATAGTTCCAGAATTATTTTCCCTTACAATAACATCATATACATATTTACCAGCACTCACATTTGATGTGACAGAAGAGTTTGCAGATAATTGAATTACCCCGTTATTGGCATCATAAATAGATGCATTAAACATTAAACTGATAGTATTGGTATAGTATGATTTTTTTGCAGAAGATAATACTATAAAATCAGTAAGGTTATATGGAGCACCATTACTATCATTCAGATTCATCTGTGTAGTAAAAGTCTCGCCTTGATTTAGAAAAAGATCTTGATAACCCGCCATTTTAAACCCTATAAAATAAAAAAACCTCTCATCTATTTAGTTGAGAGGTTCTTGCTACTTATTAAAAAAATATATTATTCGGATGGTGCATCTTGTGGGACTTGTGCAATTGCTTGTTGTCTAATTTTATCTACTAATAGTGTTACTTGTGCATATGGCATTTGTCCAAGACTATTTAATACTCCATTTACTTCATCAACAGTCAATTCAAGTTTAATTGTAATAGTATCCATTTATTCCTCAGTATTAATTTCAGTATTCAACGTTTCACCCACATCAATATCAGTAGAAACTCTCTTATCTCTAATTTCAGCAACATGAATATACAAAGATGCTATCATATTGTAAACATCTTGATATGTTGCTGTCTTTTTGGTGGGATTACCATCAGAATCTAAAAGTTTAAATGATGTTTTAAGATTGTCAGGACTTAATTCTTCTCTAACAAAATTATTAATATCAGAAACAGTTATATTCTGTTTTATATAGGTGTCACCAGTATGAATGACAAATTCTTCATTGAATGTGATTGACGGTTTTCTGATACAATCTGGTGATTGTAAAGGATTATCTATCACAACATACGCAGCTCTGTTCCAACTATTTGCTGAAACGGATGAATGATTATAATTAGTCATTATTACTTACTCTCCAATTTTACCTTTCAATATATTAATTTCATTTGATAGTTCTTTAATTGCTTCAATTAAAACAGGAACTAACTTTTCATATGCAACCATCTTATATGTATCACCATCTAAACTGATTGATTCGGAAACTATTTCTGGGAATACTTCTTCAACTTCATTAGCAAGAACACCCATATCTCTTTTTCCTGCTTTACATTCAGTGTGTTTTATTCCTTGTTTCCAATCAAAATATACACCATTTAATTTTGATATTTGTTGTACAGGTGAAAGTATTGGTTGGAAGTTTTCTTTCAGTCTTGGGTCGGAATATGCTGTTACATTACCAGCAGCAACCATGTTTCCACTTGGATCTGAATACCAAGACCAAGCTGCTCTAGACCATCCACCTAAACCAAAGTATCCATCAGCACGAATACCCATTTTGATAGCGTAAGCATCGTTCCAAAATGTTACACCTGCTAGGTTGCTATCACCTGCTCCTGATGCTCTGCAAGTGAAGCTTCCTTGTGAACCATCACCAACCATTCCCATAGATTGGTGTTTTCCTAGTATAACGTTCTGTTGTTCAATTCCTGATAAGTAATTAGCGAAATTTACACTGAAGTTTGATGGATTGTAAACATACATATTTGTTCCATCATTACCACCCCATAACCAAGTTGGTTGTCCACCTTGACCAGCCCAATTGAAGGTCATTGCTGAACCAGAACCACCACCGCTTGCAAGTGTAGATGCCTTACCTGTGGTTAAACTTGATGCTGTACCTGTTAATGATGTCCCAGCTCCAGAGAATGTAACAGCGGTTATGGTTGATGCTGATGATATAGCACCTGTTGCTGTAATTGATCCAGCAGTCCCAGAAGCAGCACCACCAATACCAAGAGAACCAACTTTCATGTTACCTAAAGCGGCACCTGCTGACCATCCACCAACAGTAAATTGGTTATCTGTGTCTAATCCAAAATATGATGCATATATACCTGGTCTAAGGAAAGACATGAATGCAGAACCAGATGAACCTGGTCCTTGAACCATGATACCACCAAGACTACCCGTTGCAGTCAGTATTGACCCAGTTTGGTTTCCTTGTGAATTTAACTGTGCAGTGGTATATAAATTTGACCAAGTTACTTGACTTGTTGTTACCGCATTACCAGATATATTAATGTTCCATGTACCAGAAGCTCCAGTACCAGTCAAGGTTGGTGCGTATGTATTATAGTTGGATGTGGTAAGTGCTAATCCACTATTAATATACAAATTGGTACCAGGCATTTGATAATTTGTACCATCATAATAAACATATCTTGCACCACTACCTTGGTTTCCTAAGAATACTACACCAGTTCCAGCACTAGAACCAGGTCTGATAGCATAAATGTCTGTGAAAGTTACTGTGGCAGTTGTTCTTAAATCCTGTGGAGTATTGAATGTCAGTGTGCTACCAGAACCAGTAATGGTTACACCGTTGGTACTGGTTAAAGTAACTGTTCCAGAACTAGGAGAAGCAGAACCACCTGTACCATTGAATAGGTTTGATGATGTGTTTGCTCTAGCATATCCAGATTGAGCATAAGCATTAATGTTAGATGTTACTACATTATAATATGAGTTTGCAACATCTGTATATACTTTAGCACTAGCAACACCTGATATAACATTTGCTTGTAAGAATGTATTAGCAGTATTTAAGTTGGTTGAGATGTATGTATTAGCAACATCTGTATATACTTTAGCACTAGCAACACCTGATATAACATTTGCTTGTAAGAATGTATTAGCAGTATCAGTATATGTTTTAGAACTTGCTAAACCAAAGTTAATATTTGCCTGTAAATAATTATTGGCGGTATCAGTATATGCTTTGGCATTTGATAAACCAAAGTTGATATTTGCTTGGAGGAATGTGTTAGCAGCGTTTAAGTTAGTATTTAATGTATTTGCTGCTAATGATGATGCAACATTGGAAGAACTTGCTAATGTTAACGAATCGCTCTTGTACTCATCTGTGATAACTCTGTAGTAATTACCATTAACTACATCATTCATGTCCCAAAATTTGTTGGTTTCATTCCAACGAATTATTGCATTCGCAGATGTTCTATAGATACCAAATCCTGGATTCAAAACTAATGCTGGATTTGGATTACCTGCACTAAGAATGAATGATGGTGTATTGTAAACAGTAGTACCATTAATCGTAAAGTTACCAAGAACATTTAGACCAGCAGTACCAACAGACAAACCATTAGCAGAAATAACAGATCCACTTGAAGATGCATCTATTAAACCATTAGATGGTATAACTATACTAGGAGTGGTGATTCTAGTATTAGCAGTAATAGAATCAACATTTTGATACCCAATTACATTTAAGTTTAGGGTCTGTATTTGAGTATTTGCTTGGACTAAATTACTATAAACATTACTACTGAATATATTGTTGTTTGCTTGTAGTTCATTAGTAAATGTTTTTCCAGTAACAGTTAAAGTAGCAGTATTAACACTAGTATTAGCTTGAAGAATATTAGTATTAGTTGTATTGATTACATTTAATGCACGAGCAGCAACACCAGTATTTGCTTGCAGAGTATTAGTATATATTTGACCAGTTACTGTTAGTGTAGCAGTATTTACTGATGTGTTTGCTTGAAGTATATTAGTATTAGTTGTGTTAACTACGTTTAATGCAGCGGAAGAAATACCACTATTTGCTTGTAATTGATTTGTAAATATTGTTCCAGTTACAGTTATAACAGCAGTGTTAACACTGGTATTAGCTTGAAGAATATTTGTATTAGTAGTATTGGTTACGTTTAATGCACCAGCAGCAATACCTGTATTTGCTTGTAATTGATTGGTTACTGTTGTGCCAGTTACAGTTACGTTACTTGAAATATATGTTTGACCATATATTGAAACAGCATTTGCAAATGAAGAAGTATTGGAAACAAATAACTTACCATTAATGTTTGCAGTATTTGCTACAGTAAGACCAGTTCCAGAACCTAATGCTAATATTGGACCACTTACGTTTGCCTGTCCAGCAACAGTTAAACTCGGACCTACACTAGAATAGTTAAGATATACTTGTCCACCAACTGTTAGGTTATTCTGTATAGTTGCTGAAGAACCAGTACCAATTGATTGGAATGCCCCAGAGAAGATTGCAGCAGAGTTAACTTGAAGACCTAGTGTTGGATCTTCAAGATACATTGTCCCCGTTGCTTTGAAAAAGTTGTTAGATGCTAAATCGTTGTTCTGTAAAACCAAATAATTGGTTGTTGTTAACAAATTACCCCAAGTGTTTGAGTAATCTAATATTTTAAACGTTGGTGCTGGATTATAGTTGGACATTTTAACCTTTATTCAGTAGTTGTAACATCAACTCTTTTATTTCTGACATATCTGTTTTGATAATATCTAGTTCTGATTTTACTTTATTTAGTTCTTCTTTTTGATTGGCCATCATTTGTCTTTTTTTATTATATTCTTCAAGACCACTCAAATCCCTATTGATAAGGGCCCCACTGGTAGTATCCCTTACCATGTGAGGTGTTCCTTGTACTTTTAGTAGTGCCATATTATACTGATGTATTTACGTTAGATGGTAATGCCATTGCTCTCAAATCAGTCAAGAACGGAACAGAGGTTTTATCTGTTGTTACCAATACAACTTTAATTGCAAATTGACTAAATTGAGTATATGTTTGTCCGTTGTTAGTACTTGTGTATGAAACATATCCTTGATCCGAACCAGTTGTACCAGGTGCAAATGAGAACTCATACAAATCACTTCTAGATTGTGAATATAAAGTATCTGAGTTACTGGTCTTGGTCATTAACTGCCAAGAACCATCTTCAAACTTCTGTGTATCCTGTCTATTCAGAATCTTATAGTAAACAAGAATATCAGAGTTAACTGGACGATATGCAGTTACATACACATTCAAGTCACCAGAATCAAATCCAGCATCCAATACAACCTTCTTAGTGAAGTACTTGGTTAATGCAGGACCACCTTGAGATGATGTTTCACCAGAAACAATAACACTTGCACCAGTTCCAGGTGTTGTATTTGCATCTGTAATTGTGATAGTTGGAGTTACTATGTAACCAGACCCATTACCACCATTTGTTAATGTTACTGTTTGAATTACACCACCAACTATGTTTGCAGTAGCATATGCTTGGACTGCACCTTTACCTGTTGGTGAAGAAACTGTAACACTTGTTGTATTTGCATTATATCCAGAACCACCATTTACTACAGTAATAACACTATTTGACAACTCACAGTTGTTTATGTTATACTGTATCGCATACAAACTAACACCAGCATCAGAGATGATAGGACTTACTGCATTATCTGTTGACGATAACAATGCAAACATAGAGAAAGATGTTGCAGAGTTTGCTTGTAATTTTCTTTCTCCATTGTTATCGTTCAAGTAAATGTGATCATACATTGTAGTACCATATTTACCAGGATTGATATATGAAGTAGAAGTCGTTGTTCCATTTAACAAAGTAGCATTATAACTGTATGTAACACCAGTTGATGTTGGTGTGAAATCTGTTGTTGTCAGATTGAATGCATCAACATTGATATCTGTGCTTGATATTGAACCAACAGTATTACCAACAGTATTAGCATTGTTATAGTAATCAATATTTTGTTCAATAATTGTTCTACCTGGAAGGTTTGTTGGAACTACCATTCTAACTGTTGGGTTTTGAGAGATATCAAACACACAACGATCAACAGTGAACATTAAACTTTGATTTTGATCAGCAGTCCATGTCTGTGAATTCTGTGACATGAACAATCCACCAACATATGGAGCAGTCGTAATCTTAGTGATATTAGTTGGAGTTGGATCTGTTGGATAATTCTTCACAGAAGATGGTAACGCAGTGTCACCATTTGCAGCAGTCCAAAGATTATATTGATTTGAGTTAGATTTCAATATAAATGAGTACATAACACCTGGTTGAATATACACAGGAGCAGGGAAATCAAACTGTGTATATGTAGTGGTATCAAGATATTGTGGGTTCTGAGAAAAATTAACTTTATCTGGAGTTAATGTTACAATACTATGATCTAATGTAGATCCATTTGGATATCCGTTTAGTGTTCCAACAATAGATAATGTTACAGGTGAATTATCATCGGTTGGTTTTGATGAGAAAAAGAACCTTGCAGAAGATAAGAAAGCACCATTTGGATAATTGGTTGGATCAATAATAAATGTTTGTGATACAGGATCATAAGGTGAAACATATGAATTGGATGTAGTTGATGTTGTTGTAGTAGTATATGATACAGATTGTTTATTTGTCTGTACAAATGTACCTTTAGCACCAGCAGGGGATGCACCGAAGTCTAACTGTTGTGAAGTGGTTTGTAACCCCTCAGAATAGAAAGTACCTTCAGCAAAAGTTGTTACTGTATTTAAATCATTATTGATTCTATTATCTACACGGAATATTCTTTGACCATTGTGGAATGTATTAGGTGGTAAGCAGAATACACCAGAATAGTTACCAGATTCGTTACTAGAGAACGTTCCTATTGAGTAAATATCACCTGTTGCAGTAGTTAATGCTGAAGAAAGGTTAGCAACATTTGTTGTTCCATTGTATGAAATAATAGTTGCAGATTGTCCAATTCCACTTCCAGATGTAATATAAACTGTATTGCCATTGTAGATATTTGCAGTAGAAGATGCCAATGGTGACAGCGTTATAGCACTTGTTGTTGTGTTTGCACTCTTTATTATACCACCAACATGTGATGTACTTGCAACTGTTGCAGTACCGATAGAAGAATAACTTCCATCATCGTTAAATGTTGCATTAGTTAATGTTGTTCCATTATTATATGTTATAGTATTTCCATCAGAAACAACATATAATCTAACTTTAGATGTGTCGGAATAATAATATACGTCTAAAACAAACGCTGTTGGTTCAAATGAACCACTTAGTACATATCCTACAATATCACCTTGATTGAATGTTCCAGATACACCAGTTAATTCAATAATGTTTGGTTTACGGATATAATTATCAACACTTATATTATCAAAGAAATTGTATAGTGTTGAGTTGAATAATAACCCAGAACTACGGATAATAATTTCTTGTGAACGCATCCAAGGTAGAATACTGATATCAGTAATATATCCATTATTTTGTGAATATGTATTACCGATACTACTATATGGACCAATAATATTATTTTGTTGCTGTTGTAAAGTTGTAGTATAAGTATCAGTTACATTAGTAGTTACAGTTGTTGTTGAAGTACCAACTGTTCCACCAAATGGTCCATTGAATGTACCATGATTGATTCTATTGACTGTAGATGCTGAAGTAGTAGCAGAAGAACCAGATAGAACTGTTGTCCCGGATACAGTTTGCCAATCACCAACACTTAATATATTATTGGTACTGGATGACTGGAATACTTGTAAACTTGGGTCTGTTATTAATAATGCAGGTGCTTGTTGTGAATCTACCCAGTTGTCAACGTTAGGTGACAATGATACAATTCCTTCAGAAGAAGATACCGAGAATGGATTTATGTTTGTTACACGACTTGCAATAGGTTGTGAAATAAGATTTGCAGTAGTGAATGGTAAACTGAAGTAGTTGATTAAACCATCTGTAGAAATCTTATAGTTTAATGATGCCAACATAGCATCTGATGGTTTTGCCAAGTTATATACAAGTGCCAGATTCTTCAATGGAAAGTTTTCAACAGATTGTGATGCTGACATCTGACGAGTTCTCTTATTAATTGCTGATGAGTAATCAACATTAACTGTATCAGCAGTAGCATAACTAGAGAAATCATCAGTCAAAATACCATTCTTGAATCTGTTTAGACCATACGCATCAGTGATTTGCATACCCGTTGCACTTTGCTCTAAAGCACTTAAAGATGTATAATATTCAACCTGATTGATCCTTGAATCCAATGCAGCAATATCCTGCATGGTGTATCTTCTGTGTTGAACCTTTTCTATAGAAAGATCTGCAACTTTGTTTTGTACTTCAGTTGGAAGATAACCAGTGTATGGATTTAACGTTAAGTTTGCTAATACCAAT
>Ga0316221_1001015_pt1 | contig 31579 bp, 42 predicted proteins | sample TBH18007metaG_FD_206003 | JGI IMG/M metagenome (GOLD analysis project Ga0316221, IMG submission 206003) | Freshwater microbial communities from Trout Bog Lake, Wisconsin, USA - TBH18007 | ecosystem: Environmental > Aquatic > Freshwater > Lake > Hypolimnion/Profundal zone | place: USA: Wisconsin... | reverse complement strand
CCTTGCTAGGTCCAGACGCAGCAGGTGTTGAAGATACCCACGTCGTACCGTTTGACGTTAACACATTGCCAGATGTTCCCGGCGCAACAACTTGTAAAGCCGATGTGCCATTACCCAACAATACATTATTTGCGGTCAAACTGCTAGACCCTGTGCCGCCGGCGGCTACAGGTAATGTTCCGGCAGTTAACGCAGATGACGAAGTAGAATAAATAGCATTATTTGCTGCTGTAAAAGTTGTTAAACCCGTACCACCATATCCCGTTGCTATTGTTGTGGCGTTCCAAACGCCTGTTGTGACTGTTCCAATACTAACCAATGAAGACAAGGTTGTTACGGCCGTATTAACAAGCGTACCTGACGTTGGCAGGGTAACGGATGTATTACCAGTGGCGGTAAAAGTCTGCGTAAAAGCACCGGCATGTGTCACGTTTCCGGCAATAGTAATTGTTGATGTGCCATTATTGACACCCGTACCGCCATTGGCTGCGGAAAGTGTACCACTAAGTGTAATAGCGCCTGTTGTAGCCGAATTGGGCGTAAAGCCAGTCGTTCCTGCGCTAAAGGATGTAACACCACCTGTTGATGCTGCCCATGTAGCGGTTGTTCCATTGGACGTAAGAACATAACCATTGCTGCCAATAGCCAACCGCGTTGCGCTATTAGTTCCATTACCGATGATTAAATCACCAGTAGATGTAATTGGCGACAAAGCATTAAAACCAGCGGATGCGGTTGTCTGGCCTGTACCACCATTTGCAATTGGAACGGCAGCAATATTACCAAGAACACCGGCATTGTTATAAAGGATATAACTGCTTGTTCCGCTTAAAACTGTTGTTGTTCCAATTGTTATGGATGTTGCAGAACCGGCTGGAACAGCCCATGTGCCATCGCCTCGCAAAAAATTAGAACTGGTTGGTGTTCCGGTTACAGGATTTGCCGCCATATTGTTGACGGTGCTTATCAGATAACCTGATGCCGGCAACGACACCGATGTACTGGCACTTACTGAAAGTGTCGTAGGGTAGGCGCCTGAAACAGTTAAATTACCGCCCAAAGTAATGGTCGAACTGTTGGCAACACCAGTACCGCCATTGGCCGGAGGTAAAATACCAATAACATTGGATGAAAGATTGACGTAATTCCAAGACGGTGGAGCGTTGCTTGAAGCTATTAAAACTTGGTTTGTGGCGCCGGCACCGGTAACACCAAGGGCATTTGTTCCCTGACCATACAAAACGCCGTAAGAAGTAAAAGAAACTTGACCTGTTCCACCGTTGGGAACTTGGACAATAGAATTGAGAAATTGATTAATTGTATAGGTAGAAATTTGTCCAGACGTAATACGAACCGTCGTTCCTGATTGAACGGCAGGAATTTGCTCTGTACCATTGACGGTAGTGGCCGCTGTCAGATTGGTAATGGTAGTATTTGACATCGTTACGTCCCCGTCAGCGGTATTTGAGCGTAATTGTAAGGCAGACCAACATTGGCGGTCTTAATAAAACTATTTCCCTGCAACAGCCCTGATGTAGGTATACCATTTGTTACGGTATAGGTGAAGGTCAATGTCGATGGCACCGAAGTAACACTGTAATAGCCATTGGCTTTGTTATTGACCAAACCTTCTACCACAATTTGACTGTTGACCACCAACCCATGCGGCGTTGAACACGTCACTGAAATGATATTTGTTCCGTTTGATGAAACGGAAATTAAGTTAAGTGCAACATTATAGGTTACATTGTTCTGTAAAGGCATATTCGCGCCAGGTTCTAATCCATTTGGCGTACCAATGACTTCAGATGTAATGTCTTGACCACCTTGAGTTTCTAATCCGGTTGTCGATGGTATAGGTATACCGGTAATGGGATCATAAACGGTTGGATAAGCCGCGGTAATATCGTCGGTTTCGTAATAGGCGTAATCCTGCACACGCGGATTATTGATTGGAATAGGATCTGCCGGCACAATAATAGCGCGTAATTGGTTTTGAGGCGTATCGTAGCAAGGATCGCAAACCAAAATCCGTTTGTTAATTAAACCGGCACCGGCATAATCGTACTGCCACCTTAATTTAAAATGGTTATAGGTAAACCCGCACCTGTCGCATATTCCAAATGCTTGAGGATTTTTGCTACTTGTTCTGGCTCTGCCGGATAATGACGCATAAGCCATGAAAATTACCTATAATAGCCAGATAATTGCGGTGAAATATATTGCTGCGCGGTTTCAACATTTTGATCGGCCGCAATTTGATAGGCTTCGTCAGCTAACGGCTTCAACAGCAAAGTCTTTTGCGGATTCCAAATGATGGATAACCGATGCGCCAAGGCATAAGCATAAGCCTCCATCCACAAATACGGCATTTCAACCGTTTGGCCGGACGTAAAATTGCTGTCTTGGATTTGCCGAACGCGGTAATATTTTAACAATTGCGAGGACGTGCCATCCGGCACCGGCCACAACGTCACTTGCGGACCTGGCGATCCGGCAGAACGTGAAGCATCAATTAGACGGTCGAACCAAAATACGGTGGGATAGCCCACTTGCAATTTATTGGGATAAGAAGCGTATTCTGTGCGTGATACCGGAAGAATAATTCTGTCTATCGGCTGCGTCGTTGATGTTGTTGTAGTTACATAGGCATCAAGAATAACAACCGTGTTGGGATTAACAGAATACGTTCCTGCCGGCACGGTTGTTGAAATGGTGCCACCCGTCGAGCTACCAGCATAAGACGAGGCAAATGATACTGAACCGTTTGAACTTGCGGTGACGGTTTGCACTCCATCAACAACACCTGTTCCGGCAACAGTAATCTGCAAACCAACCGTATAGACAGGCGTATTGGGCGTGGCATACGTTAAAGTTGCCGTTGAACCATTTCCGGTAATGGTTAAAATAGTCGGTGTTTGACTAAAACTGACTTGTTCTAGATCCACCGTCCAAAGATTAACGCCGCGGTTTGACCATGTAGAAAGCAACATATTGCTGGCCATTCTGGCCACTTCCATGTGCTCTTGCGCTATTGCTGTGTTTCTGATTTCACAAAGATTGTAAGCATACAGAACCAATTCGCCAAGCGACGGATCAAAATTATAAGTGCCGCTAGTCGTCATTTATAACCCCTTACGACATAGCCTCTTGACCAATAATAGATGCACCAACACTTGACTGACCGGAGGTGGTAGCTGTCGTGATTGCAACTGTCAAAATATCAGGTTGGTTGCCTTGTACTGTCGTGTACAATGGGAAGAACTGGGTCAAATCAAAATTTTGCAAACCGCCTGATGGGAGAGGAGTGTTGTACACAACTTCGCCGCCAGTAAGGGCCGTTGCCGACACATCACGTTCCACAAAGCTATTTAACGACCCAAGTGAATACATGGTATTGAACGATGCACCTGTAAGTGAAATAGGAGAATAAAATGTAGATGCAATCAATTCCAATGTGCAGTTGGCAGACGAGTAAATATTCAATGTCTGCGGCAAAATTTGACCACGATCAATTTCACCAATAATGTAATTGCCGCCTGATGATGGAGGCGTAATCATTGGGGTATTGTTGGTTACGTTGTCCACAACTGTAAGCGAATTTGTTGTATTAGCGGTAATGCGGCCAATAGCACCCTGACCAAAAGCATAAACTGGTGTACCTGTTACCGAACCAGTTGTAATGGTAGATGCAGTATAGGTAAACGTATTTGCGCCTGTAACCGTGATTTGAAACGTTCCATTGACCGTCGTGTTACCCGTGGCTCCAGAAATCGTCAAATAGCGACCTGTGGTAAGGTAATTTGGGTTAGCCGTTGTTGTAACAGTTGCAGTTGTGCCTGAAACAGTAATGCTTGTGATAGCAGCCGTTGTACCACGACAGAACACATATTTGCCAACCCACTGCCCCGCAGTCCAAGTAGCGGAAGAAGCGGTAATTACCGTATTTGTTGCACTTTGGGTTACACCTGTAATAGCAGCGCCGCCAGTAGGAAGCGTACCATTGGTTCCAGAATAAGCCGAATCAACGCCATATTCCAACGTACCCATTGCGCGGTAGCGGATGGAAAGAAGCGGATAGCGAACAGTGTTGGTAGCAACAGTACGGGATGGGGTATTAGCCGCCATGCCGTAGCCGTAGGTAAAGCCGCGTTGAGCATCAATCTTGCCTTTAGCAAGAACCGACACACCATAATGGTACATTGAACCAGCAGTAGACGTGCCTACGTTACGCAATTCATAACGGACAGGAATGTTACCTGTACGAGACCAAGGTGTTACTTGGCTAATTTTATTACCAATACCTTGCTGATGAAGAATGTATGGTTCGCCACCGACAACAACACCCCAACGAAGTAAACCAGCACCATACCAAGCAAATTCAATCCAAATCATTTGGATTAAAGACCAATTAATTGTAGATTTAATACCTTGCGGGTCTGACCAGTTTTCATAAGAAATACGGGTATCAACTGGGCCACCTGTTCCAACATCAGAACGGTAAACTACGCCCATGCCTGATGGATTGGTAACAGTTGGATCACCTTGTTCAAAAAAAATACCGTTGCCATCATCAAAGAAACCAACGCGCTGACGTTGATTGATATATGCCGCACCAAATTGAAAACCAGACGACATATAAATAGTCTTACCCGGCTGATAACGGATGTATGGCCGCGTTTGGCGAATAGCAATGTCACCTGATGCCGATGTAACCGACATTAAAACGCCGCCAGAAGACGAAACCTGCTGGATTGTAGCGCCGCCAACAATATAGTTTTCCCAACGCATTGGTTGCAAACCATATTCAAAGTCAGCTTCAAACAGATTTTGTGCTTCAGATACTTCTAGCTTACCAAGATTATCACGCAACCGTGCAGGCGCGGAGGTAATGATGGACTGATCTGCGGTAAGAACTGGCTCTAAACTCAATCCAGACATAATTAACTCCGATTAGTAAGGTGCAACGCCAAATTGAGTAAATACGGTGCTAACCGACCCAGTTCCTGCTGTAATTGTTACTTTAGCATAAGCTGGGGAATACTGATAGCTTGATTGAATGGTCGTGCTTGCATTAACGCCAGCCGTATCATTGGTATTAAGCCAAGCAACAGAATATGGATTAACCGGATTTGTCGGGCTGCTAGGGTCTTGCAGCGTTTGCTGAATTGAATACGTCACCGTACCAGAAACAGTCGCTTGAATAGCCGTTTGCGATAAAGCATAATCATCAAATCGTACCCAAGACGACGATGCTACGTTGTTTGTTCCAACCGTAATCGCCGCAGCAGCATTACTTGCAAGCGCAATAGACGTTACAGTTTTAAAATCCAAATTGGTATAAAATGCAGTAGCATTTAATCCTGAAATAACTTCAGTTTGAGGCATATTGCTGGCATTTGTGCCAACAATCGTAAACGTATTGGCTGACTCGTTACCCGTTGGCGTAATAAGTACCCGACGAGCCGTATCAAGCGTTGCAACGCCGCCAGAAGCTAACGCGCCGTTGATTGTAAAACCCGCAGCAGCCGTTGGGGTCTGCGTAAGGCAAATATTGTTAGCCGATGCTGTTGCTAAAGGACCAACTGTTACGGTTACAGGACGCATATTACTTACCCTTCTTCCTTGCCGCCGCAGCGTTATCAATTAAATTCGGCCAAGGTCTACCCGCAGCCCTCGCACTAGCTTTAGCACTTTGCAGCTTTTTATGCGACAAATGCTTTGTGTGATGGTCTTTGGGCAGTTTAGTTTCCCAAAATGGTTTGTCTGTCATTTTCGCACCAAAAGTAACATCAAAATAGAAAGGGAAATAACAAGATTGGCAATTTCGCCAAAAGACAACGCAGCAACCATTTAACACCCCCATTTACGAAGAGATTTGTTAATTCTGCTATTGGGATCAGCGGCTTTAGCCGAGCCTGTCATTTTACGCTTCATACCCGTCATTCTTTCGCAAAAAGATTTATGACGAGGATTGCTTGCGTCTTTGGTAGGCGCTTTTAAATGATGACCTTCGGCGCGAGCAGACTGCCGGCCACGTTCATTCAACCCACCGGAAGGGGATTTACCTTCAGATCTTGTCCAAGCTGCCGTCATGTTGCACCTTTTTAGTAAAACGGGGGCGCGATGGCCCCCGTCAAACGTCGTTCAACGGGTTATTGAATTAAATATCAGAACCCATTGTCATCTTTTCAATTTTACGACCTTTTGGAGCTGTACCAGCGTGAGCGGTCGTAAAAGGGTGCATTTCGGCAGCGCCGGCGCGACCACCAGACTTGCGTGGCTTGCGGCCAGCATGGTGATGACCGTGTTCGCCGTGCATGGCAACGTGCTTGTGAACCATACCGCCGTGCTTACGTTTTGCACGACCGCCATGCTTCTTTTCACTCGTAGCCATTGCTTCGTCTTCTGGCTTACCCTTGTTGTATTCCATAGGGTGATCGTGCAAGTCCATTTCTGCTTCGTCTACACCGTGTTCAGGCGACTCTGCTTTGCCGCCTTTAGCGCGATGTTTCATGGCATGAGCCATTCCGCCGTGAGCGTGATGGGCCTTTCCGCCATGTGCGTGATGATGTGCTTTGTGACCCTTCATGGTTCACACTCCTTAAAAGTTGCTATACTGAGTTACACCAAACAGGCCCGGATTAGCAGTCTGAACCATGTAGGCTTGAGGGGACTGACGAACAATCAATTTATTGGCGCCTGTACCAGAGGTAAACGCACCAAACGTGCCACGCACGTCGCCAGTTGTACTTGTTGCAGTTGTACGATCCGATGCAACATAGTTGGTAGCAGCCGTAATTAACGTCGTAGCCGTTAAAGACGTTGCGTAGTTGACTAAAATGTCACCAAATGCGTCAGACCGAAGTGGAAGCCCGAAGACGTCCGTTGTATCAACCGAATAAGCATGGGTAGCATCTGCGGCATTAAGAACAACGCTCTTGATATATTTGAACGCCTTTTTGCCCGATACTTGAGATCCCGCAGTAAGAGTTATTGCCTCAACCAATGGGAACCCGTAGCAATCATATCCCGATACCGTTGCTGTCGTTGCCGTAGCACCCGAAGCAGCAGTAACCGCAACTGCACGACCTGCAATAGCGGCAGGATTCCAAAGTACAACGCCAGGCGTTTGAGCATTATTAGGAACAATGCACTGATTTGGCGTCTGATAAGCAAGTGTAACCGTACCGGAAGTGGCCGTCAGGTTGGTATTGGTCTGGTAAGTACCAGCAACACCTTGACCAGCCGAGCCACCTGTCAACTGGGCAACAATCTGTGTCCCAGCAGCCGTTCCTTGCGATACCGTACCCGATGTTGTCAAAACAACCATACCTGCCGTAACAGGCATGGCCGAGTTTGCCGTAATCGTCATAACACCGTTTGAAAACGATGCCGTAACCGATGTGTAAGCATCAGTTGCCAAAACCGTGTCCGTAACGCCTGTATCCGCACGGGTAAACACCGATGAATAATAGACGCCAGTGGTTGCACTGTTTGACGTGTTTAATGACAATGTTGCACTTGTTGCGTTTGCAGACGTAACAATCGCACCCGTTGCTTTGGTGTAAGGAACGGCATTGATGGTCGTAATGTTGTCAAACCCTAAAAACCCATAATCAAGTTGAGACTGCGCCTCACCAGGAAGATAGGTATATAAAGTACGAGGGTCCATTGTACCCGCCCCTGCATAAAACAGGGACGAGCCACCGATGTCTGGATTGTACTCGTTAGGCGTGTATGGGCTTTGCCCAAACACAATCATCGGACCGGAGAAAGCTGTAATAGCCATGATGCAATCTCCTTACGAGGTTGGGAACGAACCAAAGATTGAACGCCAGTTATAGTAACCGAACGAGTAACGCTCATAGCCCTTAACAAGCAAGTTGTCAGTCACGAAGTCGACTTGCATATCGGTTTCGAAGGGCATACGCTCCATATACGACAAACCATCAATGTTTGTCAGCAAGAACCAAGCATACGAAGAGGTCAAGAAGTCGTTGACCATGTAACCTTCTGACAAGCCACCGGCCGTCGTAAGGATCGCGTTGACGTCGTTGTCGGCCGTGCCTGGGCGCAATTCAGTCTTTGTTAGACGGATTGCAACAGGTTCAAGCTGTGGAGGAACAATCAATTTACGACCACGAGCAAACACCTTCAAACCAGCCTGATCGCGGAAGTTTGTACGGATGGAAATCATCGCGTTCAAAAGAGTAGCTTCGTTGAGGTCAACCTGCGTTGATGGCGTATTAGCAACCGTGCCGCCGTCGATTGGATGCGACGTGGAGCAAAGTGCTACACCGTCACCGCCAACAGCCGAGTTGTACGTCTGTGCCGTGTTTAGAATTGAAGCGCCGTAAATTTCCTTGGTCTGTTGGAAAGCTTCAACAAGGCCGAGGTTTGATGGATGGAACTGGGTTTTGTACACGTTATCGTCAATCGCCTTGCGGGTGATTGCATAACCAAGACCAATTTCCGTATGTTCCTGATTGTAGATGTAGCGTTCGCCAGCGCCGTTATCGAAAGCGGTTTGAGCGCCTTCAGTCTTAAGCTGTGCGAGGCCGAGGAACCGAAGTTCAGCAGTACGTTCAAGAGCAAGCTTCGAATCATGCTTCGTGAAGATCTTGTCGTACTGGCTTGGGATCATCTCATACTTGCCTTCGATACCACGAAGACCAGGCAGGAGCAGATCCTTAATTGCTGAGAGATTAACAGCCATTGTAGTCTACTCCCTGTTAGATGCCAGCAAGACCACGTTGCATCGAGTTGTTAAACCCGACAACGATCTTGTTGTAAGCTGTTGTTGAATCGTTTCCGTTAATGGAAGCGAGCGGACTCGTTATGCCAGGTACATAGTTGGCAAGCGAGATAATGCGGAAAGGCAAGAACGAGTTGGAAACTGCGCCGGCGCCGGAGTTGGCAATCAGCGAATATTGGTCAGCAAAGAAGGTTGAATTACCGTTTGATGTGTTTCCGTTAGTCTGCGAACCACCGTAGTTGGTGTAGTTGAACGCGATATTCTGGCCGACGTTGGAAAGACCAACCGCGGTTGCTGTCGTGTTCGAGTTAGCCGTCTGAACGATAAACTGAGCATTTGGATCGGTAATGACATAAGCCTGTACGTCACCGTTTGCGTCAGAACCACCCCAATAACGCTGTGGGATAATTGTCTTTTGCGTTGTTGAAAGATACTTGCAACCCGCAAAAACGCCCATAATCGGCACATAAACCGTTACCGTACCAGAAGCCGTCGACGTGCCGTTGATGGTTACGCCGGCATTGGCGCAAACCGCGGTTGTCGTCGTAGAAGACGTAATCTGGAAAGTACCGTTCAAGTTACCGGACGACATGGTTGAACCGCTAATCGTCATATAAGCACCAACCGGAGGCGCCCAAGAGTTAGGCGAGGTAGGAAGGTTGCCGGACGAAGCCGTTGCAGCCGTAAACGTCACCGTCAAAGCGCCGGTTGTGGCGTTTGATGTAATGGCAGTTGCGGCAACAGTAAGCGTTACAGGACCATAAGCCTGAGTGATATAACCCGTGCCAATGCCAGTTGCGTTGGTAGCTTGAACAACAGGATCATTTAAAAAGATGTTGGTTGTGTTGCTGGACGAGATCGCTGCCGAAACTTGTTCGTAGCTTGGCGTAGCGCCCGTTCCAATATATTGAGCAAAACCGTTGGGCGCGAAAGTGTTCGCCATGACGGGTTCTCCTTTTTGGGAGTTCCATCATCGCACACCGGGGCGACTAAGAAACGGGATAAAATTAAATCTCCACACCGAGGGAGACCGTCGTAAAATATAAGAAACGCCAACAAAAGTAAAGAGGGGGATTTCTCCCCCTCAAAACACTGTTAGTTTGGTGGCAACATAGGCTCGTAACCCTTTGAAATCTTTGGAGCAACGCGAGAATCGTCGCGGCCAAGCAATCCTTTGGTCGAGTCTACCGTTTGCTTGCGGGATTCAACAGCCATGCGAGCATTTCGTTGATCCATGCGTCTAATTTCATCCGTAATCAAAGCCGGACGCTCCATTAAAAGCATACCCTTGCGTTCAATGACATTGCCGTTTCCTTTGGGAAATTTATCGGCATGGCGAGAGTGAGGAACAGCTTCCCATCCGCTTTGCTTTAAAGATTGTTGATAGGTGTCGTCCCTTTGTCCATAAACCGATTCCCGCTTCCATTCATAGGACCAGCCTTCAGGAATTATACGGGGATCAATATAATATTCGTCTGTCCCGTCAAAATCCAAACCGCCGGAATTTCTAATTTCGGCAGCACGACGGGCTGCACGAGCCAACGGGTTTTCTTCGCGAATTTCAGGCCGCTTTTCCTGACGGGATGCCTCGACGGACTCGGTGCCTTCCTCTTCGACCATTACAGGTGTTGGTGCGGCAGGTTTATCTTTATTAAACAATGCGCTCTTGCGACCGCGGCGGGGTGTAGAATTGGTTTCCATAACGTACTCCTTACATTTTACCTTCGCGCTGTAGCGCGATTTTGTTTCTGGCGTATTCCTGATCCGTCATTTGCATCATCGCCGCCATTTCGCGTTCAGCAGATGTTAAACGAACCACATTGGGTCGAGTTGTACCGCTTGTTGTACCACTACGGGTCACTGGAGCGGCCGGCGGGGCTGAACGCCTGACCGTTGGTTTAGAAGCTTCGGACATTGGATCTGCGTCGTCCTCTGATTGCGCCCTTGAAATACCTAGACGGTTCTCAATAAAGCTAAAATATTCGGGTGTATCGGCAACAATACCGTCATCAATGGCATCGGCGTGTGCTCTAAGCGCCTTATCAATCCTTTTGGGGTTGTTAAGGTGATCTTTATTGCGTCTTAACCAACTTGCCGATTCAGGAGTGACTTGAGAAGCCAAATTTTCAATCATATCAAACGATTGCGGTGCAACAGGAGCAATTTTAGGCGCTTCTTCTTTGGCCTTTTTGCCCTTTTCAAGTGTATCAAGCTTGTTGGTGTTAATAATCATCTGCTCTTGTATTTCGGCAGCTTGATCGTAATCACCGGTAGCCAAAGCATCGCGATAATTGGCTTTTAAAGAGTCATTATTGCTCTTAATTTGGGCAATAGCGTTCTTTATAAGGTGCAATTCCGTTGAATCTACTTTGGTTTGGGCTTGACTAGCTTGTTGCATAGCTTCTCTGGCTTGCGCTTCAGCCGCTATTCGGGCTTGACGCTCTTGTTCCAGTTTGGCTTGCAACTCGTTAATGCCTTCTTCTGGCGTTAATTCGGTTTTTTTAACCGTTTTTGCCGGTTCATCGGCCTTTTCTACAATAATGTCATCTTTTTTTGGCTCATCGTCGGCCAATTCAATGACAATATCGTCTTTTTCGGTGTTTTCTGACATGGTGTAATCCTTAATAAATGGTGTCAGGGTGCGGAGGGCGAGCAAGAATATTGTTATCGTCAATCAGACGGCACAAAATATCTTCGCCGGTTTCGCGATTGTTTAAAGTCAAACTCCATCCGTCTGATGGCCGGCTGACGGTCCAATCGTGCAATTTCATGTTCATGCCTTTGAACCATTTACCTTTTTCATCAATAAACGCATCCGGTCCCATCTTAATGATAAGGCCAACTTTGCCCTGCCATTTGTCTTCGTCGCGGATTTTGTTGGTGATGATAATGCCGCCCTTGGTTGTTTCGGGACGGATGTAAATGGCGAGGAGAACTTTATTGTGAAAAACCTCAAAATCGGACAAATCGCCAATTTGTTTGAGTATTTCTTCTCGCGGATCTACCGCGTGTTGCATGATATAAGCCATTTATGCCTCCTTAACGTGCTTTATCAACGATAGAACGAGCCTCGTCACACCGCTCAATAGCGGCGTAAAGACCCTGCATGGCGCCTACATAGTACCGATATTGAGAAAAATCGGCCACGCCATTACCGGATATAAGCTGTTGTATTCGTTCGATCTCTGCCGTAAGGAGCTTCCTAAGCTCACGTTCAAATAGATCGTTAGTCGTTTGCATTGTATCCTCTTGCCCCTCTTTCCCCTCTAAAAAGCGACCGGCAGGAGAGGGGTCACCCGCCGATCACCCTTTCTGTAGCAACCGCTACAAAACTTGATTATTGCGAACCGTAAGCCTTAATCTTTTCAAGACGGCCTTCGCCGCCGCCGGCACCATCGTGAATTGGATAGGTGGTGCGACCGCCAGATTTGCGCGCCATTGCCATACCGCCCATAGGTGGACGTGGTGGCATACCCGCAGGTGGCATACTTGCAGGTGGCATCGCACCCATAGGCATGGCTGGAGGCATCCCTTGTGGTGGCATTGGTGCCGGAACCGGCACAGGACGAGCCGGCGTCTGACCCATTGGATTAGCCATCATAGGATTGGCGCCTTGACCTGCACCGTGTGGAGCAATCACAATGTTGACGTTGGTTTTGCCCTTGCCGGCACGACCACCCGACTTACGGGCCATGCGGCCACCGGTAGGACGAACACCCGTCACTTCCATGATATTGCGACCGCCGGTAGCGCGGCCCATACGGCCACCGGAGCATTTCTCGCAACGGCAATCGGCATGATGAACTTCACCGCCATGCTTCTTGTGTTGCAATGCACTGTGCTTAACCATTGACTTGATAAGATCCTTATCAGCCAACTCGTCGGCTTTATCCAAGTGCTTGTGAGCAACCTTGCCGCCATCAGCGTGTTTAAATCCGCGGAGCGTTTTGGCCAAATTAGCCTTTTTAGCAATTGCGGGATTTTTGCTATGCGTTGCTTTTTCAAGTTTTTTGGCAGGTATTTTTTCACCGGCAGCAACATGAAGCGCCTTACGCAACGAGCCTGGGTGCTTGATCGCGCCCTGAATCCATTTGGCTTTGCCGCCATCCTTACGCTTCATAGGAGCCGGCATAGCGGAAGCAGCCGTCTTAACCATATCCTCTGAAACAGGGTTGGACCCCAACATCCCACCGCCAAATTTATGCAAGTGCTTGGTTGCGCCACCATGTTTCATGCCGCCAACGTGCTTTGTTCCAACGCGCTCGTCGTTAGCCATCTTTTGATCGCGGTTAAGCAAGCTATCGACGGTCAAAGCGCGACCGCCAGCCTTACGAGGCTTGCGACCGGCGTGGTGATGACCGGCTTCACCGTGATGTTTACCAAGCACCTTGCCACCCTTTTTATATTGACGGGGTGAAACAGGGCGCATACCGGTTTGCACGGAAGCATCTTCGGCATCTGGTGGCGTATATCCCGACGCATCAATCGGTGTACCCCGTGGATCGGGGCCAACCATACGTTGGGCCTTACTTTTTAAAGCTGCTCGCGCAGTCTTGGCGGTTGATGACATTATACTCTCCTCGAGGGGTTATTACCGGCGTCCCGGTTGATGCTGCATGGCAAGGCGAACGGCGTCGTGCAGCGGCGAGCCGTATTGGTGAGCAAGGGACAAGGCATGGTCGATCATTGGATTGACCGATCCGCCATAGGCATAAGGTGTACCCGTATCTTCATAGACCATCTGGGTAGTCCCATCCGGCATGATTTTGGGTATCATTTGGCGTTTGCCACCGCGGTCAAATGGACCTGGCTTGGCATTGGCTCGCATGGTTTGAATGTCGCCTATTGCTTTATTGTAAGCATCGGTCGGATTTAAACCTTGCGCTGTATATCCGTTGTAAAATTTATCAAATTGCTGTTGGGTGCTAAGACCAAATACGCCGGCAATGTTTTCTAAAATACCTGGTCCCTGTAAATCGCGTATTGGAATAGGTGGCGTTGGCACATTGCCGGCCGTTGGCATTGGTTGAGCCGCGGGAGATGGAGCGGTTGCTCCACCGCCAGTTCCACCAAGATTTTGCGTAATGCTATCGCGGGCTAAACGAAGTGCAGCATTAGTTTGGCCATCGCCTGTCATTGGGCCTGTTCGTGATAGCGCCGCATCTAATCCTGTTCCAGTGTTGCCGCCGGTCAATGGACCAGTTCGGGATAATGCAGCATCCGTCAATGTGCCAGTGTTACCACCTGTAAACGGACCAGTCCGTGACAATGCCGCATCTGTTGACGTTCCACTTGTTCCGCCCGTAAACGGGCCTGTTCTGGACAATGCTGCGTCAGTAGATATTCCCGTATTTCCGCCAGTAAATGGGGCTGTACGAGACAATGCGGCGTTTAACTCAGTCCCACTATCACCACCCGTTAATGGGTTAGTGCGGGATAATGCGGCATCAATTAATCTTTGGTCAGGCGGGGTTGCGTTTGACGTACCACCAAGACCTGTTATTGGTCCTGCGCGCATCAACAACGCATTATTGGCGTTCATTGCGGCATTTTCAGCCGCGTCAGCTTGCGCCTTAATAGCATCCTGAAGTTGTTGTTTTTCAACATATTGGGCATTAGCCGCATCCAATTGTTGGTTAGACATACCGGAAGCTGTTGTAATAGGACCACCTAAAGGCGGATTGGATGGGCTAGAGGGTCCAAACAAATAACTTGTGTCCGTGCCTGAAAAACCTTTGAAACTTGGATCAGAAAACGGAGAATTGGCGCCTGTTGTATCAACCGATTTTGTATCTGACGAACCAAAAGTTCTATCCATCTCCTGCAACCCTTCACGGGCAGCGGTAGCGGCGTTTGATGCGCCTTGTGATTCACCGACGTCACGCTCGCTAAACGCACCGGTGTCACCACGAAGACCGCCAGGGCTATCACCTTCACGGACGTTACCACCGTCGTCAAAATGCTTGCGGATGTGCTTACGAGCGGCTTGCAAGATCAAATGATGAATGTCATCGCCGGCGCCAATCCGGCCACCCGCCGCTCTTGCTGCTCTTTCTTTTATTTTAAAGTCGCCCATGCGTTGACGGATTGTGCGTTGCACAACGTCATCTTGCGCTGCAATGGGCTTGCTCCAATGAATAACGCCATTTTTAGGCAAATCTGCCGCTGTTTTGTTTGTTTTATTGGAAATTAACCCAACTTTGGCAGCGTCTTTTGTCTTATGAAGCAAGGCGTTAGGCTGCACAGGCGTTTTGGTTGCGCCAGGCAAGCTAGCCAAAGCAGCGTCAATGTCAGCTTGAGACATATTGATCGGCGTTTGATCGTCTTCCAAGTCCATCACCCAGCTCTCACATTGTTAGGGTCTAACGGATTTTCATTGGCTTCTAGCCGTTGAAGCATATCGGCCGGAATTAAACTTCTAATCATCTGCATGGATTGCGGGTCTTTCGCGACTTCTTCGGCCAACTTAATTGCCGCCAACCGCTCACGGCTCTCACGATCCCGCTTACGGTTTTCCGCATCAAGGATAGAATCCTGATTTTTTTGTTGGGTTTCCTGTTGCCGGACCTGCAACTCAGCCATCTTTACCGGATCAGGTGCAGCACCTTGCAGTCCTTGAGCACCCTGCGCTTGCGCCAATTTGGCTTGCGCCGTTATCATCTTGGCTTGAGCATCCACTTGATCCGATTGTATCTTGGCTTGGATCTGTTGCAATTCTGGTGGCGGTGCCTGTTGTGCCGATGGTGGCGCCAAGAATTGCTGCGGGTTGCTCCAGCCAATGGCTTGCAGTGCCGCGGTATCAATCGCAATCGGATCGTACATCGACGGGTTCTGCGCCTGTAATTGCTTCAACGCCATAATCTTCATCACACGTTGAGCATGGCTTGCGGTATTTGGATCGGCTTGCGGCACCAATTCGCAATTGTCCAATGCCCGTAAAAACGTCTGTTCATCCCATGGTTTTGCCGGACGCTTGTTGCGCTGCCAAAAACTTTCAGGGTTTTCTTTAAACAACCGCGCCAACATCTGAAACTCTTCGGCTTGCGCCGCGTGCATCCGCTTATGGACCGAGTTCATCACCTTTGTGGCTTGCTCAATCATGGCCAATGTCGTGCCAACCGGCGCATCCGCTCGGCCCTCACCAACCTGCTGCTCTGACGTGCCGCCAATCCGCATACCCATTTCCGTCATGCTTTGCGTCAACGTCATTAGGCCGGCGCCAACGTCTTTATACGGCAGTGGCATGACGGCTTGGGTAATTGGCATACCGCCCGTCTTGACCAGCGCACCACCGCCAGGCGGGACGCGGAAGATGTTGGTATTCTGTCTTGCACCCGTATCGGCGTATAAAAAGCCAGGGAAATTGGCGTACATACCGGCGTCGAGCATTTCGCGCAGAGCGGCCGTCAATGCGTTGGTTGTGTTGCCAAGAATATGCAAAAGACCCAGATCGTAAAAACCCATGCCAGGCACGAACGTATATTTAACAAAATTAACACGGGCTTCGGGCAATTCTTGATCGTCTTCGTCGTAATTGCGAACGATGGAAAGGATCTGCTTGCTTGAGACATCGATGGTAACTCGGTACGGTATTTCAAGACCGCTCTCTTTGCCCTTGTACCGGTGTTCAAATCTTTTAACATCCAGTTCGCAATAGCACTCGTAAATCTCACGGTCGCGGTCGTCAGGGTTGCTGGTGCTTGCCGAAATGCCCTGCTGCGACTTCTTTTCCAATTGCACAGCGTCAAGCTTGACCTGATTAGGCAATGGCAAATCCACATCTTTATAAACGCCAAGAATCTGTAACCGCTTGACAACGCTTGGCCGCATCAGCGACCGATGGGTAATACGCTTGGCATTTCTTAAATCCGTCGCCTCGTTATTAACAATCAGATCGTCGGCATCAACCGACTCAATGACCGGACGATTTCGTAACGGACAAAAGTAACCCTTTTTAAACGCCGTACCGCCAAAGCCCAACATCAACAACATCCGGTCGGTGTCAGGGTAATATTCTGTAGCGACAGCAGTTAGGAAATGATTCATATCCTCTTCAAGAGCATTAGCGTCCTGATCTTCTTGCAACGTCGCATTGTTGTTGTCGTCGCGGATCTTTACGGGACCATCCGTAGGCAGTAATTCGGATCGTGCATTGGCTTGGAATCGCAACACAGCTTCGAGCAGGAGCGGGTGCCGAACGCGAGACATACCTTCAACGGGTGCAGCGTCGGCTGCGCCGGCCAGTCCTGGTATTTCAATCTTGAGGCCAAGCAGCTTGAGACCTTGAGTCCGGTCTTCAATCCACTCTTGTCGGCTTTGGATGTCATCCTCGATGCCCTTCAGCAGTTCGCTTGATATTCTCGACAGTTCTAATTCATCAATGTCGTCGACCAGATTATCAAACCAACCCCGTTTAACCCGCTCACCTGCCTCGCCCAAAGGTCTACCGTCGAGGCTGACCGTTACCGACCCGTCATCGTGCTCGATCTTCAAGATCGCGCCGTTCTGGTCAATTTCCGGCATATCGCCGCCACCTTCGGCCATTTCAATGATAATATCAGCGCCTTCCGGCTGCTCAGGATGGTCTGGCGCGGCTTGACGGATATTAGGATTGAAGTCAGGGACTAAGGGCATGGCGATCTTTCCAAGTTAGGACAATAGAAATACCAGTAAATCACGACGGATACAACGGCGCAGGTTCTTTGGTCGGTTGACGCCGCAATTCGTCCAGTTCGGCCGTCCGTTCCGTCGCCCGTTGCATCATGCCCAGATCGCGCAAATGGCGAAGCGCCTGACTGACGGTATCAACCAAATCGTCGTGCTTGCCCTTCGGAAAGACGCTGACCTGCTGGATAACCATATCCGCCCAGATCTTATCCGGCGCGTACACCATGCCTTCGTCGAACAAGTGCTGCACCGAGTACAACCGCGCCGACTTGTCATACCGACCCACCGGTTGAAGCTGCACGGCAAAGTTTTCGTAAGCATACAGCCGGCGCAGTTCTTGGCTGACCGAGATCCCCGCGGCCGTCGACTCGATCAACAGTTTGTCGACCTTCATCTCACGGCAGGTCTTGGCCACCCTGTTGACCAGATCGTGCAGCGATAGCTTTTCTTGCCACGCATCGACCAGCATCACCTTCGGCAACAACTCCCCGTAGGTGCGTTCGATCTGGATCGTTCGGCCGTCGGGACCGTACATCTTGTTGGCGTTGCTGATGGAGTCAAACGAAAAAACGCCCCAGACCGTCAGCGCCGAGTAGTCGCCTTCCGCCTTCTCGGTGTACGCCGTATCGAGCGAGGCGAGGATATAATCAAACTCAGGGAATTGATCCTTGTCGCCTTCCCATTTCAACCACGTCTCCGACCGGATGATGCCACCACCGCGAGGCGCCGGCTCTTGCTGCATCTGTCCGGCAAACGCGTATTCGCCCATGATCTTACGGTCGCGATCCACTACATCCTGCGGGAACCGTTCAGGGAACAGCAACTCACCGGCTCCGGTCCTGATGTCGGTGTAGCCTAGCTTGGTCGGCAGATCGCGCAGCGGATCGTACAGCATTGGCAGCATGACATGGTCGTAACCTAGCTGTCGGTCGAGGATCTCGCCGGCAATGTCGCCTTGATGGAGGCGCTGCATTACCACGATGATCGAACTTCGGTCGGGATTATTAACGCGGGTCGGCACCGCTTCGAGGAACCAGTCGACCGTCGTTTGCCGCTGCTGGTCGGAATTGGCGCCTTCGACGCTGTGCGCGTCGTCGATGATGACGAAATCGGCACGAGCACCCGTGATCGATCCGGCAGACGTCGCTTGTCGCCATCCCGTCGCCGTGTTTTCGAATTTGGTCTTTTGGTTCTGATCGGCCGTCAACTTAACGTGTGGCCACCGTTCCTGATACCAATCGGACGTGATGAGGCGCCGCATCCGCATATTATCACGCACCGCGAGATCCTGACTGTGCGAGGCGCAAAGGAAGCGCGTCGACGGCATATTGCACGGACCCCAAACCCACGCCGGCATAAAGACGCCGATCAAGAGCGATTTCATCGTGCCTGGCGGGACATTGACCAGCAGCCGGTTGTACGGCTTGCCCTCGATCTCTTGACCGTCCACCATCGCCTCAAGATGTTCGGAAATGAAATCAATGTGCCAACCGTGAACGTAAGGTTGACCAGGCTCGACTTGTTCCCACGCCATTTTTACGAACGTCGCCAAGGACGCCTCGCACTCGATCCGGTCGCTGTCGAGGAGTTCGGCCTCAATGTCGAGAAATTTGCCGCCTACATCGAGCAGCATTACTTGGTCGATCCCTTGGCCGCGAGTAGCGCCTGGCGGAGCGTTTCACGCTGATCGGGGTCGAGTTCACGCCAGTCGACCTTCGAGACCGCTTCGGTCTTGATCGCGCCACCGTCAGCACCGGTCACTTCAGTCAGCGTTTTATCCCCGTACTTTTTTGGTGCCATTTTGGACGCCGCCCATTTTCGAGCGTCCATTTGCAGCCGAGCGAGGTTCGCATCGGTCGCCGTGTCAGCGATTGTCACGATTTGCGCCGCAAAAAGGTCAGCTTGTTTCTCGCGTGCGCGCGCGTATTTCTCCGCAAACGAAGGGTATTTTTCTAACCACGCATAGACCGCAGCATTTCCAGGCATACCTTCCATTTTGATGATTTGATGCAAAGCATGACCATCCGCAATCAAATTGCAGATTTTATCCGTAATTTCGTCGGAATACGTCGACAAACCGTGAATTTTGTCGGTTTTCGTAGTTTTTGTCATAACGCACCTAAAAAACGAGGCGACTTTTGCCGCCCCGCTTCAATACCATTTAATGAGACCGATTAAAAGTCCGGCTTATGAGCCGGTGCATGACCAGCCTTGCGAAGCGCAGCCTGACCGAGAGGCGTATCGGCGAGCATACCAAGCGCGTGGAGATATGTATCCATGACGGCTTGTTCTTCGGCTCGCTGTGCCTCAGACTTTTTACGAGCTGCAACGACTTTGCGTAGGATCTTGACGTCAAATCCATTTGATTTTGCTTCCTTATATACTTCAGAAATTGATTCGGCGGCTTGCCGCTTTTCTTCTTCGAGAGTTTCAATACGTTCGACAATAGAGTGCAGTTCAGAGTTCGACATGGGTTTTCCTTCGATTTTATGGCACGATTGCCGCAAATACATTAGCACAAAAATAATTTAAAAAAAGTGCATTTTTTTCTATTTGACGTGTTGACACTGTGCAGAACCTTCACTATCTTATTTTTGTAAGGTTGATTTGAAAAAGATGGAGATAAAAGTGGAATTAGTTAAATCAGAAGGTTTGGTCACCTTGCACCGCAAAAAAGGTTTTGGTGGCCGTTGCACCGCTCGTGTCGAGTGGGTTGTTTCTTACAATGGCCGCATCGTCGCAACATACACCACAAAGCGTGAAGCTTTGGAAATGTTTGCAGCTTACGCATAAATGGAGATTGATAATGACATTACAGGAAGCATCAAAGATTATTGGTTACAATGGCGGCAACCGTATTTGGATCAAAAACATGGTTTCTGCTCTGAATATGTGCGCTTGGCAAAATACCGCAGAACAATGGCAACGCCTTGAGGCCGGCGAAAAGATCTTGAACAATTGGTCAGCCTACCTGACCGAGTGCCAAGCTTACCGCAACCGAAAGATTAAGGAGTAAAACTAGGGGCTTCGGCCCCTAAATTATTTTGCATTTTTTTCACTTTTTTTTATTTTATACTATTGACTATTGCAGAAACTGCACTATATTTAATTTGTAAGGTTGATTGATAAGGATATTGCGATGTTAAAGAAAATAGACTTTGAAGGCCGGAGCAAGACAGAACGGAATGATTGCGTCGTTCGTGCGTTCACAATGGCAACCGGCAAACCCTATCAGGAAATTTACACGATGTTCGAAAAGGCCGGTCGGAAGCGTAATTGCGGAACACCGACCTCGATAAGTTGGCCGATTGCGGAACAGCTTGGTTTTGAGCGGATCATGTTACCAAAGCCGATGACATTCAAGAAATTTGCCGAAATCGCCCCAGACGAAATTATCGTCGGCCGGATCGCAAGACACGCTTTTGCCATGCGGAAGAACGAAGTGCTCGACTACGGCGGCATCAAGGGTGGCAGTCGGGTGACTTGGTACTTCAGAAAAAAGCCAACCCCACAAATCGTTTACGACATGACCTCGAAGGGTCAGTACCTCTTGCCACTGTAAGGAGATTGAGATCATGGCATGGAAAAAATCAACCACCACCAAGCACACCTGCGAAGGTCCGGTATTCGGCCGCAAGACGGCCGGATGCCCACGGTGTGACGAGTTGCTTGCTGGTGCCGAGCCTGTTGGATGGTTCGACCGTGAGCAGCGCAAGAAAGACCTTTACGCAATCCGCAACCACTGTTGCGTCCGTTCAAACTGCGGTCCAGTTTGCACCTTTGGAGATTGGTAAAATGACAGTAGAAGAAGCAAATAAAATATCGGAATTGGTCAACAGCATTATCGTTTGGGGTGGCATGGTTGATCGGATGATGGCAACTGGACCTATCGACGTAGAAAAATTTGACCTTTTCGCCAGACGGCACAACGAAGCAGCCAGCAAACTTTTAGAAATGGGCATTATGGTTGTTCAATTTGGAAATCAAGAAACGGAGCAGAACAATGCAGCTTGAAGAAATGGCCTTTGAAACCCTCGAAGTTATTGCCAACGTCGTTTGCTTGGGCGTGTTTTTAACAATGATTTTTGCTGTCGCCGTCGGGGTCAACTGATGGTCACCTTGGCACAGTTTATCACCAAATATGAACTTAGCATCGACGACACCGCCATTCTGCTCGGTCGAACCAAGCGAACAATTTACAACTGGCTTGATGACACCTACCAGATGCCGGCATCCGCTCGTTTGCTCATTCGCGCATTGGATGAGGGAATTATCCCATTTGACTGGATTATAAAAGAAATCGAGGCAGACCGTGAACGTAATAACGATTGACGACCATTATATAGCCCTGTTTACCGCAACCTTCATTGGCGGTATAATAATCGGATACATTGGATGCTTGCTGATCGAAAAGATCATCGGACCGCCAAAGAAGCCATTAGACGGCTTTTAGGAACAGGGGTCGCTACTAGGGTAGCGGCCCCCATCTTCTTTCGGCCTGTATGGCCTTCTAAATCGGTTTTAGGCTAGGTCAAACGTATCGAAGATGCTCGTATCCTGATCGTCAATCCCTTGATGGGTTGAATGAATTGCCTCAAGCGGATCCCGTATATTGGTTCGAACTGCCATTACTTCCGCGCCAGGCCAAATTTCCTTTGCCTTGGCAATATCGGGAAACCCGTAAATCAACCGGCCAATCTCGTCGAGCGTATAGACTTTCGCCAACCGTCCTTCGCGACTGACGGCAAAGGCTTCGGCATTGGTTTTAACAATCGCCGCCACGCTGCCATCCGGCAACACCACTTCCCACACATCAGGGCTGATGCCCGTCTTGCCGGCGGCTGTCGCGGCTTGATCCAACGCTTGGTACGCCTTGACCATTCTGGCCGTCTCCCGCTTGACCGCCTCCAGATCGCCAAACCAGATGGCTTGGTTCGTAAGATACCGCTGCCGGTCAAACTTCTCCCGCAACTCGATAGGCACCAGCAACCGCAACCTGCCAACGCCATATTTCTGCTCCATCGCAATAACCGTCAAATCCATTTCGTCAACGTGCTCTTGTCCGGCAATAAACATTCCTGCTGACTGCTGCCATTGCGGCCCCGTCATTTTTTTCGCCATTTCAAATCCCCTCTAAACCAACCGACTGACAACGCGATACGAAGTGTGGCGGCGGAGACACCGCCAACATATACGTAGTATATAGTTCCTCCCTCCGCCACCCTCCGCCAGTCTCCGCCAATGATTTCAATGACTTACAAGCGTACTTCCGCGGTCTCCGCCAGTCTCCGCAAAAGTCTCCGCCAATGATTTCAATGACTTACAGGCGAACTTCCGCGGTCTCCGCCAATTTTCCGCCTGTAATTTTTGGCAATTTGCCACACCCGACCGCACGAAATTTCATACTTTTTTGCCAACTCATTAACGGACTTTCCTTGGTAATATTGGATGATAATTTGCTCATCCCGATCAAGATTTTTGGACCCTGTTTTCTTGCGTGGGATCTTTTTTAACCCGTCCGGTAGCGGGCTGATCGGATGCCAGTGGGTAGGATGTCTGACCGGTACGCCGGTATTGATGTCGACGTATAAATTGAGCGCCGGCAAAAAACTGACCAGCTTAACCGGCTTCTTTTCTGCCGCGCCATCAATGACCAGAATGACCATCTTTTCCTTTGGCGCCGTTTCAATGGGTTGCCAAGTCATGTCAACTCCTTATCGATCCGATCACTTTAAAACCATACTTTTTGGCTTTCCTGTCGCAGCAATCGATCTCGATGACTTTGTTGGTTTGCCACAATTCAAGAATGTCTTTGGCAATTTTGTTGCTGCAACCGGTAATTCTGACAACGTGCCGAATGGCTTGATGGTGCGCGTTTTTAGACATGGCCCATCCTTTGCCTTCGTCAAATGCTTCCTGCATTTCGTGAAGAACCTTCTCCAAAACCGTTAATTCAGGCCACACCGATTTTTCTTTTGGTCGGTCTTCGGCAAGAACTGCAACGAGCGATTCCTGACCGGTAATAGATCCCGTAGCAACCGTTTTCATTTCAAAATTATCGGTCCAGCCATCCGGTGCGTATTTGATTTTGGTGGCTGTCATGGTGCCAAACGAGGCACCCGACTCACGTTCGACCATTAATATAAAGTCTGCTGCACCCTCAAAGACCGTAGAGCCACGCAGGTTGCCTTGCCGGCTGGTATGGTGGACACCAATCACGGCCGAGCCAAACGCCTGTCTGACGGCATCGCAAGCGGCAATGAACACCGTCATGTCTTTTTGCAGGTTTTCATCCGCGCCAGGCAGCACCCTCGATACCGTATCAACAAACACCGCCACCGGCGGAGCGTGTTCCTTGGCAATATGAGCAACGGTTTTGAGAAGTTTCATAATGTCCGACTGGGCCATAAAGTTGATGGACTGCCGGATCAGGAAAAACGGACTGTCATTAGCTTGAACAAAATGATGCTGCTCCCACGCCATGATACGGAACTTCATATCGGCCAAACCTTCATTGGTAATGTAGATTACTGGCCCATGTTTATGGATGGCTCGACCAAACCAGAGGGTTTGCTGCGTCGCAATGGACAGAGCCAGACCAAGATCAATAAAGGACTTACCACTGCCTGGCGGTCCACCCGTAATTCCAAAACTGTTCTCGGCGATAATGCCGGCAACAATAAATTTCGGATCTGGCATGGTTTTAATTTGCTGGATGTCCAGAAATTCATACAGCCCGTCCGGCAACGGCTTAACGGAAATCTCACCGGTTTCGACGTCAAACGCATATTCGACCGCGGTGGGTTGTTCCGGCTTTGTTAGATTTTCGCTAGGTTTTTCTATCGCGGCGTGATCTGTAACCTTTGTCCACCACTGATCTGTCGCCAGTTTCCACTTGGTTCTAAAGAGGCTGATGCCTCGACCTTCCCGTTCCAATAGATCGTCGTTTGACGTGCCGATTTCGACGATGCGGCTTTTGACCAGCCGGCAATATTGCTCGAACAGTTCGTTCATTTCCGCTTCTAGAAAGGACGGGCTGACCATTGGCGCGTCACGGCGCAAATCCACCACCCGCGCCCATATCATGCGCGTCATGTAATCTTCGCGGCCGTCTATAATAGCGCCGAAGGCGTTTGTGGCATATTCCGGCGTTGCGGTTTTAACCGTTCCGTCTTGCGTTATTGTTCGACCACCGTAGCGTTCAGCCAGTTGATCGATCTCGGCGCACAACCACGCCGGCGCGTCGGCAATCTCGACCGACCACGGCTCAAAACCGTCATCCCATTTATACGGCCGGCCGGATTCGTGCATCGATGGCGGCATGACGGCAAACCCGCCTTGGCCGCGGATGTCAACGCCAATGGACGTTTTGAAAGTTGGCGGTGTCCAATCGGCGGGGGCGCGAAACAAATATTGTTTGCCGCCCCCGCCTGTTGTTTGACTGACGGTTTCCAAATCTGTGAGGTTTGGCGCCTGATTGAGAATGTATTGCCACCAACCTGCGGCATCGGTATTCCGGTGCAGATCGACGTCGATCACAAAGACATTGCCCGACGCCTTGCCGGTGATGATGCCCATGTTCAGCCGGCGAATGTGTTCCCCCTGCGGTCCATACCACCGCTCGAAGGTAAGATCCGGCACCAGTTCGTTTTGTAAAGACTTCCAACTGACGGCCGGCAGCTTCCATGCTTTGCCCTTGTCAGGCGTAAGCGCCGGCACCACCTGAATATTCAGGGATCGATATAATCTGGCATAATCGCCTGATCCCGCAAAGTCGGGTTCAAAATCCAATAATGGCATTTTTAATACTTTTTAATCAGCTAACAAATGAAACGGCGATAAGCGCAGCTTCAGCCCGACCGTGATCTTTTTTACGCGAAAAACTTGTATTTGCCGGAAATTGACGGATGGCGGCTGCACGGGCTTCTTCTTTGTCCGCGCTTAACCTCAACTTCTTTTTCCAACTGGTAGGCGTTATTAGAACCATAGGAATGTGACAGGCACCTATCACGCCAAGCGCGATACCGTAGGCGACGCCGAACTTGAAAGTGGATGCAATTCCCTGTTTGGGCATGGAGTGAACGGCCTCAACGACGGCAATGTCGGGACTGTATTGCTTGATGAGATCCGCCAGCGCCGGTCCATTAATTTGACCATCGACAACCGGCACGTCATAAGCCGATACGTCGTTAAATTCTGGAAAGTAAAAAGCTATGGCACCCGAAATGCCAGGGTCAACCCCCATCACGCAAGAGTATTTCATGCGAACACCAGACGTTTACGTTTATCCATTTCCATAAACGTCTCATAGGTTACAGAGCCTTGACTGGCTTTAATAATTTCCTGCCGCCACCGATACGGAACGTGGTCCCGCTGCCGCCATTTCTTGCGGGTAAAATAAGGTATGCCGATAGCGTCGGCGGCTTTTTCTATGGCGTCCCAATTCATGATCTTATTTCCTTAACGTGGCATCTTCTAATTTATTGGCTAAATGACGCAAAAACGAAGCCGTTAAATTAAAAATTGGGTGGTATTTTTTTTCAATTGGACCGTAACTACCCATTTCGTGACCTTCGATCATGGATTTGACCGCATCTCTCAGATCCACCTGAATATAGTAATCTGGATCGCTCATAGAATGGGGATCATAAACATAAGTGTTTAAGAAAACAGGAGTTTTTACGGCAGGACCACCAAATCCATCTGTTCCTTTTTCCTTAAAATCGAACTCTGAATATTCTATCGGAAAAAAACAATTTCCCTTTAATTTCTGAGGTTTGGTTTTTTTTGGCGTCAGATCCTTCAATATTTTTTTACGCACATCGTCCAAATGACGGTTAAGGATCCATTCAATTTCATCGGTATTTTTCATCTTGTTTCCTTTCAATCACAAATCAATTTTGCCAGATTGGACAAAATGTCAAAACCTGTCAATGGGGATTATTAAACTTCCGTCACGACTTTTTCATCAAATCGGATTATGGTTACTTTGCCCTCCCCATTGGAGAAATTCCCATGTTGAAATCCGCAGCAATGACCGTTTCCTTCGAAATTGACGATCAAATGACGACGCAAACCTTCGTTGGATATACCCTTTCAACCCCTTCAGGAGTAAAATCAATGTCTTGGAACTACCGCGTAGTCTTCATACCAGAAGACAAAGATGACATTTTTGGCGAAGATTCGTTTTCCATTCGCGAAGTCTATTACGACTCCGAAGGCGCCATTGAATTTTGGTCGGAAGAACCCTCCAGCCCGTCCGGCACCAGCTTTAAAGAAGTATGCGACGACTTCGACCTGATGGCCGAAGCTTTTGAGCGTCCAATCCTTATGTTGTCCGAAAACGAAGATGGCAAACCTGCCCTCTACGAACTCGAAGAAGACGAAGTTGACGAGGACGAAGAAGAAGACGAAGAAGACGAAGAAGCTTGATTATAAAACGTGGGCGCCTCGAAACACGGGGCGCCCACCCATCATTTCGCACAATTCCGGTGGAAATAACGTGCCATCCTCATCAAAAGTTATGACGGCAAACCCCATCTGAGCACGAGATGGCGAGCCTTCCGTATATTGAAATTGCGGCCCGTAAGGATCGGCTAGGGTGCCGGTTTCAACCCCCCATCGGCTTCCCCGTCTGTCTCTAAGAGCAGTAACCTGAAGTTGATGGGTGTGGCCTGTAATCGTGCTAATGCCAGCGTGTTGGGAAGAGTTGTAAGCCGCGTGGATACCGGATCTGAACCGGTGTCGGATCTCGACGGTCTGGTTGAGTTCGAAGGCCCAGGCAAATTCCCAATCTTTGAAATGGTCTTGCAGGGAAACAATAAATCCGTCGAGTTCACTGGCGTTGGCGGCAATATAATTGTCGAGTCGGATGTCGTGGTTTCCAATGGTCCAGAGGCGATATTTGGTTTTCGGGATTTTTTTAAGCCATCTCTTGGCCGTTTCGACTTCGGTTTCAAACTTCGGCGCCGTAGTGCCTCGCACTGCCGGATGCCGGCTGATCCTCGCTGCATCAAGAACATCTCCGTTTAATATGACCCCATCCGGCTTGAGAGTCTTACAGAGTTTGATGAAAGCTTGATAAATAAGAGGCGGCTCACCGTCCCAAATATGCAAGTCTGATCCAATGATCCAAGTGCTTGACGGAACGTCTTTTGTAATCATCCGCGGATAAACCCACCTTTTTGTAAGTTTGAGGCTTTCGGGGATGCCGTCGGGGAATGTTGCTTGAGCCTTTTGTAATCGGTGCTGAAATGTCTTATCCGATATGTTGATGGTTCTGGATGCCGCCACGGCGTTTCTGCCATTTTCCTCCCATAATCTTAATGTCTCAATCATTATTTCTTTGCTTAATGGGGGCGTCGGCATGACTTTTACTCCATTGCGTCCCCCTCTAATACCTTGTTATCATGACATTTTTAATTAATAAACTTTAATTTGAAACCTGCCGCTTGACGATACCCTACAATCGTGATCTATGTAGGGCAATCGATTTGTGATTTGGACATACTTTATGAAAAACCCGTTTGAGAAGTTTGAGATCGAGCACCTGTCTCCGTCGTCGTGCAATTTGTTTGTGGCGTCACCCGCCGCTTTTGTCATGCAAAAAGTGTTAGGCAAACGGTCATCGGTCGGCGCTGCCGCTCACCGAGGAACCGCGGTTGAATCCGGTATTGCCTTTGCCCTCAATTCAAATGGCGACGTTCATGGCGCGATTGATGTTGCGAAAAAAGAGTTTGACCGCCTTACGTCGTTATCGACCGATCCGCGGCAAGATAAAGAGGCTTCATCCTTGGCCGATATGGTTATTATCGGATACAAGGAATTGGCCGGCTACGGTAAACCGTCGTCGATGCAGGGTAAAATAGAATACAAGGTTGATGGTCTTCTCGTTCCTATGATCGGCTTTTACGATTTTGAGTGGGAGCAGCATGGCGTATTGGTAGATCTTAAAACAACCCATGCTTTGCCATCCAAAATATCAACCAATCATGCGCGGCAAGTTGCGCTTTATGTAGCGGCTCGTGGCGATAATCTTGATGCTCGAATTACCTATGTGACGTCAAAGAAAAGCGCAACGTATGAATTGGAAAACAAGCGCGAGCACGTCGATGCGTTAGGGCGTATCGCACTGACCATACAAAGATTTTTAAGTATTACCGACGATCCATACGAACTGGCGTCGTTAATAGCCCCAGATGTTGATTCGTTCTATTTTGGCGACCAACAATCCCGTCAACAAGCGTTTGATATTTGGGGTTTATAAGGCAAGCGTCTGGCCAAACAGGCGCATAACCGTAAAATAGGAAACTGTTAAATGGCTCTTGGTTTAAATCTAAATACGTCCAATGGTGGCAAAGACTTTTTGCCAATCGTTAAATTCGATGCAAGATCCGGCCGTATGTTTCGGCGTGATCGTGTTAATGGTGAAAACGAAGAAGTTGATATTACAAAGACGTTTAAAGCCGTCGTCGATTTTGAGAATCTGGAAATAGGCTACATCAATTTTAATACGGGTAGCGCCCCTGATTTTCAAATGATGCCGCATGGTAGCAGTATGCCGGAAAAGCCTTCGCCAGATCACAAGCAAGGTGTTCGGTTTACTTTAAAGCTTCATGCCGATTGCGGAGGTGACGTGCGTGAGATGGCATCAAACGCTCGATCTTTCTTGCAAGGGGTAGATAATTTGCACAACGACTATGTGGTTGGAAGTGCGAAAAATGCTGGTAAGCTTCCGGTGGTAGTTTTATCAGATACAGTGCCGGTCGTTAGCGGAGAGGGGTCTAAGCGCACGACCAATTACTCACCGGTGTTTGAAATCATCGGATGGGTAAAGCGTCCCGACGGTTTGGGTGAAGCAGCCCAAGCCGTTGAAAAGAAAGCGACGCCACCAACAACAGGTGGCAACAAGGTCGTTGGTCCTGCTAAAAAGATGGCATTGGACGAAGACGACTTTGGTTGATTAATCGGGGTGGCTTTCGAGCCACCCTTTCCCATTTGGAGATTAAAGTGAGATTTTTGCTTACGATGAATATGCCGGTTAAATCCGGTACGTTAATCCATCAAATTATGTGTGAACATCCGAAGGCCCAAACACTAGAAGAATTTGTGGCGTTATTGGCGCAAAACGATTTTACGATAGTTGAAGAGTTTTATAAAGATGCCAATTCTTCGCTTTACTACAACGCAGGAAAGATCGCTTTAAATTATCGGTTTATTGGTAAAATCAAAATGGTTGGTGACAGCCCAACATATCTGAGAGAGTAACATGCACATTATCAAAGAACGTGAAAAGACACACGGTAATTACCAAACGCAAAGTGCTTTGGCGCAAAAATTTAAAAAAGTGTTTCGTCAAAGCCCCAATTGGGGCAATCTTAACGAGCCGCAAACGGAAGCGTTGGAAGCAATTGCGGTTAAACTGGCTCGTCTTCTTGCTGGAGACGTTAATTATAAAGACCATTGGATTGATATTCAGGGTTATGCTTTTTTGGCGGCGGACTTTTCGCCGTTAATACCAGGCTTGCCGAAGGTGCCTGATTTCACCACTGAGGAACCGTTAGAATCGTTTCCGTCAATTGCGTTGAGACAGGCCAATGGCTAACGAAGTCACTTCCTCCCGTGACATTTGACTGAACCCTAGCCTTAGCCGGCTAGGGGATCTTTTATGGAGATGATAAATGACAACACAACAATCTTTATATTATCACTTAAAAAAACTGGACGAAGCCATTGGTCAAAATGCTTTAGACCTGATGGAAATGGTTCCCAAACGCCATTTTAATAATTTGGAAGGGTGCATCAAAAGGTGCATCGACATCATCGAGACATTGGCAAACAAGTTGCCGTTGGAAGAAAAAGAACTGCGCGATGATGCGCGTATTTATCTTAATATTTTGAACGGATTAATACACGGCAGAACAATTAAACCGTATGTTACGCCCGATGAGCAAAGAAAAGCTAATGCTCAAAAACAAGAAGCAGAAGCTAAACTGTCGCGCCCTGAACGCCTTCGTGGCAAAAAATTAAAAGGAAAAAAATAATGGAAGATCTAAAATGGTATTTAATGACAGATGAAGAAAACGAAAAGTTAAAGCCTTGGGACGGTGCCATCGGCATCACAACATCATCAATAGATGATTACAATCCGCTTGAAATCGTGCTTTGGATTGCATCGGGACATGAAAATCCCAAAGAACTTGCCGAACACATTTGTCACTTACAGCACCAATGGCTTGAAGCCAAATGGGACGATGATGCTTATTTTCATGCGTTAGAAAAAGATGACTGACACTTCGCACTATGTGACGCCTGAAGAGGCAGAAGAGATGGGATGCCCTATGAGTATGAATAGGCCAGAATTTGCTGCCGCTTGCTTTGGGAAGACGTGCATGGCTTGGCGGTGGGCAGAAATTAACGACCCGCAACTTAAAGAAGGCCAATGGGACGATGCAACGCCCGATAATGGTTCTAAAGGTTGGTTCACATTGGGATGGGAAAAACGGTATAGCGCAACCCACGGCTATTGCGGGATGGTGCGGTCATGAAATCTGTTTACCAATACTTCCTGAAAGAATTTTGCGAAGACAAACCAGAAGCAATTTTTGTCACTATAATGTTTATTGGACTTGTGGTCCCCGCAGCCGCTCTTGGAATTTTTATTTTATGGACAATGTTGCTAGAACTTATTTCCGTAATTTTGTTTGGGTCAACTTTTTGATGGGGGCATTATGACTGACTGGCAACCAATCAAAACAACGACAAAAGAACAAGTTTTAAGTGCTATGGAATTATTGCTTACCGCTAAACAAATTAATTATGTAAAATCAAAAACCTTTTCGGGTCCAAGCAAAATTGCCGTAATAAGAAGATTGATAAACATTGGTATTCAAGTTGAAGCCACCGACGAAATTGAACAGTTGCGGGAGGAAATAGCAGATTTGAAATATAAAAAAACTTATTTGGAACGGGCTTACATGGCGGTAAGGAGAACCCTTGGTAGCAAAGGAATACACATGGATTACTTTTTATCCCGTGCTGATTATGAAGCTGAATTGAAGGAGGGTGAGTGATGGATATTGATAAACGAAATTTGAGCATTATTGAACGATTGGAAGAATTACGAGATTTAATGAAGATTGGTATGGATAAAAT
>Ga0316221_1001005_pt1 | contig 31832 bp, 37 predicted proteins | sample TBH18007metaG_FD_206003 | JGI IMG/M metagenome (GOLD analysis project Ga0316221, IMG submission 206003) | Freshwater microbial communities from Trout Bog Lake, Wisconsin, USA - TBH18007 | ecosystem: Environmental > Aquatic > Freshwater > Lake > Hypolimnion/Profundal zone | place: USA: Wisconsin... | reverse complement strand
CCTCAATCTGCCGAAGCAGCGTCACTATCTGCTCCGGCGTCGGTCTCTTCTTCGCCATGTTCAAGCTCCTTTCCAAGCCAATTTCTATCAATTCGCTTGGTACAAAAAGAGCCATGCAGGTCACTGCTGTGGGGCGTGGACGGCATCATGCTCTACAACGACGCCTATTCGGTGTTTGCGGGGCGCCGCCACCCCCAGTTGCTGGGCAGCAAGGTGCGCGAAGGCTGGCCCGAAGTTGCCGACTTCAACGACCATGTGATGAAGGTGGGCCTTTCCGGCGGCACCTTGTCCTACAAGGATCAGGAGCTGGTGCTGGACCGCAGGGGCAAGCCCGAACCGGCCTGGATGAATCTGGATTATTCGCCCGTGATTGACGAAAGCGGCAAGCCCGGCGGCGTCATGGCCATTGTGGTGGACGTCACCGAGCGCGTGCTGGCGCAGCGCCACCGCGATTTTGAACAAAGCCAGTTCCGCAGTTTCGCCCAGGCCATGCCCAACCATGTCTGGGCGGCATCGCCCGATGGCCTGCTCAACTGGTTCAACCAGCGGGTCTATGCGTATAGCGGCGCTGCGACAGGCACCTTGGACGGCATGGGCTGGACCGCGATGGTGCATCCGGACGATCTGGAATTCGCGGCCGCGCGCTGGAATGCCTCGCTGGTGTCGGGCGCAGTCTATGAAACCGAATTTCGCCTGCGCCGCGCCGATGGCGTCTATCGCTGGCATATCGCCCGCGCCGTGCCGATCCGCGATGACACGGGCGCGGTCACAAGCTGGGTCGGCACCAACACCGATATCGAGGAGCAGAAGGCGGCGCTTGCGGCGCTGGGCGAACTCAAGGACGAACTGGAAGAGCGTGTCGCCGAGCGCACCGCCGCGCTCCAGAATATCCGGACCTTCTATACCTATTCCTCCGAATACCACGCCATGCTGTTCCAGCGTGACGATGGCGCCTTCGAATATGAAGAGATCAACCCGGCCACGCTTGCGTTGTATGGCATGACCCGCGATCAGGTGATCGGGCGCACCATTGACGAGCTGTTCGAGCCGTCGGCGGCGGCCCTGCTCAGCGATAACCTGCAAAAAGCGCTACAATCCGGCGAGCCGCATCGCTATCTGCGCGTCCAGAACGGCGCGGCGATCGAAGCCACCGCCACGCCCATTCCCGCCGAGGGCGGACGGCGGCGGTTGACCGTGACGGCACGCGACGTCAGCGAGCGCCTTGGCCTGGAAGAACAATTGCGCCAGGCGCAGAAGATGGAAGCGGTGGGCCAGCTGACCGGCGGCATCGCCCATGACTTCAACAATCTGTTGCAGGGCATTACCGGCGCGCTGGACCGGGTGCAGTACCGCCTGTCGGAAGGGCGCACCAATGATGTGGACCGTTTCCTGAAAGCGGCGATTGAATCGGCCAACCGCGCCGCCGCGTTGACGCATCGCCTTTTGGCCTTTTCGCGCCGCCAGACCCTGGACCCGCGGGCGCTGGATGCCAACAAGCTGATCGGCGGCATGGAAGATCTGCTGCGCCGGACCATGGGCCCCAATGTGGCGATGGAAGTGGTGGGCGCGGGCGGCTTGTGGCCGGTGCGGGTGGACCCGTCGCAACTGGAAAACGCGCTGCTGAATCTGTGCATCAATGCGCGCGACGCCATGCCCCATGGCGGCAAGCTGACCATCGAGACCGCCAACAAATGGCTGGATGCGCGCGCCGCGCGGGAACGCGAATTGGCGCCGGGGCAATATGTGTCGCTCTGCGTCACCGACACCGGCACCGGCATGAGCGAAGAGGTGATGGCGCGGGCCTTTGATCCCTTCTTCACCACCAAGCCGCTGGGGCAGGGCACGGGGCTGGGCCTGTCCATGATCTATGGCTTTGTGCGCCAGTCGGGCGGGCAGGTGCGGATTTATTCGGAAGCCGGTCAGGGCACCACAATGTGCCTGTATTTCCCCCGCCATCTGGGCGCTGTCGAGAAAGAGGGCGCGGGGGCGCAAGACGGCGTGGAGCGGGGCTTCGGCGAAACCGTGCTGGTGGTGGATGACGAAGCCACGGTGCGGATGCTGGTGGCCGAGGTTCTGACGGAAAGTTTCTACAATATCCTGGAAGCGGGTGATGGCGCTTCGGCGCTGAAGATATTGGAAAGCAACAGCCGGGTGGATCTGATGATCAGCGATGTCGGCCTGCCGGGCGGCATGAATGGCCGCCAGGTGGCCGACGCGGCGCGGGTGCTGCGGCCGGGGCTGAAAGTGCTGTTCATCACCGGCTATGCCGAGAATGCCGCGATCGGCAACGGGCTTCTTGAGCCGGGGATGGAAATCCTCGCCAAGCCGTTTGTGATGTCCACGCTCGCCAACAAAGTGCGAGAGATGATTGAAAAGTGAGCTACGCCTGATGGGGCGCGGGTCTTTTCGTCCCTGTCGCACTACGCTGACGCTAGCGACCATCGCGCGCACCTCGCTCACGCTCGGTTGGGACCAGCTTTTCTAAACTCGCTTTCGCTCGTCAAGAAAAGCTAGGTCTGCTCACGTGCGTCCGCACGCTCCGCGCGACGCTCTTAGCCAGGAACGAAAATCCCGCGCGCCGCGTGTGTTTGGTATTACTTCACGCGCATCCGTATCATCACATTCTTGTCCATGCGCTTGAAGGCGGCGTGGTCGGCCTTGTTGCTGGGCGGGCCTTTGTAGGGCTGGGGCTTGGCGATTTTGGCTGCGGCCGGTTTGACGGGGGCCGGTTTGGCGGATTTGGGCTTTTGCTTGTCGGTCATGACGGGGTTTGGTCCTTGCGTGTGAGACGGCCAACCACCAGCTCGTCAATTTCCAGGTGCCCGATGCGGGCGCGGCGGATCGCCAGTTTGCCGATGGCGGCATAGCCGATCGCCATGCTTCCCACCGCCAGCGCGCCCAATGCGGCGGCGCCGACGGCAAGCGTAACCAGGCCGGCGGTTTTTTGCGGCAAAAAGCGGGTCATTGGCCACAGTCTAACGCCCGCTGACGGGCGCGCACAACGAAAAAGAACCGCTTGTTGTCAAGTGATTAAAGAGGGGAGACAATCGAAGCCGCTGCGCGTTCTCCTATCGTAGCCCAGCCTGTCACGCTCATTGTCGTATTTTCAAAGAGGTTGCCATGGACAGTTCCGCCGAACTTTTTTTCCGCAATATGAATCCCTCCAAAGAACTGACGCAGTTGGTCAAGGAGCAGGTGGAGAAGCTGGAGCATTTCTACCAGCACATTATCGGATGCCGCGTGACCATCGGCCTGGCGAACCATACCCACCGCACCGGCAAGGTGCCGGATGTGCATATTGATATTCAGGTGCCCGGCCACACCATTGTGGTCAATCACAATTCCACCGAAGCGGACGGCATCGCGGCGGTGCACAAGGCGTTCGCCGCCGCGATGCATCAGCTCAAGGAATACAAGCGCCGCAAGATGGGCCATGTGAAAAGCCACGAGGCCGAAAGCCCGCTGCCGGAATAATCTTCAGAACGCGATAAGTTCAGACGGCGCGCCCTGCGGACTGGTCCACCAGCACCGGGACGAAGACATGCGCCACCGACACTTTGGTGCCGGGATGGGCGGGCGCGACTTCGATGCGCGCCCCAAGCTGCATCGCCAGCGCCTGCACGATGCTGGTGCCCAGGCCCGGCTTGGCGCTTTCCGGATCGTCCGGCATGCCGATGCCGTCATCGCTGACGGACAGGGTCCAGCTGGAGCCGCCGCCATGATAATTCACCAGGATGCGGCCCTTGCGGTTGTCGGGAAAGGCATGTTTGAGGGCGTTGATCACCAACTCGGTGACGATCAGCCCCAGGCTGACCGAGGAATCGGCGCTGGTGATGCTGTCATCGCACGCCACCGTCAGCGAAATCTGGTCAGGGTCGCGGATCATCGAGGCGCCGATGCTCTCGCACAGCGCCACCAGATAGGGGTGGATTTCCACATCGCCCAGGCGAGAGGCCGCAAGCTGCTGCTGCAACGCGGCCACCGACATCACCCGCTGGTGCGCATCATAGAGATGGCCGCGGCTTTCGTCCGATGACACTTTGCGGGCGCTCTGCAGCAGCACGCTGGCGATGATCTGCAAGGAGTTGGCGACGCGGTGATTCAATTCCTGCAGCAGCACGTCCTTTTCCTTGAGCAGATCCTGTTTCAGCTTTTCGGCGGCGCGGGCCTCGGTGACGTCGGCGATAGACAGCACCAGACGCACCGCGCTGCCTTCGCCATAGCTGAGCTTCTTGGCGTTCAGCACCAGGCGGCGGGGGGCTGGCCCTGGCGGATCAGGTCTGTCTCATAGCTTTCGATCTCGGCAAAGCCCGAGGCGGTGGCCTTGAGCAAGCCGGTGACCCTGGGTATGTTCCATTCGCCCGCGCCCAGCGCCGCTAGCGGCGTGCCGGACACGGTGGTGCCGTCGATCTGGAAGGCGTTGCAGAAAGAAGTGCTGGCCGCGATGACGGTAAGATCGCTGTCCAGCAGCAGCAAAGGCGCGGTGGAGGCGGAGACAAGCGCCAACGCCAGGCTGAGAGTGATATCGGAAACGGGCGGCGATTGGGGAGGCATGGCTGCCCCTTCCTTGTGACCGGAGACTCGCGAAACGAAAGCCTTCCCCGGCACATGCAGCACAAGTTCGCCGCAATGCAACCTAGCATGGCGTGTGGCGACAAAGGATTCTATTCGGTGGTTTTGCAGTTTTGTGCGCGGTTTTGGCCAGGAAGACTGTTGCAACCGTCCGGAATTACAAAACTACGCAGCCGCAGGGGCGTTTCGGCAAGACAGCAAAAAGCCCGCCGGTGGAAAACCCCAGCGGGCTTTTTTTACTTTCGCTTACAAAGGCCGGTTCGGCGCGGAATGCAGCTTGCGGTCTTCGCGGACCTGGTCGGCGGTGTAGGCCGGGGCCTTGGGGTCATAACCGCGCCAGCCTTTTTCGCGCCAGAAAATGGCGCGCGCTTCGACGTCCATTGCGCCCATGTCGAGAATGGCATTGGCTTTGTGCTCTTCCAGCGGCGCCGCCTGGACGGTGACGATGGCGCCGCCGCGGCGCAGCGCTTCGCTGTACAGCTCGGCATTTTCCTTGCTGGTGCCGGTTTCCGCCAGCGCGCCGATCACTTCGCCCGCGATGCCGCCGGCAAGGGCGCCGCCCACCAGCGCGGTGAGCCAGCCCATCGCGACCACCGGACCGATGCCGGGAATGGCGATCAGGCCCAGGCCCGCGGCCACACCGGCTGCGCCGCCAGCCATGGCGCCAAGGCCGCCGCCGGCGGCAGCGCCTTCGGCACGGTCGTCGCTGCCGTCGCGATCCTTGTCATGCTTGGGATCCACGCTGTCATGGCCGGGACGGTGCCAGCCTTCCGCATTGCTGGCGAGCAGGCTGACATCGGTGATGCCGGCTTCATTGAGGACCTTCACCACATTCTGGGCGGCGGCATAGTCGGCGTAAACACGCGTGAGTTTCTTGGTCATGATTGTTTCCTTTGTTGGAGCGCTGAAAAATGCGCGCGCTTAATTGGCGTTGACGTTGCCCTGGTAATCGAGCGAGACCGGCCCGGTATTGCCGTTCATGGTCGCGGTGCCGCGCCACACGCCCTTGTCGTCTTTCTTCAGGCCGGCGACATTGGTGTAGCCCTTGCCTTCGATCTGGCTCTTGGCCTGCGCCATCGTGAAGCTGTTGGCGCCAGCGATGGGCGTGCCGCTGATATTCTGTTTCATGGCTTTGACCGGGGCGTTTTGCGGACCCTGCGGCGCCAGCGAGCCCTGCGCGAAAGCCGCGGTGGCCAGCAGCGTCAAGGCGATGGTCGGTACGATTAAGCGCATAAGAAGTCTCCTGTTGTTTTCCCTGACGCGCTAACTGTTTTGGGTGGTGAAAGTTCCGTGGCGCTGCTTGTTTGTTGGGCAGCGCGCGCGCAAATGGCGCAATAAAAAACGGCGGGGTTTTGCCCCGCCGTTTTTCTGTCGTGATGCGCTCATGGGCCTTAATTGGCCGGCTTGGGCGGCGGCGGGGCGGGCGGCGGCGCGGTCGGGTTGGGATCCACCGAACCCATGCCCACCACTTCGCCATCGGCCAGGATGTGACCCTTCATCTGATTGACCAGCCCGTCATAATCGAGCGCGGGATCGGCTTTGAGGGTGCTGTCCAGCGCGAAGACCTGCATGTGATAGGGATGCTTGGGACCGGCGGGGGTGCGGGGCCCGTTATAAGGCTGGGCGGCGCCGCGCAGGCCGGGGCCATAGCTGGAGCCGGGTGGATTGCCGGTGGCGGGCATCGCCGCATCCAGCTTGGTGACGCTGACGGGAATATTGTAGAGCGTCCAATGCAGGATCGGCGCGCCGTTCCGCGATCCGCCGGTGTCCTGCATGATGACGGCATAGCTTTTGGTGCCGGACGGGCCCGCGCTCCAGGCCAGGCCCGGAAAAATGTTGCTGCGATACTGGGTATTCTCGAACGGGATATCGCCGCCATCGGTCCAGGCCGGAGTGGTGACGGTGAGCTTGGCGCTGCCCTTGGCGGGGAATTCCACCAGCGCGTTGGGACGCGACGGCGCGGCAGGTGCGGCGGGCGCTTGGGCAAAAGCTGGGATCGCGGCAAAGGCGAGAATCGCCGCCGTGGCGTAAAGCGATTTCATGGCTGTTTCCTTCCAGGGTTTTATGACGCCGATATATCATCAGCGCGGCATGACAGGAAGAAGGCGGCCCCGGCGTATCAGGAAACCGCCACCCCGACAGCGCAGACCGTGACAATCGCAACCACCAGCCATGCCGGGGCTTTGCCCAGGGTGAGCAGCAAAAGTCCTGCAAACGCCAAAGCGGCGTCTGTCCAGCCGCCGATGGAGGTCTTCCACAACGGGTCATAAAGCGCCGCTGCCAGAATGCCCACCACGGCGGCGTTGACGCCCCGCATCACTGCCTGCGCCCCAACCTTCACTCTGAATCTGTCCCAGAAAGGAAGCGCGCCGGTCAGGATCAACAACCCCGGCAGGAAGATGGCGATGAGTGCGATCAATCCGCCCGCGATGCCATTGGGCGGGCTGTTCATGACCGAACCAAGATACGCGGCCACCGTGAAGAGCGGGCCGGGGACCGCTTGCGCGGCGCCATATCCCGCCAGGAACGCGTTGGTCGAAATCCAGCCGGGCGCCACCACCGCGTCGCGCAGCAGCGGCAGAACAACATGGCCGCCGCCAAAGACCAGCGCACCGGAACGGTAAAACGCTTCAAAAACGGCAAGCGCATGGCTGTGAAGCCGGGCCGCCAAAAAAGGCAGGCCGAAAAGGAGGCTGAAAAACGCTGCCAGTGCACCCAGGCCGAGCGCGTTTGAAACCGGGGAGACCATTTGGGTTTTCGGCGGCATGCGCGCGTCGCGGCAAAATATTGTTCCGGCCAATGCGCCGGCTGCGATGGCGATGATCTGACCGGACGCTCCGCTATTCAGGAAGATGATGATCGCCGCCATCACGGCAATCGCCGCCCGCCGCAGATCGGGTGTGAGTGTCCGCGCCATCCCCCACACCGCCTGCGCCACCACGGCAACCGCCACGATCTTGAGACCGTGGATGGCGGCTGTCCCGGCTGGGCCGGTCAGGCGCTGCGCAAAATGCGCCAGGGCAAGAAGCAGGATGGCGGAAGGAAGCGTGAAGCCGGTCCAGGCCGCCAGCCCGCCTGCCAGGCCCGCGCGGGACAGGCCCAAGGCGAAGCCGACCTGGCTGCTTGCGGGTCCGGGCAGGAACTGGCTCAAACCGACCAGATCGGCGAAGGCGCTTTCGTTCAGCCATTGCCGCCGCTGGACGAACTCCTGCCGGAAATAACCGATATGGGCGATCGGGCCGCCGAACGAGGTCAAGCCAAGGCGCAGAAAAATCCGGAAGACCGCCAGCGCCGAAAACTGCGCGGTGCGATCACGGTCTGACATTGTCACTCCCGTTTTCAGGACCCGGTTTCTGCGTCCTGGAACAGCCATCCAAGCACGGCATATCCGGCCAGAACAGCGGCGAACTGACCCAAGAGGAACAGGGGCACGCTGGCGGGTGCGATACCGGAAAAGCTTTGCGTCAGGGCGCGTGCGATGGTCACGGCGGGATTGGCGAAGGATGTGGAAGCCGTAAACCAGTAGGCGCCGGTGATATAAAGCCCCACCAGCATCGGCGTTGCGGGCGGCGCAAAACGAATCCCGCCGGTGATGGTGGCCAGCAATCCGAAGGTGGCGACAAATTCGGCGAGGGTTTGCGCGGCGCCGGGGCGCAACCGGGTCGAGACTTCCAGCACCGGCATGGCGAACATGGCATGTGTCAGCCAGACGCCGGCAATCGCCGCCGCGATCTGGACCGGCACATAGCGTGCGGCGTCATGCCAGGACATTTCCCGGCGCAGGGCAAAGAACAGGGAAACACAGGGATTGAAATGCGCGCCCGACAGCGGCGCGAAAATCGTGATCAGCACCACCAGCGCCGCACCCGTCGCCAGCGCGTTGGCCAATAGCGCAACCGCGGCGTTGCCGCCGGAAAGGCGCTCCGCCATCACGCCCGAGCCAACCACCGCGACCAGCAGCAGCGCGGTGCCAAGCGCCTCGGCGGCAAGGCGGCGCGCCAGGTTAACCGGCATGCTGGGAAGCGCCGATCTCGTCCAGCCGGTTTTTCAGCGACATGTGGTCCAGGCTCTTGAAGGGCAGGGCGGCGAAAAGTTCGATCCGCCGCTCCAGCATGGCATAGGCGTTGCGGAAGGCGCGGGCGATGGCGATATCGTCGCCGGTCGCGGCGGCGGGATCGGGAATGCCCCAATGCGCTGTCATGGGCTGGCCCGGCCAGAAAGGGCAGACCTCATTGGCGGCGTCGTCGCAGACCGTGAAGACAAAATCCATCACGGGTGCGCCGGGCGCAGCAAACTCGTCCCAGCTTTTGGAACGAAAATCCTTTGTGTCGTAGCCCAGCTTTTGCAAGAGCGCGATAGTGCCGGGATTGACGGCACCCTTGGGATTGGAGCCGGCGGAAAAAGCGCGGAATTTTCCCAGCGCGACGCGGTTCAGGATGGCTTCGCCCAGGATCGAGCGGGCGGAATTGCCGGTGCAGAGAAACAGCACATTGTAGGTCATCATCGCTCTCCTATCGGCTGGCGCGTTTCTTGGGCGGGCAGCATTTGCTGGCGGCGCTGACCAGCGGAGCGCAGATTTCCGGCCGTCCGCCGCAGCAATCCTCGGTGAGGAACAGGAGCAGGGCGCTCATCTTGTCATAATCCGCGGCATAGATGATGGAGCGGCCTTCGCGCCGCGCCCGCACCAGTCCGGCATTGGCCAGCACCAGCAATTGCGCCGACATGGTGTTCGCCGCCGTCTTCAGCTTGCGCGCGATGTCGCCCGCCGCAACGCCGCCGGGACCGGCTTTCACCAGTAGGCGAAACACGGCGAGGCGGCCTTCCTGCGCCAAGGCAGAGAGAATGGGGAGGGCGGTTGAAGATTCCATATTTCATAGAATATGGAAATATCGAGCAAGGTCAAGCCGCGCGGGGCAAAGAAAAAGGCGGGGTGATGAACCCCACCTTTTTTTGTTGTTGCGCGTATGCGCCTTACATCGGCGCGGCGGGGGCCGGTGCGGCCGGGCGCGGCGGCGGCGGCGGGGCGGACGGGTCCGCAAAGCCCATGCCGATCACTTCGCCATCGGCCAGGATGTGGCCCTTCATCTGGCTGACCAGCGTGTCGTAATTGGTCGGCGCAGTCAGGGTGTTGTCCAGCGCGAAGACCTGCAAGTGATAGACATGCTTGGGGCCGGGGGGCGTGCGCGGGCCGGTATAGGGCTGGGGCTGGTCGCCATTGCGGCCCGGGCCATAAGCGGAGCCGGCGGGATTGGCGTCCGGCGCCATGTCGGCGGGCAGCGAGGTCACGCTGGTGGGAACGTTATACAGCGTCCAGTGCAGGATCGGCGCGCCGAGACGGAAGCCGGTGGTGTCCTGCATGATGACGGCATAGCTCTTGGTGCCGGACGGGCCCTTCGTCCAGGCCAGGCCCGGGAAGTGGTTGCCCTGATACATGGTGTTGGCGAACGGAATGTCGCCGCCATCCTTGAAGGCCGGGGTGGTGACGGTCAGCTTGGCGCTGCCATTGGCGGGGAATTCCACCAGGGCGTTGGGGCGGTTGGGGCCGGCAGCCGCGGCGGGGGCCTGGGCGAAGGCAGGGATCGCGGCAAGGGCGATGATCGCCGCCGCTGTGTAAAGGGACTTCATGGGTGTTTCCTTCCAAGGTTTTATTGGTTTTATCCCGGCGATATACCACGTCCGGCGGCCGGGTCGTTAATGAATTTTTCCAGCCTTATCGGGCACTTGGCGCCATACCCGGCTTTTCGGTGGCCTGCCGCAATATTTATTGTCAAAAGCCGGGAACCAAAGCCATTGGGGGGTGTTCTTGTGTGTGCCCGCATAGTGGCAAACGCGATCCTGACGCGCGACAGATCTCAGCCGAGTTGTATTCACGTACGGGCTTGCCCCACATGGCCGCGATTCTGGTCGTCGAAGACGATGTGTTTATCCGGGAATTGGCCGAATCCATGATCCAGGACTGGGGTCACACCATCCTGTCGGCCAGCGATGTGCCCCAGGCGATGGCGCATCTGCGCTCGGGCGCGTCCATTGATGCGCTGTTCACCGATGTCTATCTCAAAACGGAAATTCATGGGGGCTGCGATATCGCGCGGCAGGCCATCGTGCTGCGGCCCGGCCTGCGGGTGCTTTACACCACCGCCAACCGGGTGACGGACAAGCTGCATGCCCTGTTCGCCGTCGGCACGCATTTCCTGCCCAAGCCCTATACCGAAGACCAGCTGGGCGTGTCGGTGCAAAACCTGCTGGCGGCGTGATCCTCCATGCAAAAGATGAAAGAGACCATGGGCGAGATCGCTGCGAGTGACATTGTCGAAACCGTGCCCAGCGCGCTGCTGATCCTGGACCGCAATCTCAACATTTCCTCGGCCAACCGGGCCTTCTACCAGACCTTCCGCACCAGCCGGGCTGAGACCGAAGGCTCGCTGATCTATGATCTGGGCAACCGGCAATGGGATATCCCGGCGCTGCGCACCTTGCTGGAAAGCGTCATTCCGCACCGCACCTCCGTCGAAGGCTTCGAAGTCGAGCATGACTTCCCCACCATCGGCCAGCGCACCATGCTGGTGAATGCGCGCAAGATTTTCCGCCCCGGCGAGCATGACGGTTTCATCCTGCTGGCGATTGAAGATGTCAGCGAAGAGCGCGCCGCCCGCAAGGAAAGCAACCGCAACTGGGAATTGACGCAGAATATCGTGGATACCATCCGCGATCCGCTGGTGGTGCTGGAATCCGACATGACCATCGTCACCGCCAGCAAGGCGTTCCTCACCATGTTCGGCATCACCCAGGCCGAAGCCAAGGGCCGCCGCGTCTCCGAACTGGGCCAGCATCAATGGGACGTGCCGGCGCTGCGTTATCTGCTGGACAAGGTGCTGCCGGAAAACAAGCCGATTGAAAGCTTCGAGATCGAGGACAATTTCCCCGGCCTGGGGCGGCGCGTCTTCAACCTCAACGCCCGCAAGATCATGCAGCCGGGCAACCATGCCCACCGCATGCTGCTGGTGTTCGAGGACATCACCGACCGCAAGCAGCGTGAACGCGACGCCGAATTGCTGGCCAACGAAATCTCCCACCGCATCAAGAACAATCTGCAGGTGGTGGTGGGGCTGATCGCCTATGAGATCAAATCCACCAGCGCCGCCAGCGTGCCGGGATTGAAGGCGATGCAGGCACGGATCGGCGCCATCGCCCAGCTTTATGATTTGATCTCGCAGTCCAGCCGCGGCGGCTCCATCGCGGTGGACGCCTACCTGAACGAAATCGCCAAGCAGATGTCGGCCAGCCTGATCGGCGACAAATCGGGCATTGAGATACGGGTGAAAGCCGCGCCGCTGGCGATTGATCCCGACCGCGCCGTGCCGTTCGGCCTGCTGGTCAATGAGCTTGCGACCAACTCCATCAAGCATGCCTTTCCCGATGGCGGCGTCGGCCATGTGCTGCTGGCGGTAGAGCAGGTGGGCGACGATATCGAGCTGATGGTGTCGGATGACGGCATCGGCATGAAGGACAAGGTCGTCACCGAATTGCCGGAAAAGCGTGGCTCGGACTATGTCGCGATTTTCGTGCGCCAGCTGGGCGGCACCATGACACGCCCGGCCCAGGGCAAAGGCACCACCATTCGCATTCGCCTGCCGCTGCTGCTGGTGCCGGCGGGCGGCGCCGCGCCGCTGGCGGCCTGATACCGGCTTGTTTGGGGCCGGGATGAACGCCAGATAAACAGGCCGGTTCATCCCCCATTCAACCGCCCGGCAGCATTGTTGGCCTCAAGAACGCAGCGTTTCCGCGTTCAACAGAAAGGCCAATGCCATGAAAAAAATTATCGGTGCCGCGCTGATCCTGTCCATGCTGGGTGGCAGCGCCGCCTTCGCCGCGCCCGCCTATGTCAACAATCGCGGTTATTCGGACCAGCGCCATGACAATAGCGGCGCAGTGATCGCCGGTGTCGGCCTTCTGGCGCTGGCGGCGATCTTCGCCTCGCAGAACAACCATGACGATTATGGCTATCGCAGCGATTATCGTCATGACGAGCGCGGCTGGGGCGATCATCGCGACTATCGCCATGACGACCGTGGCTGGGGCGATCATCGCGACAATCGCGGTGGCTATGACCATCGCGGCTTTGACGGCCGCCGCTGAAGCGGCGTGACTGGCGAACGGCCCCGATCACCATCGGGGCCGTTTTGCTATGGGGCTTTTGCGGTGACGATCCAGACTGCGGCGCTGAGTTTGACGCCATCGGGCGTGTCATGCGCCTGCAATGCGGCGCGCACCGGCTCGGTGACGATGTCCTTATAGTCGGGATTCTCCCGCACGATGCGGCCCAGCACGCCGACGCGCAGCGCCACTTCCAGGCTGGCTTCGACATCGCCGCTGCCGGTCTTTTCGTCATAGGGCGTGATCGCGATGTCGGTGTAACCGGCATCGCGCAGAATGGTTTTGGTGCGCTCGGCATTGGCGAGGCCAAAGGGACCGGGCGCATCGGGCACCGGCGGCGCTTGCTCTGGCAACAGATGCTTGACCGTGTTGAAGGGCAGAGCAAGGAGATCCACTTCCTTGGGATCGCGCCAGCAGACAAAGGCCAGCCGCCCGCCGGGTTTCAGCGCGGTGCGGATATTGCGGAAGGCGGTGGTGGGATCGGCAAAGAACATGACGCCGAAACGCGAAAACACGGCGTCGAAGCTTTTTGGCGGGAAGGCGAATTCCTGCGCGTCGCCCAGGATGAATTCGATCTGCGGCGTTTGCGCGGCGCGCGTTTTGGCAACGGCGAGACAGGCGGGCGAGATGTCGAGGCCCAGCACCTTGCCGGTGACGCCCACGGCGGCGGCAAGCTCCAACGTGGTCTGGCCGGTGCCGCAGCCGATATCGGCAATGCGCTCGCCGGGCTTTGGCGCCAGCGCGGCCTGGGCGCGGTGGCCCAGGGGGGCCAGCTGGCGGTCCAGCGGCACCTGCATTTGCGCGAAGGCGCGGTCGGAATGTTCGTCCCAGATGGGTTTTGGCGTTTCGCTCATGCGGGAACCTTTAGCACAAGGCGCGTGAATTTGCGCGGGAAGGCTGGCGATTTGTCCGCCGGGCGTCAGGGTTCCACAGCTTTGGTACGATTTCCATATATGTTCGTACAAGCGCCAGCCGCGTGCTAGTTTGTGCCGTCGCCAGCCACTGTTTCGGGCGTTGGCGCTTGAGAGACCTTCGGGGCAAGTGTGAACCTTGTCCGCGCTCCCGCTCTGTACGGGAGAGGTCACACGTCATGACAATCAACATTTCCAGCGATGCCGCGTTGAACCGAGCCACCACCCGCAACCGGCTGCTGGCGGGGCTGGGCGATGCGGATTTTGCGCTGCTGCGGCCGGTGCTGACGCCTTTTGCGCTGCCGCTGCGCAAGCAGTTGCAGTCGCGCGGACGGGCCATGGAAAACATCGTCTTCATCGAACAGGGGATCGCTTCGGTGGTTGCCAGCACGGGAAGCCAGGGCAATATCGAAGTCGGGCTGATCGGGCAGGAGGGCGTCACGGGCGCAGCGCTGATCATGGGGGCTGCCTTGTCGCCCTATGACACCTTCATGCAGTCGCCCGGCCATGGCTGGAGCCTGGACCGGCAGGACCTGCACCGTGTCATGGAAACGAGCACGTCGTTGCGCCGCCGCCTGATCCTGTATTGCCATACCCTGATGGTGCAGATGGCGCATACCGCGCTGGCCAATGGCTGCTACACCATCGAGCAGCGCCTGGCGCGCTGGTTGCTGATGACGCGCGACCGTTCCACCGACGGCCCCGCCGCGCTGACGCATGAATTCCTCGCAACCATGCTGGGGGTGCGCCGGCCCGGCGTTACCGCCGCGCTGAACGGGTTGGCCGCGCGCGGCTTGATCAGCACCAGCCGCGGCGCCATCACCATTATCGACCGCAAGGGTCTGGAAGAGCAGAGCAATGGCAGCTATGGCGCGCCGGAGGCCGAATATGAGCGCGTGTTCGCGCCGTCCCTGGGGGTTGCGGCGGCCTGAGCGCCTCATGCGCAGGCGAATGTACGCCAAGCGATGGTCCCAACCAGACAGTCTGGGCGTTGTCGTTCACGAATGCCGCACAATACGCGCCCATAGGCGAAATTCCTGCCGGCAAGAATATTGGACAAGTCGTTGAAGAAGCCCGTCATACTGGTTGTCGAGGACGAAGCGATCATCCGCATGGGCACCGTGCAGATGCTGCAGGATGCCGGCTATAGAGTGCTGGACGCCGCCAATGCCGATATCGCCATCGGCATCCTGGAAGCGCGCAGCGACATCAAGGCGGTTTTCACCGACATTAAGATGCCAGGCTCGCTTTGCGGCCTCAGGCTGGTGCATGTGATCCTGGGCCGCTGGCCGCCGATCCACCTGATCGTCGCCTCCGGCCTTCCGGCGCCAGGGGAAGCGGATTTTCCGCCCATGGCCCGATTCATCAGCAAGCCCTATGCGCCCAAACAGGTCCTGCAAGTGCTGGACGAAATTTTCAGCCTCTCCCCGGCTCCCTATCGCTACCGCGAATGTGCCGCCCGGCAACAATACGGAAGAGTGGCCTAGACCGAATTGCGGCTCCGGCGGAGCCGTTTGAATACTGCGTTCGGGTATGGCTGGCGATTTGCGAGCCTCCGGTTTTTCAGAAAGGAGCTGTCATGGCTCCGCTTTCGAATCCTGATGTGGCCCTCAATCTCGCCCTGGCGGTGGTCGCCTCGTCGTCCGCGCCGCTGCTGCTGCTGGACGGCGATCTCAGCGTGATCGCGGCCAGCAAATCCTTCTGCCGCGCCTTTGCGCTGCCGGTGGACGGCGTCGCCGGCAAGACGCTCGGCAGCCTGGGCGGCGGCGAATGGAATGTGCCGCAACTGGTGTCGCTGCTGAAACTGACAAGGTCTGGCCAGGCCGATGTCGAAGGCTATGAATTCAATCTTCTGCGTCCGCATTTGCCGGAGCGCCGCCTGGTGGTGAGCGCCCAGAAACTGTCCTATGGCGATAACGAAAATATCCGGCTGATGGTCGCGGTGCTGGATGTCACCGAGGCGCGCATCGCCGAAAAGCTCAAGGATGACCTGCTGAAGGAAAAGGCCGTGCTGCTGCAGGAATTGCAGCACCGCGTCGCCAACAGCCTGCAGATCATCGCCAGCGTGCTGATGCAGAGCGCCCGCAAGGTGCAGTCCGAGGAAGCCCGCAGCCATCTGCATGATGCCCATCAGCGGGTGATGTCGGTCGCCTCGCTGCAGCACCAGCTTGCCGCGTCCCCGGTGGGCGATGTCGAACTGAGGCCCTATTTCACGGCACTGTGCGACAGCATCGGCGCCTCCATGATCCGCGATCACAGCAAAATGTCGCTGGATGTGAGTGTGGATGACAGCGTCACCAGCCCCGATTTTTCCGTGTGCCTGGGCCTGATCGTCACCGAGCTGGTGATCAATGCCCTGAAACATGCCTTCCCCGATGATCGCGGCGGCACCATCAAGGTCGATTACCGGGCGCAGGCGCTGAACTGGACCTTGTCGGTGACCGACAATGGTGTCGGCATGCCCAAATCCGCGGCCAAGGCGGGCCTGGGCACCAGCATCGTGCAGGCGCTGGCATCGCAACTGAACGGCGTCATCAAGGTTGCGGACGCCCATCCCGGAACGGCGGTCTCCATCGCCCATGCGCATGTTGCCGTGGTCCGCTCCGCCGAGGCTGGCGGCGCGGTTTAGGCGCTGGGACGCGCACGCGCCGCACTGCGTGTCAGCGCGTTTTTGGCGGCGGCGAAAGAAAGCGCGCCATCAGCACCTGCATCATGTCCAGGCTGCCGCTGATATCGGCATCAGGGTTTCGGATGACGAGCGTGCGCATGCCGTCCATCACGCTGAGGATCATGCCCGCCGCGACGGCGCTATCCAGGCCGGGATCTATCTGGCCGCGCAGCTGCCCGCTTTCGAGGAAGTCCTGGATCAGGGCCAGCACCATGGCGGAATTCTTGCGCATGATCTTGGCGATGGCGGGGTTGCGCCCAGCCTCCACCATCATCTCCAGCAGCATGCGGTTCATGGCGCGGTGCTGGGGATCGCGCTTTTTGTCCTTGTGGCGGCCAATCTGGGCGATCAGCGCGCCGATGGCGTCATCGCCCTGCATCATCTCGGCGAAACGGGCGGCGATTTTCTCCATCCCGGCGGCGGCCAGTTCGGTGAGGATCGCCTCCTTGCTGGCGAAGTAATGATAGAGATGGCCGGGGCTGATGCCCGCTTCGGCACAGATATCGGCGGTGCTGGCGCCGCGAAAGCCGTCGCGGGCGATGCAGCGGGTGGCTGCCGCCAGGATTTCCTGGCGTTTTTCGTCATGCTTGACGGGATCGAGGGTCCGCATGGCGCGACGCTAAACTAGATTGTTCGCTCTAACAATACTTGACGCTATTGTGCGGGTGCAATATAACTAGAGCGAGTTCTCTAACTTTGGTGGAGCACCATGGTGGTGGCGCAGGACAATTTTAAGCCTCTTGCAAAACCCGGGTCGGCCAAACATGGCGGGGCGCGGGGGGCGCGCCCCGCCATGCTTCTTTATGGCCTGCCTGCCGCATTGTTGATCCTGGCGCTGGCGGCTTCGGGAATTTACGCCTTTTTGCATCGCGCGCCGCCTTTGGTGGCGAAAGCCGCGCCCAGCATCACGGTGACCACCGTGCTGCCGGGCAAGGCGATGTGGACCGACACGCTTGATACATCCGGCGCCATCGCGCCGTGGCAGGAAGCCAGTATCGGGTCCCAGATCGGCGGCTATCAGCTCACCGATGTGCGGGTCAATGTCGGCGATCAAGTGAGCAAGGGTCAGGTGCTGGCGCATTTTGATCCCGACATGCTGAAGGCCGATGCGGCGCAGCTTCAGGCCAATTACGACCAGGCCGCCGCCAATGAAAAGCGCGCCTTGGCGCTGGCCAAGGTCGATGCCATCGCGGCGCAGAATGTGCTGCTCGCCACCACCAACGCCAAGGTGGCGCTGGCGCAGCTTCAGTCCAAGCAGTTGCAGCTTCGCTATACCGATGTGGTGGCGCCCGATGCGGGCGTGATTTCTTCGCGCACTGCTACCTTGGGCGCGGTGGTGCCGGTGGGGCAGGAGCTGTTTCGCCTGATCCGCCAGAACCGGCTGGAATGGCGCGGCGAACTCACCGCGTCCCAGATCGTCAAGATCGCGGTGGGCCAGACCATCACGCTGACCTTGCCCGATGGCAGCAATGCCACCGCCATTGTGCGCCAGCTGGCGCCGTCGCTGGACGGCCAGTCGCGGCTGGGCACTGTCTATGCCGATATTCCGCCCGGCAGCCATGCCCGCGCCGGCATGTATGCCAATGGCAAAGTGGCGCTGCGCCAGAGCCCGGCGATGAGCGTACCCGCCGAAGCGGTGGTGATCCGCGATGGCCGTAATTATGTGCTGACATTGGCTGACGACAGCGCCACGCCGCATGTCAGCCAGCGCGAAGTGACGACGGGCCGCCGCCATGGCGAGGATATCGAAATTCTTTCCGGCCTGGATGCGGCCACCCCGGTGGTGGTCAAGGGTGCGGGCTTTTTGAACGACAATGATGTGGTGCGTGTCGGCCGTCAGGCCGCCGCGCCTTCGGGCAAGTAAGCGCCCATGAACCTGGCCACCTGGTCCATCCGCAATCCCATTCCCTGCCTGATGCTGTTCATCCTGCTGGCGATTGCGGGCATCTGGGGTTTTCACGCCTTGCCGGTGCAGAATTTCCCCGACCTGGATCTGCCCACCGTCAATGTCACCTTGACCCAGCCCGGCGCCGCTCCGGCGCAGCTGGAAACCGAAGTGGCGCGGCGGGTGGAAGATTCGCTGGCGACCTTGGGCGGGTTGCACCATATCCGCACCTCCATCACCGATGGCGTTGTCTCCATCTCGGTGGAATTCGTGCTGGAGAAAAAACTCTCGGATGCGCTGATCGAAACCAAGAATGCGGTGGACCAGGTGCGCTCCGATCTGCCGCAGGACATGCTGCAGCCCACCGTCAGCGCCGTGACCATCGGCGGCCAGTCCGTGCTGGATTATGCCGTGGCCCAGCCGCGCATGAATGAAGAAGCGCTGTCCTGGTTCGTCGATAACACCATCGCCAAGACCGTGCTGGGGGTGGAAGGCGTCGGACGGCTGACGCGGGTCGGCGGCGTGCAGCGCGAAGTGCGGGTCGAGGTTGATCCCGTCAAGCTGGCGGCGCTGGGCATCACCGCCGCCGATGTGTCGCGCGCCTTGCAGACGGTGGAGCAGGAATCGTCCGGCGGGCGCGGCCAGCTGGGCGCGGGCGAGCAATCCATCCGCACCATCGCCACGGTGCGCCAGGCATCGGAATTGGCGGCACTGCCCATCGCGCTGGCCAGCGGGCGCAGCATCCGGCTGGACCAGGTCGCCACCGTCAGCGACGGTATCGCGGAACGGGCGCAGGCGGCGTTCCTGGACGGCAAGCCGGTGGTGGGCTTTCGCGTCTATCGCGCCAAGGGCTTTGACGAGACGAAAATTGCCGACGGCGTGAAAACGGCGCTGGCGCAGTTGCAGGCCGCCAATCCGGGGCTGCAACTGACCGTGGTGTCCGGCTCGGTCAGCTACACGCAGGAGCAATATAAAGGCTCCATAGACATGCTGTATGAAGGCGCGTTGCTGGCCATCGTGGTGGTGTGGGCGTTCCTGCGCGACTGGCGCGCCACCCTGATCGCGGCGGCGGCGCTGCCGCTGTCCATCCTGCCCGCTTTCGCGGCGATGGAATTGCTGGGCTATTCGCTGAACACGCTGACCTTGCTGGCGCTGGCGGTGATTGTCGGCATTCTGGTGGATGACGCGATTGTCGAGATCGAAAATATTTCCCGTCATGCCCAGATGGGCAAACCGATCAAGCAGGCCGCCGCCGATGCGGTGACCGAGATTGCGCTGGCGGTGGTGGCCACCACCATGAGCCTGGTGGTGGTGTTCGGGCCCACCGCGCTGATGGGCGGCATTCCGGGTCTCATTTTTCAACAGTTCGGCTGGACGGCGGTGATCGCGGTGCTGACATCCTTGCTGGTGGCGCGCCTGCTGACGCCGATGATGGCGGCCTATTTCCTGAAATCGCATCCCGAAACCCATACCGAAGACGGCATGGTGATGCGCAACTATCTCACCGCCATCCGCTGGTGCCTCAAGCATCGCCGCGCCACGGCGATCGGCGCGATTCTCATCTTCGTCGTTTCGGCGGCGATGCTGCCCTTTATTCCTTCGGGTCTGATCCCGGCTTCGGACAGCGGCTTTACCAACGTCAATATCGAATTGCCGCCGGGCTCGTCGCTCAGCGCCACCGAGGATGCGGCGGCCCGCGCCGCGGGCGCCATTCATGCCATTCCCGGCATCGCGCATATTTTCACCACCGTGGGTAATGCCCAGCAGGCGGGTTCCGGGCCTGCAGCAGCAGGCGAAGTTCGCAAGGCGACCCTGGTGGTGCAGATGGCGCCGCGCGGCCAGCGCCCGCTGCAGAATGTGATTGAAAAGGCCATGCGCGCCCAGTTGCTGGCGGTGCCCGGCGCGCGTTTCACCGTGGGTTCGGGCGGGCTGGGCGAGAAACTGAATCTGATCCTGTCGGGCGATGATGCCGTTGCGCTGAAGGCCACCGCGCTTTCGATGGCGCGCCAATTGGGCGGCGTCGGCAATTTGACCAATGCCAGCAGCACCGCCAGCCTGGAACGGCCCGAAATCATCGTGCGCCCCGATCTGGAACGGGCGGCGGAGCGCGGCGTCTCGGCGGCCGCCATCGGCAGCGTGGTGCGTATCGCCACCAGCGGCGATTTCGACGCCAATGTGGCGCGGCTGAATCTGGACAATCGCCAAGTCTATATCCGGGTGCGGGTGGCCGACACGGCGCGGCAGGATGTGAACACGATTGCCAATATGCGGGTGATGGGGCGCGGCGGGCTGGTGCCCTTGTCAAGCGTGGCCACTCTGTCGCTGGAAAGCGGGCCATCGGAAATAGACCGCTATGACCGCCATCGCTATGTCACCGTCACCGCGGACCTTGGCGGCATGCCGCTGGGCACGGCGCTGGCGGCGGCCAGCAATCTGCCGGCGGCGCTGGCCATGCCTTCCAGCGTCAAGCTGATTCAAAGCGGCGACGCGGAAACCGCGCAGCAACTGATGGGCGGCTTTGGCGTCGCCATCCTGGTCGGCGTGCTGTCGGTGTTCTGTGTGCTGGTGCTGCTGTTCCGCGACTTTTTGCAGCCGGTGACCATCCTGTCGGCCATTCCGCTGTCCTTGGGCGGCGCCTTCCTGGCGCTGCTGGCGGTGCATAGCGAGCTGGATATTCCCTCCATGATCGGCTTCATCATGCTGATGGGCATCGTCACCAAGAATTCCATCCTGCTGGTGGAATACGCCATTGTCGGCATTCGCGAACGCGGCCTCACGCGCTATGACGCGCTGCTGGACGCCTGCCACAAGCGGGCGCGGCCCATCGTCATGACCACGGTGGCGATGATCGCCGGCATGTCGCCCATTGCGCTGGGGCTGGGCGCCGATTCCAGCTTCCGCCAGCCCATGGCGATTGCCGTGATCGGCGGCTTGCTGACCTCAACCGCGCTCAGCCTGCTGATCGTGCCGGTGGTCTATACCTATATTGACGATCTGGAGCATTGGCTGGGCCGGATGTTCCGGCGCGGCGCGCCGTTGCAGCACGCGCCCGCCGAATAGAGTCCGACGCATAATCAATCCGGGCATTACGGAACAGTCATCAAGGCTGCGCGTTGTCGGGCCATGACAAAGCTCCATCTGATGAATTCTTCCGCGCTGGCACTCGCCTGCGCCATGCTGCTGGCCGGTTGCGACAAGCAGGATGCTTCGGCTCCGGCGGCAACGCAGACCAGCGATGCCCTGCCGCTCACCACCGGGCCGCAGACGGCCATCGCGCCTGCGCCCGCCGCAGAAGCCTTGCCCGCTGCGCCGCGTCCGCAGATCGTGGCCGTGGCCAATCCGCAGGATGATTATGCCTATGCCGACCAGGCGGAAGCGATGAGCGACGCCATCGGCGACGCGCCGCCGGATTATGGTTTTGATTATCAGGACACCCATCCCTGGGTTTGGCGCAGCGCCAACCGTTCGGAACAGATGGTCGAGCCGGTACAGGGCGGCTATCGCTATTATTACTATCAGCCCGGCGCCAGCCAGCCTTATCTGGTGCGCGATCCGCAATATGCCTATGGCTTTTCCAATGGTCAGCTGGTGGCGATCTATGACGGCGATGGCAACCTGTTGCCCCGGCAGGCCATGGACCAGCGCGCCGACGATGCCGGGCGCTATCTGGCGCGGGCCGTGGCGCTGTATGAAGCAGCGCAGCAAAGCGAAAGACGCGCCGTCAATGCCGCCAACTGGGCGGCGGAGCGCGCAGAGCTGGATGCCGCGCGCGCACGCTGGCAGGCGCAGCAGAACCAGCAGGCCGCGTGGCGCGCTTATCACGACGCCCATGCTGCGCAAGACCAGGCCTATTGGCAGGGCGAGCAGGCGGGCCGCAGGCAGGCCGCACAGGCGTTCAATGACTGGAGCGCACGGGGTTATAATGGTCCGCCGCCGCCGGTGGCCAATCGGGTCAATGTGCAGCAGCAAGATATAGATCAGGCGCGCAAGCAACAGGCACAGCAGGACGCCGCGCATCAGGCGCAAGGAGGCGCACAGCAGCGCCAAGTAGAACAGGCGCGCCAGCAGCAGGCGCAGCAGGACGCAGCGCACCAAGCGCAGGCCAAGTCGCAGCAACAGCAGGTCGAGCAGGCGCGCCAACAGCAGGCGCAGCAGGACGCGGCGCATCAGGCGCAGGCGGGCGCACAGCAGCGTCAAGTAGAACAGGCGCGCCAGCAGCAGGCGCAGCAGGACGCAGCGCATCAGGCCCAGGCCAAGGCGCAGCAGCAGCAGGCCGATCAGGCCCGCCAGCAGCAGGCGCAGCAGGACGCGGCGCATCAGGCACAGGCCAAGGCACAACAGCAGCAGGCCGATCAAGCGCGCCAGCAACAGGCACAAGCGAAAGACGCTGCCGATTCCAATCGGCGGGGCCAGCGGGGCGGCCGCGACAAGCCCGTGGCCGCACCGGCTGCGGCAGCTGCCGCAGCGCCGGCTCCCGCTGCGCCAGTGCCCGCTGTGGCCGTGCCCGCGGCGAAGCCGCCCGCCGCCCCGGTTCCGGCCGCGGCGCAAACGCCGCCCGTCAGGCCGCGCGGCAAGGGCCGTCCGGATCACCGTGACGACACGCCGCCACCGCAATAGGCATTACCGGCTGCGGCTTTCAGAATGTGAAGATGCGCGGCGCGTTGCTGCGCCAAACCCAGGCGCTATTGCAGGTCGCCGCGCTTGATGATGCAGCGGGCTTCCTCGAACGCTTCCAGCGCATTCAGGCAGGGTTTGGTGCCGATGGCGGCATGCGTCTCGCCGCTGCGCGTGATGTCTTGTCCATCGCTGCGCCGGATGCGCCCGAAAAAATAGCCGCCGCTTTGCACCACAGCGATCGTGAATTCGCCGATCTGTATCGGTTCGATTGTCAGCGTCTTGCCCATAGGGCGGGGCTATAGGCAGGCGCCACGATTCTGCCAACGCCAAACTATGTTTGTTCACGTACCAAAGCGGTTCGCCGTGCCGGTATGCCGCATGCGCATGGCAGAGACATTTCAGAACGGAATTTTCGCTTGTTTTGGAATCTGTGAAATGTCTGGCGGGCGCGGCCCGGAACGCTTTGGCGTGTTCCGGGCCGGCGTTTTTTACGGCTTGCGAAACTTGAAGGTGAACTGTTCGGCCGTGTCGCTGGAGCGGACGGTGAAGTCCTCTTTGGCCCGGTGCAGCACGTCGCTGGCGGCGACGAATGTAAAGCCTGCGGCCATCACTTCCTTCTTCACCGCTTCGGGGTCGGCGCGGTGCGTCGTGCCGGTGACGGTGAAGCCGGCGCCGGGGGCGCTGGCGTGATCAATCACGATGAAAATGCCGCCGGGCTTCAAGGCGGCGAACACCGCCTTGTTGAAGCCGGCAATGTCCGACGCACCGAACGGGCCGGGATTGTGCAGGTCGTGATAATTGTCGGAGGTCCACACCACATCCACCGGCTCGGGCGCGGTGGGGGTGCCGTTGGGCTCGGGCAGCATGGTGACATTGCCATAGGCCGGATCGGCGGCGATGGCTTTGAGGCCGTCGGCAAAGGCGGGGCGCGCCTGCAACAGGGCATCGGGCATGGTGGAATAGATGTGGCCCTTGGGGCCGACGGTCTTGGAAAGAATGCGGGTGTAGTAACCGCCAAAGGCCAGCAATTCGAGAACCTTGTCGCCCGGCTTGACGCCGGCAAAGGCGATGGTTTCGCCGGGCTTGCGGTCGGCGTCGCGCTTGGTGTCGGCGTCGGGGCGGGATTTGTCGCTCACCGCCGCGGCGACGCTGGGCGGCACCGATTGGGCCAGCGCGGGGGCGGCGAAGATCGTGGCGGCCAGAATGGCAGGCAGCAAGGCGCGATGGAACGGCATGGATTTGTCTCCCTGAACTCAGCTTTAAGGCCGCTGACTGGCGGCAAGCTTACACCAGAATGCGGTGGCGCAAGACGCAGGCCGTGCTGCTGGGCGGCGGGGCGCCGCCGGTGGAACATGCTCAGATTTGTGTGCGGGGCCGGCAATTATCACGCCAAGCCAGCAGGACTTGTCATGGCCGCAGGATAAAATTATCTTTTTCAATCAAGGAGATGGATTGATGTAAATGGTCCTTGGAACTAAATGACCAATGAGTTAGTTATTTTGGGATGGAAACGCAACGCTGGCGCCGCCGCAAGGAAGCCCGCAGTCCGGAAATTCTGGATGCGGCGCTGGCCTGTTTTGCGCTGAAAGGTTTTGCCGCCACGCGCATGGACGAGATCGCGGCACGCGCCGGCGTCAGCAAGGGCACCATCTATCTGTATTTCGACAGCAAGGAAGCGGTGTTCAAGGCGCTGGCCCGCCAGTCGGTCGGGGCCCAGATCGAAGCGGTCACCGCCTATGTCGCCGCTTTCGAGGGGCCTACCGCCGCGCTGCTGCGCTTTGTCATTGCCACGATGGGCCATTTCGCCGCCACCAGCGACCGCGTGGTGCTGCCCCAGCTGCTCCTGGCCGAGGTGGGGAATTTCCCTGAGCTGGCCGAATTCTGGCGGCGCGAAATTGTCGACCGCGGCATTGCGCTGTTCGAGAGCATCATCCGGCGCGGCGTGGCGCGCGGCGAATTTCGCGATGTCGCGCCGCCGCATGCCGCCCGGCTGTGCATCGCGCCGGTCGTGCTGCTGATGCTGTGGCGAACCATCTTCGCCCGGTTCGACGATGCGCCCTATGACTATCAGGGACTGATCGACACCCATCTCGATACCCTGCTGCGCGGACTGGCGGCGGAAGGAGCAGCGGCATGAAACGGCTTTGCCTGGTGCTGCTTGTCTTGCTGGCGGCCTGCGGCCAGAAACCAGACGATGCCTGGCTCGGCTATGGCGAAGGCGACAATGCCTTGATTGCCGCGCCCCAGCCCGGCTGGGTGACGCAGATGAAGGTCGAGCGCGGCACCATCGTGCATCGCGGCGATCTGCTGTTCGTGCTGGACGATACCCGCGAACAGGCGGGGCGCGACCAGGCCATCGCCGCGCTGGCCCAGGCCAAAGCCAGCCTGACGCAGGAACAGTCCAATCTGGCCTATGCCCGCACTGAACTGGACCGGCAAAACGGCCTGGCGCGCGATCATGCCGGTACGCCGACGGCGCGCGACCTGGCCCTGACCAATTACCAGCAATCCGGCGCGCGCATCGCCCAGCTTCAGGCGCAGATCGGCCAGATGGAGGCGTCGCTGACCACCGCCGCCTATACCTTGTCGCAGCGTGCGGTGATGGCCCAGACCGATGGCCCGGTGCAGGACATCTATTTCCGCCAAGGCGAATATGTTCCCGCTTCGACGCCGGTGCTTTCCATCCTGCCGCCCGCCAATGTCTATGTGCGGTTCTTTGTGCCGGAGAGCCAGCTCTCCCGCGTCCATCTCGGCCAGAAGGTGCGAATTTCCTGCGACGGCTGCGGCGCCCCGGTCACCGCCAGCATCAGCTTTATCGCCCAGCAGGAGGAATTCACCCCGCCTGTGATCTTCAGCACCGACAATCGTGAAAAGCTGGTTTTCAAACTGGAAGCGCGCGCGCCGGGGGGCCTGAAAATCAATCCCGGCCAGCCGGTGGATGTGCGTCCGCTGTGATGACCGGCGAAAATCCGCCCGGCGGCCTTGCCATTGACGTCAAGGGCCTGACCAAGCGCTTCGGCAAGAAGCTGGCGGTGGATCACATTGATATTGCCGTGCCGCAGGGCGAGGTGTGGGGCTTTCTGGGCCCCAATGGCTCGGGCAAGACCACCACCATCCGCATGCTGTGCGGCTTGCTGAACGCCGATGAAGGCCAGGGCACCTGCCTGGGCCTGGACATCCGCACCCGCTCAGACGCGATCAAGCGCCAGGTCGGCTACATGACCCAGCGCTTCAGCTACTGGGAGGACCTGTCGATCCGCGAGAATCTGGATTTTGTCGCCCGGCTTTATCAGCTTGCGGATCGCAAGGCGGTGGTGGAGGGCGCGATCAGGAAACTGGGCCTGGCAAAGCGCCAGAACCAGCTGGCGGGCGACTTGTCGGGCGGCTGGAAGCAGCGCATGGCCCTGGCGGCCTGCACGCTGCACAATCCCAAGCTGCTGCTGCTCGATGAGCCCACTGCGGGGGTTGACCCCAAGGCGCGGCGCGATTTCTGGGAACAGATCCACGCCCTCAGCGATGCGGGGATGACCGTACTGGTCTCCACCCATTACATGGATGAGGCGGAGCGCTGCGACCGCATCGTCTATATTCTGAACGGCAAGCTGGTGGCGCGCGGCTCGGTGGCGGACGTGATCGCCCAGTCCGGCCTGGTGACCTTTGTGCTGGAAGGCGACCATGTCCGCCATCTGCTGCCGCAGCTGCAGGGCAAGCCCGGTGTCGAATATGCCGGCTTTTTCGGCGCGGCGCTGCATGTCAGCGGCCAGGACCGCGCCGCGCTGGAGGCGGCAGTCGCGCCCTATCGCGGCCAGCCGGGCCTCGGCGTCAGCGAAGCGCCGCCGAATCTGGAAGACGTCTTCATCCAGTTGCAGGAGGAGGCGACATGAGCCGCGCCTTCTCGCTGGCCCGCATCTGGGCGATTTTGCTGAAGGAATTTCTCCAGTTGCGGCGCGACCGCATCACGCTGGGCATGATCATCGGCATTCCGCTGATGCAGCTGTTCCTGTTCGGCTTTGCCATCAACTTCAACCCCAAGGCATTGCCCACGGCGATTTCGATCGACGATCCGGGCGTCTTCGCGCGGTCGGTGGTGGCGGCCTTGCGCAATTCCAGCTATTTCGACGTTATCGCCGAGACCAATTCTCCGCAGGCGGCGCGGCTGCTGCTGCAGGAAGGCAAGGTGCTGTTCGTCGTCGAGATTCCAGCCAATTTCACGCGTGACATTGTGCGCGGGGCGCAGCCCGACCTTCTGATCGAAGCCGATGCCACCGATCCTGCCGCAGGCGGCTATGCCATCGGCGCCTTTGGCGGGCTGGCGGCGACAGCGCTGCGTGACGATCTCAAAGGGCCGCTGGCGAGCCGGGCGCAGGGACCGCCGCCCTTCAACACCGTCACCCATCTGCTCTACAATCCGGAATCCAACACCCAATACAGCATCGTGCCGGGCTTGCTGGCCGTCGTTCTCACCATGACCATGGTGCTGATGACCTGCCTGGCGATCACGCGCGAACGCGAACGCGGCACCTACGAAAATCTTCTCGCCATGCCTGCCACGCCGCTGGAGATCATGATCGGCAAGATAACACCCAACATTTTCATCGGCGCGATCCAGAGCGCGATCATATTGCTGATGGCGAAGTATGTCTTCCACGTCCCCATGATCGGTTCGCTGACGTTGCTGTCGCTGGCGCTGGCGGTCTATATCACCGCCAACCTGACGGTGGGCTATTCCTTTTCGACCCTGGCGCAAAACCAGCTTCAGGCCATGCAGATGACGATGTTCTTCCTGCTGCCGGCGATCCTGCTGTCGGGGTTTGCCTTTCCCTTCGCAGGCATGCCGCTCTGGGCCCAATATATCGGCGAGGTGCTGCCTGCCACGCATTTCCTGCGCATCGTGCGCGGCATCCTGCTGAAGGGAAATACCATGACCGAGATTTGGCCCGATCTGTGGCCGTTATTCCTGTTCACGCTGGTCTCGGGCGGCCTGGCGCTGGCGCGTTTCCGCCGCACCCTGGATTGATCCGCCGCCGGTTCAGGAACGGCGCTTTTCCCGGAAGGAAATCAGCCTGCCGCGCTGTTCGCACCACAGCGCCAGGCGGATGCTGGACAGGCTTTGCCACAGGGTCAGCCGTCCCACGCTTTTCAGCTCGGGATGATCGTTCAGCACCTGGGGCAGCCGGTAATAGGGAATACGGCTGTTGAGGTGATGCACATGATGGATGCCGATATTGGCGGTGAACCAGCGCAGCACGCCGGGCAGGTCATAATAGGAACTTCCGGCCAGGGCTGCGCTCTGATGTTCCCAATTGCCGTCGCGGGCCCATGCGACGCTTTCATACTGATGCTGGACATAGAACAGCCACACGCCCATCGAGGCGGCCATCACCATGATGGGCAGATGCACCATCAGGAACGGGCCGACGCCCACGAAATACATCATCGCCGTGACCAGGAGGGCGATGGCGGCGTTGGTCGCCATGGTGCTGACCCAGGGCTGCCAGCCATTGCGCATCTGCCACACCGGCCAGCGATGCTGGATCAGGAACATATAAGCGGGGCCGATGCCGAACATCACCGGCGGGCTGCGATAGAGGCGATAGAGCATGCGCCCGATCCAGGGCTTGGCGCGGTATTCCTCAACCGTCAGGGTATCAATGTCGCCGATGCCGCGCCGGTCCAGATTGCTGGAGGTGGCGTGATGGACGGCGTGGTTGTGCTTCCAGTAATCGAACGGCGTCAGCGTAAAAACGCCCAGCACCCGGCCCACCCAATTGTTGGTGACGCGGTGGATGAAGAAGGCGCCATGACCGCAATCATGCTGGATCAGGAACAGCCGCACCATGAAACCGGCGGCGGGAATGGCGAGCAGCAGGGTCAGCCAATAGCCGACGGACAGGGACAGCCACATCAGTACCCACAGCAGCATCAGCGGACCGGCGGTGACGGCAACTTCGAACATGGCGCGCTTGGGATCGGGCTTGTGATAGCGGATCAGGGCGCGGGTCAGCAGCTGCGAATCAATCATTTCAACGCTTTGCGGGTCAGCAATGGCCGCGGGTCTGTAGCAGCTTCTTGTTACGAATTCTACCTTCGCGCAGGACATGTCGGCAGGGTAAATTCGCCGTTATTGGTGCGCCGCAACGTCCGCCAGTGTCGCGCGTTTCACAAGCATGAAGCAGCTGCTCGATATCGCCTGGATGTTGGTCAAAATCCTCAGTTTCGGCGGCCTGGCGCTGGTGCTGGCGGGTGCGGGGGTGTTCGGCTGGCACTTCGTCCGCCTCAACGCGGCTGCCGGGCGGAGCGAGGGCGATCAGGTTCCCCCCGAATCCTGGCGCGGCCCCGGCGCCCGGATGGGCCTGACAATAGTGGCGGGCGGGGCCGGGGTGCAGATTGCCGCCATCGTGCTGGCGGCGCTGTTGCCGGGACGGCCCTGACTCCGGTCTGAAAACACACGCGTTTTATCTGTGAGGGCTGCGATACGCTCCAGCCCGTTTGCCGGGCTGGAGCGCAGTGTGCAGAACTATTTCGCCGGGCAGAAGGCGGCGGTGATGGCATCCGTCATCAGCTGGGCGGCCTGCTGCGGACGCTTTTCCGGATAGCGGATCAGATAATCAATGAACACATTCTGGATCACGATCTGGTCAACCTTGGCGCCGGGCGCATAACAGGCCGGCAGATGTGCGGCGGCGCGGGTGTTCACCATCGCGTCATTCACGCCTTCGATAAAGCCCAGACATTCCAGCAACTGGGATTCGTCATGCGCGGCGCAGAGGCGCAGCGCGTCGAGTCCCGTCTTGTATCCTTCATTGGCGTTGCGCGGCGGCAGCAGCCGGCCGAATTGCGCTTCGGCGGGCGCGGCAATGCACAAAATGGCCATCACGGTGAGAAGCAGCTTTTTCATAATAACCCCTGTTTCGGCGCGGTTTTGGGCGGGCGCGGTTCCGGGGCCGTTATACCAGACCGGGGCAAAAAGGGAACTTACCGCGGTCCCAAGGGTTACCCAGCGGATTAGGGAGGCCCCAATGCCGCTTATTTCCGTGATTGTCGTATTGCTCGTCGTCGGCGTGCTGCTCTGGCTCGTCAACAACTACATTCCCATGGACGGGAAAATCAAAAGCATCCTCAACGCCGTGGTGGTGATCGCCGTGGTGCTGTGGCTGTTGCAGGTGTTTGGCCTGCTCTCGACCCTGCAGGGCATCACCGTCGGGAAGTAATCCCGGCCTTTGACCACAAGAAAAGCGTTCCGCAGGAACTTCAGGTTTTGCGGCGTTTCAAAGATGCAGCCGCTTGGCGTGACCGGGCTTGACGCCGTATTCCTTCAGCGCGTCTGCCGGCACGGGCAGGGGCGCGATGGGGTCGTCGATGGGATGCTCCAGTTTTTCGGCCAGGATAGTGAGGGCCTTTTCCCGGTCGGGCTCGGCGACGATATAGGTCTTGTACCGCTTGTGGTGCATCACGGTGATGATATAGCCGCCGGGTTCTTTCTTGCGCATGACCACTCCTTTTTTGCCGTCACAGCCGGAATAAGGTCGCCGCGGCGATTGCCAGTTCGGCCACGATCAGGATCACGATCAGCAGCTCCAGCCGGGCGGAGCGGGCGGTGTCCATCAAATCGGTGAAGGTCTCGGCGGCGCTGGCGAGGACGCTCATCTTGCCGTTCAGCAAGGTGCCGCGTTCGACGATTTCGTATTCGTCCTCCAGCCGGGCGTAAAAGCGTTCCAGCTCGGGATGGTCCCACAAGATTTCGGGTTTTTCGGCAAAGGCGATGCGGCCCGAGACGCGGTGCTGCGCCAGCAGCGCCGACCCGATCAATTGCAGCAGGGCATGGCGGTCGCGCGGAATGCGGCCGCGCACGGCAAGCGTGCTGGCGGCGGGCTCGATGATGTCGAACACCGCCGCGGTTTCCTTTTCATAGCGCGCCAGCGCCACGCTTTTGGCCAGGATATCGGCCAGCACCAGCACATGGGCGGGCGTCAGGTCTTTCACCTGCACGATGCCCTGTGCCGGAAAGCCTTCTTCCTGCTCGGGGCGGATAGCGATGCCGATGCGCTCTTCTTCGCGCGGCACGGCGTGCGCGACGTCGCCGGTGATCTGGCGCAGTACGGCTTTTTCTTCCAGCTGCGTGAGACCGACCAGCACGGCGGCGCCGTAGCGGAAGATGACGACATAGCCCTGCGCCTGGCGCCAGCCGAAGGGTGCGGTGGAAATCACGCCGGTTTGACCGGCGCGGGCGATGTTCAGCCGGTCGCCCAGAAGGATGGCGATGGCGGAATGGGGTTGGGTTTCACTTTGCATGGGGGCCAAAAAAAAGGCGATATTATACTTGACAGACCCTATCTAGGAACGGAGGAAAACTAGCTGTTTTCCATAGCTGTCCCCTCGGGTGCCGCTGGATTCTTCCAGCCTTGATTGGCACCGAAACCCTAGCTCGTGAGCCAACCTCATAACGTCTGATTCCCGAATTGTCCGATGGGGATAGGAAATGCGCCGATTGGCGTAACTTGGGGGGATTGGCCCAGTTCCGTTCTCGAACAGCCATGACTTCTGGACGTGAAAAGATTCAGCCTCAGAGAAGCTGTTGCGAGTCAATATTGCAGCGAGGCGGGCGCTTTGCAGCCCTTTCCGTATAACTGCCATCGGTGCGGCAAGGTATTGGAGTGTGCCACTGGTGAAGAAAACATCACATTCAGATGGAATTTCGGTTGTGAATTGTACAGCGGCCTTTCCTTGCATTAGCCCGACAAGAGTTGGGTTTTCGACCACCGTGTAACTACTCGCGGGATAGGCGGCGAGAAATTCTAGCCCCAGATCGCCGGTAGCACCGCCAAAGTCTGTGACCGTCAGCGAGGGTTTGTTCAAGCTGGGGACCACCGCGCTCAATATGCTAGATTGCAAGACCGAGCCATCGACCGTTCGCAACGCATGACGGTCGGCCCGAAAGCGATTTACGAGATCGGCCTCATAGGTTCCGGCACTAGCGCACGCCTGCTGCCACGTTGAACACCGGGGGCGGGGGGGGGGGGGGGGC
>Ga0316221_1001004_pt1 | contig 31854 bp, 39 predicted proteins | sample TBH18007metaG_FD_206003 | JGI IMG/M metagenome (GOLD analysis project Ga0316221, IMG submission 206003) | Freshwater microbial communities from Trout Bog Lake, Wisconsin, USA - TBH18007 | ecosystem: Environmental > Aquatic > Freshwater > Lake > Hypolimnion/Profundal zone | place: USA: Wisconsin... | reverse complement strand
ACGTAATGTTTGTCGTACTAGGTTGATTTTTCAACCACATGCCTTTACGGCTAATAGAGAATACGCACGTGAAGTTTAAAGTGTTTCATTTTAGATTTTACGAGGTGTAAAACAAACATGGTATATGTCTGTACTGTGAAAAAGAAATTGTAATTAAATGATTGAATTGATTATCCAATGATCTTCATGACCTCGGCCAAGTCAGTGCGCTTCTGGGCACGGTACTCCCATGGCTCGACAACAGACCATGTGCCTTTCATCTTCTCGAATGTATTTATTCCAAAAATTGTTTTCACACATCCACTGCTTGGGAATACAATGCCATATTCATTGTTCTTAACTGGCTTGCGGATCTTGCCAGTGATGTGCAAGAAGGGCATGTTGCTCACGTCCTCGATCTCCAACGTCTTCGTGTGGTCGTAGATCAGGCGCACCTGCTTGAGGTAGTCACTGTGGACCAAATCCTTCTTCATGTAATTGCACGTGCTGCAACATGAGGCAGTGTTGTCCTCGGTGTAGCCCTTGTTGGCGTCGATCCTGTCAATGCCAAAGGCCGGTGACTGGCCGCAGATGTAGCAAGAGCCCGCCCACATCTTGATCTTGTACTCCCTTGACAAATTGTCCACGTTCTTGTCCTTCTCGGGTGCATCTCGGCGCTCGTGCTGTCCGCCAAACTTCAACATCTTGTTGCGTTCTCCGGTGCACTTGAGCTTGTTGTACTTCTTGATCTGCCTGATCTTGTCAATGAACACGTGAATGTTCCCAAAGCCTTTCATGGCGTTGCAGATAGCACACGCCGGAACTGTGTTGATGTCGTTGTATGGGCCGTTTGAGTCGACACGGTCGAGACCATTGAGCGACTCACCATCAATTGGCTTGTAGAAGCAGTAGTTGCAGGGCAGCTTGAGCTTCTCCTTCATCGGCTCGGTGTCAGCCTCGATGAACTCGATGTTGCGAATGTCTGCAGATGTCTTGATTGTCTTGATCTTGCGCTCGGGCATCGTAGTGCACAGCAGACCTTGTTCCTTGACCTTGTCCGAGTTGGCATGAGCCCACTTCAGGTGGGACTTGGCATTCCTTGCCAAGTATGCTGTCTCGTCCTTTGCACGCTCCTTGACACGGCATGTCTCGTAATACTTCTTTTTGTTGAAGCACTCGTTGCACTGGCTGCGCCATCCGCCAGCCACGTGGTCTGACCTCCACTTGAACTCGACGAATGCAGCCCCCTTCTTGCACTTGTCACAAGCCTTGGGCAGCGGGACAAGAGACCTGTCAACCTCCGGAGCTTTCTTTACAGCATCGTTGCGCTTGGTCTTGCGGCACTCCTTGCAGCAGCCACGGGACGCCTCGAACTCGGTCTTCTCCTTGATGACATTGCACATGTTGCACTGCTTGGTAGTCGCCATGTCAGAGTTTGTCTTTTACTTTCCTATATATTGTAAACATCAATTTTTTTTAAATCGAAAATGTTTAAATCGGGATAGAATCATGCATCTAGCATCTAAGTCATCCCATCCACTCAATCAATATAAAGAAGAATTGCTTCTATGTTATTATAATAAAAAGTTGACAAACCCAGTTTATCCTTTTACTGTATACAAAATGGCGATTGTCAACGAGTTCCCCGAGATCAACGCGTGTGGCTTCGACAGGGAGTTCAAGGGCCAAATCTTCAAGTTTGCGTTTGACAAGGAGTTTACCGACATCGTGGACCTTTTCGCAAATGTGGACTGTTCATCTGGCTCGCCAACCATGCGCGCGACTCACGACTTGTACAACTTGTGCTCGGACGTGATCAAGGCGTCTGACATCACCCCAAAGACCAAGTTCTTGCTGAAGAATCTGATTTGGGAAAGCGAGTCGTTCTTGAACAACGGCCCCATTCCAGCCAACCATGTCGTGGTCCCGATCAACTACCAGCAGACTGACATGCGAAGGGAGAACTTGCAGCTGCTCGAGGGAGAGCCCAAGAACTTCAAGGCCAGGGACATGCCAATTGTGCCCGACGACCTCAAGGACCTGCTGCCTTTCCGCTTCTTCCCAAAGGTGATCACGCTGGTCCGCGAGACCCGCAGCGCTAAGAATCCCTTGAAGCTCTCGGTCATTTTTGCCAACAAGGAGATCAAAAAGTTCATATGCAACTTTGAGACTGTTCGCGAGGTGCTGGACACCAAGATCCTGCCCGTGCTGCGCGAGCAGAACCCTAACTGGGACGCCGAGAATGACCTGTACCAGCGTCTCATTGGCGAGTGGTGCGACTATGTCGTGTGAGCTTGATCATTCAATTTCCTATGGCATCTACATCAAAAACGCCTCGATAGGGAGCCATATGGAAGCATACACTTGTGTTGTCAAGAGCATAGGGCGTGTCATGAATGTCCCACTGTACTCGGATTCATTTACTCATTCTTGTCAAATCTTGCAAACAATATAGACAAGCGCCCTTGCATGCTCTTTGACAGGGCGAAAAGCAACACAGTAAGAATCGCAGGATTTCGTATTACCGCACCTTCCGGGCTCCGGGCATTGTAGCCGGCGACTCCTTGAACAGGGGACGGAATCTTTTGCAACATCGTGTTGATCACAATGGCAAGAAACCCCTGGAGGGCAATCTGTAGTAAAACTTCAAGGTATAATCGCAATGAAGACTTTTTCGCGGTTGCCACGGGATCATATTTCGGGAGGACATGGCCATCTATGACAACTGCCAACCAAAATGCAATAGACCCATAAAGACAAATCACAAAGACGTAATCAATCAACATGACGGGTATCAATGCCGGTATAGTCATTTGGCTAATTGGTGGTTGTATTGCAACTCTTGACATTTATTATAGGAACTCAAATTAAAATGACGGCAGTTGATTGTCAGAACAACAACACAATACTCAATCCTGTAACCAACAGATGCGTAAAAGTTGATGGCAAGATTGGCAAGGCAATACTTTCAAATTCACAAATCAAACCAAAACCAGTAAAAAGGACAAAAAAACAAATCGAAGAGAATATTGAATATTACAATGATAAATTTTCTTATACAACACATCATGTCAAACACATAAATGTTGTGTACACCTCGTAAAATCTAAAATGAAACACTTAGACTTCACGCGCGTATTCTCTATTAGCCGTACGGCTTGCGGTTGACAAGTCAACCTTGAGACGTCAAACTTGTACAGTAGGCTCTTCAACTTCATGAGCCGCTCGACACAAATGTGCCGGACGAGCCCTTCCGTTGACTAGTGCCACTGTCGCTCGGTGCATGTTACGAGCTGCTTGAACGTCCCTGTCTCGCAACTTTCCGATGGTTTCGCAGGTTCTGCAGCATCGTAAGCGACGAGATTCTCCATCCACAATCATCCTGGTTCCGTCTCTTGTACACCAGGTCCTTTTCACAAGAGGCGGTTCTGTGACTGACCCACACTCGCAACACGCCTTGGTAGTGTAGTGCTCTGAAATGGGAAAGACAGCTACTCGGCGTCCGGTCTTCCTCACCCTTTCAAAGGCACGTTTGTACGCAGCAGCTAGCTTTGATGTTGGGACAGCGATTTCACCCCTTGGGCCGTTGGGTGGAAAGGCGGCATCGCCAATTCCAATGACCAGAGGCCGAGTCTTGGGTTCACCTTTCAGAGCTACAGAGATAAACTCTCCAACCGCACGATCCAGACACGTCTTTTTCTTACGGAAGGCAATCATCTTCCATCGCTCCCTCTCCTTGTCTCCAAATACGTCAGTGCGAAGCACACTTTGGTGGACACTCTCAGTCCGGAAGCGCGTGTCCCATGAATCTGGATCGCACGAGTGCAAGCTGCCAAGCGACAGTGCATCGTATGCCACTCGCAGCTCAGGATTCGACTTGATGCGGTCTGCTTCCCACTTCCTTCGGATCTTGAGCTTGGTGTAGGCGTGGTACTTGTTTCGGGTCAGCAATGTCGTCACCCACTTGTCACTTTTGTAGTCGCAGTTGTCTTGGGGCTCAGTGACAATGCAAGATGCCTTCTTGGGCGTTCCCGAACGCTTCAAACACGCAGCGGTAAAGAGCTTGGCCCGCCCTTCGTCAATTCCGACCACAATCCCTTTCTTCAGCACCGGATCTGTGACTTGTGGCTCCTCGGATGCGTTCATCGCCCTGATCTGTCTCTCCTTCTTACTGATCTTCTCCTTTTTGGGCTTCTTGACAATGGGTGCTCTGATGACCGGTCCGGTGATTGGGACGATCCAAGCGTTCATGTTGATCCGGGTCTTGAGGATCAGCCTCACACCAAACGAGTCAGTCTCGAGAGAGTCAAACCGTGTGTCAGTACACATCTTTCCATACCCGATTCGCTTTCGATGCTTGGCTGCCTTCCTGAAACGCGTCCGTTCCTTCTCAGAGAGAAACCCCTTTGAAGTCACCTTCTCGATGTTCCGCTTGCGGATGTCTTGAACGATCTTTTTCCGTCGAGCATTGAACTCGTTGGGCGTCATACCAATCAAATCTCCGAGTGTTGGCGTCTTTGGCACTTCCACGTTGTCCAGATTGGCTAGCGATTCGGATTCCTTCTTGTCAAACTTTTCACGTCGAAGAGCTTCCGTTGCATTGACCTTCTTTAACAGTGATCGCCTCACATCCTCTTTGACCCGCCTCTCAACGACCTTGGCCTGCTCGCTCTCTAGCTTGCCTGGGTTGTTAGCCAACCTAGCCCGTGTAGCAATCTTTTCAGATGCCAGGTACTTGTTCTTTGCACCCTCGAGCAGGTGAGATGCAATCTTGCTGTCCAAGTACGTGTACTGTCGACCCATTGATCCGACAGGAAGGTAGGATCGCTCCTTGACACCAAAGCGTGTGAGAAAGAGATGAATCAAAAATACGTCTTCGCTCCATTGTGCGTCCTTGGGCATGAAGAAGTCAGGCTCTGCCATCAAAGGCAATCGAAAGGCCATTGCCATCGCCCAGTCGTCTGGATCAATGATCAGAGGGCGAAGCCTGTACAATGTCGATTCGATAAGTTCAGCCCTCACCTCTGGAGTGTGCAATGGAACGACATTCAAGTAGCCCTCGATCGCCCCCTTGACGTTCTTCATTGCTTGTACTTTGACATTTCCATAAAAGCGGGTCATCATCCTGTTGATGGCATTGTCCCAACCAGTGACGCCCCCATCGACCATGACGTCCCTCCAACCTGTTGGTGGCCCTGGAAGTAGAACGTCCGTAGCAATAACATCTGCAACATGTGGATTCAAAGTTGTAAACCGTTCAGGCATGAAGGCATGCTTCAATGAGCAGTCTTCAATGCCATGTACGCAGTCAAACAGCCGGATGAAGCCTTTCATTGCTCGCAGCTCTGGGCCATCTTCAAATCTGGGACGGTAAACAGGCACGTCAAACGATGATACCTTGCCTCCAAGAAGTCTAGGCCCACACACCTTTTGTGCGATCCTGTTCAAGATAAACGTCCCACGACGGAACGCATCTGACGAGGCGATGATATAGCGGTCCAATTGCTTCTGGTCGTGCTTGTCTGGGATCACAGTTGCCAAGTAGCATGGCAACGTAGTCTCTTCGCGAGGAACGGTTTCTGTGATTTCTTCACAGCTGAGCAAACCATAATATATAGCATAACCAAGGAGCCAAGGCAGCGGTGCCTCCTCTGAGATTTCAAATCGCGGGACATTCTCTGCAGCCACAAGTCGAGAGACGAGTTCAGACTTTGTAACAGTATATGCTCGCAACCCACGTACCATGTTCTTTTGTTTGACCGTAAAGTTTGTTTCTTACTTATATTATAGTGCTCACTTACTCTTTATATCCTTTTCAAGTTTTCAACTGCGAAAGTGTCATGGGTTGAATCATTATACACGAAATATTGTTCAACATGTTTAAAAGAAGACATCAAACAAGTACTGTTTATACAGTTTGTAATTTCATAAACTGATTTTTTAATAGAGGAAAACGAATGAAGTAACCTTTCTTTGTAATACCTTGATTTTATAATGCCAAAAACAAGTTCAATTGGATTAAACTCTGGTGAATATGGAGGTGTAAACATTTGAATGTAGCCTTTACTGATTATGCTATTACATACTTCATATGTTCTATGAATTCTATGATTGTCCATCAACAAGTAAGTTCCTTTAGGATATGGTAACCTCCTAATAAACTTACTAAATTGTATTCCATTGATGTTGTCACTTGTAATATAGAATTGTTTATTACCTTTATTGGACACACCAAGAAGTAAATTGTAGCGATTTCTGTCCTTACAATATGTATTATGTACAATTGCTTGTTCGCCCCTTTTAGAATATCCATAAACTCTATGAGCTTTTTGATCAAACCCACTTTCATCGATTGACACAATAGTTGCATCATTTGGTAAGTTTTTGTACGTTTGTATAAACTCATAAGTCAAAGCTTCTTTCTTTGGACTCTTCACTCTAGTTTTTACTCTTTTGTACGAGAAACCAATGCTACGAATTATATTATTGACCTTGAACTATCTAGAAACTCCAAACGAGAAAGTTTCATGTACCAATTTACAAAGATCAGAACATGTCAATAAAGGATTATTGGAAACAAGAGTTTCAATGTAACATTTTAATGCATGTGATGTTTTTGGACTTACTCTGACCCTAATTTTTGGATACAATTTTCTGTTCCACCGACTAATCGAAGCTATACTTACCTTCATACAAATACTCACTTTTCTTAAGCTTTGAAAGTAATGATACATTTGTAGAACAGCCTTTCTAAAATCTACAGCGTACATTATTTATTAAAAAGAAAACTTTACTATACAACTCCATTGTTTCCATTTTAAATTGTACGGACAGTATCCGTAATGGTTGCAGTCATTTATATTTTGTGAAGAATTTTGGATAAGAAATTGATCGATTTTATAAATTAGCCCTTGATGAGGAGCAGCACAGTGGGCAAGAGCCAGCACGACTTGTCCCAGTAATCCATGTAGATGACCTTGAACTCGGTGTCGGGGAATGACGCCTCGATCATGATGTTGAGCATGTCGTTGGTCAGCTGGGGCACAATGTGGGTGTGATAAATGGTATAAACGAGGCTCCAAAGTTGCTTGATGTCACCTGTACCGGATATTATGCCGGTTGTGTCACTGATGGACAACTGTTGTGTGAGGGTTTTAATTTTGACACTCACTTTGAGGTTGTGCACCAACGCGGTGTCGTCCTTGGCAATCTCAAATACCGGCTGAAAGGTGTAGACGATCTCGGTCGTGGAATCATGGATTATTGTCCAGCGGCTTGTGTTCTTGACACATGTTGGCGCAAGCACATGTTGTTTGGGTACCACTTTGGCCTCGACAAAGTACCTGACATGGTGCTTGGCCGCCAGCTTTTCCACCCACGACTTGCTAAACACAAACGGCATGTTGAGCTTTTGGAACGTCTCGTGACACTTTTGAAACATGTCGCCAAAGAGAGTCATGGGCGCTGTCCTGTGCCCGTTGACATCAAGGAACTCGTAAAAGTGAACCCGCTTTGTCGCTGCCTCCACCATGAAACGAAAGTAGTCGGTGCCATGTTTGGTGTAGGCCATAATGTTATAGCAGGACGTGTCTATGGCGACTGTGAAAGCCGTGTCCTTGAGCTCGAACACAAAGGGCCAGTTGCATGCCTTTTCAGTGGAGCTCATAAAGGGTGCAGTGACACCGCTGGGAAGACACTTGACAATTTGCTTGCACGAGGCGTCAAAGATGATCGAGTCCATGTTTTTGTTTCGTATGTATTTTGAGGAGTATTGTCACAATCACTTTTTCATTGAATATATTTTGTGTATTTTAATGTAAACTTGTAAACATGAGCAAACCTCGACTATTTTGGACAATGGGAAGCAATGGCAAAATATGTATATGTGGCACAAAATACAAATACAATAATCACGTGTATTCTAAAATATACACTCACAGAAATCAACCTTGTATTTATAGCAAAGTTGAAGACAAATATATTCCTATTAGAAAATTGCAAACAGGAGGAGGGCCATCAACATGTGTACCTTTTTTGCTACCCGGGATATGGTCAAAAACCCCCGACGGTATTCTTAAAACTATTTGCGATATAATTGAGAAAAATCAATATAAAGAATATACAGTGCTCAATAAGCTAAAAATATTGAATGTCTTTCAAACCATAGGCGTTAGCAATGCCAATACTATGGCGTCTACCAAGGCGTTTCTAAAAAGGGAATTGCTTGCACTGGTCGATAGGAACTTTGATTTTGTCAACATAGACCGATTGTACATAGTAAACGCTGAATCGCCCAAAAACGCGACTTTAAATATCACCCTAGACCGCGAAACAATTGACAATATTGTTGATCAAATCTATACATTCGTATCGGCGTTTCCCAATCATCCTACACGAAAGACCTTGGAACAATCAGGCGCGTTTACATATAGCTTGAGACCGCGGGACAGTTATAGAGCTGAAACTCTTCACAAGTACTTGCGAGACGAGTTTAGCTTCCAGGTCGAGGAATATTTTGATTTTATCAAGGACCTCATCATACATCGCCTCGATATTGAAGACACCTTGCTCACGTTTTTGAAATCAAAACATGGAAAAGTAAAGAAAGAACAACCCAAAATATATTCGTATTGGGAAGACGATTCTAAACCGGCTCTTTCAGAGGATGAAGAAGATAAGGAACTGGTATATGCTGTCTTGCAATATATATATAGATCGCCAACAATGGATTCTACCTCGTCCGAGTTTGAACACTACCTTTCCAAGATGGACAGGATTCATGGATTGTGTGTCGCATTGAAAACAAAAAGCAATTGGAAAAAATATGACGCCGAGGAAATTGCCGACATGGTGACAGATGAGCCGGATTATTGATGCATCAAAAGGATATAAGAAGTTTTGACCATATTGAGCCAATGGAAAGGCGTGGACGCAAACCTAAAGAGCATGTGGAATGTGTCGATTGTGCTGGTGAGCAGGGGGCCACTGTGGAAAAGACCAAGCGTGGTCGCAAACCAAAAGCAGTGTACAATGGGTACGAGAACACCATGCCCTGTTCATCGGACGACGAGCACATTATTATGAAGCTCAACATTGCGATCAAGGAGGACGATGCCCAAAGCGTTCCTGGGGCCTATAACGAGAACGACATGAGTGGCTTTTCCGAGTTGGTGGCATTTGACCAAAACGATGTGGATGTACTTTGCTCTGTGCCCACGCCTTGTGTAGCAGGGTCAGGCCTCAAGATTGTGGAACTCCTCAAGGATTTCGAGGAAAAGAACAAGAACAACGAGTGGCCCCAGACAACGAGCATCCACTGCTACCACTGTTGCCACCGTTTCGAGACACCACCCTTTGGCATCCCCATCAAGTTCACGGGCGGGCGCTTTCATGTCTACGGCTGTTTTTGCTCTTTGGAGTGTGCCGCAGCCTACAACTTTGACTCGAAGGAATCCTATGACGAGATCTGGGAGCGCTACAACCTGCTCAACTTGATTGCCAAGAAGATTGGGCACACTCCCACAGTCAAGGCAGCACCCACACGCCTGGCCCTGACCATGTTTGGAGGTTATTTGAATATCGACGCGTTCAGAGCGTATTGCAAGACTGGAAAAATAATCAACATCAACTTTCCCCCCATGATGACCCTAACCCAACAGATTGAGGAGATCAACGAGTGTGAGTTTTCCAATGACAACCGGTACATACCTGTTGACACTGACCGCATCAACAAGTACAAGGAGAAGCTGTCTTTGAAGAGGACCAAGCCGATCAATGCGCTCGAGAACACTTTGGACCACACTATGAATCTCAAGTTTAACACGCCAAGTAGTTAATTCACCTTTTTTACTTTTTCGAATTTATTTTTGTTTAGGAAACGCCAATAGACTTCTGCACATGTATATGCGTGTGCTCGTTGGGTACAGCCATGCTCTCCACATTCGGCTTATAAAGCACATCACCATAGTTGCCCTTTGGTAGATTGTAAAACACCTTGTTGGCAAGGTCGTGTGTGCGCAACCATATCTTGATAATACAAAAGTGCTTTTTAGGACTTACAGAAAGTCCGTTGACAACATCTGCCAATTCCTCTCGCTTTTCCTCTATGACAAGGGTCTCTCCAAGGAGTGTCATACATAGGTCGCGCCAAAATCCCGGGACGTCTTGCTTCATCACTTTTATAGATAGGCAGCCACCTGTGCGGTTAAGCGGATCGTCCCAACATGGGAATATGTGTTCGCGCATCAAAAAGAACATGCCCAAGTGCACTTGCTTTTCAAACGTGTCATGGACTTTCCAAAACTCGGCCACACTTCCTATGTCCATTACTTTGATATAACTACTAACATTCCAATCGCTGTTGTTGGGGTCGTGAAAGTAGAATGACCACAAGTCGTTTAAAAGTATGTCGGTTGACGCCATATATTCTCCATCGTTGTATTTCCTTTAGGTGTCGAGTTGACTCGTTTTACAAATGCAACGATCCCCGCGGCTTGAACACATTTTGCGGTTCATTTTCCTTTTTGGTTTTAGAAATGCGGGCAAAGTGAGGAAGGACTCTTCTTCCGCTAAAAAAGTAGTCAAGCGTAGCGCCCAGCTCTTTCAACTCGATCTGACCCGAAAATGTGCGGCCATTGCCCACGTTGGCCATGAACTCGTCTAGGATTTTGGTAAAAGCCTCGATCTCGGGAGAAACATGCACTGTAATCCCGTTTTGGGCGAGGGACTCGATGGCTTGCATACATATTGCTTTACGTTCTAGCTCGTTGCGAAACCGCCTCTGCTTTTGATTTGTTGGTACCATTTTATATTCCATTCCTTTTTCTTTTCCATAAATAAACGGGAAGAAATTTAAATATACTTCTTTCTAGTAAAAACTGAAAATTGCAATATATTCGTCATCACATTCACAATGCTCGTCAAGTGGATCCGCAAGGAAATGGTCAGCTACATCGAGTTTGCACTTGTCGAAGATGACGAGGAACCAGATTTCGCCCCATTTACAGAGGGTGAAATTGCCGTGTTCATCAAGGCAAACAGGCGCAAGATCAAGGCAGCTGCCGTGGACACGTACCTGAGCTTTGAAGCAGAATTTGGTGGCGAGCCTGATTGGGACAGCGCTCGGGATTGGCCAAGCGATTGGATAATCGAAGGCCTTTTGGAGTTTGTGACTTTACCAAGGAAAAGGGCACATGCATCAGAGGCAGCTTGATGAATATTGAATTTGGATTTCCTATGTATTTATCTATTACAATTCCGTAGAATCTCGGCGCCCCCTTTTTTGCTATGATTTTTTTATTAATGTCATGAGCGTTTTCCGTTTTCATAGACCCCTGCTTCTTTACTTTTTAATGGCACGCCTGAAATGCCCTCCAGGAATCGAATACAAGGTCGACATTTTCAACGAGAGAAAGGAGCTCGTGTACAATTTCCTATCTCACAGGATATCCATGGAAGAAACAATTATTGGTACAGACAAATGTGAAAACGAGTCGATGGTTTTACTAGAGATCAAGTGCCATTCTTCTGACTTTCGGCTCCTGATATATAAAAAAATAAATGCCGTCACGCGGCTAAAGATAAAATTGAATGATAAATGGTACATCATGCCGTGGTCCAACCTTGTTCTTTTGCCTTGCACAGTTCATGCAATTCTGGGAAAACTCTATTACCTCCCTATTCGTTTTGAGACGGAGCAATTGCAAGCTTTATCTCGCCAAGGGAAGCAACCGAGTACTTGATGATCAACGGATAATCGTTCTTGAGATAGAGCTCGATTGTGTTACATAGGTTGGTGCACTTTGTAAAGAGCACCAGGTATTTCAGCTTGAACACGCCTTGGACGATTTCGTTGCTGTTGCTCGGCACAATTCCATTGTTGTCGGAAAGGACCGTCTCTTGACAACAAAAGTCACCCCTGCAACTGAAAATGAGCTGGTTGTAAATGTTCTTGATCTCGACCACATCGCTCACATTGCTCATGTCCCTGCAGATCTTTTGAAAGTCCGCCGAGGGCAGTGTGATGACCGAGTTGAACTCTGTGGGATCAATGGATATTTGCTCATTGTCTAGGTCGAGCAGGTTGAGCTTGTACGTCGTCTTGGTATTCTTTTCATTATTCTCAATCTTGATGCCAAGGTGATTAATGTCACAATCGTCCATGAAAAACGTGAGCGTGTCGTTGCTATTTATGGTCTTGATGAGCTTGTGCATATTCAACATGTTGACTCCAATGCTCAACTTGTTTTTGCAATAATAATGTTCGAATTTACTGGCATCTAGCTTGAGATGCACGAGTACAATATGGGATGTATCCATGGCTATGATCTTCATGCCGGTTTCATCAAACTCGATGCACGTGTCAGTGAGCAATTCTTTCAGAGCCTCAATTAGGGTCTTGAACGAGCTCGCCTGGACCGTCTTGATCTCCAAATGGTTGTGCGACATTTTGATGGCCTGTATTTTTTGGATAAATCGGAATGTCTTTAGATGTTTTTTTTATTGTTTATTTATTGTTGTAGATGCGATGCTTTGCTTTGCTTTTAAAAGGCAACCATGTCTTGTCCTGTCTTGGTATACACGTTGAGTTGGTCATCGCATGTCACGAGGGTGAGGACTGCCTTTGACTCGAGGATCTCATGATAATCGTCCATGGTGATTTCGTTCATCATGAAAAGAAGTCTCACAAACTCGTCAATATTCACAAGGGGTGTTTCCTGAGTGTGGGTGTACTTGTTCATGAGTTCGGTAATATCGGCCTTGTCGTGCCCGTTGTTTGTGGTGTGGATGCCCGCAAACAGATAAGCCTTGCTGCGAAGACCATGATAGTGGGGGAATGTCGCGAATGCATTAGCACTTGTGTTTGTGTTGGTCGCCCTAATGAGCTCGCACGAACCATTGCCATATTCGATATTGTAAACACAATGCTCCTTGACAGCAATGAATTCGGTGAGGCCACCTGTATATGCCTTTGAACCTAGAAGGTGACATATGTAGTCAATGGGGTAAAAGGTGCCATACACAACGCGTTTCTCCATGGTGTCGAGATCGTATTCGTCAATCTTGGTAATCTTGTGAACATAAACCAGGGCGCGGGCATTGTATAGTGGTGTCCAGATGTTCTTTTGAAAAAAGAAATAGACACTCGTGTAGAATTTGAGAAAGTAGTATAAAGCATTCACCGCCATGGTCATTTAAGTATATAAGAAGTGTTTTCTAAATATTCTCTAAATAAAAATGGTAAAAGCAAAAGCCGATAAAGTTGTCAAAACGAAAGAAGTGGATGTACCTACCAAGGTGGTGCAAAAAACTGTCGTGTACAATCGCTCGTGGTTGAAACTACTGGTTGCCGATCCTCTAAGCGAGTTAGCACGCCTTGATGTTCCGAGCATTGTGGCACTCATGCAAGCGCTCCAGGCGGCGTACTATAACAAGAACAACGGCCTAGTATCCGACGACATCTATGACATTGTCAAGGAATATTTGCGAACTCGTGATCCTGACAACCCCATCATCAACTTTGTAGGGGCCAATGTGGCAGATGATGACAAGCGCAAAGTGACTCTACCTGTGTGGATGGGCTCCATGGACAAGCTCAAGGCGGATGAGCGTGCCATCGAGAGCTTCAAGGCCAAGTACCCAGGCAAGTACGTCATCACGGAAAAGTTGGACGGCAATTCGGCGCTGCTGGTGTGTGATGCGTTGGGGGGGCGCAAGATGTATACACGCGGCAACGGGGCCGTAGGCCAGGATATTTCTCATTTGATTCCGTTCATCCAGGGCACGGGGGCAGTGGTGCCTGGATCCATTGTGCGTGGTGAGCTCATCCTGTCGCGGGCGTCTTGGGACAAGATCTCTGACAAGGGGGCCAATGCGCGCAACACAGTGGCCGGTGTGGTCAATGCCAAGACACCCGACCTCGAAGTGGCCAAGCACATTATATTTGTTGCCTACGCCGTCATCGAGCCACCCTATACGGTTTCGTCTCAGATGAAATTTCTCGTGAAAAAGGGGTACAAGTGTGTGGAGCACGTGGTCATCGACGCCGACAAGCTCAACGTGGACTGGCTGAGCAAGTACCTGGTGAAGCAACGGGACGATTCCGAGTTTGAAATCGACGGCATCATTGTAGCACACGACGAGTATCATCCCGTGGTCGCTGGCAAGAACCCAGCCTATGCGTTCGCGTTCAAGCACCTCATGACCAAGGCAACTGCGGAAGTGATCGTGACCCAGGTCGAGTGGAAGGTGTCCAAGGATGGTCTGCTCAAGCCTACTGTCGTCTTTCTACCCGTGAGTCTGTCAGGTGTGACCATTCGGCGTGCCACTGGCTTCAACGGGGACTTTATCAAGTCGGGTGTGATTGGCCCGGGTGCCCATCTGGTCATCACACGCTCAGGGGATGTCATTCCGCACATTTTGGAAGTGCTGACACCGGCAGCAAGCGGCAAGCCACAAATGCCCGATATGCCGTTTGTGTGGACCGAAGGCGGCAAGGAGATCAAGACGACCGAGGTGACGGCCAAGCAGGACCTGCGCCAGCTCACCTACTTTTTTGAAAAGATGAAGATCAGGGGTGTGAGCACCGGGACGGTCACCAAGTTGTACGAGGCTGGACACAAGTCGGTGCGGGCCATCCTCGACTTGGGACCTGACAACGGTATCATGAGGGATGCGCTTGTCACCGAGATCAAAAAGACGGTCAAGGCTGCCAAGTGTGTGGATTTCATGGTGGCGAGCAATGCTTTTGGCCAAGGATTTGGGGAGCGCAAGCTGACTGCCATCGCGGGGGCCATGCCACGTGTCACATATGCGACGGACTGGGTGCCCAAGCTCGAAGACCTGTGTGCACTTGAGGGCGTATCGAATATCACAGCGGTCAAGTTTATTGATGGCCTGAAAAAGTACAGGGAATTCATGGAGGTAATGGGATTGAGCTGCAAAGTGGCTACACCTAGTGTCAGCACAAGTGCATCAACTACAACAACCAAAAAAGGAAAGGCGCCGGGCAAGTGGGCAGGGGAAGTGGTCGTCTTTACTGGCTTTAGGAACAAGGCATGGGAGGACACGATCAAAGAGGGCGGTGGTGTTATCGGAACGTCTGTTTCGGGCAAGACCACACTGGTGGTGGCCAAGGACCCCACACAGACCTCGGGAAAGCTCAAGACGGCTGCGGACAAGGGCATTCGCATCGTGGGCATGGATGACTTTTCGCCTTGATGCCCTGATGCTTTTTCACTTTTGATAATAGGGCCAAAGTCCCCAAGACTTGATGGGATATTCTGGAATAGATTCTTTAGGACAAGTAGATTGTTGTCCATCAACTTTGGCATGCACTTCGTGACCTTTATTTTGCCATTCGGTTGTAGGCATAGGAAACCCTAGTTCTTTCCTTTCTGTCCACCATTGATGTTTGCTCTCTTGACTTATAAATGCCGGTTGTGAAAATGATTCCGTGCACACCAGCTCTCCTGAAGCTTTGTACGAACACCCGCTCATTCTTTCTCTGGGGAGATTTATTTATTTGACTCAACTTATTTCGAAATATTCGTGCTCAAATTCACCCTCGTGGAGTGAGTAGTGGGTTTCCTTTTCCGCCAACATGTACTCACTAGGATCTCTAAACACCCACCACTTTTTAAAAACGTAATAGGAATCGTAAAACAAGATCTTGACAATAAACTTGTAGTAGCGGCCATAGTGCATCAAGTTACCAGGCTCTTTGAAAATCTTGCAGCATGTGTGGGCAATGATGATGTCGTCGTTGGTGCTACCGTAATCATTTCGCCGAGTTGGATTGCGTGAAAATATATACTTGTTGATTAGGTTTTGCGTTTCCAAAGGGACTTTTAGGCGGCGTGGCGTGAGTGAGAATGCAAGCCGTGTGTCAATAGAGAGTGAATCCTGTACCTTTGGTAAGATATGTTGCACAACTATATGCTCTGGAATATGCATTTATTATTTTTAGTTGAATTGTCTTTATATTTTTAGCACTTTTTGATTTTCCTGACAACTTGTTTCTTGCGGCCACCCTTTTTGAGTTCGGCATACACCTCGGGGGCCCGTGTTTGAAGCATCTTGTAGCTGTCATATGTTTTCGAAATCTCGTTGGCGGCCTCTGTGTTGCCATTGGAAACGAGAGTTTCCCTCACCCTGCTGAACTCTTCGCTGTTGAAAAAGTCATTGACACGGCGCAATTTGTCCGAGGTGAGGTCCCGGATGTGTTCCACGTTGACACCACGGAGATTGTCCGATATGGAATTGTCAAAGGATTGAAGTTGTGTCATGACGGTTTCCATGACGGCTTTGTATTCGTTAAGAACCGTGCTAATATCAACAATTACATTCAAGTTTTGTATGTAACTCTTGGTCAGGGTTTCGTTAAGACTGCTCAGATCGGCCAACTTCTTGTTATAGTTGGTTGCCATGGACCCGGTGCGTTGTATGCGTTTGCGGACGTCTTCGAGGTGCTCCAAGAGCGATAGTTGTTGCCGACCAGTTCCAATGTTGCCAATTCTGGAAGCAACCAACTCCTTATTTGTGTCTTTTTTTCCGAATAGCCATGACATTCTCTGATTTGGTTTATAATAAGCAATTTTTTTTGCAAGATAGATAAAAATGCCATGGGGATATCTTTCCATTATAATCATGTTGCTCGCGTATATTGCTTATCACTTGGATATCACTATGAAGATGGCAAGCGATGTCAAATATGTGCGCATGCAAATGTCGGGGTCAGGCATGCAAAATAAAGGAAACATGGTCATGGAGGAAGCTGTCACTAGCGAGTCTAAAAAGTAAATGAATATTTATTATAAAAAGAATGACGGTCCAAGTTTATTACAGTGCTGGCCAAAACATATTCTACAAACCCAGTGACATTGTTGCCATTACTGAGACACAATACAATAACGACAACCAAGTCACTCGGCATGTGTGTGCTCGCATTCTTGCCGACATGGATGAGATGCGCATGTACGTGGCCAGTATTTTGTTCAGCCAAGTGTCTATACCCATGTATGACCAGCCCTATGTGGAATACAAGATCATGCGTAAAAAGACGACCGACCTGGACGAATTTCTAGAGCTCGGACACGTGGATCTGTTTGAAAAAATAAAAGCCAAGGTGTTTGGGCCGCAATGGACTGTTCACTATGGAATGGCCGGAGTTGATCTACAACCTATCACAATCCGGGAACGAAATGACATGATTCACAATCACTTTGGATTCCCATAGTTTATTTAAATTTTTGATTTATAAATCAATATAAAGAAAATAAAGGATTTGTATTGTGGAAATGGCTTGTTTGAATATGCACACTGTTTTCGAGACAGTACTAAATATTGTACCATACACATCAATGTTTTTATGGGGGCTAAATAAATACCACCAAGGTAGATTGATGAAAACAGTAAATGTTCAAGTTCTAAAGGATAAATTATTGTTCAAACAATTGCAAAATATTGCAAGTTCATTTTACACTCATCTACTCGAAGTTCATGCAAAATTTTACAAATCCGGATTGAAAAACATAGAAATAAAATCAATGTTGACATAGTATACAATCGAAATTCACAAAAGAAATAATGCTATAATCTGTCGAAATGGCGTTCTTAATTTTAATGTCATCATTTACCCACAAGATAAACATCTTGCCGATTTGCAGCATGCATTATTTGCATATAATGACGATTTTACTGGCTTTTACCATGCGATCTTGAGGGAAAAAGGGATAGTCATATCGTATGATATAAAAGACCGATTTAATCGGCTAAGAACTATTGTCGCAATGTGTACAGAGCCGTATACTGTCGTCTTGCGAGAAAAAGAAGTTGTCACACTGAGGCAATTTGAAATAATGTTCAATAAAATCATGCTGGATAAAAATGAAATACTAATGGGTGCGGATCAATCAATATTCAACAATATTCAGAAGAAATACTTCTAGGCCATCATGCATTATAAATATCCAGTTTGTTTTTATCAGCCAACATCATGGGAGACACAAAACTATTGGCAACAGTGCTAGTAGACGCAGATGACGGCCCCTTCATATAAATGGCCTGAATCTGATCTGTTCCCAAAGCATAGTTGAAATATGTAAAATTAGAAATCATAACCTGCGAGACGGGCCCTGATGGAAAAAGGAACATGTTTCCATTATTTTGCCTCAACATGGTAGTGTAGGTCTGTGTCATATAGAGCAGTTCATTGATGTAAAACTTGACAATAAGGCCGTTGGCAAAATCGTTGATGGGCATGTTATCTTCGAAAACAATTGTGAGCATAAACCACTTGCCTTGATAAAGAGACATCAAGTTCTTCCTATAGAGATCGTTATCGCTTTGAATATTGGACACGTACATTTGCTCTTGCATATTGTCCACCGTGTTGAAGCGCACCACGAAATCCCATAGGTTGGTACCGAATTGTAGCATCGGACACATTGCCACATAGTCGGTGGGTGCATTGTTCACATGCGTCATCGTGTCAGTCACGTTGTAGGAGTACTTGTTGGCATCGCCTCTCAAGAAAATAGGCATATTGGGTGCAAACGCTGTCGATGACCCGATGTTCATCCATAGCGTATAGGTGAACTGTGCGCCACCGTTGATGTTTGCCGAAGGGTTGAGAGATCGCGCATTGTTAGCAAAGGGAATGACAGTGTTGAAGGTGGTGTTGGCGATTTGAGAGCTGTCCGCATAGCCTTGAATAATTGGCACTTCGACCTTGGCATTCATATCAAACGGATTGGCACCACTCAACTTGTCAGTGTTGATCATCTTGCAAGCGATAATGTAAATAATATAGACAATGATGAGGCCAAGCAAGACCTGGATAATCTTGCCACCCATTGTGTCCTTGTCCATGAATTTGTTGATCTTGTCAGTCACTTTTGCTACTTGTGGTTGCGACATTGTTTACAATCTGAAAAGAGAATAATGAAAAAAATTCTTCTATTGGTTTTGTGCAACAATAAAAGCAATAAATCCAATGGCTCCTACACCATGTAAAATGGCATGGATGATTGTGCCTTTTATCAGAGAGTGCCGTTTGTAGGAACAACTCGCTAAATACAACCCAATTGCTGATATGCCGCATGTTGCAGATATTACATAATACCAATGACTACATGACTACATGACTACATGACTGCATGACTGCATGTTCCATATTGAAATAGATATGCACAACCCTGTCAGTATCCTGCTATAGCTACGATCGAAAAATAATGCCAATCGAGAAATCAATGGGTTACGAAGTTTTGCATGATTCACAACGCTTGTTCCTACTAGAATGAGCATGGCATTCATGAGTACAAAGTCATTCGCAATATATGCTGTCAATGCCGGTGCGCAAAACAAGAGAGATGTCACACATAGCCACATTTATGTTGTAAATATAATCCAATTGTATTCTTATGTTTTGGATTTTCTAGTTGATCTGGTATACGGGACTGCGCACCCCATAATTATTCAGGCCAAAGATGGATAGCATGGATGACGGTGTGGGGCCAGCGGCGTATTGGGATTGCATTTCGGTCTGGGTTAGCGCATAATTGAAAAACTGCGTCTTGGAAATGTAGCCGGGAGTGGTATTAATCTTGTCACCGATCGCCACATTGCCATTAGTGCCCTTGATGACCGGGCGTATGCCACCAACACCTCCCACCACGTCATAAACGGTAGTGGCCGAATATAGGTCACCATCGATAAAGACATAGAGCGTAGTGTCTTGAATGACCACACCGATATAAACCCAGCGTTGGAGTGGCACATAATCAATGGCCGAAATCATATAGCCGCTGTTGAACTGGTTTGTCACTGGATCACGGGAAAGAATGCTCGAGGCCGAGTGAGAAGTGCCACTGACCGCCGAGGTGGCGATACAAATATACATTTTATTGGTGCTTTTATCAAGGAGAATTATAGGGTTGGCATTCGATGAGTAGAGGCCAGCTGTAGTGACACTGTTGCCGCGCAGCATGATCATCTTGTAGTCGGAAGTGGAATCGTATCCACTGCTCAGAATCAGCCAAAAAGTGTAGGAGAACTCTTGGCCATTTGTGACGAGTGACATTTGTGATGCGTCAATGCTCAGGGGAACCACACTTCGGTCGTCGAGTGCAATCATCTTGGCTTGGAGACTGACATTTTGCAACTTGTTCTTCTTGACCATTTGCACAATATAAATGACAATGAGTACTAGGACGAGCATTGCCACAATGATTAGAATAATGATCCAGTTTGCCTTGATGGTTTCCATCATGATTTTGGGCTTTGTTACGGCCGAAGCCACAGCCGTAGCACCTGTTTTGACTGTTGTTGCTGCTGCACTCATCTCACCTTTATGGTAGAATGATAAAAAAATAAAATAGATATAGTGGATTACTTTTTGCAAAAGTTGTATATGAATGCGTTGCAAACGAGTCCAAGATTCGACTTGTCTGTCTTTTGTTTCGTTTGATGCATCAATGCTGCCAACAATTCTACATTGCGATAATTAGTTGTTCGCAAGGCATTTAGTTTCTTATTCATGCAATAATGTTGGGCACTGCGACTCGTAATTTGTGTATATGTGGGCGGTGGGCCTTTCTTTACCTGGTAACCACTTCCGTTTAAAAGCCGAATGGTCTGGCACCGTATCAAGCCCGTGGCCTCGATCAAGTTCCAATCGCTCGTGTTGTAAGCAAAGTCCTCGAGCACCGAACAGTCCATGTAGGTTTTGGTGATCCGGTCAAAGGCAGCAGCATCTGGCTGTTTGGAATAGATCTTGCGATAGTTGTCATACATCATGAAACTGATCAGGGTCGGGTCGTTCGATATAGCTTGCTCCAAGTTTACAAGACCATCGTCTTCTGCAAATATATTCTCAACAATTTGATAAATATTCTTGTCAAAATACTTGTGATTTACTTCGTTCCCTTGCAGCATGTGGGTTATGTTGCAATCGTGTTTTCGTGCCTTTTCCTCGAACTCGGCGCCATACTTGGCAACTATTTCCGTCACGGAAGGGTTTTCAAGGCGCAATATATTTTTGCATTTCTTTTTCAAGTCGGTGAGACGGCGTTCATCCCCGGCGGCACATGTTACAATGAACAATGGCATGCCTTCAATGCATTCAATGCCTTCAGGAGTCATGTCCACCAATTTTTGAATAAAACTATTGGCATATCTGTCGTGCGAAAATAGAATATCTACGTCGTCAAAAAATATCAGCTTGTGTTTTGCTTTTGGGGCATTTGGACACACGTTAACATTGTCCGTGGTCAGAAAGTTTTCGCATTGTTGAACCAGATCTTTATGAGAATCTATATTTTCTAAATAGGGTGAAAACCAACGTATTGTATCGGCGTGATTGTTCAAAGCAATGTTGCAAAACGTGGTCTTGCCAGCGCCCACGGGACCTATGATAATGAGAAGGCGATGCTTTTGTACTGTTGCATCAGATTGCGTCAAAAATGCGTCGATCAACTTCTTGTTGTCCTTGTTGCCGAGGAACTTGTCCATGGTTAACACAATTTGATTGTTGTATGTCCTTTATACTAGTGACTAGTTACCTGTATATGTGTCGAGCACTCCACAACGCGCTTTGAAATCAGTCCAAGAAGTGTTGGTATATGTGTTGGCGTTGGCAGAGCACAACTCGCTCATGGTCTTGTACTGGGCGGTCATGGCATCGAGGTCAATGTTGCTACTGCCTGCGCCTGCACCCATGATATAAGTATACCGATTATCCGAGCCCGTGTAGGTATTGTTGCAAACAATGTGGACATTGGACGTGACACCGTCCCCACTTGGCACATTGGCATTAGATCGCACATAGTAGTCTGGACAGGTGTTGAGAAACGGGAGTGCTTTTGATGCATCTTCCTGGGCTTTCTTTACAGCTTTTTCAATCTTGTAAATATTGTACATGGCGTAGGCAATAATGCAAATCAGACCAAGAATAATTGTGGATATGAGATATAGTAGTTTCCACCCCCAGTTGAAAATAATACAGACAAATAGAGCCACGGATATCGCTTTTGCTATAATGACAAAAATCAAAGTGTTGAGGTAGTTCTGAATCGAGACGTCGGCCATTTACAGTGAGATTAGAAAAAAGTAGTATACAGGTTCCTTTTCAAGATTAAAAAAGTGGAAGATTTCAATTTCTTTAACAACAAGCAGTTAGTGAACAAGAACTTGTCTTGAAAATGCGCACTGCTCTCTACTTTTGCTCCATACTCAAGTATGCCAAAAGCATGCGCATGAAAGAGGGAGTCAAAGCCGAGGTGCTTTTTGACGCCAAGAATGATGGCTACATCACCCTTTGCTTCAAAGACTGCGTGTTCCACTCGTCGTGGCACTTTACGGCCAAGCAACCCCAGCTTGTGGTCGACGCTCGCACAGCCTTGTGCTCGGCCAAGATCAATGATGTGGACCCGCTCAACGTGACCATCGAGTGCCCATTCAAGGACATGGACAAGTACACCTTGTTTTTCAGCAAGTGCTTGACCGAGCTTGTGATCAACCGTCAGAACGCCAAGATCAAGAGCAAGGACCGCAAGTTCAAAAAGCTGGTCAAGAATGTGTAAAATGCTTTGTGCCTTTTGCTTATTGATTCATTTCCTTTCCGAAAATGTGAATATTGAAATATATGTCATTATTATCGACATACACATAATGGCAAGCATTCGCTATTTCCACAAGCTGTGCAGTTATGTGGGGGCGGGTGACCTGAAATCTGGTGTCCTTGTGGACCTTCTCTACGCTGGCAAATCGGGTGGCTACGTGTCCCTGTGCTTTGACTCGTTTGAAAAGATGGTCAACATGTCGTGGCAGTTTACCAACGAGGCGACCATGAAATACATGGAAATGTTCACAACGTCGTGTGAGTTCATGGATTTGAGCCACTTGGACGAGGACATGATTGTCACCTTGAGCTGCACATTCCAGGACTTGGATGACAGGTGGAACATTGTGGAAATCATCACGTCTTTGGACATGTACGTGGTCGACCACAAAAACGTGGCGTTGACTTTTAAAAAAGGATGCGACCTTGTCTTTTGGAACATGGTCATGTAGATAGATTTTAACAAAAATGGGATTCTTGTAGTATATTGATTACAGATATCACACAGCATCAGCATGGCAACTCGCTATTTCCAAAAGCTGTGCAAGTATGCGCATGACCTCGAACCCGATGTAGTTGTGGAACTCGTCTACAAGCACAAGACAAGTGCAAGTGCCACGACACTCTTCCTCGACTCGACCAAAAAGTGCATCATCATTTTTACCAGAAAGAACAGGGCATGCAAAAGCGTTCTCGGCACTTTCCAAGACATGGGGTCACTCTTTGCATCACTTGATGATGCGGTCGACTATACCAACGTCACCGTCTCCTTTCACGTGGGCATTGATCCTGTGTTTTGCAAGGTGGCGATGAACTTGACTTGATGACTTGTACTCGCTTGCTTGTTGTTTTTATTGATTATTCGATTTCCTATGCATCTTCTACATGAACCGCTTGGCTTCGAGCTGCTTACTCCCATATGTAGCCGTGTTCTCGCCCCACGCCATCATGGTAGGAAGTGTCGAAATGTCACGTAGGTACTTGTCCCGGGCTTCCAGCTCGCTCATGATGCGCGGGACACAAAAGGCAAGCACTTGCTCGTTGAGTCGGCGGATTTGTCCGCGAACATCTACTCGACTATTGACCGAGTCCTGGAGATAGATGCCACGCATAATAATGAGCAAGTCAGTCGACGACTGTGGGCCAACAGAGCGCTTGCCACAGGTTTTATTGAGAATCATGTTTTGGATGCCTGTTTGGATCAAATCGATATTGGTCTTGCTGAAAAAGAACTCGCTCACCTCGTTCTTGGCAATGCTGCCCTTGAGAGCATCCGTGACAAAATGGGTAGGGGTCGTAAAGTTGCCATCGTAATCTTGATATCCGGTGGTTTGGTTGGCATTGATCACTCGGCCTGCCGACTGCATATTATCTATTACTCTTTTACTTTTTATTTTTTGCTTCAAAGGACGCTCTTGACATGATTCCATAGCGTCTTGACATTGCCCAAGAGGATGACGAGATCCTGCTTTTTTTCGGGGCACTTGGTCACCTTATATCGCTCCTCGATTGCTTCCATGAGATGTTGAATGGATTCCTTGTATGCTTCGAGTTTGAGTTCGTGCTTGTTGCGCTTGGCAAGCAACATCCAACCGAACTTTTCAAACATGGCACGGGTCCACTTGTGAATACCAATGTAGGTCACTTGATATTTTAGTTTGCTCTCTTTTATTGCTGATTTTGAATTCATTTTATAAATATAATAATTATTTTATTCAAGGAGACAGGGGACAGTCAATCCGACAATTGGGAATTGGTCATGTATTGCCATCATCATGGTGACATTTATTGTAGGATGCTACATGTATGCCGAGCACATTTGATTGCATTGGAAAATAATACAGGCAGTTTTTCTCTTGCATGATTGTAAAAGATGGCAAAATTTGAATTCCACAAGAACGAGCTTGTACCCTTTATTAAAAAGTATGGCTATACGGATATCGATGATGCAGCGTTTGTCAAGGTCATGATGAGTATCGAGGTCCTCATCTTTAATCTTCTGAACAATGTCCTGTATGTGACCAATTCGCTCAAGGTCAAGACGATCAAAAAGGAACACCTCATGGCCATTCTCCAAATCATGAAAGACTTCCAGAGTGGCAAGGCAGCCTCAACACAAAAAGGCGGTGAGGTAATGGCATCGGAATACTTTGGACACAACAGCGGCCAATACTTTGACCATGACGTTGTTGCTGCCATGGAAAACCATCCTTGGTCTGACGCTGGACTGACACGCACGGGCATCGAGGGGACATTTGCGGGTGGCTCGGTTGCGGCTGCTGCCAAGGCATTCATTACAAAGGACCACATCAAGGGTATTCTTGAAAAGTACAAGGCAAGTGAAAAGTGTGATTTCAAACTCGCTGCGGATGTGTATGGTCTCATCATTGCGGCAGTGGTGGCCAATTTGGACATTCTTCTCTCCGAGACTGGCAAAGTCGGTGGTGGTGGAAAAAATAAACTAACCATGGCGGTGCTCTACCGCACTCTGACCAAGAATGCCAAGAAATTTGCACACATGTCGTATGTTTGGAAATAGATTTTACAAAGGGCGAGCTTGCAAAAAAGGGTATAAACATGTAGTGTATTTTACTATATGTAAATGGCTACTGAAGCCGTGATCGTAGGAAACATCCTCAAGGTGGATGGCCTGGTGTTTGGTGAACACACATGTCACCGTATCAACAAGAATGGAAGTGGTAACAGTCATGTGCGCGCATTCATGACATTGGATCAAGTCGATGCGTTTTCCAAGTTGTGCACCATTACCATGTTTGATGAAGACGTAGACAAGAGTGGAATACAGTATGTGCGCTGCATTGTTGCAGGGAAAGAGGTGCACGTCTATAACTTCTTGACGGTGCCCCACATGGATTTCGAGTGTGAGGCCATGATGATGTCGGGGAACCAAATACAGTTCATTCTCAAGGGCACAGGCAGTGGCCGTGGCAGCTTTACACAGGTATACAAGGACATTTCCAACCGGTACACCAAGATATTGAACCCCCATGTCGCAACATGTGATATCTTACGCTACATGAAGAAAGGTTGGATCGTTTACGGGGACTCGCTCAAGGCCTTTATCGGGTTGAACGCTGGTGCAATTTGCCGGATATGTTTGCACGAGTTGGGCGGGCACAATGTGCAGTGCCATATGACAGCGTGTTGCAAAAAGACACCCTTGTACTATCACGCGCACTGCTTGGCAAAGGCCTGTCACTCTTGCCCAGGGTGCGCACAACCTTTGAGTTTAACAAAAAAAGACAGGGCGTTGCTGGCTTGTGACAACCACACATGCAGTGGCAAGCGTGTATATCATAGCATTTGACCACTGCCATACAAACATTTATTTTTTACAAATTACACCAACCAAAATATATTTGGAATGAATAAAATGGTAGCTACTTTTCAATACACGATCGAAAAGTTGGACGTAGATGGCGACGGGATTCCCGATGGTGACCTTGTGACCAAGTGGAAGCTGAATCGCAAGGGTGAAAAAGTACTCGTGTCTAGAAAGTTTGTCGCCATAAAAAAAATAAAAGAAATTGTGGATAATATTCCCCAAACGAAAGCAAAAGTAAAAAAAATAATTGTAAGAAAGACAATAAGCCAATCTACGACCCCTGTCCAAGTTCAAGACAAGACACAATTTGTACAATACATCAAACAAGGCGCAGGTACGGAAGTGGGGCGGATCGCTGTTGACTCGTTAGCTTCTGCCCTTGGTGATCTTTTCTAAAAATATAGAAATGTCATACCAAATAGAACGCACACGTTTGAAGCAAGCTACATGCTTTTGTTGGCCCAAAAAGAATAGCAACGTGTGTTGTGCAATTCGTTTAGATCATATGAATGACTTGATCTTGTATAGACGAGATTCATACGACTCGGTTCCTTTACACGTTTTGCGGTATTTCGAACCGGGTGTAAAATCAAAAATAATCAATGCCATAAGATCTCACAAGAACAAGGATTCTCCATGCATTTTACTCAAAGAAATTGTCAACGTGGAGGACATGTACAATATTGTATTTATTCCGGAAACGTTGCGCAACTATTCTGATCTTTTTGAGAGAATTGTGTATAGGAAATGATCATAAAAATTAATGTGACTTCCATGAACGCTGGTGCGAAGGCGCGTTAGATCTCCTTGCCAGATGCGATGAGCTGGTTCACGGAAAAGCTGCAGATGTAATCAATCAGGTTGCCACCCTCGCAGGGAAACTTGGGCAAGTGCACTTCGGGGTGCCAGTATGCCGCTCTGGTCATGTAGGTGATCAAGATGTTCTTGAGCGACTCTTCCCTGTTGCTAGCGATGAGGCGCACGTGGTAGATCTGATAGGCCAGGATTCCTCCGTCACCTTCCTCGCTTTCGTCCATGTAGAAGCTTTCTTGCAATTCGTCATAGACTTGTTCAGCTTCCATTGCCCAATCCAAGAGCTCGTTGCCCATCAGGTCGGCCACATCGTCGTGATCAAAGATGTCACACGGCTTCTTGTTCAAATCTTGGCGGGTAAAGTGGAACATGTTTCAGGTTACAACTTGGACTCTTTCTGTGTTTCTATATAGACTAGATTTTTCACACTTTGTTCAAGCAATAGGAAAATATCATCAAGCTAGATTTTTACTCGTAATTTAACTCAATAATAGTATCTCCAACTTGTTTAAATATGTCTTTATAAATACTTTTTTGTAATTTTAGAGTTTATACTCATTTCTGCATATTTCGCTATTTCTGGATACATCACCTCTACACGATTTATAAAAGGCGGGCGATTTGGCCATATTTCATCGAGTATAGCAGCAATACTTTTCTCCATTGATAGTTTTGAGGAAAAAATAAAAATATAAATGTAATATTCAAAAGCCCGCAGCCGCCAAGTCCTCAAGCCACATGTTCTGAATCGTCTTTTGCCTCACACTCGCAATCACCTTTTTCAGGGCCGCGATTTCGGCCTCGAGCTCCTCCACCTTGTCCTTGGTCAGGTTGTAGATCGGGATGCGGGTGAGGTAGTCGTACGAATCATTGTCCTTTTTGTACTTTTGGGTTGTGAGATAGGCAATCAGCTCGTCCTTTTTCAACTTGTGCACCTTGAGCTTCTCTGTAGTCACCTCCCTGATGAACCTGATCTTGTTGTCCAAGATGTCCATGTCCCGTTGCGACGACTCCAAGATGTACTCCTTGCGCTTCTTGTAAAAGTCGAGGCGAATTCCGTAGAAATCGTTGAGGATGTCCATGGGTGTGGCATACTTGGTAATCTGCCCCTTGCCATTGAATGCATACATGTTGGTCGTGGTCAGGCCCTTGGTTGACACCAACTCGAAAATGTTTTCAAACTTGGTGTAGCCGTTCTTGTCAGTCGTGTCTTTGGTGAGTAGGTTGTCAGTCGCCTCCTTGGAGGTAAAGTTCAAGAGAATATTGATGTTCTCGCCCGACTTGTTCTCGTAGCCCTTGAACTCAGCGACCTTGTCCAGCAACTTCTCGAGGTCCGTCTTGTAGTCAAAGGTCCATGTGCCCACAGGCAGCTCGGTGACCCGGATGCTTGTCGGCGATGCCCGCTCCCACACACCGACACTCACATACTTGTTCTCATCGATCTTCTTGACACTGCCCTTGAAGCCACGGAACCAGGGTACAAAGTCCGCATTAATGCTCGTTGAGCCCAAGAGCTTGGCCTTGATTACCTGTGCCAAATTGGCCGGGTTGTAGGCAGGAATGCACGTGCTGAAGCCAGTGCCAATACCGATTGCGCCGTTCACGAGGAGCATTGGCAATACTGGGATATAGTACTCGGGCTCGACCTTTTGGCCATCGTCCTCGATATAGGACAGGATAGGCGAGTCCAACTTGTTGAACAACTTGGGCGTGATGGGCGCAAGCAGCGTGTGGATATAGCGAGGCTGCCCTGCATCTTTGCCGCCCGTTTGTCTCGATCCAAATTGCCCATTGGGCATCAGCACATTGATATTGTTACTCCCCACGAAATCCTGTGCCATGCCCACAATCGCGCCCTGCAGACTCGCCTCACCGTGGTGATAGGCCGAGTGTTCTGACACGTAGGCGGCCAGCTGTGCCACCCTGATCTCCTCGGATGTCAGGTTCCTCTTGAAGCACGACCACAGGATCTTGCGCTGGGACGTCTTGAGGCCGTCGCACACGCTCGGCATGCTGCGGTCGTTGTCATAGTTGGAAAAGTGGATGAGCTCCTTGTTGACAAAGTCCTCGAACGTCACCTCGGTGTCAGTGTAGTCGAGAATGTCCTTGCGGTCATAGTGCGACAACCACGTCTTGCGCTCATCTGCTTTCTTCTTGTTGAACGCGAGCTCGATGTTCTCATCTGACTTTGGTGTGAACTTGTAGTTGACCAACCGCATCTCCTTGAAGTACTCCTTGGCCTCTTGGTTGGTCGAGGTGCCCAGGCCCTTGTAGTACTTGATCTTCCAGTCGCCCTTGGCCTCGGGCGTCTCCTTCCAGTTCTCATAGTCGGTCATGCTATAGAACGAGTGACTCTTGTCATTGCCCTTCCCGTTGCCCTTGCGCACCTTGATAATAGGCGTGAGCATGCTCGTCATGAACTTGACACCTGTCTTGAGGAGTGATGGCCACAGCGTGTGGAACAGGTTGAAAATGAGCCCCTTGATGTGGGCGCCGTCCACGTCCGAGTCGGTCATGAGCATGATGCGTGAGTAGCGAAGGCTGGACACATCACCAGTGGTATATACCTTTCCCGACTCGAGCCCCAAGATCTTTTTAATGTTGGCAATCTCGTCATTGTCGGCGATCCTCTTGACCGCCATGTCCTTGACATTCATGACCTTGCCCTTGAGTGGGAACACGCCATACTTGTCACGTCCCACCTCGGACAGGCCAGCAAGGGCCATGGACGCGGCAGAGTCCCCCTCTGTCAGGATCAGCGTGCACTCGCGGCTCTTGGCAGTTCCAGCCCAGATGGCGTCCTCAAGCTTGGGAATGCCACGGATTGTGTTGGACTTTTTGCCGTCTGTCTTTTTGAGTGTCTTGTCATCTGTCAAGGCACAAATCTCCATGATCTTTTGTGAGATGCCCGTCTTGAAGAGCTTGGTCATAAACAGGTCCGAGAGCTCGGCCTTGCTGCCAAACTTGCTCATGGGTGTGGTCAGCGTCTCCTTGGACTGGCTGTCAAATGTGGGGTTCACGATGGAGCACTTGATGAAAATGATCAGGTTGTCCTTGATGCTCGCCGCACGGACATTCGCGTCCTTGTTCTTCTTGACCACCATCTCGGTCATGCGCTTAACGATCTGGTTGACCACATAATCCACGTGCTTGCCGCCTCGCAGTGTGAGCAGGCCATTCACAAAGGACACTTGCTCAAACCCGCAAAAGTCGTTGTAGGACGCAAGGATCTCCCAGCGCTCGTTCACTTTCTCATAGACACGGGTGTGGTCGCTCTTGGTGCCCAGGTACAGGTCCACGTACTTTTCAAAGTCCTTGTAGATCAGCTTGACCCCGTTGAACCAGATGTTGATGTCCTTTTCTGTGACAGCACAAGCATCATAGGCCCGCTTTCTCATGATCTGGTACATGTCCTCGGGGAGGCCGCTGGGTAAAAGGAACCGCTCATAGTCGGGCAAGAAGCGGATCGCCGTGTAGGGCTTCTTGGCCGCCTTGCGAATGGACGGCTTGCCTGTCTTGAGCATGTTGTTCTCCCACTTTTGGATATAGATCTGGTGGGAGTGGGCGTCGACTGTCTCGACCTCGAACCACTTGGAAAAGATGTTGCACGCCTTGCAACCGATGCCGTTGGTGCCCTGGCCCGTGCGCTCCACATCGTCGTCATAGTTGGTGGACGTGAGCAGGTTGCCGAAAATCAGCTGCGGGACATAGACCTTGTGCTCTGGGTGCATGGCGATCTCAATGCCGTCGCCATCGTTTAGCACCTCGATCACACCGGACTCTTGGTCGATGGTGATCTTGATATTTTTCACCTGGGCCGCATCTGGCTGTGTGCGCAGGCGGATCGAGTGGTCGATGGCGTTGGCCACAATCTCGTCATAGATCTTGAAGAGGCCAGGGATGTAGTCGATCTTGCGCTTTTCCATCCTGTCGCCCTCGTCGTTGACCAACCAGACGTCAGTGGGGTCCTTTTCGATGGATCCAATGTACATGCCAGGACGGTGGAGCACGTGCTCCTGTTGGTCCATCTTGACGTACTTTTTGGAAATATCGGATTTGGGCGCCATTTTAGCTGGGCTTTTGTTGTCTATTTTTTACTCTTGATGTCTTTATATTGTTTTTATAGTTGTACAAATCAAATTTTCAACATTTTAGCTCGATATAAAAAATATTGGATTAAAATTAGTAGTAAAATATAAATGGATTCTAAAAAAACAGAAACCCCGCAAAATGTAAAAGTTACACCGTTTGGTCTTGTTATAAAATCGGAGCAACCCAAAATACCAGAATGGCCAGACAAGTATAAAACTATTGACAAACGAAAGCCAACGCTTAAAAAATAGCGTACTACCTTGTTTTTTGAAATCCTTTATCTTTTGACCATTCGCCTAGATTTATCATTTCATTGTTTATTATACCACGTATTACTATAGGTTTATTGTGATGTTGGTATATTGCCAGCATATATGCCTGCGAAGGCATAGCTTTGAACTCTGTACTATTTTTTATATAAACATACGCATTCACGGTTTGATTGTTTTCATGATTGACAACTTTAATGGTGTGTCGTGTATACCCTGTTTGAAAAGCGTCTAGTTTATCAAGTTCAATACTTGTCATTTCAATTAGAGTCCCATGTACACGATGACCTTTTGCTTTAATAATAGAAGGTAAAGCCCCTTGCCATTTAGAACTGTGTCCTGCAAAAATACGTGTATAGTTTTGTAAATGTGCTGGTGTTTTTTTCAAATGTCGTGATATATTCGGTATATTGTAAGTCGTAAATGAAAATAAATATTTTGCAATACTTCCACCTGCTATATTTCCATTATTATATTCATTATTTGGAATTGATTCATCAAGGTTGAGCTTGAAAATATTTTGCCAATATTCGTATAGTTGCGGCTCATTTTCTTTTTTCTTTGATTTATTAAGAAATGGGAACATACGACTAGTAAACTGAGAATCTGCGTACTCGGGTGTATTCATAAAATTGAACAATTTATCAAATAAATTAGGTAAATTTGATTTCGGAGTTGATGATACAGGTGCAACTAGTCCTTTTGTAAGATTATAAACATCTTTATTTGTCTTCAAA
>Ga0316221_1000992_pt1 | contig 32104 bp, 33 predicted proteins | sample TBH18007metaG_FD_206003 | JGI IMG/M metagenome (GOLD analysis project Ga0316221, IMG submission 206003) | Freshwater microbial communities from Trout Bog Lake, Wisconsin, USA - TBH18007 | ecosystem: Environmental > Aquatic > Freshwater > Lake > Hypolimnion/Profundal zone | place: USA: Wisconsin... | reverse complement strand
ACAGCGCGTTACCCGCCAGCTGGCGATAGAGCCAGTTGCGCCAGCGGCTGAGATCGGAATGCTCCGCCGGCACCAGTGCCTCGCGGCCGATGAAGAAGGTGGCGGTGGGAACGTCCAGCGCCAGGCCGAAGCGGCGGGCATCTTCCATCGCCTGCGGCACGTCCGGCGTCTCGAAGAAACCGTGATGCACTTTCACCGTGTAGAACCCCTTGCCCAGCTTATCCACTTCGATGCGGTTCTCTGGCTTCACCAAGGGGGTATCCTCGACCACCACATTGGCGATCACCACCCGCTCATGCAACACTTTGTTGTGCTTGAGATTGTGCAGCAACGCGCCCGGCACCACATCGGTGCGGGAGGAGAGGAACACGCCCAGCCCCGCGACGCGCGTGGTATTCTTGTCGGCCCGTTCCAGGAACAGGTTCAAGGGCATGGATTCGCTGCGCACCTTTTCCAGGTGCACGCGGCGGCCGCGCCGCCAGGTGTCCATCACCAGGAAGACGGTGGACGCCAGCAACAGCGGCAGCCAGCCGCCTTCGGGAATCTTCAGCGAATTGGAGACGAAGAAGACCAGGTCGCTGGTCCCCATTGCCCCGAACAGGCCGATGACCAGCAGCGCGGGCCAGCGCCATTGCCGGCCCGCCACCAGTCCGGCGTTGAAGGTGTCGATCACCATGACGCCCGTCACCGCGATGCCATAGGCCGCGGCCAGCGAATCCGAGCTCTTGAAGATCAGCACGATCAGGACCACGCCGACGGCCAGGAAGATGTTCATGCGGGGCACGTAAATCTGGCCGTAATCGGTGGCGCTGGTGTGGCGAATCTCCATGCGCGGCAGCTGGCCCAGTTGCACCGCCTGCTGCGTCATTGAAAAGACGCCGGTGATGACGGCCTGCGAGGCGATGGACGCGGCCAGGGTCGCCAGCAGCACCATCGGCCAATGCGCCCAGTGCGGGATCGTCGCGAAGAAGGCGATGGCGGCCGCGGCGGGCTCGCGCAGCAGCGCCGCGCCCTGGCCGAAATAGTTCAGCAGCAGCGCCGGCAGTGCGATCATGAACCAGGCATATTGAATCGGCTTGCGTCCGAAATGGCCCATGTCGGCATAGAGCGCTTCGCAGCCCGTTACCGCCAGCACCACGGCGCCCAGGCTGACAAAGGCCACCAGCGGCGCATGCAGGAACATGTTCAGCGCATACAGCGGATTGGCCGCCAGCAGGATGCCCGGCGTCTGCAGCAGCGAGGCCAGCCCGAAGCCGCCCAGCGCCAGGAACCATAATAGCATTATCGGTCCGAACAGCCGCCCGATCTTGTGGGTGCCGCTGCTCTGGAACGCGAACAGGCCGACCAGGATGGCCAGCGCCAGCGGCAGGACCAGCGGCGCAAAGGCGCTGCTCTCCACCTTCAGGCCTTCCACCGCCGACAATACGGTGATGGCGGGGGTCAGCATGCCGTCGCCGAAGAAGAGCGCCAGCCCGACAATGGCGCCGATACCGATCAGACTCTTGGTGCGCTGCGACAGGCCGGGCGAGCGGTGCGCCAGCGCCGCCAGCGCCAGGGTACCGCCTTCGCCGTCATTGTCGGCGCGCATGATGATGAGGACGTATTTGATCGTCACCACCAGGATCAGGGCCCAGAAGATCATCGACAGCGACCCCATCACCGCAATGTGGTTGGGCAGGCCGCCTTCGGTGGCCAGCACCGTGGCCTTCAGGGCGTAAAGTGGGCTGGTGCCGATATCGCCGAACACCACGCCCATCGCCCCCAGCATCAGCATCGGCATGCTGCGCTTGGCATAGGGCTCGGTTTCGTTGGCGCGCGAAGTCGGCTCCAGCGCCGGCGCACCGGCAAGCGGGTCGCTGATCGGGGCTGACGCCTCGGGGCTGGGGATTGTCACGGGTAAGCGCGGCTTTTCATGAAAGACAAACGCACCAGAAAGGGCCGCGGGATTTCGCGAAAGGCCGGGACCATAAGGCTTGTGCCTCCCCGGCCAAAGCGGGGCGAGGCACAATAGCGCAGTTTTCGGCGGAAGGTGCTGGAATCGTTAGGGGATTTCGCGATCTTCGTCGGTCAGGGCGAAGCCGGAATCCGGGGCCGGGTCGCGGTCATAGGCGCTCTGGCCCACCGGGATTACCGGATCGGGGGCCCGCACCGGCACAGTCCGCACCGCCCTGGGGCCGGGCTTGGCAGGGGCGGCGGCCGCCATGCGCTGGGCCGCGCCGTCGATGGCGTTATCCTGCGGGACCGATACCACCAGGTCATCGGCAGGCGGGCGGGGATTGTCGTCATTGCCACGCGGCGCCGCGGCGCTGCCGGACCCGATGAACCCCTGCACCGGGAAAATCTTCGTGCCCCAGCCGCCGGTCTTGATGTTCCAGACCTTGACCTGGCTCCAGTCATTGGCGGCGCTGACGTCCACCACCGGGTCGTTGACATAGATCGAGCCGTCATCGAGCCAGTTGGCATGGTCGATGCGGATTTCGCGCGCCGACACGATGCGGCGCACCACCGCGACATGGCCGCGATTGGGACCGGCATAGCCGGTCAGCACCAGCACGGCGCCGGTGGCGGGATTGGCGCCGCGCTCATATCTGCCCGCCGCCTTGTCCCACCAGGTCCAGGCGTCGCCCACGATCTTGATCTGCGAATGTTCGCGGGCATAGGGCACGCATTGCAGCGCCACCTGGCCCGGCCGGCTTTCGACATGATTGGTGCCGTTTTCCGTGGGCAGGGCGCCGGCCATCTTCACCGGCGGCGACGATGGCAGGTCATTGGAGGCGTCCTCGTCATAGCCGCCGCCGAAACAACCCGACAGGGCAGAGCCCAACAGCGCCACCGCGCCCAATCGCAAAAGAGAATTCATGCCAACCCGCATCCCGTATCCCGAACGCGAGATTAGGGATGACGCTTCAAGGCGCGGTTAGACAGAAACTTCGCATTTTAGCCTTTAAAATTTTAATCAAATCATGCTTACCGCGCCAGGATTGACGCCGGTTAAGCATCGATTCTCAGGCTATTCCGCCGCCGCGCCGATCGAACGGCGCACCGGCCTGGGGCTCAGCGCGTTGGTGGCGCCCATGGTGCCGATCGACATCAGACCCGAGACGGCGATGACGAAGAACAGCGCTCCGACGCTGTTCATCGTGATGGAGAGGGTGGCGACGAAGACGCCGACCAGAATCTCCGGCCCACCGCGCCAGCCGCCGGAATGGATTTCGCCGGCACGAATGGTGCGGATGAAATCCATGCGGGTGGAGAAGAACGCTTCCAGCGTCGCCCAGGTGTTGGCCAGGATCAGGCCCGTGGGGAACACCACCGCCAGAACCAGGGTGCGATAAAGCCTGTCGGCGCGTTCGCGACCCAGCATGCGCTGGCCCAGCCAGAGATAGCCGATGGAGCAGGACAGGCCCAGGAACGTCACCACCAGGCCAAGAACCTTGACGGCGGGATAGGGCGGCAGCCCCACCGACAGCATGAAGAGCGAAATCGCGGCGCTGGTGAAGGCCAGGCTGTAGAAGACGAACTGGCACATCTGCCCGGTCATCGCCAGCTTCACGCCCAGCGGCTTGTCGCTGGCCCAGACCTGCGGCAGCAGTTTGCGGGCGCATTGGGCATGGCCTTTTGTCCAGCGGGCTTGCTGCGCCCGCCATGCCGCGGCGGTGGGCGGCAGTTCGCCGGGCACTTCGATGTCCGGCAGCATCGCCATGCGCCAGTCCTGCAAGGCGCAGCGCATCGACAGGTCGAGATCCTCGGTCAGCGTGTCGCCGGTCCAGCCGCCCGCCTGTTCGATGGCGAAGCGGTTCCACACCCCGGCGGTGCCGTTGAACGACATGGGCAGGCCGGCGCGGAAGCGGGCTTCCTGCTCCATCGCGAAATGCGAATCCAGCAGCACGCCCTGCACCCGGGTCAGCCAGTTGGCGTCCCGGTTGTTGTGGCCCCAGCGCGCCTGCACGAAGCAGAGCCCGTCATCGGCCACCAGCGCCGGCACGGTGCGGCGCAGGAAATCCGGCGGCGGCACGAAATCGGCATCGAAGATCGCGACATAGGGCGCGTCGCAATGGCCCAGGCCGAAAGCGAGATTGCCGGCCTTGAAGCCTTTGCGGTCGCCGCGGCGGAGCAATTGCAGATTGACGCCTTGCGGGACGATTCCAGGCAGGTTGGCGGCCAGCACGGCATGGTTCTTTTCGGTGCCGTCATCCAGCAGCTGGATGGTGAGGCGGTCCCGCGGCCAGTCCAGGGCGCAGGCGGCGGCGGCGACGCGCAGTGCTAGGTCGCCTTCGTTGCAGACCGGCAGCTGCACCAGCACATGCGGCAGTTCGCAATCGGAAAGTTGCGCCATCTCCACGGGGGGCGCGGGCCTGAACAGGCGCACCCAGGCGAGCAGGATGAGCTGCACCGACAGGCAACTGACGACGATCAGGATGACGCCGAGAGCGAAGGACAGGGCGTAGCCAAGCATGATCATCGTCTGGCCCCCCTCAGGGTCAAGCGCCTGTTCCAGGTTCCGGCCCTAAGGTCTTGTCCCAGGCCGGGTATTCGATGGTTCGGGTAAGGGCCAGAGCCCCGTATCACGAGCACCGGGGGACCATGCTGCGGCGCGAGAGGAATGGCAAGGGGACAGATGCCTCAGCGGTTAACCAGCGCGTCAGCCACACCGCGAACATAAAGAGAATATAAGATGCGGAACCGACCGCTCCTGGCGTCTGTTTCGTTATAAACAGGGGTGGCAGGCAAGGAGCACGGCCATGTTGGCATCATCTTTTTCCAGTCGTTTTTCCCGCTTCGCGGTGCTGCTGGGCTTGGGCCTGACGTTGACGGCCTGCATGGCCCCCGCCGTCTACGCCCCGCGCCGCCCGGGCGCCGCCACCGGCTATACCGACCGTGAACTGGCCCCGGGCCGGTTCCGCGTCACCTTCACCGGCAATTCGGTGACCACGCGCGACACGGTGGAGAATTATTTGCTGCTGCGCGCCGCCGAAGTGACCCTGGCCTCGGGCGGCACCCATTTCCTGTTCGACGATCGCGATACCCGCGCCAACACGACTGTCCATGCCGATCCGATGTTCGCCGGGCCCGGCTATTGGGGCGGTGGTTTCGGCTATTGGGGTTTCCGCCCGCGCTGGGGTTATGGCGCTTTCGGGCCGCCGCTGATGATCTCGCAGACCACGCGCTATGAAGCCTATGCCGAGATCGTGGTGCTGAAGCCGGGACAGGAGCAAAACGAGAATCGCGCCGTCGATGCGCGCGAGATCGTCAGGCACCTGTCGCCGGAGGCCTATCCGCCCCCGCAGGACCAGAAGCCCGCCTGACCGCAAAAACCCGATGGCCTTCGGCCTGGGTGACGCTGTCCACGGCGTGGCCTTCGCCATGGCACATATGCGGAATATCCACCGCCGCGAGCGGATCATCGGCCAATATGATGAGCGCCGCGCCGGGCGCGGCCCGGGCCAGCGCCTTCTTCGCCAGCAAGGCCGGCAGGGGACATTTCAGTCCGCGCAGATCAAGAACGGCGTCATTTTCCATGCCGTGGGTCCTTAAGCGGGCACCTTGCGTCGCGCAAGCGCCGGCCCCATCCTTCCGCAAAGGAAGGAAACATGAGTCTCACCGCCGCGATAAGGCGCGAATACATTTATATCAGCAGCATCTTGCGGACGCTGTGGCTGCTGCGACTGGTCAAGCCGGGGTCCACGCGCCTGATCTGCGACATCGTCGCCGCCCACGCGAAAAAAAACCCGGACGCGCCCGCCATTCTTTGCGGCGAGGAGATGTGGACCTATGCGCAGCTGGATGCCCGCGCCAACGCCTATGCCCATTGGGCCATGGCGCAGGGCATCGGCAAAGGCCAGTCGGTGGCGCTGCTGATGGAAAACCGGCCCGATTTCATTGCCGCCTGGCTGGGGATGTTCAAGGTCGGGGCCGCGGTGGCGCTGATCAACACCAATCTCATGGGCGAGGCGCTGGCGCACAGCATCGCCATCGCCGGCGCGGGCCATGCCATTGTCGGGTCCGAACTGAAGGGCAGTTTCGACGGTGCGCGGCCTTTCCTGAAAGAGGCGCCGCATGCGTGGCTGCAAGGCGTGCCCGCGGGCGCCGCAGAGCAGGAAGCCAGCGATCTCGATATCGCCCTGGCGGCGCAGCCTGGCACCGATCCCGGCCTGGCGGCGCGGGGCGGCCTCACTGCGAAGGACCGCGCCTTCTTCATCTACACCTCCGGCACCACCGGCCTGCCCAAGGCGGCCAATTTCAGCCATATGCGCATGCTGTTCATGATGACCGGCTTTTTCGCGGCGCTGCGCCCCACCGCCGCCGACCGCATCTACGATCCCTTGCCGCTCTATCATTCCACCGGCGGTGTCTGCGCCGTGGGGCTGGCCTTCTTTTCCGGCGGCGCCCTGATCATCAAGCGTCGCTTTTCGGCGCATGAATTCTGGCCGGACATCCACCGGCACGGCGCCACCATGTTCCAATATGTCGGCGAACTGTGCCGCTATCTGCTCAACACGCCGCCTTCGCCGCTGGACCGGGGCCACAAGATCCGCGGCATCACCGGCAACGGCCTGTCATCGGCGATCTGGCCCGAATTCCAGGCGCGCTTCGCCATTCCCCGCATCGTCGAATTCTACGGCGCCACCGAATCCAATGTCTCGATGTTGAATTACGACGGCACGGTCGGGGCGGTGGGCCGGGTGCCCGATTATTCGGAAAAGCTGCTGCCCACCCGTGTCATCCGCTTCGACGTCGAAACCGAGATGCCGGTGCGGGGGCCGGACGGTCTCTGCATCGAATGCGGCCCCGACGAAGTGGGCGAATGCGTCGGCGGCATGTCCAAACGGGCTGGCCGCGAATTCGAGGGTTATACCAACCGCGCCGACAGCGACAAGAAGATGCTGCGCGATGTCTTGCGCAAGGGCGACGTCTGGTTCCGCACCGGCGACCTGATGCGGCGCGATGGCCATGGCTATTTTTTCTTCGTCGACCGCATCGGCGACACGTTCCGCTGGAAGGGCGAGAATGTCGCCACCAGCGAAGTCGCCGCGGCGCTGGGTCGTGAACCCAGTATCCGCGAGGCCAACGTCTATGGCGTGCATGTGCCGGGCGCCGAAGGCCGCGCGGGCATGGCGGCGCTGGTGGTCGACGCCGCCTTCGATGTCACCAGCCTGGCAGCCCACCTGAAGCCGCGTCTTCCGGCCTATGCGCGGCCGATCTTCCTGCGCCTGACCCCGGCGCTGGAGGTCACCGGCACCTTCAAGCAGCGCAAGATCGATCTGGTGCGTGACGGCTTCGATCCGGCGGCCATCGCCGATCCGCTCTATTGGCTCAATCCGGCGTTTGGGAATTATGAACCGCTAACGCCCGCGCACTACGCCGATATCGTCGAGGGACGGGTGAAGCTGTAGCCTTCTCCTCCCTCGCAGCGCTCCGGGCTGCTCGCCGGGAATGACAAGGATGGCGCGTTACGCGAAATCCTTTGCCAGCGCCGCCTTGGTTTCGTCGGTCAGCACCGCCATGTGGCCGTAATTGCGGTGGCTCAAACCAATCACCACCTTGTCGTTGGCAAAGCGGGCGATCTGCGCTTTCGTCAATTTGAACCGCAGCCAGTGCACCGACGAGGTCTTGCCGTCGGCCGTGGTGCGGTCGTCATATTCGGTGGGGGTGGCGCGGATGACGTCGCCGCCGATTTCCAGGAAGACGGTTTCCTCGATGCCGCCCAGGGTCAGCAGCACCTTGTTGCGGCGTTCGCCGTCCTCGATCTCCAGCATCATGGTGGCGATCAGCTCGTCGCCCTGCGGGATCAGGGGATTGTAGGCCGCCAGTTCGCCCGGCACCTGTTCTTCGCCGCCCTTCTCGATCCGCAGCATCTCCATCACCTGCAGCCACATGGTGGCGTAATTCTCGAAATAGAAGGTGGCGAAGGGCCCGACCTCGATGCGCCGCAGCTTCTTCATCGGGATCAGGTTGGCCTTCAGCGTCTTGCGCTGGGCTTCATATTCCTTCAGCGGCAGCAGGTGGGCGGGTGTGATGGTGCGGGTGGATTCGGGCATGTCAGTCCTTGGTCAGACCGAAGGCTCTCGCCATGATCTGGATCGGGTGTTCCGGTTCGGTGACGCCGGTGTCAGTGTGCGCCACGATATGCGCCGCCGCCAGCGGACAGTCGGACACGATATGACCGCGCGGCTTGCCGTTGGCAGCCTTGAACACCGGCTTGCCGATTTTCACCGCGACGTCGTGCGTCGGCTTGACGACGCCGAAGGTGCCGCCATGGCCGCTGCAGCGCTCGATCACATCGACCGGCGTCTCGGGAATCAGCCGCAGCATCTCCGCCGCCTTGGGGCCCATATTCTGGGCCCGGGCATGACAGGCCAGGTGCACGGTGACGCCTTCGGGCAGCGGCCTGATGCCGGCCGGCACGCCATCCTTCTTCATCACATCGACGACATACTGATCGATGTCGAAGCTATGCCTGGCTACCTTCTGCACGTCTTCATTGTCCGGGCAGATCAGGGCCCATTCGAATTTGAGCATCAGCCCGCAGGAGGCCGTCAGCGCCACGATGTCGTAGCCCGCGTCGATAAGCTTCACCAGCTCCGCCGACACCTTGGCGGCGTTGGCCGAGACGCGATCCAGCTCCGCCTGTTCCAGGAACGGCATGCCGCAGCAGCCGGGATAGGCGACTTTGGTTTCCACCCCCAGATGATTCAGCACCGCCCGCGCCGCCATGCCGGTCTCCGGCTTGTTGTAGTTGACGAAGCAGGTGGCATAGAGCGCCGCCTTGCGCTTGTCGCGGGCCGGGCCGGTTTCATTGGGCTGGATCGGCTCCTGCCGGTCCCGGGAAACGAAGGTGCGGCCATGGAATTTCGGCAGCGGCGCGTTGCGGTCGATGCCGGTCACGTTCTCAATCACCGTCCGCATCGGCCTGTTCTTCACGTCGCCGGCCCAGTTGATGACGGGCGAGGCAACCCGCGCCAGGGTGCCGTTGCGGTCCATTTCCGCCAGCTGTTGTTGGGTGAACTCGGTCCGGCCCTTCTTCGCCTCGACAAAGCGGTGGCGCAGCATCAGGTGCGGAAAATCCAGCATGAAGGGATGCGGCGGCACGTAAGGGCACTTGGTCATGAAGCACATGTCGCACAGGGTGCAGGCTTCCACGACCGGCTTGAAATCGTCCGATGCCAGATGCTCGACATCTTCCTGCGGGCTGCTGTCGATCAGGTCGAACAGGCGCGGGAAGGAATCGCAGAGATTGAAGCAGCGGCGGCAGCCATGGCAGATGTCGAAGACGCGGCGCATCTCGGCGTCCAGCTTGGCCTCGTCGGCGAAGTCGGGATTGCGCCAGTCGATGGTCTGGCGCGTCGGGGCGCCCAGGCTGCCTTCACCGCTCATTCAAATTCCGTCCTGAAAAAGAATGGCCGCGCAAATTTCTTCGCGCGGCCACATTCAAACACGCAGGAAACTATTTTCCGAGAGTGTCCAGAGCCTTCTGGAAGCGGCCGGCGTGGGACTTTTCGGCCTTGGCCAGGGTCTCGAACCAGTCGGCGATCTCGTCAAAGCCTTCGTCGCGCGCGGTCTTGGCCATGCCCGGATACATGTCGGTGTATTCGTGGGTCTCGCCCGCGATGGACGCCTTGAGGTTGGCGTCGGTGGCGCCGATCGGCTCGCCGGTGGCCGGATCGCCCACTTCCTCCAGATATTCCAGATGGCCGTGGGCATGGCCGGTTTCGCCTTCGGCGGTGGAGCGGAAGACGGCGGCGACGTCGTTATGGCCTTCCACATCGGCCTTCTGGGCGAAATAGAGATAGCGGCGGTTGGCCTGGCTTTCGCCGGCAAAGGCCTCTTTCAGATTTTCCCAGGTCTTGGTGTCTTTCAGTCCGGGCATATGCGCCTCCACAAAAATTCGCGTGCAGACTGGCTCCGGCGGCGCGGGTCTGTCAACTGTTTAGAATGATTCTAATCTATGAGAATGAGTCGCAACTGATAAGCAGTTGCGGATCAGGTCCGCGTCACCCGGACCACGACATCGACCCGGTCCACCGCCAGGCCGGGCGGCGCGGCAGGCACCCCGGACACCCGGATATGCTCGCCGGGAATGTCGATCAGCAGACCTTCGCTTTCGACGAAGAAGTGCTGATGATCGCCCATATTCGTGTCGAAATAGCTGCGGGCGGCGTCCACCACCACCTGGCGGAGCAGCCCCGCGGCCTGGAACTGGTGCAGGGTATTGTAGACCGTGGCCAGGGAGACCTTGATCCCGGCCCTGGCGCCTTCCTCGGCCAGGCTTTCGGCGGTGACATGGCGGTCGGGGCCGTTGAACAGCAGCTGCGCCAGCTCGATTCGCTGGCGCGTGGGGCGCAAGCCCGCCGCCTTCAGGCGGGTGGCAGCCGGGCCGACTTCAAGGCGCTCGCTTTTGACCATCGGACGTTTCATCTCCAGGTCCAATTCTCTGTCAGGAATGGACCAGAACTGCTAGATTGGCCGAAGACTAGCACATTAGAATACTTCTAAGCAAGAATCGCGCATTTCAGGGATTTTCGCGGCCATTTCCGGGCCGCCGTTTTGCAGGAAAAGACATGGACACGCCTGTTCGCCAATCGAGCTTCACCCTTGAAGATCTGCTGAAATGCGCCAGGGGGGAAATGTTCGGACCGGGCAATCCTCAGTTGCCGCTGCCGCCCATGCTGATGTTCGACCGCATTACGAAAATCAGCGATGTGGGCGGGGACGAGGGCAAGGGCGAGATCGAAGCAGAATTCGATATCCATCCCGACCTCTGGTTCTTCCAGTGCCATTTCCAGGGCGATCCGGTGATGCCGGGTTGCCTGGGTCTGGACGCGCTGTGGCAGCTGGTGGGCTTTTTCCTGGGCTGGATGGGCGGCAAGGGCAAGGGCCGCGCCCTGGGGGTGGGCGAAGTGAAATTCACCGGCATGGTGCTGCCCACCGCCCGGAAAATCACCTATGTCATCAACCTGAAACGGGTGATCATGCGCAAGCTGATCATCGGTGTCGCCGACGGCGTCATGAAGGTGGACGGCAAGGTCATCTATGAAGCCAAGGACCTCAAGGTCGGCCTCTTCATGGAAGAAACCGCTGCCGCCCTGGCCCCTGCCGCCGCGCCGGCCTGAAAGCGGCTCCGCCAACGCACCCTTCGACAGTCGCTGGCGACGGCGTAGTGCGACGGGTAAGGATGTTTTATAAAGCCTCCTCATGCCGCGCCCGCCGAAGCATGAGGTTTCAGGATCAGGAAAATTCATGCGCCGCGTCGTCGTTTCAGGTTTGGGTATCGTCTCCTCCATCGGCAACAATGCCCAGGAGGTGACCGCCAGCCTGCACGATGCCCGGTCCGGCATCGTCGCCGCCGAGGATTACATCCGCCTGGGTTTCCGCAGCCAGGTGCATGGCTCGCTCAAGATCGACCTCGACGCGGTGGTGGACCGCCGCGCCCGCCGCTTCCAGGGCGACGGCGCCGGCTATTGCTGGGTGGCGATGAACCAGGCCATCGCCGATGCGGGACTGGAAGAGAAGGACATCTCCAATCCGAAGACCGGACTGATCGTGGGTTCGGGCGGTCCCAGCACCAAGGCCATCGTCGCGGCCGCCGACATCACCCGCCAGAACAGCAGCCCCAAGCGCATCGGGCCTTTCGCTGTCCCGAAGGCGATGTCCTCGACCGTCAGCGCCAACCTTTCCACCTGGTTCAAGACCAAGGGCTACAATTATTCCATCTCCTCGGCCTGCTCGACCTCGGCCAACTGCATCGGCAACGCCTTCGAGCTGATCCAGTGGGGCAAGCAGGACATGATGTTCGCCGGCGGCGGCGAAGAACTGGACTGGACGCTGTCCGAACTCTTCGACGCCATGGGCGCGATGTCGTCCAAGTACAACGCCTCGCCGGAAAACGCCTCGCGCGCCTATGACAAGGACCGCGACGGCTTTGTCATTTCCGGCGGCGGCGGCATCCTGGTGCTGGAAGAACTCGAACATGCGCGCGCGCGCGGCGCCAAAATCTATGCCGAACTGGTGGGGTATGGCGCGTCCGCCGACGGCGCCGACATGGTCGCCCCGTCGGGCGAAGGCGCGGTGCGCTGCATGAAGCTGGCGATCGAGAAGGCCGGCCCGATCGACTATATCAACCCGCACGCCACCTCGACCCCGGTGGGCGACATTCCCGAGATCAACGCCATCCGCGAGGTCTTCGGGGCCAAGATGCCGCCCATCAGTGCCACCAAGTCGCTCACCGGCCACAGCCAGGGCGCGGCGGGCGTGCATGAGGCGATCTACACCCTCTTGATGATGCAGGCGGGCTTCATCTGCGAAAGCGCCAACATCGTGGAACTTGATCCCCTGGTGGCCGATGCCAATATCGTGCGCCGCCGCATCGACAACGCCGTCATCAACACGGCGCTGTCCAATTCCTTCGGCTTTGGCGGCACCAACGCCTCGCTGGTCTTCCAGCGCTACAACGGTTAACGGCGGCGTCCCCAAATGGAACAGAAAACACCCCTCGCCGAGATCGCCGCCCAGACCAAAACGGGATTGATGGCCGGCAAGCGCGGCCTGGTCATGGGCGTGGCCAACGACCATTCCATCGCCTGGGGCATCGCCCAGATGCTGGCGTCGCAAGGCGCCGAAATCGCTTTTACCTATCAAGGCGACGCCCAGAAGAAGCGCCTGGGACCGCTGGCGGCCAGCATCGGCTCGACCATCGTGCTGCCGGCCGACGTCGAAAGCGATGAACAGCTCGACGCCGTCTTCGCCCATCTCAGGTCCGAATGGGGCGGCCTCGACTTCCTGGTTCACTCCCTGGCCTTCTCCGACGCGCGCGAACTGAAGGGCCGCTATGTCGACACCAGCCGCGCCAATTTCCTCAAAAGCCTCGATATTTCCTGCTTTTCCTTCACCGCGGTGGCTCAGCGCGCCGCCGCGATGATGACGCATGGCGGGGCGATGGTGACGCTGACCTATCTCGGCGCCCAGCGCGTCATGCCCAGTTACAATGTCATGGGCGTGGCCAAGGCGGCGCTGGAAGCGTCCGTGCGCTACCTCGCCGCCGATCTCGGCAACGACAATATCCGCGTCAACGCCATTTCGGCCGGCCCGATGCGCACCCTGGCGGGCAGCGCGGTGGGCGATGCCCGCATGGTGTTCAAGTGGGCGAAACATACGTCTCCCCTGCAACGCTCCGTCGAACTTAACCATGTCGGCGGCGCGGCACTGTATTTGCTTTCTGACCTCTCGGGCGGTGTCACCGGCGAAATCCATTTCGTCGATGCCGGCTTCAACGTGGTGGGCATGCCGCCGACCGCGGATCTGAAGGGCTGGTCGCCGCCGGAGAAGGATCAGGAGCAAAGCCATGGGAGCTCCCCGCAAGGTTAAGATCGCTGCCGCTGCCGCAGCGGGCATCGCCATTACCGCCATCGCCGCGCTCGCCGCCCCGCTTCCGGTAAGCTGGCGCGACCAGGCCTCCGACTACGACATCAACCGCCTGCAGCTGCTGGAACAGTGGCGCGAAAAGGCGGTCTGGGAAGCCCAGCACTATTCCGACAGCAAGGGCGATTTCAACGCCATCCGCGAAGCGCTGGAGCCGCAGGGCCGCACCGTTCCCGCCGCCGCCCTGGTGGGCAACTGGCATTGCCGCAACATGAAGATGGGCGGCGTCAACGCCTATATCGTCTATCGCTGGTTCAACTGCTCGATCCGCGCCGTGAATGGCGGCCTGTTCCTGCAGAAGAATGACGGCTCGCTGCGCACGGAAGGTTTCCTGTATCCGGAGAACGGCGCCTGGATCTATCTGGGGGCCCAGTCGGCCCTGGGCGAACCCTGGCATCGCTATTCGGGCCGCACCGCTTCGGTGGGCGCGCCCGCCACGCCGGACGACCAGATCGGCCTGCTGTCCGGCATCGGCAACAACCGCCTGCGCCTGGAAATCCCCGGCCCGGTGGAAGAATCCTCTTATGACATCATCGAATTCGCCCGCTGACCGCCGGCCGGCATCCTGATCCGCATGGCAGGGCCCTCATCTGGTGATGAGGGTTTTTGCGTTTGGCGCGCCGCCGCCTTGTTCCGCTCCGGCAAAACTCCCAAGCTGGCGCGCGATCGCGGGAGGCTTCATGCGGTACAGGCTTGTGGGAATACTGCTCGCGGCCGTTTCGGCGGCGTTGCCGGTCTCGGCGCAACCGGGGGGCCATCTTCTGTCCGCATCTGGTCTTACCCGCGTCTCCGATCATGTCTGGATGATCCAGGGCTTTCCCAATATCGGCATTGTGGTGGGCGGCACCGGCACGCTGGTGGTCGATGATGGGCTGGGCACCCGGAATGGCCAGGTCATCGCGGCGGTGGCCCAGCAGCTTTCGACCAAAGGCCAGAAGCTCTACCTCACCACCACCCATTATCATGCGGAACACGCCACCGGTGACGGCGGCTTTCCCGCTTCGGTGACGTTGTTGCGCCCGCGGGTGCAACAGGGCGAACTGGAAGCCGAAGGCCAGACGCTGATCGACACCTTCATTGGCCGCTCCGCCGAGGACAAGGCGTTGCTGCAAGGCTTCCAGTATCACAAGCCTGACATTCTCTTCGACAGCGACTATCGCCTGGATCTGGGCGGCGTGACGGTGCGGCTGTCCTGGTTCGGCGCCGCCCATACGCGCGGCGACATGCTGACCCTGGTCGAACCCGATAGTGTGCTGATTTCCGGCGATGTGGTGCAGAACAAGGCCGGGCCGTATCTGTATTGCGCCACCTGCACGGTGAAAAGCTGGCTGGCGGTGCTGGACCAGGTCGCGGCCCTGAAACCCAAGATCGTCATTCCCGACCACAGCCCGATGGGCGATGGCAGCCTGATCGCCCAGGAGCGCGAGATGCTGGCCTTCGTCCAGTCACGCACCCTGGCGCTGAAGACGGACGGCAAATCCGCCGACGAGGCGGGCAAGATCGTGACGCAGGAATTTAACGCCCGCTATCCAGGCTGGACCAACCTCAATCACCTGGCCGAAGCGGTGGCGCGGATCTACGAGACGCCGTGAGCGTCAGGTCCGCTGCTTTTGCGCCGCCGCCGCGAAGCGCTCGAACAGGTAATGGCTGTCCATCGGTCCCGGTGACGCTTCGGGGTGATACTGCACGGAAAAGACATCCTTGCCATCCAGCGCGATGCCGCAATTGGTGTTGTCGAACAGCGAGACATGGGTTTGCGTCACGCCGGCGGGCAAGGTGTCGGCATCCACGGTGAAGCCGTGATTCATCGAAACGATCTCGACCTTGCCGGTGGTCATGTCCTTGACCGGATGGTTGGCGCCGTGATGGCCGTGGGCCATCTTCTTGGTCTTGGCGCCCAGCGCCAGGCCCAGCATCTGGTGGCCCAGGCAGATGCCGAACAGCGGCGTGCCGGTGGCGATGATGCCCTGGATGGTGGGAATGGCATAGACGCCCGTCGCCGCCGGATCGCCGGGACCGTTCGACAGCAGTACGCCATCCGGCTTGTGGCGCATCACCTCTTCGGTGGTGGCACTGGCCGGAACCACGGTGATATCGGCGCCCAGACCGGCCAGCAGCCGCAGGATGTTGCGCTTGACGCCATAGTCGATGACCACGGCCTTCCAGCTTGGCTTGGCTTCGTGATTGTAACCGGTGCCCCAGGCCCAGGGCGTCTCGCTCCACTTGAAGGTCTGGCGCGCGGTCACGTCTTTCGCCAGGTCGAGACCTTCCAGTCCCGGAAACGCCTTGGCCTCTTTCAGCAGCGCCGCATTGTCGGTGACGCCATTGCCGATGGCGCCGTGCGGCATGCCCTTTTCGCGGATCAGCGAGGTCAGGGCGCGGGTGTCGACCCCCGCCAGCGCCGGAATGTTGTGCTTCTTCAGCCAGCGATCCAGCGTCTGCAGGCTGCGATAGTTCGACGGATGCTCGGCGTCGGCGCGCACGATCAGCCCGCGCACCACCGGCGTCAGGGTCTCGATATCCTCATCATTGGTGCCGACAATGCCGATATGGGGAAAGGTGAAGGCGACGATCTGCCCGGCATAGGAGGGATCGGAGAGGATCTCCTGATAGCCGGTCATGGCGGTGTTGAAGCAGACCTCGCCCACCGCGATGCCTGGCGCGCCGAAACCGGTGCCCTCGAAGCTGCTGCCATCGGCCAGTACCAAGGCACCGCGCGCAAAAGCGGTCTCCGCGGCGGCGGAGGGAGCGGAATGGGAGTCGGTCATGGGAGGCCTCGAATTTGCGCGAAAATAGGGAGCGGCCGGCCCCCCGTCAACCTAAACTAACTCAATGAAATCAGGCATTTGCAATTATACCCTGTATTTGATGATCCCCTCCGTCCGCCTCGCGGGCGCTTCGCGCCCCGCCGGCGGACACATTCCCCTGGGTGCGCTTCGCGCCCGAGGGGGAGGCGGGTCTCTGGAATTCGTTCTTTGTTTCCCCGTATCGTCCGGGCGCTGATTTGAAAGAGAATTCCATGTCCCTGCGCGAAAAACTGAACCAGGCGATGAAAGACGCCATGAAGGCCAAGGACGCCAAGCGCCTGGCCACGGTGCGCATGATGCTGGCGGCGCTGAAGGACAAGGACATCGCGGCCCGCAGCGAAACCAGCCGCGAATTGCTGGGCGATGACGACATCCTTGGCCTGCTGGCCAAGATGATCAAGCAGCGCGAGGAATCCGCTGCCGTCTATGTCCAGGGCGGCCGCCCGGAACTCGCCGAGAATGAAAAGGCCGAGATCCAGATCATCCGCACCTTCATGCCCAAACAGATGGACGAGGCCGACGCCAAGGCCGCCATCGCCGCCGTCGTTACCGAGCTGGGCGCCACCAGCGTCAAGGACATGGGCAAGGTGATGGCCACGCTGAAGGAGCGCTTCGCCGGCCAGATGGATTTCGGCAAGGCCAGCGGCCAGGTCAAAGACGCGCTGACACCCAAATAGCGCGCCTTCCACGCTTCATGTGCAATTCGTAATGTGTGGCGGCTTGCACGCCCCGCCGCGCTGCCGGATTCTCGCGCCCTTCAACCAGACAGGGACCCCCGCCCATGCAATCGCGTAGAGATATTGCCAGACTCGCCTTCACCAGCGCCGCCGCCATGGCCGCGCTGCCTGTCGCCGCCGCCCGCGCCGCCGACAACCCCAACCAGAACATCATCTTCACCAAGGAAGACCCCGCCCATTGGGCCGGCAAGGAAGCCACCCATGTTCCGGTGGCGACGGTGGCGGGCGGCACCCTGACGGTGACGACGCCCCATCCCATGAGCGACGCGCATTTCATCGTCAGCCACAGCGTCGTACTGGATGGCGGCAAGTATCTGGGCCGCGCCGTCTTCACGCCCAAGGACAAGCCGGTTTCCACCCACACCCTGCCCGCCGGTTACAAGGGCAAGGTGACGGTGACCAGCACCTGCAATCTGCACGATCTCTGGGCCACGACGATCACCGTCTGATCGCCTCCGCCTATGACGCCGGGTGCTTCGTGCATCCGGCGTCATGCCCCTCATCCGCAAGGGAGACGGTCTGCGACCGGGCGTGTGCCTGAATCGTCACGGCCTGCCGGGCAGCAGAAGGATAAGGACGAACGCCGCCGCCTGAACCGCCAAGCCCAGGGCCAGCAGCTTCACGCCCTTCATGGCGTCCGCGCCGCCCCAGGCGACTGCTGCGTTTGCGCCGACATCGTTCCTGGCAGCGCGCGCATTGGCCCGCACGAAATACCAGCCGAACATCGCCACGCCGCCGAGCGCCAGGGCCAGGCCGCCGAACTTCAGGACGCTGGAAAGCATCCAGGCCAGGTCGAGAATGATTTTCACGCCAGTCTGGTGCCGGTGAAGGTCGGCGTCGGCGGCTTGGGCAGGCCCGAAGCCTTGTAGCTGGCGACAAGCTTCTTCTTTTCCTGCGCCATCTGTTCGCCCAGCGCATCCATGTCCAGCCCGGCGGCCTTGGCCTGGGCGAACATGCCTTCGGCCCGGCGTTCCTCTTCCTTGACGTGATGCTTGATCTGCTCCGACAGCACCTTGACCTTGGCGTCATAGAATTCGTCGCCGGGCTTGCCGGCTTCGATCTCGGCGATCATCACCTTGGCGCCGTCATGCTCGACATAGGCTTCGTGCCACAGGCCATCCTCGATTTCGCCCTTGCAGGCCGGATAGAAGATATCTTCCTCGATCTTGGTATGAACGGTCAGTTCCAGGCAGATCTGCTGCGCCAGCGATTTTTTGCGGGCACCGCTCTTGGTTTTTTCATACTGCTCGAACAGGCCTTCCACCTTGCGGTGATCGGCCTTCAGCAGCGCGATGGCGTCCAGCGGTTCTGATTTTGCCATGTTCCCGGTCCCTTTGATAAATGCCACCGCTGTTAACCCGGCAGGGAACTTCCGGTTCCCTTCTGCACTTACATCGTCGTCAGTCCAACAAATGGAGCGGCGACATGGCGAAGAAAAAGAAGAGTGCGTTTTCGGACGCTCAGGCCACGGTGATGAAGGCATTGCAGGACCTGGAGCGTTCGGTAATGGGCATGATGTCCTCGCCTGCGCCGAAGGCGGCCAAGGCCAAGAAGGCGAAGACAGTGAAGAAAGCGACGAAGAAGAAAACCAGCGCGCGCGCCAAGTAAGCCGCGAAACGCAGCAGGAGTATTTCACATGCGTTCAGGTCTGCTCTGGCTGATCGGCATCCCTATCCCCATCATCATCCTGCTCTGGTTCCTCACCGGCCACGCCTAGGGGCAGCGGGCACATAGTCTGGATTCTGCGTGAAGGGCCACAGGCCCTAAAGATACTCTGCCAGCGCCCGGCCCACCGCCACCGACAGGGTCTTGATCGCCAGTATTTCGCGCTCCGTGAACTTCCGCTTGTCGCGCCAATAGGCGCCGATCGCGGCCACCGGTGGTTTCATCACCGGCGTCATGATCAGGCTTTTGACGAAGGTGGGGCGATAGGCGTCGTGCGGGATGCGATCATCCTTGTAGATGTCCTCGATCACCGCCGTTTCGGCGTGCAGCATCGACCAGCCGGAGATGCAGGCGCTCATGGGAAAACGCATGCCCTTCCACAAGGGGCTGATCGCGTCTTCCTCGACATAGTGGCAAAGTTCGCCGTCGCGCAGGATGAAGGTGACGCCGTCGGCGCTCAGCACGGAGCGGGCGGTGGAACGGACCACCTCGATGATGGCGTCCTTGCTGGGGGCGGCTTCCAGCCGGGCCTCGGCCGCGCTGATCAGTTTCCAGCGGGGATTTTCCGGTTCGTCGAACAGGCTCATCGTGCGCTCTCCCTACGGGAATCGAGACTATATTCATCAACTTAGGGTTTCATGCACAGGGGAATCCACTGGGATTTTCCCTCTGCGCCGCCATTTTGGCCTATGGTGAAAGCCATGCGCTATGGCGAAGGATTGCTGGAAGAAATCCGGCGGCGGACCGATCTGGTCGCGCTGGTGGGGCGGCGCGTCAAACTGACCCGCAAGGGCCGGGTGCTGTGGGGCTGTTGCCCCTTCCATCCGGAAAAATCCCCCAGTTTCAAGGTCGAGAATGAACGGCGGCTCTACAAATGCTTCGGCTGCGGCCAGGGCGGCGACGCCTTCAAATGGCTGATGGAAACCGAAGGCATGAGCTTTCCCGAAGCCGTGGAAAAGCTGGCGGCGGAAAGCGGCGTCGAACTGCCCAAATGGTTGCCCGAGGATGAGGCGCGCGAGCAGCGCAAGAAATCGCTCTACGAAATCATCGAACTGGCGGCGGCCTTCTATGAAGCCCAGCTGTTCGGTGAAGGCGGGCGGCTGGCGCGCGATTATCTCAAGGGTCGCGGCCTCGACGGCGCGGCGGCGAAACAGTTCCGTCTGGGCTATGCGCCGTCCGGGAACAACGCCCTGATCGATCACCTGACCTCGCACAATGTCACCCAGGACGACATGATCGAAGCCGGCCTGGCGCGCCCTGCGCAAGATGGCCGTCCGATGCGCGATTTTTTCTTCGACCGCATCCTGTTTCCCATCACCGATGGGCGCGGCCGCGTCATCGCCTTTGGTGGCCGCGGCATGGCCCCCGACGCCAAGCCGAAATACATCAACACCGGCGAGACCCCGCTCTTCTCCAAAGGCGGCAACCTCTACAATTTCGCCACCGCCCGCGCCGCCGCCATCAAGGCGGGCACCATCATCCTGGCCGAAGGCTATATGGACGTGATCGCGCTGGTGCGGGCCGGGTTCGCCCATGCCGTGGCGCCCCTGGGCACCGCCTTCACCGAAGACCAGCTGCAGATGCTGTGGCGCACCGCGCCCGAACCGGTGCTGGCCTTTGACGGCGACAATGCCGGGCAGACCGCGGCCCTGCGCGCCGGCCACATGGCGCTGCCGCACCTGAAGCCGGGCCATTCGCTGCGCTTCGCTTTCCTGCCATCGGGCGAAGATCCCGATACCCTGATCGCCCATCAGGGCGCGGGCGCCATGGCGGGGCTGATCGAAACCGCCATCCCGCTGGTCGATCTGCTGTGGCGGGCCGAAACCGAAGGCAAGGATTTCTCCACCCCCGAGCGGCTGGCCGGGCTGGAACGCCGCCTCTCCGAGATCGCCGCCACGGTGGGCGATGGCACCGTCGCGGGTTACTACCGGGACGCCTTTCGGGAAAAGGTCTTCGCCACCTACAAGCGGCGTCCTGCCTCCAGGAGCGCCGCCGCCCCCCGCCAGGCCGGCCGCGGCCCCTTCCGGCCCGGCTTTTCGGGCCGCGGCGCCCCGCCACGCCCCCTGCCGGGGTCGCCGGAGGCGGTTTCCCCCGCCCTGCTGCAGAACCGGCTGGTCAAGGCCGGGGGGGCCGCGGCCCGCCAGGTCAAGGAGGCCGAATTGACCGGGCTGCTGCTGGAAGACCCCCAAATCGCCCTGAATCACGCTGAATTGCTGGCCGGGCTGCCGGTTTCGGACCCTTTGCTTGACAGGCTGCGCACAGAACTCTTAAACCTCGCCGCCTCCGGCTCCAGCCTTGAAAAAGCTGGGGTTCAAACCCATTTTGTTCGTCAGGGATTGGCAGATTTCGCGGCGCGTCTTGCGCCCCGGGACGCAGGTCCGGACGGCGAACGGCAAGAGGCTGGTACGCCAGAGGATGATCCGGAAGCCCGCTTCCTTCGTGCCGCCCAAAGCCTGCGCGAAATGGCTGATGGAACATCCGACTACCATCGCCTGCTCGGGGCCCGCAAAGCGGGTCATGACGGCGATCTTAGACGCTGATCGGAGCGTTGAATCTGTGAATGTGCCCGTCATCCGGGCCCCTGGGATCGTCAATTAGTGGTAGCCAAGTCTTCCAAGAAACCCGTCAAGAAATCCGCCCCGGTGAAGAAGCCGGCGGCCAAGGCTGCCGCCGCCAAGGGCGCGGCGGTGAAGAAGAGCGCTGCCGCAAAGCCCGCGCCGAAGGCCGCCAAGCCAGCGGCGAAGGAGCTTTCCAAGCTCGAAAAGTTCAAGGCCGCCGAAAAGGCGAAAGCCGAGGCGCTGAAGAAGGCCGGCGCCGCCAAGGCCGCAGCGAAAGCGGAGGCCTCGTCCAGCAAGGCCGCTGCCAAGCCCGCCAAGCCGGACCCGAAAGCGGCCGCGAAAGCCGCCAAGCCCGAGCCGAAGGCGGCGAAGGCCGAAAAGCCGGGCGAAAAGCCGAAAAAGGCCGCCGCCGCGGCGGCTGCCCCGGTTGCCGTCAAGCCGGTCAAGCCCGGCGCGGTGAAGCCCGTGCCCAAGAAGCCGGGCGAGGCCGACACCCCCGGCGACGCCGACAGTCCGCTGCTGGATATGTCCGATGTCGGCGTGCGCAAGATGATCGCCAAGGCGAAGGCGCGCGGCTACGTCACCTATGACGAACTGAACAAGGTGCTGCCGTCCGACAAGACCTCGTCGGAGCAGATCGAAGACACGATGGCGCTGCTCAACGAGATGGGCATCAACGTCATCGAGAGCGAAGAGGCCGAGGAAAGCGAAGAGGGCGGCGCCCTTGTCGCCGAAGGCGGCGCCAAGGCGCTCGCCACCACCGGCAAGACCGGCGAACAGTATGACCGCACCGACGATCCGGTGCGCATGTATCTGCGCGAGATGGGCAGTGTCGAACTGCTCAGCCGCGAAGGCGAAATCGCCATCGCCAAGCGCATCGAGGCCGGCCGTGAGCTGATGATCGGCGCCCTGTGCGAAAGCCCGCTGACGTTTGAAGCGCTCACCGTCTGGCGCGACGAACTCAATGAAGGCCGCGTCCTGCTGCGCGACATTATCGATTTGGAAGCCATGTATGGCGGCGGCCCCGATGCCGCTGCCGCCGCTGGCGCCACCCCCGAAGGCGGCGGCCCGGAGGGCGCCGATGGCGCCGCTCCCGTGGTGCCGGTCGCCTTCAAGCCGGTCGAATTCAAGAAGCCGGAACCGCCGGCCGAACCGGCGCCGCCCAAGCCCAAGCCGACCATCGGCGAGAATGGCGAACCGGTGCAGGCCGATGGCACGCCCGGCGACGCCCAGGACGGCGACGATTTCGAGGACGAAGGCAATCTGCCGCTGTCCGCCATGGAAGCGGCGCTGAAGCCGCAGGTGCTGGCGGCGCTCGATGCCATTGCCGGTCTTTACAAGAAGCTGGGCAAGCTGCAGGACGCCTCGGTCGAGGCGGCGCTGTCCAGCGAAGACCTCTCCACCGGCCAGGAGCGCCGTTTCAAGAAGCTGCGCAACGAGACCATGGATCTGGTCAAGTCGCTCAAGCTGAACAACAACCGCATCGAACAGCTTGTCGACCAGATGTACGGCATCAACAAGCGGTTGGTGTCGCTGGAAGGCCGCCTGCTGCGCCTGGCCGAAGCCCATGGCGTCGACCGCGCCGACTTCCTCAAGCAGTATTTCGGCAACGAGCTCGACCCCAACTGGGCCCGCCGCGTCGGCCGTCTCACCGGCATCGGCTGGCACGATTTCGTCACCGACGAGCGCGACAAGATCAAGGCGCTGCGCGACGACATCCAGGCGATGGCATCGGAAACCCGCCAGTCGGTTTCGGAATTCCGCCGCAACGTCCAGACCGTGCAGAAGGGCGAACGCGAAAGTGGCGTCGCCAAGAAGGAAATGATCGAGGCCAATCTGCGTCTCGTGATTTCCATCGCGAAAAAATACACCAATCGCGGCTTGCAGTTCCTCGACCTGATCCAGGAAGGCAATATCGGCCTGATGAAGGCGGTCGATAAGTTCGAATACCGCCGCGGCTACAAGTTCAGCACCTATGCCACCTGGTGGATTCGCCAGGCCATCACCCGCTCGATCGCCGACCAGGCGCGCACCATCCGCATTCCGGTGCACATGATCGAGACCATCAACAAGCTGGTGCGCACCAGCCGCCAGATGCTGCACGAGATCGGCCGCGAGCCGACGCCGGAAGAACTGGCCGAACGCCTGGCCATGCCGCTGGAAAAGGTGCGCAAGGTCCTGAAGATCGCCAAGGAGCCGATCAGCCTCGAAACCCCCATCGGCGACGAGGAAGACAGCCATCTGGGCGACTTCATCCAGGACCCCAACGTGGTGCTGCCGATCGACGCCGCCATCCAGGCCAATCTGCGCGAGACGACGACCCGCGTGCTGGCGACGCTGACCCCGCGCGAGGAGCGCGTGCTGCGCATGCGCTTCGGCATCGGCATGAACACCGATCACACGCTTGAGGAAGTCGGTCAGCAGTTCAGCGTCACGCGCGAGCGTATCCGCCAGATCGAGGCCAAGGCGCTGCGCAAGCTCAAGCATCCCAGCCGGTCGCGCAAGCTGCGGAGTTTCCTTGATAACTAGGCACAAGGCATTCGTCGCCACGCGCCGGATGCGCTAGCGACCCTGGACAACGAATGGAACTGACGCTTCTCAAGGGCAAGATTCACCGCGCCACGGTCACCCAGTGCGATCTGCACTATGAGGGTTCGATCAGCATCGACAGCGTGCTGCTGGAACGTTCCGGCATCCTGGCCCATGAACAGGTGGATGTGCTGAACATCACCACCGGTACCCGCTTTACGACCTATGCCATTCCCGCGCCCGCCAATGGCGGCCTGATCGGCATCAACGGCGCCGCCGCCCGCCTGGCCCAGAAGGGCGACCTCGTCATCATCGTCGCCTATGCCCGCATGGACGAGGCGGAGGCGAAAAGCTACACCCCCCGCGTCGTGCTGGTGGACGCGGCCAACAAACCCCAAGACTCCAAGACATCACCCAATTTGCGTATCCTGGAAGGCTAACGAACAGACTATGGCGCAACGCGACGATTCCAAATATTCCAACCGCCTCGAAGACGCCCAGAAGGCGCGGGCCGCCATGCTGGAAAAGGCCAAGGCCCGTGCCGAGGAAGCCCGCAAGAAGCTGCAGGACACCGCCGGCGAGCGCGCCGCCATCGCCGCCGCCCGCGAAGAGCGCGCCCGCCTGAAGGCCGAGGAAAAGCGCCTGGCCGCCGAGCGCGCCATCGCCGAAGCCAAGGCCGCCGAGGAAGCCCGCATCAAGGCCGAGGAAGAGGCCAAGATCGAAGCCGCGCGCCGCAAGGAACAGGAACTGCTTGACCACATGGCCCGCGAAGCCGAGCAGAAGGCCGCCCGCGACGCCCGCTACGCCGCCCGCAAAGAGCGCGGCAAGAAGAAGCGCTGACGGCCCCTCTTGTTCTGAAGGGGCGCGGTTGTCTTGCGCCGTGCTGTTTCAAATCGTCATTCCTGCGAAAGCAGGAATCCAACTTTCCGATTCCGTCCCCCAATGTCATGGCCCGCGAAAGCGGGCCACCCAGGTGACATACAGCCAGTGTTGCGTGGAACTTGAAGGTTCCGAAGACGGTCAGGTAACTTTAATTCACTCGAAAATTGTTCTACACTTTCCACAGGTTGAGCCTTCGGCTCCCTGAACCGTCGTTCGCGCGAAGTTCCCTGCTTCGCCCGGCTTTCGTCCTCAACCGCAGCACTGGATCACGCATGGCCTTTGTCGAAGAGCATATTTTCAAATACCCCTCCGAGGAGGAATGTCTGGTGCGCCGTCTCGGCTCCGGCGTCATCGCCGCCTGGAATCATCTGCCGGAAGAGGCGCGCGACCGCATTCTGCAGGAAGCCAAGAGCGCCTGGGATCGCGAGTTTCACGTTTCGCGCCTGCCCGACCGGCTGGAAGGGATCATCCGGCGCGGCGCAAAGTAAACGCGAGGCTCCCTGCCCAAAGAAAAACCCGGTCTGCTCGCGCAGGCCGGGTTTGTTCGTATCAGCGCACGCGCAACGCGTGTGCTTGGCGCCGCCGGCCGACGGGCGGCTATTTCTTCAGCCGCCAGTCATTGTCGAACAGCCCCGCCGTCACCAGGTCCGGAACGTCGGCCGCCGGATTGACCTTCACCACGGCATAGTCGCCCCACAAGGGCATGCCGTAATCGCCATTATAGTCCCGCTCCGAAATCGTCAGGCCGGTGTTCAACACGACGTATTTCTTCGCGTTCAGCGGGTTGGGATAGATCAGGGCTGGGAAATTCTGGGCGGCGTCATAGGGCTGGCCGCCCAGCATCACGGTCTGCTTCGTCCACCGGACCGGCAGCTTTCCCGCCACCTTCGCGATCAGCGTGTTGCTGCCCGGATCGCCGAACAGCACCAGATGATAGGTGGCGATATCGGCGGCGGTGACATCCTTGTCGTCTTTCACAAAAGGATGGCCGCGAAAGAATTTGGCCCAGAGCCGGTCGAAGCGCGCCATGGTCCGCAGCGCCTGCGCATTCACGGAGGCGTTCCAGGGCGTGCCGGTCGGCCGCACCAGCAGGAAGGGATCGAGAAAGGCGTCATCGATGGGGCCCTGCAGCGCATGGATCTTGTGCAAGCCGGGCAGCGCGCCGTTGCGGTCCACCCGCCACTTGCCGCCGGTCTTGCGCAAGGTGATGGTGGCCGCGGGCGTGACCTTCAGCGTCTGGCCGTCGATCGCGATGCTGCGGGCATGCGCCGCTTCGCTCAGCACCAGACGGGCGACATTGTGGGTGGTGATGGCGTAGTGCCCGCCCTCGCGGCGCGTCGCGTCCACATCGGCGCGCGCATAGAGGCGGTCCATGGCGTCGACCGTCACCCAGTAATCGCTGTTGTAGCGCGGGGTATAGGTGACGAAGCGGATACGGCCGGGCGAGGTCTGGCCCATATCGCCCCATTGCTTCAGAAAAGCGTCCAGTTGCGTGCGCACCAGCGGGCTGGTGCCATGGCCGGTATCCCGCGAGATCAGAAAAATGTCCGGTGCGCCTTGACTGCGCAGGAGGTTCGGCTCGCCAACACTGGCAAAGCCTTCCTTCTCCAGTTGCGCCCGGACCCGCAGCGAGGATTCCAGCTGGCCACGATTGGGCTGCGGCGCCGGTCCCGGCAGATAGGGAATCTGGTCGTCGCGATCGCCGTCATGGCCGGCAATGGGCAGGTTGAACGCGTTCAGCGCCCACTGCTCCATGTTTTCCCAGATGTTCAGCACGGGATATTGCCAGGGCTGCAGGCCGCTCATCTGCGCGCGGCGCGACCAGGTGCCGGCGCCGATTTCGGCGGCGGCGAAGCGATCAGGATAATGCAGCGCGATATGCCAGGCGCCCTCGCCCCCCATGGAGAAACCGCGCAGCAGGACGCGCTTGTCGTCGATCTTGAACCGCTGCTTCACCGCCGCGATGGCTTCGAAGACATCGGCTTCACCGGCCCAGTGCCAGCCGGCGCTGTTGATGCGGCCGAACAGGTCGATCTGGATCTGGCCATTGTCCGCCACCGGCGCATTGCCCGGTCCGCGCGGATGATCGAAGCCATAGATGAAGGCGGCTTCCGTCGTGTTGTTCTGGCGGCCATGCAGCCAGACATAGAGCCGCGCGGGCTTGGCCGGATCGTAATGGGCGGGCAGCGAGACATGATAGGGCTGCACCGAACCGTCGATCCTGGAGGTATAGGCATAGAGACGGCTGTCACCCGTGGCCCAGGGCGATTGGCCCGCCTGCAGCGCCTTGGCCCGCGCCAGGCCGGAGTCCAACGTTTCCATGGCATGGTCGACGGCCGTCTGGTTGCCGAACAGCTCGGGGAATTCCAGCAGCATGCGCCCGGCATGGGCATAGACTTCGACATCGCCGATCAGGGTGGGGTCGGCGCGGCCAGCCTTCAGTTCGGCGACAGCTGTCTCGATCTGCGTGCTCTTCGCCTGGATGCGGGAGAGGTCTGCCGGGCTGGCGACGAACGGCGCCGCCTGCTGGGCCTCAAGCGGCAGAACCAACAAGGCGGTAACGCAAGCCGACAGAATCGCAAGCGAGAAACGCGTCATGGCAAATCCTCCCGAGGCCGCCGCGGCCCATTTTACATCATGCGCCGCTGCACCCGGCCGCCGCCAGCACGCTCAAGGCTGGGCGATGCTGCGCCGATAGGTCGGCTGGCTGTCCCAGGACAGCGGCTTTTGCGTTCCGTCCAGCAGGGCCGCGAACTTGCCGCCGCCCGCCTCGAAGGAAAATTCCTGCACCCGGTCCGGCGGTGTTGTGGTGACGTTGCGGGCGATGTCGGTTTCCTGCTCGGTATGGGCGGTCACGAACTGCGCCGGATTGGCGGCGTTGATGAAGCGCACATCGGACGCCGCGCGGCCCGCCGGCCCGCGCTGATACTTCACATGCAGCTTCGCGTGTTCGCCGCCGGTGCCGGTCAGGTCCCAGTCCTCGGTGACGATGGTCTTGCCGTCGGTGGTGGCGATGGTGCGGGCGGTGGCGACCCGGGTCGCCTTCACCAGCGCGCCGAAGGTGGCGGCGGTGGCGCTGTTGTTCTCGCTGATGCCCGCCAGCACGATGCGCGCCGCCTGGGTGCCGCCGGTCTGCTTCACCGGCGCTTCCAGATAGACGACGGTATCCAGGCCCGGCGCCAGCACGCGGTTGTCGCCGCCCAGCACATTCACCCGGTCGATGAAGATCAGGCGCAGATTGCAGTCCTTGGCCGCGCCCGCCGTCGCCGCGGCCGATTCCCAGCCGGCCGGCAGCAGCTTGTTCAGCGCCGCCTGGTTCACCTGCAGATCGAGCTGGAAACGGTATTCGTTGGATTGCTCCACCACCGTGCCGGCCGCGGCGGGCGCCTGGGCCATTGCCGGAATCAGCGCGCTGGTCCCCATCATCAGCAGGGCCGCCAGCAGCATGGTCTTTTTCATTGCATGTCCTTTCAAGATTAAACCGGCAGCCCGATCAGCCGGTGTGCGTTGGTCCAGGCGATCTTGGCGAAGATCTCCGGGGTGGTGGATTGCGTCAGCAGCGACAAGGTTTCGCGCGCCACGCATTTTCCGCGAATGGCGGCGGCGACATTGGGGCTGTTCTGCCCCGCGCCGCCGCCGCGTCCGTCCTCGCAATTGCAGTCGCTGCCGAAATGCAGCTTTTCCTGATGGCGGCGCAGGAAGTCATGGGTGAAGGCGGCGTCGCGCGACAGGGCATTGTGGGCGGAATTGGCCGACAGGTCGGCAAACAGGTTGGGATAATCGGCCAGCAGCCGGTCGGAAAGGCCGCCGCGCACTATGGGGCCTTGCGGATAGGCCGCCTGGTCGGCGAAGTCGGCGCTGACATGGGCCCAGAAACTGTTGGCGTGGCCGATGAACCTGGTGCGGGGATAGGCTTTCAGCACGGCGCCGAAGCGCCGGATGCCGCTGTTATAGGCGTCATTCAGGTCGGTGGTGGCGTCCTGGAAATGGATCAGCACCGGCACGTTCAGTTCCGCCGCCAGGTCATAGGCGCGGCGCATCTGCGGTCCGTCGGCATCGACATGCATCTTCAGTTCGCCAAAGCCCTTGGCGCCCGCCTGCACTGCCGCCGTCAGCTGCGCCTCGGCCTGCGGCGTGGTGAGGTCGGCGGAAGCGAACCAGCTGGGAAACAAAGCGGCGTTCCGGGCCCGCAAGGCCGCCATCTGCGCGGCAGCGCCCGCACCGGTCAGCACATTGGCCGCCGTGATGCCCGCGCCCACCTGGTGCGCGATATTCTGGCCCAAGTCCAGGCGCATGTGGAAATGCATGTCGATGACGGGCGAACCCCAGCGCGGAATGTCGACTTGACTGGAAGACGGTTGGGCCAGCGCGGGCGCCGCCGCCATCGCCCCCAAACCCGCACTGAGGCCAGCCAGAAGCTGCCGCCGGTCCATGCTGTCCTCCCCGCCTCTTCTTGGCTTGTCGCCTTCTTTTGGGGGCGCAGCCTATCCGGACCGGTGGCGTTCAGTCGAGGCGGTAGTTGAAGCTGACACTGATACGGGGCTCGCGGGCGGCATGGGCCTCGACGCCATGGCGCAGCCAGCTCTCCCACAACAGCAGCAGGCCCGGCCGGGGCTGGACATCGACAAAGCTGCGGTTGGCGGGCCGGGCCTGCTTGCGGCGGGGCGGCGCCGCCATCATCAGGCCCAGGCGCGGGTCTTCAAAGCGGATCGCGCCGCTGCCTGGCGGCACGGTGACGTAATAGGTGCCGCTCACCGCGGCGTGGGGATGGATGTGCGGCGCATGAATGGCGCCTTTGTTCATCACATTGATCCACAGTGAATCCAGTTTCAGCTTGCGCCGGTTCAGGTCGAAATCGGCGCGGGCCGCGAAGGCGGCGACATGACGGTCGAGCGCCTTCACCAAATCCGCGAAGGCGGGTGCGCGCTGCGGCAGGTCGTCCAGTGCCGCATAGGAGGTGTAGCCCTTGTAGCCATGTTCCCTCGCCCAGCGCTGGCCCGCTTTGTCTTCCGCTGCGATCACCAGGGCGGCGGCCTCCAGATCGGGGTTCAGCTTGGTTCCAAGACTGGCGCGGTAGAGCGGGGTGACGAAAAGTGCGTCAAAAGTGGCCATTTTGGGGGAAGTTCCGATTCGCCTCTGACGCAGAAGTTAATGGCTATTTGATCTTTTGGGTGGGAAACTGACGTCCTGTACGAAGGGATTCCTGGTCATGCGTCTTGCCGCCATCGCGGCACTTGCGGCCGCCGCCTTCGCCCTGTCCGGCTGCCTGGTCTATGACGTCGCCTCCACCACGGTCGGCGCCGCCACCACCGTGGTCGGCACCATGGTCGACGTCGCCGCGGGTGCGATCTGTACCGTCGCCTGCAGCGCCGACGACGAAAAGAAGAAGTAGCTCAGTAAGAGTCTTTCCTTCGCCGCACTTCGGCGAATACCTCCACATCGCTTGCATCTTCCATGCCCAGCGCCTTGCGGATCGCCGGCGAATCCGGCTGCAGGAAGGGATTGACGATCTTTTCCAGCTTCATGGTCGAGGGCATGGTGGGTGCGCCCTTGGCCCGCGCCTGATGCACCACCTGGCTGAACATCCGCAGCGCCTGGTTCTGCGGGTCCAGCGTCAGGGCGAAGCTGGCATTCTTCTGCGTATACTCATGTCCGCACCAGATTTTGGTGTCGTCCGGCAAGGTCATCAGCTTGGACAGGCTGGCCCACATCATCGCCGGATCGCCTTCCAGCACCCGGCCGCAGCCGGCGCTGAACAGCGTGTCGCCGGTGAAGGCATTGCCGTCGATCACATACGTGGTGGCGCCCAGCGTGTGGCCGGGCACATCCAGCACCGTCACCGCCTGCCCGGCGAACCGCCAGCCGGTGGCTTCGCTGACACCCACATCCAGACCCGGAATGCGGCCCTGCTCGCGCGCCGGCCCCACCACCTGGGCGCCGAATTCCGCCTTCAGGTCCAGATTGCCGCCGGTATGGTCGCCATGGTGATGGGTGTTGAGGATGTGTGTCAGCCTGAGACCTTCGCGCGCCAGCGCCGCCTTCACCGGCCCCGCTTCGGACGGGTCGACGACGGCGACGCCCGTTCCGGCGTCGATCAGATAGGCATAATTGTCGGAAAGGCAGGGAATGGTGATAATGCGCATCAGCCGACTTTAGCAGGAGCGCGCAGCCGGTGTTAGAGCGTCGTGTCACAGAACCGGATGCCGTCGCCATTGCCGCCTTCTATGGCACGCGGGCCGGCATGGTGGCGCGGCGCGTCCTGCTGGCCCGCCTGCGCGATTTCTGGCCGGCGCTGAAAGGCCGCCGCCTGCTGGGCTTCGGCTACACCGCGCCCTATCTCGGCGCCTTGGGGGCCGAGCGCGCCATTGCTGCCGGTACCCTGGCGATGGGCGCGCCGCGCTGGCCCGAAGGACTTTCGTCCAGCCTGCAGTGCGAAGAGGAGGCGCTGCCGTTTGCCGATGCGCTGTTCGACCGCATCCTGATCGTGCATGGACTGGAGCGCGCCGACGCCCTGCGTCCGCTGCTGCGCCAGCTCTGGCGGGTGCTGGCGCCGGAAGGCAGGCTGCTGGTGGTGGCGCCCAACCGCGCTAGCCTGTGGGCCCAGGCCGAGACCACGCCCTTCGGCCAGGGCCGTCCCTTTTCCCGCGGCGAACTGGATCGCGTGCTGCGCGAGGCGCTGTTCGAACCGGAACGCTGGGAGCGGGCGCTGTATGCGCCGCCGCTGGCGACGCGCCTGCTGGCGCGCGACGGCCGCGGCTGGGAACGCGTGGGGGCGCTGCTGTTTCCGGCGCTTGCCGGCATGCATGTGGTGGAGGCGCGCAAGTCGATCTACGCCATGACGCCGCTGCCGGTGGCGGAAAGCACGCCGCTGTTCAGTCCGGACGCGCCGAGCCCTGCTTGATCAAGAAGATCGCGCCCGGCGCCATCAGGTTGGGACCGAAAAAGCCGCCGGTGACGGTTCCCGGGCGGATCCGCCGCGTGTGGCCGGCATCGTCCAGCGTGTGCGCCTCGCTGATCATGGCGCCCACTTCCTGCGTCAGGCCGATGAAGTCGGCCAGGGTACACAGGTGAATGTTGGGCGTGTCGTACCAAGTCTGGTCAAGCGTGCGGGTGCGCGGCATCCGGCCATGCATCAGCAGCGAGGCCCGCACTTTCCAATAGCCGAAATTGGGCAGCGACACCGCCACGCGGTTGCCGATGCGCAGCATGTCCTTCAGCACCTTGGCGGGTTTCTCCGTCGCCTGGATGGTCTGGGACAGGATCACCGCGTCGAAGACCCCGGCGGGATATTCGCCCAGGTCGGTGTCGGCATCGCCCTGCACCACCGACAGGCCGCGCGCGACGCAGGCATTGACGTTCTGCTGCGAAATCTCGATGCCGCGGCCGTCGACGCCCTTGTTGTGCACCAGGTGATCGAGCAGGGCGCCGTCGCCGCAGCCGACATCCAGCACCCGCGTGCCGGGGCGGATCATGCCCGCGATGGCAGCCAGTTCGGGGCGCAGTTCGCTCA
>Ga0316221_1000991_pt1 | contig 32117 bp, 29 predicted proteins | sample TBH18007metaG_FD_206003 | JGI IMG/M metagenome (GOLD analysis project Ga0316221, IMG submission 206003) | Freshwater microbial communities from Trout Bog Lake, Wisconsin, USA - TBH18007 | ecosystem: Environmental > Aquatic > Freshwater > Lake > Hypolimnion/Profundal zone | place: USA: Wisconsin... | reverse complement strand
CATCCCAGCCTACGATTGCATCCCAGCCACGATTGCATCCCAGCCTACGCCCTGTGTACTTTCAATCGAAAGATTTCAACTGGACTGACTACTGGGCATAGAGCATGCCAACGATCCGATTGTTACGGCAACCTGCCGATTTTATGAAGGGAAATCGGATGCCAGTGATTTGATCAACTTGAAAATGTCCGCGAGTGTAAGAAAACCCGACAAGGGAATTGACCATGCATGCCTTCTTGTGTTTTCAAAATAACATGATGCACACCCTGTGTTGATTCACCTTGATTTAAGTGCTGTAGAGCAAATAAAATGGTGGGTTATCTTTTTAGGCAGGTATCGTGAAAATAATCATAGGTGCGTTCAGTGTTGTGATCATTCTGTTGCTGGCTTATATGGTCAGTTACGACAGATCCCAGGTGCGGTTAAAACCGATAATTACTTTGCTGGGCCTGCAGTTCTTTTTTGGCTATGCGATGCTGAATTCGACTATCGGTCAGGTCATCATCAACAGCATCGTTGCCGGGTTTAACGAGCTGCTGAAATTTGCCGCAGTCGGCATTAATTTTGTGTTCGGCGGTCTGGTCAACGAAAACAGCTTTTCGTTTTTCTTCACGGTGTTGATGCCGATTGTGTTCATCTCGGCCCTGATCGGCATCATGCAGCACTGGAGAATACTCGGCCTGATCATCCGCTCGATCGGTATCCTGCTGTCCAAAGTGAATGGCATGGGCAAACTGGAATCGTACAATGCCGTGGCTTCGGCGATTCTGGGACAGTCGGAAGTCTTCATCTCCATCAAAAAGCAGCTGCCCCATTTACCCGAACGTCGTTTATATACCTTGTGCACCTCGGCCATGTCCACCGTGTCTGCGGCCATCATTGCGGCGTATATGCAGCTGGTGGACCCGAAATATGTAGTGTGCGCAGTGGTGCTCAATCTGTTTGGCGGCTTCATTGTTGCCTCACTGATCAATCCGTATGCAGTGAGCAGGCAGGACGATGTGCTCGCGGTGGATGAAGTCGGCCAGAGTTTTTTTGAAATGCTCGGCGAATACATATTGGATGGTTTCAAGATTGCCGTGCTGGTTGCGGCCATGCTGGTCGGCTTTATTGCGGTCATTGAAATGGCCAACAGCATTTTTGCCCATTTCTTTGGCATCAGTTTTCAGCATTTTTTGGGATACCTGTTTTCACCGCTGGCGTTTCTGGTCGGCATTCCGTGGCATGAAGCCGTCGGCGCCGGCAGTATCATGGCCACCAAGCTCATCAGTAATGAATTTGTGGCGATGCAGGAACTCAGAAGCGGCATGGATGCCGCGACCTATCTGTTTGATCAGCGCAGCATGGCCATCGTGTCGGTATTTCTGGTGTCGTTTGCCAACTTCGGTTCGATCGGGATTATCTGCGGCACCATCAAGGCGCTCGATGTCCGGCAGGGTAATGTGGTGGCACGCTTTGGTTTCAAACTGTTGTACGGTGCTTCACTGGTCAGTTTTTTAAGCGCAACGGTGGTGGGGTTGGTACTGTGATGTTCACTTTTTCTCTATGCATATTTAAAATGCGTCTAAATGACGCAGGTTGATCGGCGCTAAAATGCCACACGCGTCTTCAACAGTTTTACCTTTTCACTTATTTTTCACCCCTTTACCCACTCATCCTATGAATATCATCAAAAAATTGTTTCTGATCGCAGCACTGGCAGGCTCCGTGAGTTTGGCACAGGCACGTTCTCCCCTGGTACTGATGACCGACTTCGGTCAGGCTGACGGCGCAGTGTCTGCCATGCGCGGTGTGGCATTCGGTGTGGATCCGCAATTGAATATTTCCGATCTGACCCATCAGATTCCGACCTATGACATCTGGATTGCCGCCTATCGTTTATACCAGACAGTCAATTACTGGCCCGAAGGCAGCGTGTTTGTCACGGTGATTGATCCGGGCGTGGGCACGGTGCGCAAATCGGTCGTGCTGAAACTGAAAAACGGCCGCTATTTTGTCGGACCGAATAACGGTTTGTACACCCTCATTGCCGAACGCGACGGCATCGCCGAAATGCGTGAAATCGATGAAAAGGTCAATCGACTGCCGGGTTCGGCCGACAGTTATACCTTCCATGGCCGCGATGTGTATGCCTATACCGGCGCACGTCTGGCTTCCGGCGTGATCACGTTCGAACAGGTTGGTCCGCTGCTGGATCCGGAAAGTCTGGTCAAAATCGCTTATCAGAAAGCGGATCGGTCCGGCAGTACCCTGCGCGGCAATATCCCGGTTCTGGATGTGAACTTTGGCAATGTCTGGACCAACGTGCCGAAAGCCATGCTGGATCAGCTGTCGATCAAGGCCGGCGATGTTCTGACGGTCCGTCTTTACAACAAGGATAAAAAGGTCGCCACCGTAGTGGTGCCGTTTGCCAATTCCTTTGGCGAAGTCAAGGTTGGCAAACCGCTGGCTTATGTCAACAGCCTGCTGAATTTTTCACTGGCGTTAAATCAGGGCGATTTTGCAAAAAAATATAAAATTCAGTCAGGTGCCGACTGGCATGTTGAAATTGAAAAAAAATAATTCATCACACGCATCACCTTACCAACAGATAAATACCAACGAACGATCATGATCTCAATAAAAAATAGGGCACTCGCCAACTCAATGGCCGTTACCGGCTTAGTTACGTTCTCCTTTACTTTTTCCTTTACATTCTTCGCACCATTGGCCCATGCAACCGACCAGACTGTCGACCCGGCAGCGGACCAGCAGGTACAGACCGTTTCCATCGTAGGATCGCGCGCCAAAGTGCGTTCCCTGTTTGACAGCGATGTGCCGGTCGATGTATTTACGGCACAGGATCTGGAACACGCCAACAGTACCGGTGAAATCGGACAGATACTGCAGAATCTGTCTCCTTCCATCAACATGCCGCGCGCCTCGGCCAGCGGTACCTCTGACACCGTGCGCACCATTCAGCTGCGCGGACTGGCACCCGATGAAGTGCTGATACTGGTGAACGGCAAGCGCTGGCATCCGAATGCCACCATGGATCAGGAAGGGCTGTTTCAGGGTACGGTATCGGTTGATCTGAATTCGATCCCGGTCAGTGCCATTGAACGCATTGAAGTGTTGCGCGACGGTGCCGGTTCCCAGTACGGCAGCGATGCCGTTGCCGGGGTAATCAATATCGTTCTGAAAAAAGCACCAGAAGGCACCGAGACTTACGTCTCCTACGGTGGCAATCACACGCCGTTCGCACCTGCCGGAAAAACCATCACCGACGGTCAGAATCTGCAGACCGGTGCCAACACCGGTCTGAAAATCGGCGAAAAAGGCTATGTTCGTTTTGGTTTTGATTATCAGGACAAAAACGGCACCAATCGTGCTGGCCCATCGGCTGATTCATACGCCTCGTACTTCAGTACCGCGGCCGATCTCGCTCAGGTTGGTCAGGTGAATTACCGATCGGGCGATCCGAAACTGTATAACACCAATCTGTTCTACAACGGCGCAGTACCGATTTCGAGTGACCTGGAATTATATTCATTTGCCACCTTTAATGACCGTCGTTCATTCGGCACCGGCTTTTACCGCTGGCCCGGCGATCCCGGCAATGTGCTGGCCGTGTATCCAAACGGATTTGTCCCGACCAGCGTCAACAACAGTAAAGATGTCGGCGCGGTGTTCGGTGTGCGCGGCGATCTGGGTGAATGGAGCGTCGATTTAAGTTTGCGTCTGGGACGCAATCAGTTCAGCTACAACCTGGAACACACTATCAACTCTTCGCTGGATGCTGCCAGTCCGACGGCGTTCCATCTGGCCAATTTCATATCCGGTCAGCAGGGTATTAACGCCGATGCACACCGCAGTTTTGATGGCATTCTGGCTGTACCTGTCAACGTGGCGCTTGGTGCAGAGCTGCAGCGTGACACGTATGTAACCGAAGCCGGTGACCCTGCTTCCTATCAGGCCGGCCCTGATGCCACCGGATTGCCCGGATCACAGGGTGACCCGGGGCTGCAGCCGACGGACACCGTCAATTTGTCACGGTCCGACAAATCGGTGTACATCGACGTCGACAGTGATCTGACCAAAAATCTGCTGGTTGGTGTGGCTGCGCGTTATTCGGAAATCGGTGACGCCGGCAACAAGGCGACCGGCAAGCTGTCTGCGCGTTATAAATTGACACCTGACTTTTTGGTGCGCGGTTCCGTTTCTAACAGTTATCGCGCACCGGAACTGGCGCAAATCGGTTTCCGCAACACGGTGCTGGGTTTTAACCAGTCAGGTCAATTATCCAACGTGGCGCTGGTGCCCGCCACGGATCCTTTGGCGCAGCAACAGGGTGCGCAGCCCCTGAAGCCGGAAACCTCGGTCAATGAGACACTGGGACTGGCGTGGCGTGCTGCCGGCAACACCAACGTGACACTGGATACGTACCAGATCAAGATCAAAGACCGCATTTCCCTGTCGAGTGCAATCAGTGTCAATGATCCAAACTATCCGACACTCAATGCGGTCAATTTCCTCACCAATGGACTCGACACCACCACCAACGGGATCGATGCCGTAGTACTGCATGAAATTGATCTGGCTTCAGGCAAACTGAATCTGACTGCTGCGTTTAATTACAATCACAGCAAACTTGACGCGGTGCGTACCGGAACTGGCGGTGCAGCACTGTTCTCCGACCAGACCACCTACAATCTGATGCACGAAACTCCCAATACCAAACTGGTACTGTCGGCGGACTGGCATGTGAATCAGTGGGATCTGACCAGCCGGGTAACGCGCTACGGCAGTCTGTCGGTGATGCTGTATGATCCGGCTGCCACGGCGCCGATGGATTTTCACGCTGCCTGGTTGCTCGATCTGGAAGCCAAATACGCGTTGACCAAGACAACGTCGATCGTGGTGGGCGGCAGCAATCTGACCAATCAATACCCAACCCGTACCACCGATTCCTATGACAGTTATTCCGGTGCATTTCCGTATAACTTTGTATCACCGGTTGGCATGAATGGCGCGTATTACTATGCACGTCTGAATTACAATTTCTGAGAAAACTGAGCTGTCATCGTGATTCGGTGCTGGCTTTTGAAAATTACGCATGCCCGCCCAGGATTCTGGTCGGGCATGTTGTATTTTGAGGTGCCAGTTCATACATAGCGTAGAAATACGTATTATTTTATTTGCAGTAAATCATTACATTGACCGCTACAAAATTAATCTTTGTGAAAGGTCAAAAATGATGATCAGGCGAATTCTTGTTTCAACCAAAAAAATTCTGGCGCTGGCTGCATTGCCCGCGCTGGTTTCGCTCGCACCCCAGGCCGCTGCCGAAAATGCTACTCCGGTAGGTTCGGCCTGCGGTGTTTTGACGAATATGGGTGAGCATACCTATATTTACAATAATTCGAGCTACGACTGGAATGTGGTGTTCATCACGACTGTGTTCGGCGGTGATTTGGGCAGATCAATCAACGCAGGTGCGGTTAAATATCAGACCGACGAAGGCCTGTGGATTGATACGGGCATCGGCGACTACCGCAGCGCCAAGAGCTATACCATTCCTGTGGGTGCCGGTCACACAGTACCGATCGCCTATTGCGCCGATCATTCGGTGCTCACCCACCGCATCGAGGGGCATATCTTTTTTACGCCGGCCAATCCGGCGCTGGTGCACGGCAGTCCGGACGGGGACGTCAAGTTCAAAGGCGAAAACGGCACGCCCTATTTCTTCAACAAGGGCACCACACCCTATGTTGATTACAACAGAAAGCCTGGCAAGGCATTCGAGGATGGCAGTCTGACTATCTGTCCCAATGATCCGCAGTGCATCATTCCTTGAGCGGTTGTGATTAGGTTTCGCGTCGAATCGCTGACTCCGTGCAAGTAACAGACAATCATATGTATCACTACACAGATGGTGGCCTGCGTAACGTGTGGCTGACTAACGGTTACGTTGAGCATCAGACAAAATATGGAAAAGGAATTTCCTTTCATGATTCTGATGGACTGACCCAAGCTATTTGCAAAGCGCTAAGCAATAAACCAAGTAAATTAACAGGCGCCGAATTCCGCTATATTCGTTGCGGATTGTTGCTGTCGCAAAAAACGTTGGGTAAAAAATCAGGTTATACAGAACAGGCCGTCGCCAAGTGGGAAAAGTCCGGGAAAATCCCCAAAGCGGCCGAATACTTTCTGCGATCTATTTACCTTGCCACCGCCAATGGAGATGCCAAGGTTTCAGTCATGATCGAGATGGTGAATCTGATTGAGAGAATTTCAAATACCAAAATCATCTTTACTGAATTTAAGAATAAATGGAAATCTTCGTTTCAGAATATGAATGAAGTGGGATCAACACTGGTTTAAGGTTCTTGTGCGGAAGTTCAAATGCTGAATTATCGATTTTCACGTGTGGGCCATAACCGCAGCACGTAAATTGCAGATGCCTGAATTACATACCGTATTTCATAATTTCCGATGAGAATTCGACGCACTTCACGCGGTTCAAATTCTTCAAGTCGTTCGCCTATCCGTAGGTTGGTTAAAAGATTGGCTGGTGCAGCAGTCAAAGATTGCACAGTACGGGCTGCGACTCCTTGATTTACCGATGCAAGAAATTGATTCAGTCGCGATAAATCAGATTGTGCCGTGCTGGTCCATTTCAACTCCATCAGCCAGACACCTTTAATGGTGCATCGGTGCTCAATCTGTCCGCCCATGCCTGTACCGATTGATGATCAATGACATTTTCCTGATCCACATCGAGCAATGCTTCACGTGTTAAACGGCTGCGCTCTTCTTCCTGATCAATCCAGGCCGATAAGGCCTGTTTCATTATCCAGCCACGCGAACGTTCCAGGCGTGCTGCAAGTAAATCAATTTTCTCAAGCATGCGTACCGGCACATGAGCGGTTAATACTTTGGTATCTATTGGTGACATGAAATGACCTCGGGATTTCATCTTTACATGGGCAAAAAATCAATTGTGATTATTTATGATTTTTTTTGAATCGTATTGATTAATCTTGATTTTATCAATTGATCTGATGCATTGAACATTGTCAGTCAAGGGCAGCCAAAATGGGAATTCTGCCGAATTCCTGACATTCACCCAACTTTTTCCACAAACACCCGCAACTGCCTCGGCCGCGCCAGCAAAACTTCCCCCACCTTGATGTTGAGTGAGGCGTACCGCTCATTCGCCAACGTCACTTCAATAATGTCACTGCTGTCGGCCCGCTGCAATTCGAGCTGCGCCAGCGGCCCGATGGCGTGGGCGCGTTTGAGCCGGGCGGCGATGCCGATCTCTCCCTGGAGGTAGGGGACAATATCAATGTCATGCGGGCGTACATAAGCCACGCCCTGTGCATTCTGGGTTGCTGCATGATCGGGCACCTCAAAACGGGCATCATGCAGATCGAAAACACCTTCATGTACCGCGCCATGAAAGGTATTCACGCTGCCCAGAAAGCCGTACACAAATGGCGAAGCCGGATGATTGTAGACGTCCGCAGGTGAACCGATCTGTTCCACTTTACCTTTGTTCATCAGTACCACCTGATCGGCAACCTCGAGCGCTTCTTCCTGATCGTGGGTGACAAAGATGCTGGTGACATGCAGTTCATCATGCAGGCGCCGCAGCCAGCGCCGCAATTCCTTGCGCACCTTGGCGTCGAGCGCGCCGAACGGTTCATCCAGCAGCAGCACTTGCGGATCAGCGGCCAGTGCACGCGCGAGCGCAATGCGCTGCCGCTGTCCACCCGAAAGTTGTGCCGGATAGCGGTCATGCAGCCAGTCGAGCTGCACCAGATTGAGCAGTTTGTGCACCTTTTCCCGAATCACTGTTTCAGGTGGTCGGGTGGAGCGTGGTTTGACGCGCAGGCCGAACGCAATATTTTCAAACACGGTCATGTGCCTGAACAGGGCGTAATGCTGAAACACAAAGCCAACCTGCCGTTCGCGCACATGACTGGCCGAGGCATCTTCACCTTCGAGCAATACCTGGCCGCTGTCGGCATGTTCGAGGCCGGCGATAATGCGCAGCAGGGTAGTCTTGCCGCAACCGGACGGACCGAGCAGGGCAGTGAGTTCACCGCTGGGGAAATTCAGTGACACATTGTCGAGCGCGACAAAACTGCCGAATTTTTTATTGATATTGTTGACTTCGATACCCACCGCGCTTACTCCTCAATCAGTTGTAAAGGTTGTTCAGACAGTTCGTGGCGCAGACGCCATTCGACCAGTGACTTCAGCACCAGCGTGATCAGCGCCAGCAGTGCCAGCAGTGACGCCACCGCAAACGCCGCAGTAAAGTTGTATTCGTTATAGAGAATTTCCACCTGCAGCGGAATGGTATTGGTCTCGCCGCGAATGTGGCCCGAGACCACCGACACCGCGCCAAACTCACCCATGGCACGGGCATTGCACAGGATCACGCCGTACAGCAGACCCCATTTGATATTCGGTAACGTGACATGCCAGAAGGTCTTCCAGCCGGACGCGCCCAGCACCAGTGCAGCTTCTTCCTCTTCGCTGCCCTGCGACTGCATGAGCGGAATCAATTCTCTGGCAACAAAGGGGAAGGTGACGAAAATGGTGGCCAGTACAATGCCGGGCACGGCAAACAGGATTTTGATGTCATGGTCACGCAGCCACGGACCGATCCAGCCCTGCGCACCAAAAATCAGCACATAGATCAGCCCGGAAATAATCGGCGACACAGAAAACGGCAGGTCGATCAGTGTGAGCAAAACATTTTTGCCGCGGAATTCAAACTTGGCAATGGTCCAGGCTGCGGCCACACCAAACACCAGATTCAGCGGTACGGCGATCGACGCGGTAAGCAGCGTGAGCTTGATGGCCGACCAGGCATCGTCTTCGGTGATGGCGGTCAGATATACCTCCCAGCCTTTTTTGAGTGCCTCGCTGAACACGGCAGCCAGCGGTATAAACAAAAACAGCGTCAGGAACAGCAGTGCGATACCGCCCAGCAGCAGGCGTACCCACAGCGGTTCACTCAGCGACTTCGGTACATGGACCGGTTCAATGTGTGCCGTGACCAGCACGGCGGGTTGGACAGCTGACATATCAGGATCTTTCCGACTGAGAGCGACGGCGTGACCACGCCTGCAGCAGATTAATGGTGAGCAGCAAAATGAATGAGATTGTCAGCATCACTACAGCGATTGCTGTAGCACCCGCATAGTCATACTGTTCAAGCTTGGTGATAATAAACAGCGGTGTAATCTCGGACACCATCGGCATATTCCCTGCAATAAAAATGACCGAACCGTATTCGCCGGTGGCACGGGCAAACGCCAGCGCAAAGCCGGTCAGCAGCGCCGGCAACAGCGTCGGGAAAATAATCCTGGTAAAGGTCTGCCAGTTATTGGCACCCAGACTGGCCGCAGCTTCTTCCAGTTCGCGCTCGGCTTCTTCCAGTACCGGTTGCACCGTACGCACCACAAACGGCAGACCGATAAACGTCAGCGCGACAATCACACCCAGCGGGGTGAATGCCACCTTGATGCCCATCGGTTCCAGATAGCGGCCCAGCCAGCCGTTGGCGGAATACAGTGCGGTCAGGGCAATACCGGCCACGGCAGTGGGCAGCGCAAACGGCAGATCCACCAGCGCATCGATTATTTTTTTACCCGGAAATTCATAACGCACCAGCACCCAGGCCACGATACCGCCAAACACCACATTGAGTGACGCACCGATCAGGGAGGCACCGAAACTGAGCCGATAGGACGCCATGACCCGATCGGATGTGACGGCACTCCAGAAGGCCGGCCAGCTCATCGTGAAGGTTTTGAGGAATACCGCTGACAGCGGGATCAGCACGATCAGTGTCAGATAGAACAGGGTGAAGCCGAGCGTTAGATGGAAGCCGGGCATGACCCGGAAGGGATCGTTTTTTGGTTTTGTTTGGGTCATAAAATTTCTTTGGTTTCAGTGCAGTCATTCCAGACCTCCGTCGTTGCCGCATCAACTCACTTCTTACCCGGCTGATAAATCTGATCAAACACCCCACCATCAGAAAAGTGCACCTTCTGCGCATTGGTCCAGTCACCCGCTACTTCGCCAATCTTGAATAAAGAAATCTGAGGAAACTGCGCAGCGTATTTTTTGGCAATGGCTGGCGTAGTAGGACGGTAATAATTTTTCGCTGCCGTTTCCTGCCCGGCATCGGTGTACAGATACTGCAGATAGGCTTCGGCAACTTTGCGGGTGCCGCGTCGGTCTACCACTTTATCGACTACCGCAACCGGTGGTTCAGCCAGAATACTGACCGAAGGAATCACGATTTCCACCTTGTCCGGCCCGAGTTCCTTGACCGCCAGGAACGCTTCATTTTCCCAGGCCAGCAATACATCGCCTATGCCGCGTTCCACAAAAGTGGTGGTCGAACCGCGCGCGCCGGAATCCAGTACCGGCACATTCTTATAGAGCTTGCTGATAAATTCTTTGGCGCTGGCTTCATTGCCGCCGCTCTTTTTCAGCGCATAACCCCAGGCGGCCAGATAATTCCAGCGTGCGCCGCCGGAAGTTTTTGGATTCGGGGTGATGACAGAAACACCCGGTTTGATCACATCAGCCCAGTCCTTGATGCCTTTCGGATTGCCTTTGCGTACCAGAAAAACGATGGTCGACGTGTACGGTGAACTCGCACCAGGCAATCTGGTCTGCCAATTGGGGTTGATCAGACCATGTTCGGCAATTTCATTGATGTCATACGCCAGTCCCAGCGTGACCACATCGGCATCCAGTCCATCGATGACCGCGCGCGCCTGTTTGCCGGAGCCGCCATGCGACTGTTTGATTTTGACGGTGTCGCCCGTCTTGTCTTTCCAGACCTTGGCAAAATCCCTGTTGATATCTTCATACAGTTCGCGGGTTGGGTCATACGACACGTTGAGCAGAGAAATGTCTGCTGCATGCGCCAGCCCGGCAGTCAGTGCCAGAGCCGTTATGGATTTGATGAGGAGTTTGAATGACATTGTTTTTCCTTTATTTCCCGTCAGGGTTGGGTTTTTAGTTGCTATGCAGGTTAATGACATGCCGATAGAAAGAGAACGAATCCTTTTGTGATTGCATATGCGAAAAACGTCTACCTGTTTTTCTGGCGATCCGATTCGCATAGATGAAAAACGGATATGCAAACGCAAATAAATTCGTTTTGTGAATACGCCGAATTGGATAAATTGAGGAACCGTTCAACTTTGCCTGTTTTAATTCAGCGTATGGAAAGCCCGTCATGACCGCATCCACCCAAGCCCCAGAAAATTCCGCCAGCCAGCATGCTGCAGGTCTGATAGCGCATCCGGTCAGCCCGGAAGAAGAGCAGCAACTGCTTGCCGAGGCCCGTACCGAGGCCCAGCAACAAAACAAACCGTTTGCCGGCAGCATTGCGCCACCGGATGCCTGGAAACTGGTGCAGGCCGGCCTGGCAACATTGGTCGATGTGCGCAGCGCCGAAGAACGCAAATTTGTCGGATCGATTCCCGATTCGATTCATGTTGCCTGGATGACCGGCCTGTCGTTGAACCGCAATCCGCGGTTTGTGAAAGAGTTTGAAATCAAGATCAAGAATAAAGAGGACGTGGTCCTGCTGCTGTGTCGCAGCGGCAAACGTTCCGCTGCGGCCGCCGAAGCGCTGACCAAAAGCGGCTTTGTCAATATTTTCAATATTGAAACCGGGTTTGAAGGGGAAATCAACGAGGACGGTCAGCGCGGTTTTTTGGGCGGCTGGCGCTCCCATTCTCTGCCGTGGAGTCAGGATTGAACAACCCTATGAATGATTCCACCATCCATCCCTTTGCCGTCAAGTCGCCCCTGTTTGAAATTGGTCATATCGTCGACGAGTTGGCTGATGTGCGCAAACACTGGCGTCATATGCACCATCGCTCCACCGAGCCGGGAGGACGTGAACTGCCGTCGCCCGAGGCACTCAAAAAAATCATGGATGATTTGCGTGCCGTGCTGTTTCCGATGCGTCTTGGCCCGCCTGAACTGCGTCAGGAAACCGAGAATTTTTTTGTTGGCCATACGCTGGATGCAGCGCTGCATTCGCTGCTCAATCAGGTCAGACTGGAACTCAGCTATATCGACCGCAATCATCCGGCGCACACCATTTCCTTTGAAGACCAGGGACTGAACATTGTGCGTGAGTTTTCGCGTGCGCTGCCTTCGCTGCGTACCCTGCTCGACAGTGATGTGATTGCGGCCTACCGCGGCGATCCGGCCGCGCGCAGTGTCGATGAAGTATTGCTGTGCTATCCCGGTGTCCTGGCCATGATTTATCACCGCATTGCGCACCAGTTGCACGTGCTCGGCGTTTCGCTGCTGGCACGCATCGTGGCTGAAATTGCGCATGCCCAGACCGGTATTGATATTCATCCCGGTGCGCAGATCGGTTCCGGCTTTTTTATTGATCATGGTACCGGGGTAGTCATCGGTGAAACCACGATTATCGGCCAGCGGGTGCGCATCTATCAGGCGGTCACGCTCGGTTCCAAGTCATTCCCCACCAACAGTGAAGGAGAAGTGCAAAAAGGCATTCCACGCCATCCGGTAGTCGAAGACGATGTCATCATTTATGCCGGCGCAACGGTACTTGGACGGGTCACCATAGGCAGGGCCGCAGTCATCGGCGGCAATGTCTGGGTGACGTCGGATGTGGCACCCGGCAGCCATATCAGTCAGGCGACTTTGCGGCATGGGGCCAATATGAATGAAACCATGCAGACCTAATTTCAAAAAAAAATCAATAACCACCACACTCAGGAGTTTGTATGTCAGAAAAGCAGTCAAATCACTCGGCATTGGGCGATGATGCAGCCCGCCAGCTTGCCAATGCCACCAAAACCGTTCCGCAGTTATCGACCATTTCACCGCGCTGGCTGGTGCACTGTCTGCAGTGGCTGCCAGTCGAAGCCGGTATCTATCGGGTCAACAAGGTCAAAAATCCGCACGATGTGCTCGTGGCGTGTTCCAAGAAAGATGAATCGGAATTGCCGCAGACCTTTGTCGACTATGAAGCCAAGCCACGCGAATATTTTCTGAATTCGGTCGCCACGGTACTCGATATCCATACGCGCGTATCCGACCTGTACAGCAGCCCGCATGATCAAATCAAGGAACAACTACGTCTGACTGTTGAAACCATCAAGGAACGTCAGGAAAGCGAATTGATCAACAACGCCGACTATGGTCTGCTGGCCAATGTGCATGACGATCAGCGCATTTCCACCCTGACCGGCGCGCCAACGCCGGATGATCTGGATGATCTGCTGACCAAAGTCTGGAAAGAACCTGGTTTCTTCCTGGCCCATCCGCTGGCGATTGCCGCCTTTGGCCGCGAATGTACCCGCCGTGGCGTACCACCACCGACGGCCAGCCTGTTTGGCTCGCAGTTTCTGACCTGGCGCGGTGTGCCACTGATTCCTTCCGATAAAGTGCCGATCGAAGATGGCAAAACCAAAATCCTGCTGTTGCGCGTTGGCGAAAAACGGCAGGGTGTAGTCGGTCTGTTTCAGCCCGGCCTGCCCGGCGAACAAAGTCCTGGCCTGTCCGTGCGTTTCATGGGAATCAATCGCAACGCAATCACTTCTTACCTGATCTCCCTGTACTGCTCACTGGCCGTGCTCACCGATGATGCACTGGCTGTTTTGGAAGACGTTGAGATTGGCAAATACCATGACTACCCTGACACCTACAAGTAATCCCGGCAAGCTCACAGGGACCCTGGACGAGTCCTCCCTGCTGGGCCGGCTGGCAGCAGAATTTTTTGCTCTGGCACCGGACGTGTCTGCTCTGGTCCAACGTCCGCAGTGGGTCGATGCGGTGCCCGGTTCGCCGTCACAGGCTCAGTCAGTACCTGTGGATGACGCTGCGGTGCCTTCCGGGTTTGCAGCAGCCCTGCCGCAATCAGTTGCCGCGCCTGGCAGGCCGTCGCCCGGCACCAATTCGGCACCGGCCTCGTTTTATTTTGTTGAGGAAGGCAGTCAGACTCCGTCGTCTGGGGGACCTGCGAAGCAGTTCTATTTTCAGGATTTTGATCAGGTCTATTGGGACAATCCGCCCGAGGTCAGTCAATCGAAACCGGCGTCGAGTCCATTGGATATCGATGGTGTGCGACGTGACTTCCCAATTCTGTCGGAACGGGTCAACGGCAAGCAGCTGGTCTGGTTCGACAATGCAGCCACAACCCAGAAGCCGCAATCGGTCATCGATCGCCTGTCCTGTTTCTACGCGCACGAGAATTCCAATATTCATCGTGCCGCCCATAAACTGGCAGCGCGGGCCACTGATGCGTATGAAGGTGCACGTAACAAGGTGCGAGATTTTCTGGGTGCAGCGTCCAGCGAAGAAATCATTTTTGTGCGCGGCGCGACCGAAGGCATTAACCTGATTGCACAAACCTTTGGCAAAAAGTTTATTGGCCCCGGCGATGAAATTATCGTCTCCCATCTGGAACACCACGCCAACATCGTGCCCTGGCAGCAACTTGCCAAAGAAAAGGGTGCAAAAATCCGCGTGATTCCGGTGGACGATACCGGCCAGATCCTTCTGGATCAGTACGCCCAGCTCATCAATGATCGTACCAAAATCGTGGCTGTCACCCATGTCTCGAACGCTTTGGGAACCGTCACGCCGGTGAAACAGATTATCGACATCGCGCATCGTTCCGGCGTCAAGGTACTGATCGACGGTGCACAGGCCGTGTCGCATTTGCGTGTCAATGTGCAATCGCTCGATGCGGACTTTTATGTTTTTTCCGGTCACAAGGTATTCGGTCCTACCGGTATCGGCGCGGTCTACGGAAAAAAAGCGATTCTGGCTGATCTGCCACCGTGGCAGGGTGGCGGCAATATGATCAGTGATGTCACGTTTGAGCAAACGCAGTATCAACCGCCACCATCCCGTTTTGAAGCCGGGACCGGCAATATTGCGGACGCCGTCGGACTGGGAGCAGCGCTTGATTATGTGCAAAAAATCGGTCTGGAAAATATTGCAGCGATCGAGCACGGTCTGCTGGAATACGCCACCCAGGGGTTGCAGAGTATTCCCGGTGTCAGGCTGATCGGTACGGCACACGACAAGGCCAGCGTGGCGTCGTTTGTGCTGGATGGTTACCAGACCGAAGAAGTCGGCAAGGCATTGAATGAAGAGGGCATTGCGGTACGCTCCGGTCATCACTGCGCACAGCCGATACTGCGCCGCTTTGGTGTGGAAGCGACGGTGCGGCCTTCGTTTGCGTTTTACAACACTTATGAGGAAATTGACCGCATGCTGGCGGTGGTGCGCCGGTTGGCAACAACAAGGCGGTAGGCGGGGATGCAACGGCAATTACAGATCCGCCAAACAAAAAAATCGTGCTGACCGGTAATCAGCACGATTTTTTTTGCCCTGGGTCTTTTAAACAGCGTCCAAAGCCTGCTTCAGATCGTCAATCAAATCATCAACATGCTCAATCCCAATCGACAACCGCACGGTATCCTCGGTAACGCCCGCTTTGGCCAGTTCCTCGGCATTGAGCTGACGATGTGTGGTGGACGCCGGATGGCAGGCCAGCGATTTGGCGTCCCCGATATTGACCAGTCGGGTAAACAAATTCAGCGCATCCTGGAATCGTGCGCCGCCGGCCAGACCACCCTCAACACCAAAGGTCAGAATGCCGGATGGACGTCCACCCAGATATTTTTGTGCCAGTGCGTGGTCAACATGACCGGGCAGGCCCGCATAATTGACCCATTTCACCTTGGTGTGTTCCTGCAGATAGTGCGCAATTTTGATGGTGTTGGCCGTGATCCGGTCCATGCGCAGCGCCAGCGTTTCGATACCCTGCAAAATCAGAAACGCATTGAACGGTGAAATGGCAGCGCCCGTATTGCGCAGCGGTACCACGCGGGCCCGGCCGATATACGCCGCTTCACCGAGTGCCTCGGTATAGACCACGCCATGATAGGAAATATCCGGTTCATTGAGACGACGGAACTTCTGTTTGTGCTGCGCCCAGGGAAATTTTCCGGAATCGACAATGATGCCACCGATCGACGTGCCATGGCCACCCAGATACTTGGTCAGGGAATGGACCACGATATCGGCACCAAATTCAAACGGACGCAACAGATACGGTGATGGCACCGTGTTATCCACGATCAGGGGAATGCCATGCGCATGCGCGATCTTGGCGATTGCTTCAATGTCGGTGATATTGCCCAGCGGGTTGCCGATCGATTCGACATAAATCGCTTTGGTGCGTTCATCGATCAGGGGTTTGAACGAATCAGGATTCTTGTGATCGGCAAAGCGCGTGGTGATACCGAATTGCGGCAGGGTATGCGCGAACAGGTTGTAGGTGCCGCCATACAGCGTGGCAGCAGAAACAATGTTGTCACCGGCTTCGGCAATGGTTTGGATTGCATAGGTAATGGCCGCCTGCCCGGAAGCCACAGCCAGCGCGCCAATGCCGCCTTCGAGTTGCGCGACCCGTTTTTCCAGTACGTCCTGGGTTGGATTCATGATGCGGGTGTAGATATTGCCGGCCACTTTCAGATCAAACAGGTCGGCACCATGCTGGGTATTGTCGAACGCGTACGAGGTGGTCTGGTAAATCGGAACGGCTGCTGCCTTGGTGGTTGGGTCTGGTGAGTAACCACCGTGCACTGCTATGGTTTCAAGCTTCATTATTTTTTCCCGTGGCTGTAGATGTTGGCTGGCATTTGCCAGTAGCCCAAGTGTAAAAGATAACGACAGCAATGGACAACCAATTCTTTTCTATATGGTTATGAGAAATGATTCGATTACAAATGGCGCATAGAACGCTAAGCTAGACAGAATGTATTCTGTATCCTGATCTCCTGTGATGTACCCGCTTCCTCCATCAATATTCGTATTGATGGAGGTTTTTTTATGGACAGAAGGGTGTTCTTGTTGAACATTGGCGGAAAGCATTCGTTGCTGCTTTCGCCTCGAGCCAAATTAAATCAATTGGGATTTTTTCAGATAGGTGCGCAGGGTATTGCGGCTGATATTCAACTGTTTGGCGGCCTGAACCTGGTTGCATTGTCTGTGATGCCATGCCGCGGCGACCAATTCCTGTTGCACCTGCTCGAAATCAATGACTTCTTCGGTATTGAGCAATGCCTGCCATGCAGAGAGCACCGTCGTTACTGCAACAACACTGTCGCCAACCGCATCAGTTTTATTTGCCTGGATCGTTACATCGGTTGTCGCGCTTTCTGTGAAAATCCAGCCGGGCAGATGCAGATCACGAACCTGCAGCAACGCACCGCTGCACACCAGCAACGCGCGATGAATGACATTTTCCAGTTCACGGATATTGCCTGGCCACGGATAATTGATTAATGCCAGTTCAGCATCCGGATGCAGGCCAGTCTTTTGTACGTGCAGTCGTTTGGCATAGATCTGCAGAAAATGCTGGGTCAGTGGCAGTATGTCGCCCGGCCGCTCGCGCAGTGGTGGCAGGGGCAGCGCTATTACCTGAAGACGGTAAAACAGATCTTCGCGAAACCGGCCGGCCCGCACCGCTTCACTCAAATCGACATTGGTTGCAGCGATCACGCGCACATCTATCGGTATCGGACGACGCGCGCCCAGTCGGACCACTTCCCGCTCCTGCAATACCCTGAGCAGTTTGACCTGCATGGGCAGTGGCAGATCGCCAATTTCATCCAGAAACAAGGTGCCGCTCGAAGCGGTTTCAAACCAGCCGGGCTTGCCCTGCAGCGCGCCGGTGTACGCGCCTTTCTCATATCCGAACAGTTCGCTTTCAATCAACGTTTCGGCAAACGCGCCGCAATTGATTGCCACAAAAGGCCTGTCGGCACGGCGGCTCAAGGCGTGCACGTGTCGGGCCACCAATTCCTTTCCGGTACCGGTTTCACCCGTAATCATCACCGTGGCGTCACTGGGCGCAATCCGTTCGATCAGCTGGTGCAGTTCTTTGGAGCGCGGATCGGAGAAGACAATTGCGGTGGCGCGTATGAGCAGGCTCAAACGTTCTGCATCATCAAACGCAATCAGAGGCTCAACCTGGTCCGGATTGCCTTTGGCGATGTTGACGCTGCGAATGAAATCGGCAGGGAAGTTGTGTGATAAAAGTTCCATGCCTCAATATAACGTGATGGCAACCGGCAGTGGAACGAATTGTTTCGGCGTTGAATATCTGATTTAGGTATATCAGGTCCAATCTGTTCTATCAGTAGTCAGTCAATTTGAAATCTTTGGGTATAACGCAGGCTGGGATGCAATCGTAGGTTGGGATGGAATCGTAGGCTGGGATGCAATCCCAGCATTTCAACCGTTGATGCTGGGATTCCATCCCAGCCTACGAAGCATCCCAGCCTACGACGCATCCCAGCCTACGCCCTGTGTACTTTCAATCGAAAGATTTCACTAGAGGCGCTCCTGAATTTTTGCAATACCGGCCACCGCACAGGCTTCATCTTTTTCGCTGCCGCGTGCACCACCAACGCCGATTGCTCCGATGACTTCGCCGTGTGAGAACAACAGCACCCCACCGGCGCGAATATTGAAACTGGGGTTGGCGGCAATTTTTTCAGACAGCTGTTGATCGGTCTTGACCGCTTCGGTCAGTGCACTGGTGGCGGCCCTGAAACTCAGTGCAGTCTGCGCCTTGCTGTTACTGGAGGCCACACCGCGTGCTGATGTGCCGTCGGCTGCCAGCACCACCTTGAGGATACCGGCCGAATCAATCACGCTGACTGCAACGTTCTGCTGCAGGGAAGTGCAGGCAGCCAGCGCGGCCTGAGCGGCCTCTACTGACAGATCGAGCGCCGGACCCCGGGCTGCGGGCACAGGTACGGGGGCAGCAGGTGGTCCATCTGCGGCATGGATCAATGGCGGGCTGAGCAGAGCAATGCTGATGCAGGCGGAGGTGATCAATCTTTTCATGTTAATTCCAGTGCGGGTAATTTATTTGGGTGGTTTGTCATTGGGATACCAGAATTGGGCGTGACAGCTCTCACATACCCGGTCAATTTTTCCGCCGGCTTCCACCAGCTTTTCGGTATTTTTTTCATTGATGGCAGTCAGCGCCACAACGCTGGCGTCACGCAGTGCCAGCGCGTAGCCGTTGAAGGCATCACGGTGGCCGTCTATGCCTTTCTGAACTTCGGCCGGACTTAATTCGACCGCGTGCGTGGAGGTGACGGCACCGGGTTGAGCCACCGTGCGCCCTGCCATGATCAGCAGATTGCCGGCTTCGGCCACCACCAGCGCATGCTGCCGGACTTCCTTCCATTCTGCATCGGTATGCGGTGATTTTTCTACGGTGCCATCAATGGTGCTGATGGTGGCCACCGAATTCCAGACCGCATCAATATTCGGATCAATAATGGACTGCATGATGTCCTGTATGGTGGCGGTGGGGTGAAACTGTGCTTTGGGAGCACAACCGCACAGTGCGACCAGCAGGGCACTGGCCAGCACATACTGTACGGTTGGTTTGGCATAGTGCATATTGCGCGCTTTCACAAGATTAATAAAAGCCGATGAAGCGACCGGCATAGGCCACGCCAAACCAGACTGACAGGGCGACAACGGCAGTCGATCTGGCCAGCACCGGTCGCACCGCTTCCTGTCGGGTTACCTTGCGATACCAGGTGACATGAAACAGGATCGCCGCAAACAGCAGTGTGAATTTGAACCAGAATACCGGGTTCGGATAGTAGTGCGCTGCGGCCGGTAAAAAGATCAGCGTGCCGGACAGCGCCAGAATTGCCAGTCCGACCCAGATCCAGCGCGCGGTGGCCTGGACCAGTTCCGGGACCGACTGCCGCACCAGGCCGACACCCAGCAGGCGCAGGCTGATCAGCAATACCGGCGCGAGCACCAGTATCAGGCCGCCGATATGCAGCAGTTGCGCGGCCGCACCGAACAGATGATTCTGTTTGCCGATCAGCGCGGCCAGCGCGCTGTTTTGTAAAGCATTGAATAGTTCGTTCATTTGTTCATCCAGTTCTGTTAAGGATTCGAGTTATAAACCGGAGCCCAGGTAGGGAATGAGCCTGCCGCAACTGATTACGCCGGCCCACAGCACCAGTGAAGTCCAGCCGGCCAGTCTGACTCCGGTGGGCAGCAAGGTGCCGGTGTCCCACTGCGCTGTATTGCGCCCCCATCTCAGTTCAAACCACAGCGCGTTCAGACCGGCCAGTACAATCAGCGTTACCTTGAGCCAGAACACGTTGAGAAAAATCAGTTTGGTTGCTTCGGCGGTAAACAGCAGCGCGCCGGTTGACAGGGTCAGGATAAAACCGGCCAGCAGCCAGCGCCGCAGCTGTTGCAGCAGGTCGGCCACCGGGACCTGACGCAAAAACAGCCCGACCAGCCGTAAATCGACAAACAGGATCAATCCGATCGACAGGGCCAGACCGATCAGATGCGCGCCCTCGATGATGGGAAACGCGTAGATCGATTCACTCAGTGAAGTGCCGATCAGCGAGCCCTGCAATGCCTGTGCAAATTCTGTTGGAGTTGTCATGGTGAGTCCTTTATTTGGTTGTTGCAGCACCCAGGCCGAAGCCGCCATTGTTTTCAGCGCAAATCCGCTCATACCGGTCCAGCGCCAGTTTGCCATCGGCAGTTTTGGTCGGTTCGACCTCAAAATGCCAGCCATTCGGTTTGTCTTTTTCAGTCCATTTGCGCGCCGGTATGGTTACGGTGAATGTACGGGTGTACACGGTTGGGTCGGTGAACAGTGCAACATAGTTGTAGCGCAGACCTGTGGCGTCAAAAATGTAGCGCTCCTCGATATGCCCGTTTTCACTGATGAATTCGCCCGAGCGGCCGAATAAGGCCTTGCCGTTCTGGTTGCTCACGTCCACGACCAGCGTATTGCCGTCCCAGTGTCCGCGTGAATCACCATTCCATAATTTGACGCTGTCAGGCAGATGCGGTTTGCCGTCCAGATGAATGATCCTGGTGCCGGAACTGAAGAAGAACACCACATAGCCCGGATACTGGGCAATTTCGTAGCCATGCCAGTACAGCGATTTGGGAATGCCGCCCGGCGCGCAGCGGGCCAATGGTTCAATGTATTCCGGTTTCACCGGGTTATGAAAACCGATCTGGAATTCTTTGACTTTGGCCAGTGCCCAGGGCTGAAACGGTACCTGACCGTCAGCAGGATCGCTGACCCGGCTCGGTGCGCGGTCTCCACGCGCACCCAGCGCACGTTGTGCCACACCGGGGCGGACCGGCTCGCCGGGAATGCGGCCCTGCGGATCAGTGAAATTGCTGTGATTGGAGATGGTATTGGACCAGTGGCCAGAAATATCCGGCTGCCCATCAGCCAGACGCTTGCCCTTCCATGCGCCGGATTCAATCACCGGCACGGTCTTTTCCTGCGCTATGCCGCCGCCGCCCAGTTTAAGCGGCTGCACTGCCGACACCGGCTGGGGCACAGTTTCCTGAGCTGCGCACTCCATGGTTGCAAGTGCAGTAACCAGCACAGGAGTCAACCAGAACAGGGCTGCGTGCCTGCCAAATTTATTCATGCTTTGATTCATCACATTCTCTTATTGTTGAGCTGGTTTGGGTGGATAGAACTGTTCATAGTCCAGCGTGTAGCGATAATCTTCGATCAATTGAAAATTCTTTTCGCGATGACGGTCCAGCAGCACGGTGATCGTCCATGGACGACTGTAGACCTGAGGGTCGTCCAGTGTGGCCTTGTATTCGAGCGTGTTGACATCAATAAATTTCCATCTCTCGACAACATGCAGTGCATCGCTGTGGAAGTTGCCGGCCCGATCGAGCCAGGTCTTGTCGTTGAAATCCTTGACATCCACCACCAGCGTGTCGCCTTCCCAGTGACCGCGTGAATCACCCAGCCACCAGTCGTTCGGGTCGAGCGGATGATCAGTGCGATTGGTATGGATAGTGCGCACTGAATGACCGAATTGCGGCACGATATTCAGATCCTCGGCCCGTTCAAAAATCTGGAATGGTTCCGGATAATAAATTGCACGCGGCACACCCAGAGTCCAGCCTCTTTGAGCAGGATCCAGCGTGGCGCGCGCTTCAAAGTTTTTCTTTTTCTGCTCGAGTGCTTTGGGCAGATACGGAATCACATTGCCGTCGACGATACCGGGACCGGGTGGCGCATCCTTGCGGTTGGAATGCGGTTCAAGGTCATAATCAGCAGCGCTGGTGGTTTGCCAGATACCTGAAAAATCCGGTTTGCCATTCGGCAGACGTGGTATTTTTTCACCAGCCATGACCCCATTGCCCATCACCAGCAAAAACAGGGTGACCAGTACGGTAACTGATTGCATCCTGCTGTGTAGTACTTTCTGTGTTTTCAAACAAATTCTCCTGTTATCTGTGATCTGAATTGAGCGCGGTCAATTTGCCTTTGCCGCGCCTGCCGGCGGATCTGCCGGAGCATCCTGTGCACCACCCGTTTTGAAACTGCGCCCGTCACTCAGGGTGGTGGTAACAGCGTAACCAAAGTCCCTGCCGTTTTTTGCGCGAAAGCCGGCAACGGTAATTTCAGTGCCGGGTGCAAAGGTTTGTTTGTTCACACCTTTTTCTTTCAGGCTGAAAGGCGCACCGAATTCAAATCCCCAGTTAGTGACTTTTCCATCTGGTCCCTTGACATCGAGATACAGCCAACTGTGCGGATTGGTCAGTTCCAGTTTGGTGACCACACCTTTGACTACTACTGGTTGATCACCGTCGAACTCGGCTGAAAAAGCGTGATGCGCAAAGGCCGGCAAAGCCGCTCCTGCCATGGCCAGCAGTGCGCTGCCCAAAATGAATCTGGTTTTAAATGTCATGATCTGGTCCTGTTTTGATTATTGGGCTGCTGCGCCGGTTTGCGCATTGGCCTGTTTAGGTAGTGGCGGCACAATTTTGGCAATGGTTCCGCCTTCAGCTTCATAGCCTTCGACGCCGGCAGCACCTGCGACGTTATAGCCTTTGGCGGTCAGTAAATCAGCAGCCTTGCCGGCACGTCCGGCGTGATTTGACACCAGCACGATGGTCCGGTCTTTGGGTATGAAAGCCAGACTTTTTTCCAGATCTTTGTTCTGTATGCTCAGATACACGGGAAAACCACCGATGGCGGTGACTTCATCCGGACGACGCACATCGATCAACAAGACTTTTTCTGGTGTGGCGAGCAGGGCGTCAAGTTCGGCGCGGTTCAGTACATGCGCTTTGAAAGCTGGCACTTTAGGCGCCTGGGCTACAGCAGGCGTTGCGCCGTCTGCGGCATGGATCAACGGGCTGGATAATGTCAGTGACAGTAAAATCAGGTTGGATAATTTTTTCATCTGAGATTCTTTCGGTAGGTGGATTAATTAAAAAAAGTGAAACTGTGCTTCAGTTATTAATGCAGTTTTCATGCCCGACTTATTGCTGCTCAATTGGTTTAAAAAGTTGAAAAATCAACAGGTCGTTCCCGAAGGTGTTCTGCATTTCCAACACACTGCTGAAAAATCAACAGTGTGCTGATATGGTTTAAAATTTGGCGCGGGCAGTGATGCCAACCCAGCGTGGATCGCCGTAGAATTCCGCCACCCCGGCCGAATTCGAGTACTGGGCCAGATTGATTGCATACTGCTTGTTGAAAATATTTTTGGCCACCAGATCGAGTTCCAGCTTGCCGTTTTGCGAAACAACGCCAATGCCGCCGTTGACCACGTTGTATCCGCCCTGCCAGGTGGTGTCGGACAGCGTGGTGGACAGGTTGGCCCGTGAACGGAATACCTCGTTGACAAACACGTGCGCGAGCGCGTTGTCGGAAACCGGTTTTTTGTAGTCCACGCCAAAATTGGTAATGGTCCTGGATGCATTGGCCACCTGTTTGCCGGTGAAGTTGCACGGTGTTGATACATTCAGTTCAACCGGGCAGGTCGCGTTGTTGTAACTGGAATAGATCGGATCGTTGAATGAGGCACCGACATTGAAATGCAGATCACTGGTGGCATACCAGGCACTGTCAATTTCCAGGCCACGCAGTTGCACGCCGCCCACGTTGGTCAGCAGGCTGGCATAACCGGTGGAACTGGTGGTCGACACCACGGTGGCTGTCGATTGAAAGTCGGTAATTTTTGTCTCAAACAGATTGGCATTGAAGAACAGGGCATGACCCAGCCAACTGCTTTTGACACCCAGTTCATAATCCAGCGAATTTTCCGGATTGACGTTGGCCTGATTGCCATTGCTGTCGAGCTGCACTGCACCTGATTTGGTTCCATGACTGGCCGAGGCATACAGCAATACATCTTTGGTCAATTGGTAGGCCGGATTGACCAGCCATGAAACCGAATTGTCGTTGACGCTGCCGGCATCTTTATAACCATACAGTGCTCCCTGTTGCGCAGTACGGATAGCCAGTGCCCCGCCAGTGACAGTGACGCCGCCGGTACTGATTTTGTTGTAGGTGGTGCCAACCGTTTCGTCGGTGTCGCGCACACCCAGAGTCAGTGTGGCCTTGTCGCTGATATGCCAATTACCTTGGGCGAATGCCGCCACGCTGTGCGAACTCGGATCGACTTCGGTGGTGTTATAAACGCCGTTGAGTGAATTCTGCAGCTGTGACTTGGTCAGGGCGGCATATTGCGCATTGGTGGCAAAGAACGCGCCGCCATCCTGGCCATACAGGGTGCGGCTTAAGGTTTTAGATTCGGCCTTGTCGGCAAACAGGCCCAGTTGGTAATCAAACGTCTTTCCCAGCGGTGAAGCCAGTCGCAATTCTTCCGAGTACTGTCTGTTGTTGCCGATCGTTCCGGATAATTGTTCAATATTGAAATGGGTATAGTCAAAATCGTTGCGGAAATTGAAGTCATTAAAGCGGTAAGCGGTAATCGAGGTCAGAGTATAGTCCCCCAGATTTTTATTCACTTCCAGTGAAACGCCACTTTGTTTGACCGGTAATGACTGCGCTGAATTCAGGTCGACATAATTGTGGGTAACGCTGCCGATGAGCGGAACGTAGCCGCCGAAATAGCTGCGGGCCAGGCGACTGGTATACGTGGTGGTGCGCGGCGCGCCGTTGGCAAACCCGGTCGGATCGGAAATATACGGGGATAGATTGCCATTTTCGTTGGAGGAGTCATAGTTGGCGATCAGTCTGGCGGTTAAGTCGCTCGATTGTGTGAGTAAAAACTGCAATCGCGTGCCCCAGCGATCCGGTCCTTCCCATGTGCCACCGAGCGGGGTGTAGATATTTTTGATCGGGCCATCGCCCTGGGTGTCGTAAAATGAAATCCGGTAGGCCAGCAAATCGTCGACGACCGATCCGGTCGCGGAAGCCTTGATGTCATAGGTATTGAGTGAGCCGTAGCTGCCCTGAAATGTGTATTCGGGTGTAAAGCTCGGCAGCTTGGTGGAAATCACGACTGCGCCCAGTGTGGTATTTTTACCCTGTAGTGTGCCCTGCGGACCGCGCAATACTTCTACCTGATCCAGATCGACATAATCACCCCAGGACATACCGGCCTGCGTGAGTACGACACCATCAACAATAATACCGACACTGCTTTGTATTGTTTCATTGGCGCTGTTTTTACCAAGTCCGCGCAGGGCAACGCTGGACTGGCGTGAATTGGTTGCGCTGACCTGCAAATTCGGTGCTTTCTGGGCAAAGTCGGACAGGGTGACTGCGCCGTCACGGTTCAGGTCGGTTCCGCTTAACACGGTTTCCGGCAGTGGCACATCTTGCACAAATTCTTCGCGTTTGCGCGCGGTGACAGTGACGTTGGCGACCGCATCGGTAGTGGATTCATTTTCAATCGGACGAATGCTGACCAGTGCCAACTCAACATGTTCGGCTTCGGATTCTTCAGCATGGATATCTGTCAGTACTGAAAAGCCGACAAGGGCAATACTCAGATAAATGCAGATGCGTTTTTTCTGCGGGATTGTGGACCTGTTGCCGCGCGTTCGCTCACTTTGGATTAAGTATGTCGATTGAGTCGTGTTCATTATTTTCCTTGAAGTCGTTGAATGGTTTAACCGTGAAATTACCTGTCGCAATCGCCGTGCCAGTTCGAAACTGATCAGCCCAGAACAGTAAAAATATCGCTAGCCTTATGATTTTTAAAGATAAAGTAGAAGAGTCGGGAAAGGTAGTCGATTGTCGTATTGCGTCAAAATCAACAGTTCAACGCCGTGCTGCTTGCTGTTCAACAGCGCGGCTGTTTGATTCTGCACAGTATTTCAATTGGTATGAATTTGCATTTCGGATACACTGGGACACTTCAATGCAGCGATTCAATTCCTCTTTTTGACAGATCATCGAGAAAGATTGAAGGCAACGTACAGGCCACCTGATATGCAACCGAATACCAACCGCTGGCCCCTCAAAATTCTGGCACTGGTCCTGATCTGCCTTGCTTTGTCGCTGGACGTGTGTGCGCAAAACCAGAAGCAGATTTTAATCACGACCGAGGAATCCTATCCTTCCAGCATGCTAAAAGAGGATGGGAAAACCATCTATGGTCGAACCGCCGATAAAATTCACGAAATAATGCAGCGCAGTCATATTCCGTATCAGATGCAGTTGCTGAACTGGAACCGGGCTTTTGAGTTGGCCAGGACGCAATCGGATACCTGTGTGTTTGCCGCAGCGCGGACCAGTGAAAGGGAATCGTATTTTAAATGGATAGGTCCGATTTCCCGTGGTTCGAGGGTCATCATCGGACCCAGGGACAGGTTGGGAAAAATAACTGAGCTCAGTCAAATCAGGGATGCAACTATCGGCGTCAATTTGGGTGACGTACTGTATGAAGTTTTAACTCAGCAGGGTTTCAATGTGGTTCGATCCTATGACGACGATACCTCACTGAAAAATCTGCTCATGGGGCGCCTGGACTATTGGGCTTCTGACGCGAGCGAAGCTTCGGCAAAATTAGTCAGCGCCAATGTGACTGACAGGCTGAATATTTTGTTTTCCTTTGGTGCCGTCGATTATTATCTGGCCTGTAATCCTGAAGTCAGCGACGATCTGATTGAGAGTATGAGGTCGAATTTGAAGAAGATCAAAGCAGACGGTACCGTCGATAAAATCAACCGGAGATATTGATGTTTCGGCCTGATCAGGCGCTGCGATGCAAGCAGTTGCACCGAGACCGATCTGTTTGCAGCTGTCCTGACTTTTCTTTTTTTTCGCATTAGCTGCACGAATATCAGCACATGCTGTGCTGAAAAATCAGCACCGGGGTGGTTGAAAATTGATTTGTCAACAGTTCAGCGCACCCCAATCCTGTCCCTCGGACAATTAAAATCCAACACTGTTTTACCGGTGATTTTGCCATGCGCATCGCTGTAAAAATGGTGTCTGAAAAAATATAAATTCCGATCCGAATCCCGGTGTTTTTTGTCGTTGGCATGGTAATTGCGGAATTCTTCACGCCAGCCGGCAATGTTCAAAATAAAAAACACCAGAGGAAAATAATGAATATCGCTTCACCCAATTTATATCCGGTTTTGCGCCGGAGTCAGTTTGCTCTTCCGTCATCCGTGTCCCGAAAGCGTTTCCTGTCGGCCTGTGTTGCCGCTGTTGTAACCGGTATGTCGATCGTTGCATCCGTTAATGTCCATGCCGAGGCCGCGTCTGATCAAACGCTGGCGCTGTACAACGCAGCGAGTGAATCTGCAAATGGAAATGACGGCCAGCTGGTTGATACCGTTGTGGTACTGGGAACCTCCAGAAAAGATACCACCGTCTTGACCAGCACTTCGCCAATTGAAGTGATAACAGCGCAGCAGATCCAGGAAACCGGTGCTGTTACGTTGAATGAAGCATTGTCTTTGCTCGATCCTTCATTCAATTTCCCCCAGGGCCAGAATGCCGTAAAAGGCATGGGTATTCGTTCGGCTTCGCTGCGCGGCGTTGGTCCCGGTTATACACTGGTGCTGGTTGACGGCAAGCGCCGCAACCCTTCTGCCATGCTGGCCGGGACTGATCCCTGGACTCCGGCCCAGGTCGTTGATCTGAATGTCATTCCGATCAGTGCCGTTGAGCGTGTCGAAGTTCTGCGCGACGGTGCGGCTGCGCAATATGGTTCTGATGCGGTCGCCGGTGTGGTCAACATCATTCTGAAAAAAGATTCTTCAGGCGGCGAAATCAACCTGCACGGCGGCGGCTATACCGATGGTGGCGGTGCCACCAGGTCACTGACCGCAGCCAAAGGGTTTGAAATTGGCACCGATGGTTTTGCCAATGCCAGCATTGATCTGCTTGACAATGGCCAGGTAAGCCGCACCCGGCCGGACTGGCGTGCGCTGTATCCGAATGGTGACCCGCGTAACGCCACGGCAGACGGTGAATTTGGCGGCCAGTGGGGCCAGGCTTCACGCAGAGACTGGAAACTGTTGACCAACAGTGAAATCGGCCTTGGCGGTGATGTGCGCGCTTATGGTTATGTTAACTATGCCAACCAGTCTTCTTCCAATTATGTCAATTTTGACCGTGTGGTCCTGCCGATCGCGTCCGGTCCGATCAAAGGTTCGCCCGACCCCGTCACCGATCCCTACAATTACGACACTGCCCTCAATGCGTGGTTGCATCCGAACGGGAATCAGCCGCTGGCCACCTACGGATTTGAAGACCTGGCCGCGCTGGCCGGCGTGCGCTTTGGTGATCAGAAAACTGACGGCAAGTTTGATATTTCACTTGCCTATGGCAACAATGTCACCAAGCGCTGGGTGGGCGACACCTCCAATCCGAGCTGGGGCGCTGCCAGTGCTGACAGTTTCTATCTGGGTTCATGGAAAGATAATACGGCCAACCTGACAGTCGATTATGTCAAGGAACTTCCAGTAAGTTTTCTGAGCGATCCTGCGCTTCTGTCTGCAGGTATTCTGCATCGTAACGAACATTGGGGCACCGGTGAAAATGGCGATCCGGAATCGTATACGCCAGGTGCGCTGGCCGGCATTTCGCTGGCCACGCTGTACAAAACCTATCCATCCCTGTATCCCTATGCCAATCCAGCGGCAAATGCACAGGCCACGACTGACAGTCATAAAACGCTCAGTACCACATCCGATCTGGTCGGTATCCGGCCTCAGGATGATTATTCAGTCAGCCGTTCTGTGAATGGTGGCTATCTGGGCAGTGACTTTCATATCACAAGACAGTTCGAGTTGGGCGTGACAGCGCGTTATGAAGACTATTCAGACTTTGGTCCTACCAGCAATTACAAGCTGACCGGTCGTTATGAAGTGACACCAGAATTTGCCTTGCGCGGTACGCTCAGCTCGGGCTTTCATGCCCCATCGCTGGCGATGCTGGGTACCCAGACTACCAGTGCGCCGTCGAACTGGTCCAACAATGGCAGCGGTGGCTCTTCCGGTTATATCCTGGCTTTCCGTTCCAGTGATCCGCGCGAGGAAGCGTTTGGCGCCAAACCGCTGGAGCCGGAAAAATCAAAAACACTGTCGCTGGGAACGGTCATTCGTGTCGATGCAACTTCGTCGCTGACGATCGACGCCTATCGCATGATTATTGATGGCGTTATTACCGGCTCTCAAAATCTGTCCGGCGCGCAGGTCACGCAGGCCCTGGTCACAACCGGACTGGCCTCAACGTACTCCACAGTCAGTTATGACCTCAATGCCTGGGATTCAACCACCAGTGGACTGGACGTGGTCGCACACAAACTGTTCGCCCTCAGTAGCGGCAGTCTTGATTTGACCGCTGCATTGAGCATACATAAAACCACCGTGTCGAATGTCAACAGCTATGCGACGATTGGCGGTACCCGGTATCTGGCAATCAGCGGCTATCAGGTGCGTGATGCAGAACGTGGCACACCGGATAACAAGATCGTTCTGGATGCGCGCTACAAGACCGGGTCCTGGATATGGGATGGCAACTTTACCCATTATGGAAGTTACTGGTATGACGCCGGCAACATAGCCGGTACGGTTTCACCCAACGGCAATGTTGATCAGGAATTTGCGCCGGAAGGTTATGTCAACGGCGGCGTCACTTACAAGGTGAACAACAGCTGGCACCTTGATCTCAGCGTACAGAATCTGTTCAACAAGTATCCTGAACAGTATGTCAAAGGTAACAGCGCCAGCGGGATCAATCCGTATTCGTTTATTGCGCCTAACGGGGCGGCCGGTCGCTATCTGTATGCCGGCGCATCGTTTGTTTTCTGATTAACGGTTCAATATAAATGATCAACAGGGGAAGCGAGTTTTAACATGATCAATCGCAGAGATTTTCTGGGCAGTTCGCTGTTGTCGGCAACCCTGCTGTCACTGCCAGGCATTGTTACAGCGGCTACTGCGAACCCGGCGCCGGCCGGTTTGGCAGCACCGCCCAAGGTGCTCATGGACTGGCACAGCCATTTTGTTACCAGGGCTGAAATACGGATTCTGTCGGCACGCCGCCAGGCGCCGCGCATCATCCACAGTCAGGCCGGCAAAGCCCTGCTGGAAAACGTCACTACGGCGTCTGCCGCAGCAGGTACGCCAGCGACGTTCGAGGTGTCTGATATCGAAGCAAGACTCAGACACCTCGATCAGAACGGCATAGCACACCAGTTGCTCACCCACACGGTGGCACTGGGCTTGATGCAACGCTTCCCATCGATGAACAGCGCCGGTTGATTTATATCGACAACAGTCGCCGGTTGCTGCGTTCAAAGAGCCGCATTATTTGATTTGGTTTTAGATACATACAGACACTCCACCAAAGGACTTTATGAATTATTCGAATTTAACCGGTGCCGTCTTGCTGGCGCTGGTAATGGCAAACGGCAATGCTGCCGATACAGCGACACCGAGCCCGGCACAACCGAATCCGTTTGGCATGACATGGGAAAAAACGGTGACCGTGATCGGCTCTGGAAAATGGACCGGGAAAAAACTGCCGGATGGACAGCCTGATATATCCGGACACTGGTCCAACACGATATCCAATCACAGTAATTTCACAGACCCGCAGGGCGGAATTCCAGGCGCTCCAGAGCAGCCGGGTGTCAGGAAGCGTCCACTGGGACCTCGTGAAGAACGCGCCCCTAGCCGGGTCAGTGATCCGGTCGATGGTCAGGTGCCGTTTCAGGGCTGGGCGTTGGCGAAGGTCAAGGAATTCCAGGCCGGTTTCAATAATCCGGTCAAGCAGGAATACGTGGAGCCGCTGGCGCGTTGCGCACCTGCTGGAATACCGAAGTCGCTGTACTGGCACGGTTACGATATTGTTCAATATCCCGCTTACGTGGTGTTTTTTTTCCGTTCGGGTACCCGTATCATTCATCTGGACGGCAAGCCGCATTTGCCGGATAACATCAAATTATGGAATGGTGATTCGCGCGGTCATTGGGAAGGCAATACACTGGTGGTTGATGTCAGCAACCACAATGGCAAGGCGCTGTTTGGCAGATCCGGCGAATTCATCAGTGAAAACGGCCATATCCAGGAACGTTATATTTTCGATAGTAACGCCAAGCGTTATACCTATGTGGCGCAGTTTACCGATCCAACTGTTTACACCCGTCCATTCACGGTAACCATTCCGGCGCGCAAATGGGAGTTGGGCGACAAACCCAACGAATGGCATTTCGACGTGGAGCCGGCAAATCAAACTGGAAAGGAAATCATTTTGGAAGGATCGGAAACGATCTGCACAGAGAATAATGGTGGATTTGGATTTGGTGCGGCAGAATCCAAAAAATAACAACACAGGGTGTTGGTTGACGGTTAAAAATGCAGTCCGCCGGGACTGCATTTGTCGTTTTGTTTTCCAATGGTTGCGCTGCAATCAGAACTGATATTTCAGGTTCATGCGCAATTCTCTCGGCTCGCCCGGGTGCACGGTAATGCCATTGGCTACTGCCGGCACCGTGGGCGCTACCTGGTAGCTCTGCGCGTAGGCAATATCAAAGTAGTCGCGATTGAACAGATTGAGCACATTGAAGGACAGGGTCAGGTTGGGAGTAATGTCACGTTGTATGCGCAGGTTTGTCACAATGGCAGACGGCGCAGTCAGGCCTGCGTCCTGCGACAGCGGGTAGGATCCGATATAGCGTGTATTCAGACCTCCAGACCATGGGCCCAGGTGGGTTACGACCAGTCCGAAGGACGCCACCCTGCCGACTGCATTC
>Ga0316221_1000990_pt1 | contig 32174 bp, 50 predicted proteins | sample TBH18007metaG_FD_206003 | JGI IMG/M metagenome (GOLD analysis project Ga0316221, IMG submission 206003) | Freshwater microbial communities from Trout Bog Lake, Wisconsin, USA - TBH18007 | ecosystem: Environmental > Aquatic > Freshwater > Lake > Hypolimnion/Profundal zone | place: USA: Wisconsin... | reverse complement strand
TAATGTTGTCTCCTACATGTCCGTAGTAAACAGAACGAGCAACTTGCTTATTCTTTTCATATAGGTCTTGATATACAATCTTAGGATGGTGATGAATCCAGCTAAACTGGTGTTTCATAGCAATAACCTCACATGGAGTTTTAGCATAGCCTTGTTTTACACGATTCATTATTACATTTGCAACTGCAACCTGACCATTTAGTGGCTCACCACGGGCTTCAAAATAGATTGTCTGTGCTACGCATTCTAGTTGCGCTTGATCGTGTTTTGGTGTTTGTGCCATTGCTTGTGGTATTACAACCAACAGTGCGAGAGTGGCAATCGCCTTGAAGATTTTATTTAGGTAAGACATTTCTTCCCTCTTAGGTTCGAAGACCTAGGCGACAACTGAAAGTCTTATAGGGTATCTCAACCCGTACAGACAGCTATGCTATGAGAAGATACAAAGTAAATGTATATGGTATCTTCTACATCCATTTCCCTCTTACTGGAAATGCAAGATCGTCGTTGTTTCGTTTGAATCATATCGATAGTATAACGTGATACTGTAGATATAATGCTTACTAGCCATCGCAGACTTGAAGCGTTGTAAGAGTACAATGGAAGTAGAACTTCCAATGGTATTTATATGAGACATATTCTAGACCGTGCCTAGGTTGATCGCGAATACGTCTGCGCTTCCATCTCGGCGCAGATTGACACTTACTCCTCATCCCTGAAGCAGTTATCGGATAGTCCTCTTTGGTGCGCTTATGGTGGATTCCATCCAGAGGCGTAAGAGGATCAGAAAACCCATACGTATGTAACAGAGGAATGGGTCATATTGTCTTTACTTATACACTAGTTTTACGAGGTTGTCTAGTCTTTTTTGGAGCAGAAGGTGCAGATGGCTCTGGTGCTACCTTTGGTGCCCTAGGCTTACGCGGTGGCTTGGGCTTATCTGGCTGCTTGCTGCGATGTAGAATGATGATACCCTTAGATCGCAGTTCACGAATAATCTTACCATGATCCATTAAAAGCTTGTTAAGTGCTTCCTTATCAACAGGAGCATTAGGAGCCTTGCGCTTCAGATACTTGTCCACAGATTCGTGAATACCATGAAACTCTTCATCTGTGCAATCTAGATATATTGCGGCCATGATTACAGCCTTCCACTGATATCAATGATGTCATAGCGATCATAATGGTATGCATCTTGCAGACACACATCAATATACTTTTGTGCCTCTTCCAAAGTCTCAAACGACTTAAGGAAGTTATCTTCTGAAGGATAATAACGATCCCAGCCTAGTACCCAAAATACTTTCATATTCATTCTCACCAAAACTTGGCAACAAAGTGCCAGATAACACCGATAATGATGCCCCAGAATGCAACATTCGCGAGAAACGTAAACAGCACCATTTTATAAAACGTATTCATAATCAAAACTCCAAAACATTAGAGGTACGACGAGTGATTTCAGAGAAGACAGTAATCTTTCCTTTATGCCCTGCTATTTTGTAATGAGTGCGCTGTTCAAGTTCAAACAGAAGATCAGCATATTCTTCTTCATCATGCACAACTTCATCAAACAGAAAATACGTGTAGCCATCATGATCAGGCACCGTACTAATAGTTACAACAGCAGTAAACATAATCAAAACTCCCAAATCTTGACGCCACGACGAATCAGTTCCTTTGCGATCAACTTTTGCATTCGATCAGCCTGTTTGACAAGGCGATCACTCAGCTTGTCACGGTTGCATTCGGAGAGGAAAAAGAGAGCCGCTTCAAGATCATCCGATGACTGAAAACGAATCACGATGGGGGCAAAGAGTTGCTTAAGATTCATATTGATTGCTCCACAAACTCACTGACTACATTCTTACCATACATGATTCGCTAAAAATGTCAAGCGGAAAGTTTCACTTCACGGCCACCATAAGGAAACTGCTGGCGCCAATATTCTTCTGACATTTCGTTCACAGCGCCTTGCTTGTATTCAGCATAGACCTTATCAAATCGGTTTTGTGAAACATAAGCCATCCACTTGATCTTGTGATATACACCAGATTCAACTTCGATTGGTGTGTCAAACATATATACATCATATACACGCATGATCAATAATCCTCAGCATAAAGAGTTACAACTTTGTAATGCTTGAAAATATAAGCAGATTCGACCTTCAGGTCTTTTTGATGGGTCTTAAGGACGCGAATCTCAATCTCAGCATCAGGATCGGCTTTCTTCAGTTCTTCGATCAACTCAGAAGCAGTCATATCGAATCTCCTTATATCTCACTGACTACATTACTGATAATATCAGAGTTGGAGATAATGTCAAGAGGGAAATGTGTATCCCACCAAAGATTCTAACTCTGATAAAGATTTTTCTACCACCACAGATCCTTCAGCGTTGTCCGCCATATAAACTTTGATAGAGCGATCTTTGAGATAGACAACTTTGTAATACGCCGATGGAACGGGAATCCTACGTTCTCCAATACAAGTAGATGGATCAGTATAGATTGCACCAGTCACCACGTATTGCGTCTCCATCCCTCTCACCATCGCTTCCAGTTCTTTCCAGATAATCCTGTTTACATCTGGTAGTTGTGGTGTCATGTTGGTCATTAGAAATGTGTCACGCATCTGGACTTCGTTTCCAGCGTCAGCAGCGGGTGTTAGATGCCCGCGATCATATCCACTGTCTGTATAGTCATCTGGTGTTGGTGACCGTTTCAGGCGAGGATCAGAGCAGAATGCGTCGTCTCTTTCCACGTGGTCATGTGGTGGCTGTGTCACTTCAGCAGATAGAATCGTTCTCATATTCTTTTCATCATAAAGAACGAGATAGAACGAGTTGCAAAGCACTGTGGTACCAGGCACGACAATAGCCTGACCGTAAGGCCAGACTTGATTTGCAGGTAACGATGGAGGTAGCTTCCGCTTTGCTAGAAAAGAAAATGCAGCGGAAGCTAACATCCTAGGGATAGATAGCAACCGCTGCATCATTATTTCCTTGAGTGTTAGATTACACTCTATTTATTATTTAGTCTTCTTGAGCCTGTGTTACGTTCGAACTACGCTTGTAGTTGCCCCAATATTCATTGGCACGAACACGGATATTCAGCATGTTTGTCTGGTTCTTATTAGGATTGACAATGGTAATCCAAGGATTACGACCAGCACGCCATGCTTTAACAAGATCAAGTTCATGTGTTAGTGTGCAACGATCACGCTTCACAAGCTTTGAAGTTGCTTTTGAAACGTTTGAGTGAATACCTTTTGAGACCTTAGTCTTACGTGTACTAACTGCCATTATTTACCTTTCATGATGTTGGAGCAGCATATCGGACTCAAACCGATCTCTTTAGCTTGGAAGGCTAAGGCACAATCTCTATACCAATGCTGCTTAGGGGAGCATGTCCACGAAGCGTCCGGTCTTCTGACCAACTGCGCGGACACGATTCTTGGGATATCTCTTTTTGGTATACTCTAATGCACGAGCAATAGACTGCGCACGATTAGGAACACCGCCTTCAACTCTACGCCAGCTATCATCAACACCTAGAACTTCAATCTGAATGTTCTCTGGTGTCTCTGTTGTCGATTCTTTGAAAGCTTTGAATATTTTCATTTTCATGCTCTTATTTATATGGAATGGTCTACCATGAGAGATTTGAACTCCCGATCTCCTGGCCCCAAACCAGGCGGATTACCAGACTTTCCTAATGGTAGACAATAAACTTTATTCGTGACTGAAAATCAGGTGACCCAACCCGTTAGCCGTATGCTCCATTAACTATTTAGATGAACAATGAACGTTCAAGTTCTGGTCCTGATTTTCATACCATCTAGCGCCTTACGTCTAGTTCGTAATAGATCATTGTTCATCAAAATAGTCTGGTGCCGATAAGAAGAATCGAACTCCTGTCAGAGGGTTACAAATCCACTGTATTACCACTATACTATATCGGCATTAAACTTTCGTTGTGCGTACCGTAGTCTCACCAGTGTCATCGTTATGACTTACGTGATGAGCATTGAAGTTAACACCAGGATGTTGTTGCTTCAATGAAAGAAACTGTGCTAGATTGTCTTTAGAATCATCATAGAGATGGACGTTTTTATATCCATTCTGATTAATGAGATTGTGTACAATATCACGTTTTCTTACGGCAGGATCACCAGGCTTATTACCAGCCCTGCGAACATGCACTTTATTTATATCTACTCCATACTTCTTCATAAACTCGGCAAACTTTGGCTGATCGTCAAAGTCTGCGCGAGCAGTTAGTATCTCAACCTTACCGCCATTATTATGAATGGCTTTCATCTTAGCAAGCATCTTACGAATAGGTTTACCCGTTTGATGCAACTTGCTAGATGATCTAAAGTCAGAGAAGTCATATGAATGACCTGGATCTAACTTATGCGTATTGAACTGTTGATTACTTAAAGACTTCACTCGCTTGCCATGTTCATCGTTTACATGAATAGCGAGTGAACCTGGATCGTGAGTAAACAAAGTTTCATCCATGTCAAAGGCATGGAGTGTGTTTTGTGACTCGACAATGAAGTTTTTAAAGTTCGTTACGTTGTTCATGTTCTACTTATAAAACATGTTTATGTATCAAGTATTGCTTGCAAGAAACTTTTCAATACGCAAGGCGATTGCTTCATCTGGATCTTGAGAATAATGAATAATAGCAGCCTGTGCAAGCTTTAGAAGTTTGATAATGTCATCTTGCACTGTCTCTTTTACCAACTCGATTTCATCTTTAAAGATATAAACCGAAAGGTCATGATTACCAAAATAACCAGAATCAAACTGTACCCGCCAATATATCCCATCAGTTTGTCCATATGGATCGATTTTTTCAGTGACAGTACCCAGACTACCGACATCAAGTCCATTATCAGGTTCGTCAATATAGCCCCGTGCCGAACTGGTAAGCTTAACTCGATCACCAACATTAAACATAATCAATCTCCATTTTGTATCAGAGAGAAGCTTTGTCTCTCTATATTCCCATCATAGCTGATTCGTGGAATAAGTCAAGCAGTTTTGAGCCATTTCATAATGTTTTCAGGTGCAGTCTCGCCGTATGGATCATCATCGACATTGTGACCAAAGCCAGGTTCAATGAACCACTTTTCGATCTTGCCGTTGTTTACCACTACAGCATAACGCCAGGAACGTGTGCCAAAGCCAAGATTTTCCTTATTCACTAGCATCGACATACCAAGAGTAAATGTACCAGAACCGTCTGGAATGACCTTGACCTTCTGAAGCTGTTGTGACTTGGCCCAAGCGTTCATTACAAAGGCATCATTGACTGAGATGCAATATACATCATCAATGCCTAGTGCCTTGAAGTCTTTATAGTTTTCTTCGAAACCAGGAAGCTGATATGTCGAACAAGTAGGTGTAAAGGCACCAGGAAGAGAAAATAGAACTACGCGCTTGTTTGCAAAATAGTCAAACGAAGTCCTTTTTTCCCAACGATAAGGATTTGGTCCTTCAATCGAATCGTCACGCACACGAGTCTTGAATACTACGTTTGGAACGACTTCTGGTAGATACTCTTCGGGATCATACTGATGTGTCTGGTACATATTTTATCCTTTCATAATACGTTCACGTAGCCCAGAAGAACTATAGTTATGTTCGCGTCTGTTATAATAAATCTCAATGCCTGGCATATATTTGCCAGTAAAAGTTTTAGACTCATACTCTTCTCCTACAAACCGAATATCAATCTTCTGGGTGAGTAGAAGATTATATAGGTCACCTTCAGTGGAGTATGGAATGATTTTGTCTACATATTTACAGGCATTTAACTGTGACCAACGTTCATATACATCTTGAACTGGCTTATTCTTTTCTGGACGATCAATCGTAGGATCAGTCTGAAGTGCTGCGATAAGAAAATCACAGTGTTCTTTAGCTTCTTCAAGCATAAGAACATGACCCGAATGAAACAGATCAAAGCAGGAACATGTAATACCAATCTTCATAACAATCCTTTATTTCACTTAGACCTTTTCAGTGTCATCAATTACCACTTCAAGACAGACATTATCTCTGCCATAGATTAGGTCCAGACTTTCAGCAAGCTTTAAAGCAGCTTTATAATCTTCGACCAGACATTCAACAACCATTTCGTAATCTGCGTTCAATGCGTATACGTGAAACATGGTAGTTTCCTTTTTAAATGGCTCCCTAGATAGGATTCGAACCTATAACGACAAGATTAACAGTCTTGTGCCCCTACCGATAGGGCCCCTAGGGAATATAACTCTACTTATAACGTTCGTTGATGAACGCAAACCACTTGTGATAGAGCCCGACTTCTTTGCCGTAAGCTTCTACCTCCCAAGGCGAATCAAAATAGTTATCTTCATTGCGCTTAGGTTTCCAGATTTCGCCGTGCCATTTGCTGGTCATCTTTAGCTTGCCTCTAGACACAACCACAATGCCGCTTTTCAGTTCATTCTTAGCGTGTTGCTTAACATGAACCATTTCGTGCGCTAGAGTTTTAATCATATCTTCTATCTTCTGGCGCTTCAGGCGAATCGTGAACCACCGTGGATTCCTCGTGCCTTCTTCGTCTACACATTCACCATGAACGTCTAGATTCGTTTCAATCTCCAGATCAATAGAGAGTTTGCGAACCATGCGAGGGTCCATCAACTGACGGGCAAAAAACTCTGCTGCTTCGGTGAGTTCCTCAGCTTTGCGCGCATTGATACCTGATACGTGAACTTCCATTTCATCTCCATCCTCTATGATCTGAACCTAGCACGATTCGAGATAAATGTCAAGAGATATCAGAAGCGTTCAGGACCGCCACAGATGCCGACCGCAAAGGGATACCAAGCGGTAATCGCAGCAATGGCAACGAACGGAATAGCGATGAAAAACTTAATCAACGCAATGGGATGCATAAAACTAACGAGTTCCTTGAACCCAAAGAGTTCTAGGGCAACCAGAGCGAATGCAATAGCAAAAATCTTAATCATAACGAATCACCTTTCTCACTAACTACATTCTCAACATAGCTGATTCTGAAAAAATGTCAAGTGGTTAATTTGGCAACCGAAGGCCTTCAGGATTGATAGGCTCAAGGGTCTTGAACCCCCATTCGACACGACCATCTTCGAGGCGAGGAAGTTCTTGATCTTTCTTCCACTTGAGCCAACCGTTTCCGTAACCGTTGAACCCCCAGTGGCGAGAGAACCACTGACCATCCTCGCGGACAGCAGCATGAATGTGACGGCCGTAGGAGTCATGCCCCATGAACGCTTCGATTGCCTTTGCCATAACGAATCATTCCTTCTCACTGACTACATTCTCAATATAGCTGATTCGTGGAAAATGTCAATCGATAATGTCAGCTTTGTGGCAAAAAAATGCAGGGGTGGCTCCATTGAAACCACCTCCTGAGTTTAAGAAACGACACATAGATTTCACCTTGTCTTCCTCGGCTGAGGAATAGATGGTAAACCCAGTGGTTGTCTCAAAAATGTGGTACTTACCATCGAACGTTCTGATTCTGTATATCAAGTCATTCTCAATCCGCTAAAATCTTTACGACCGGCAGCCTTAGTCATCCACTTCATATTGTCTTCTTCGTTGGCACGAATACCGACCTGAGTGTTGTCCATTACCGGCTTGTCCTGATACTTATCTTTCTTAGGACCTTCTAGAATATTCTCTTGCTCAGAATCATCCACATCATGAAAACGCATCTTAGACTTGTTTACACCGATAACGAACCTCTTGTTTTCATTGATATCGCTATAGCGGTTCTTCAACTGCTTGACAAGGATCTGGTTCATTTCAGCCAGTTCATCTGTTACCATCAGAGCAAACATGAAGTCTACTGTTGCAGGCAAGCCAAATGATTCAGAGGTGTTGTCTAGCCCAAGATCAGAAGAGTTATAACCATCACGATTTGACTGTGTAGCCGTGATGATTGGTAGATCAAACTCAACCGCAAGACCACGTAGTTCTTCGGCAATCGACTTGATGTACATATAACTATTTACAGAACCACCCATCTTCATACGTGTAGACGCACAGATGTTTAGATAGTCAATATAGATCACATCTGGCTTGAAGTTCTTCTTAATACGAAGTTCTTGCAATAGATGCCGGAAGTGTGCAGCACCAGCAGATGATGTTGGATACTCCTTGATAATCAACTTGCCTTGTGTTGACGACTTGATTCGATTGATCTTCTTATTGAAAGAATCTTTCGGTAGATCACGAAGTTCGTCCATCGTGATATTCATCAAGTTGGCGTCAATACGTTCTGCAATACGCTCTTCAGACATTTCCATGGTGATATAGAGAACGTTCTTGCCCATGTCCAGATGATTTGCTGCACAGTGAGTCATAAACATCGTCTTACCAACGCCTGTGGACGCTAGAATACAAGACAACGTTTTCTTAGATACACCACCCTTAGTAATCTTATTGAAATACTTTAGGTCGAACTCTAGCTTCTCTTCCTTCAGATGGTAGAAGTCATACCGCTGTTCAGCATCACCAAGAAAGTCATGCCCGATGTTTGTATCAAAAGAGACTGCCAGAGCCTCAGTTAGAATCTCTGGCAATGCTCCTTTACCGCGTTTGTCATCTTTGCCATCAATGATCTTGATGGAGTCCATGATTGCATTATAGACGGCTCGTTCTTGACAGAACTTCTCCGTTTCGTTAAACAACCAATCAATGGACGTAGCCAAGTCTGCATTGAATGTCTGTACAGTATCTTTGCAGATTGAATACTCATCTTCACTAATATTTGTGAGAGACAAGATTTCAGACTGCAAAGCTTCCTTTGTAGGCACCCTGTAATAAGTCTTGACATACTTGTCAATAAGTCCAAACACGATCTTGTTAGGCCGTGTTTGGAAGTATTCGGTCTTCAGGAATGGGATCACCTTTCTGCAATATTCTTCATTATAAAGTAGATGTGAAAAGATTACCTGTTCTTCAATCACTTAACATCCTCCTGATAGTCAATAAGTCTCATGAACTCTTGACGCTTTTTATAGTGCCAACCCATCTTGCTAATCCAACCAGTGCCTGGATTAGATCCTTGTTCATTCAAATATTCTTTGAACTTAACTTCAAACTCTTCTTTAGTCAATCCGCTTCTCCGTAGATATCCGAGATATCTTCATTAGATACCATATCTTCCTGTGCAAGTCTATAGTTATCCTCAATATACTTGCGGAAAGATTTTGATTTCAAAACAGGAAGCCAGAAATCTTTGGTGTCTGTATCTGCACGGCGATAGTTCTTTGGTAGAACTTCGCCAGTTTCCATGTCAACTTGCTGATACCAACCGTTCTTTGGCTTAATCACATGACCAGAATCTAGAGCAACATCTAGTAGACCAGACCATGTTGAGATACCACCTTCAAAACGAACTTCAATAGGAATCTTGGACTTTTCACGAACATGGCGTGACTTTTCAACATTGATGATGAAGTTGTAACCAGTGACTTCGGTGCCATCTTTCTCTTGTTGACGACCAATGATGAAGATTGTATCAGCAGAATAATAGATACCAGTACCACCAGATACGACGGCCTTTGAGTACATTTCCTGTGTCTGGTATGTGTGATTCACAACGACCATTGGAATGTCTTTGATGTTTAGATGTGGCGTAATCATACGAAACACAGACTTGATCTGCTTCGCCCGTGACATATCTGCAACAGACTTGCCATCCTTGGCATCATCAACTTCTTTCTTAGAAGCCAAGTTACCAACAGAGTCAACAAAGATGATTACCTTGTCGCCACGAGAAATCACTTCAAGTTGCTGCATAACATCAAACTTGAACTGTTCAACGTCGGTGATTGGACTATGAATAACACGAGTAGTATCAATGCCAATGGTTTCAAAATACTTCTTACCAGCACCAAACTCCGAGTCGTAAAAGAGGCAGATAGCTTCAGGATATTTGTCAAGGTACGCTTTGACTTCTAGAAGACAGAAGAATGACTTGAAGTGCTTTGATGGACCACACCAGAGAGTTAGACCTGGTGTAATACCACCGTCTAGACTACCTGATAGTGCAACATTGAGCATGGGAATGGAAGTCTGAATCATGTCCTTCTTATTAAAGAACTTGGAATCCGATAGCACATCTGCTTCCTTGATTGTGCTTGCTTTACGTAGTTTGTCTAGAATGCTCATATAATCTCCTTGGTTTAAACCAGTATTCACTGTATCACAAAATCACTTCTTAGGCAATGTTTTTCCAGCGATCTTGTATAGTTTCTTGCGAAACTCTTCAATCTTTGCAGCACGATTTGGCCAATGGATGACATCTTTGTCTGCATCCTTGGCTAGATTGTCTAGTAGTGGTGTGATTGCTGCTAGTAGCTTGTCAATCGTTTGATCGTTCTTTGTTGTCTTAGAGACAATAATCGGTGCTGCAATATCTTCCGATGTGGTCGATGTGAAGCCAAAATCAAAATCTTCGTCCATTAGCTGAAAAAGTCCTCTAGTGTTGCGATCTTCTCTGACTTCCAACCAATCACATCCAGAATGCCCTGTAGTGGTGCAATGAACGCTTTATCAAACTGCATTGGATAGTCGATGTACTTCTCCAAATCAAACTCTGATGGCAACTCAGATGGACAGGAGATGACATTTGTTCTAGCGGGATTAGGTGTTTTCATGTAACAGAACTTCACCTTATCACCGTTTGTTATCTGCTCGTATTTATTACCTAGTCCATGACGCTCTAGCATACGATTGTACAGAATACTGCCACGAACATGAATAGGAGTACCAGAAGCATACGTTTCAATGTCTTTGGTTTCATACTTGTCTAGATCACTGACACCACGAGGGAATGCCACTTCCTCAAAAGGCAACTGTGTAAACATTTTACGAAAATCTGCGATGAACGTTTGCAGTGTCGTTTCACTTTCGTTCATGACAAGATTTAATGCCTTCTTAATGTTATCGCGACAAGATTGTGGTGTTGATGATTTGACCGCTTCAATGCCAGACATCTTTAGCTTTGCCGAATCGTATGCAACCCCTTCTTGATTCCAGACGTTTAGAATGTATCGCTTCTTTGCTGTCCAGATGGCTTTATCGGCAATAGCTTCACGCTTCATGAACATCTTTTGTGCATATGCATTCATCCGAACAGATAGTTCCAGATATGCTTTATCGATGAATGGTTCAATCTTACTAAGGCAAAACTTATCTAGAACTTCAACGATCTTCTTTGTGTCCGTTTCATCTGGCATGATCTTGTCGACCAGAGGTGCTAGTGTCACATAGATAGAATCTGTATCTGATGCAATGATATAATCATAGTCTGTCGTACCACATAGCTTGTTCAAGTATTCATTCATACGATCAGCAATCCAGCGGATGGAAAGCTGGCCAGACATAGTAATAGCTTCAGCGTGGTTGATGTCATACCAACGGAAGTATTTGTTGCCAAGTGCGCCATAAGCGGAGTTTAGCTGAATCTTCTTCGCCATCTGTAGGTTGTTGAGCCGTGCAATCTCTTTAGCAAGCTTAGGATCTTTGGTCTTTTCATACATCTTCTTGGCTTCGATCATCTGCTTCTTATAGACAACACGATCATCATACATCTTGGCCATGATAGCACCAAGAAAGCCCTGCTTGTCTTTGCGATATACACAACCATTGGCTGCATAAGAGTATTCAGAGCCTTGCAACCCAGTGTCTCTAACTCTCAACAGTTGATCGATGCTTAAGAAGTCCCACATCTTTTCAACAAACGTCTCGGGTGAGATGTTGTATTGTTGAATCAAATGTGGGTACAGAGAGTTAAGGTCGAATGAAACCATCCAACGATGCATACCTGTTTTTGGATCTTTAACATAACCACCAACAAGACTATCATCACTACGACCAGATTTCTTCTGATTGCCTACAACGATATTTCGTTGCATCAGATAGTTGTGGATGATTACGTCCCACTGGCGCACAGATGCTAGTGTATCCTGATAGTTTACCTTTGCGTCATAAGCAATAGCAAACACCAGTTCAATCAGTTTCATCTTATCTTCTAGCCGATCAACGATATGAACGTCATGAATGTTGTATTCAACGTAAAGCTGAAAGTTTCTTTCATACAAATCTTGTAGACTTGTGTAACCTTGTGCTTTATAGTCTAGCTTCTGGTCACCAAGTTCGACCTTGGCAATATGATCCAAACGATAGGATTCCTGTGATGTGTATGTAAACTTCTTGTAAAGTGCCATCCAGTCAAGTACAGTGATGCCCATCATGTAGTATGATGTCATCTTACGTCCCTTGATTTCAACATCATACTCGCGAAGCATTTGCCATGGGCTAAGACGCTTCGCAGCATCTTCTCCTAGAATCATCCGAATGCGACCAACAAGATAGGGAACGTCAAAAAACTCTACGTTCCAACCAGTCAGCACATCTGGGCTATAATCATAGGAGTTCCAGATATCTAGAAACTTCTGAAACAGTTGGTATTCATTTTTGCATTTGTAGTAGGTGATGTTGTCTTCGTGTGGTGTATAATCTCCACAACCAAACACCGCTTTCTTACCATTGCGCGAAATGGTAATAGCAGTCACTTCATTTGGAGTTGTTTGAATGGCAGTAGCAATATCTACATCGCCAACCACAGTTTCGATATCAAGACTGACAACAGAGATTGCAGAAGGATCGTACTTGATTTCACCTGGAAATGTGTCATACATGAATGGATAGATGAAATGGGTCATGCCATAGATTGGCATTCCATCGATGTTTTCATATTTTTTCTGAAACTCTTTTGCATCATCAACCGAATCGAAGTCGATCTTACCCACAGGAGAACCATGGATGTTTTTATACTTCGTATGTTCTGTTGTAGGAATAAACAGATATGGCTTATAGTTGACAACTTGCTTTACTTGTTTGCCGTTTTGAATGCCGCGTACATACATCTTGCCGCGCTGCATGAATGTGTTTGTGTAATAATCCATATCACCTCAACTGTTTAGAATCTCTCAATGGCTCATCTTACACCAAAGCGAGAGATTAGTAAACAGATAAATGTCGATCTTGCATTTTTATCAGATATTCGTTTAGCTTATCAATGTAGCCCATATTACGTAACTCCTTAAAGAGGAGGTTCTCAACAGAAAGTTCACCAGATTTGTGAATACCAGAAGAACGCATATTGCGGATCTTGATCTTGAGGCGCTTAATGTCCTCGCTATGGTCACCAGTCTTTGTGAGAACATCTTCGATCTGTTTGATTAGATGTTCAAGTCTATTCTTAAAGCCTGTGTCATTGTGAAAGTCACCTGGCTTCTCTTTTCTTGGCTTGAACAGCCACTTGTCTTGCATTAGAGAGTAGACACCACGATTTGCTTTAGGTGACACCAACTTCTCTCTATAACTCTGCGCATATAGTTCAACAGGATATCCCATGACAGTCAGCGATGGATGTTTGTATCCCCATAAAAGTTTCTTATCATAAAGATAATCATCAAGATACACGCGGTTGATACCTGGAATCTTTGGAATGTTGATCAGTAGATGAACGTCTAGATCGGAATGTGGTGTATAGTTATAGTTTGCATTGCCACCAGTGAACACGATGTCTTTGATAGCATCTTCTGGAATATTGGCAAACACAGCAAACATTCTACCAATCAATAGAAGACGTTCTTTGATGTTCTGCTTTAGTTCATCACCATCCCAGATAAGAGGATTCAACTCATCATGATACTGAAACGTAAGAGAGATATCTTCTCTTAGAAAGTGACCAAACTTGTGCATTGACATTCCTTATAGATTTTGATAAGGATCATAGTTGGCATCTGGGTACCATGAACCATTGAAGAGTTTGTTTTGATCTTTTACAGAAACAAACTGGACATGATCCATGTCCTTGAATGTATGTACTGATTTAGGAGTGCCCCAATCTGCACCAGAGATAAGACCGTGCTTTGTTGCTAGTCTGCAAAGGAACGTATAGTCGCCTTCAAATGAAGGTTGACCATTGACCAGCTTTACGATATCACAAGCAAGCCCATAGTGATGTACACCAACATTCTTCAGCTTCGTGGCATGTTGATTGAAGAGTTGTACCTGGCGTTCATCTGAGCGATAAGTTTCTAGGATCTTTAGTGGTTGACCAGCAGCAGCAGATTCTGCCATAAGTGCCTCGACTTTGGCTTTGAACGCTGGGAATAACAAGTCTAAAGAGTTTACCATGTTTGTTGTATGAAACAATGGGCTCTTTTGGATTACATCTGTGTAGAAACTCATCGCTATAGTCCTTGAAACAAAAAGAGAGGGACAATATGCCCCTCTCTATTTATAGATTATCCTAGATAATCCCATTCGTCCTCAGTATATGGCCACATAGACAATCTCCTTATAGTGCAAGAAGATTATACATAGTGATCAAACATAGACCTGCAATGGTAAACCCTGCAACTCTTGATACAGGGACGATGTATTTTTCTAGCATTTATTTTCCTTCTCTTTCAGCCAGATATTCTGCGGTAGAAGAAGATTTTTTTGTTGTATGGATATCATGTTTGTCTTGAATGTCAATCTTCTTCGGTTTCTTATGTTCTGGAATGACATACTCCAGACCAACGCGAAGAATCCCATTTAGAAGTTCTGCGCCAGTGATTTCAACATGATCAGCAAGTGTGAACTGGCGCGTAAATGGACGCATTGCCAATCCTTGATGTAGAAATAGTGGCCAAGTCCATTCGCCTTCTGAATCTTTCTCAGAAGATTCACCTGACTTGACATTGCCCTTAATAGTTAGTTTACCATCAGAGAGTTCAACGTCAATATCTTCGCGTGCGAAACCCGCAACTGCCACTTCAATGACATACTTGTTTCCATCAATCTTTTTGATGTTGTATGGTGGGTAGTTCGTAGAAAGCTTTGCTGTCTGCTCTGCCGCTGATGCTAGTTTCTGTACTAGAGGATCAAAGCCAACAAAAAACTTATCTATTTCTGGGGTAAAAGCAAAGCTTGAGCCGTAAAAAGTGTTAGCCATATTAGTTCTCCTATTTAAGCGAGAGTTGATGTAATGTCTACCCATTTGGCATAGACGAGTTATTTATAAACGTTTCCACTTACTGCCGAGAAGAATCCTGGTCTTCATTCTGAACCACCAGGATTTCTCTTCTCTAAACTTTAACACGATTGCATTAGGATCACCAAATACAACCCACTCCCATATGAAGGGTGGTAGCTTCGGTGTAGGCGTCCATACTGGTTCCCATGGTTGCATAATGTATCATCCTGAAAGTTTGTCTTTTATAAATACTAATGTAGATCGCGGTGACTTGGCCGAAACCCATCTACTCTAGAAACTTGGGAGATTCCAGCATGACTACTTATACACCCTATACATATCTCATTGGTTGGTCTAAACTCAACAAATGGTACTATGGTGTTCGCTTTGCGAAAGGTTGTCGTCCGGACGATCTATGGACATCATACTACACATCATCCAAGTATGTCAAGATGTTTCGTGAAGAAAATGGTGAACCCGATGTGATTTTGATTAGAAGAACATTTTCTGATCGCATCCAAGCATTAGATTGGGAACATAAAGTTTTGCGTAGAATGAATGTGTCTACTAAAGACACATGGCTGAACAAGACAGACAATAGATCCGTAATAAACGACAGATATATGTTAGCAGCATCACATACTCCCATCGCAAACAACAAAAGATCAACGGCGATGTGTAAGAAGATATGGATCACTAATGGCAATGAGAACAAAAGAATCGACCAGTATGATCATATTCCTAAAGAATGGCACACTGGTCGATCTAATCTCAAGAGAACCTTTACTTCTAGTCAACTAGAAAGAGTAAAGAATATGGGTATAAACAACAAAAATAAGAGGATTGGAAGAAATAACGCTGCTTCCAGAAAGGTTATTTTTGGAGAAACCATATTCGATAGTATCAGAGATGCCATCAAATACACAAATCTATCAAAATATAAACTCAAAAAGCTAGGCGCTGTCTTTGTATAATCTAACGTTTTCCTATATTATATTTTGTTACAAGATTCCAATCATGCTTTTCTTTGTATGATAAAATCTTGATTTGATTTAGTGGAGTGATTGGTTCTTCTGTTTTCTTTGGTTCAACAATAGTGAGTAAACCCCACTCTGCCAAAAGATTGATGATTGTGTTTCTACGACCTTCATCTGTATCCGAGAAATCAGTTGGTTTGCCATCAAGAGCAAACAACTCTTTGAAGTGAACGATATAGTATTTCTTCTGCTTATGCAGAATATGACAGGACTGATACAGGATCTTGTCCTTACGTGAAGCGATCCCAATGCGAGTCAACGTTTCTTTAATCTTCAAGAAATCGTCTGGCTCTTTTAGGGTTACCTCTACTAGAGCCTCTACTGTCAGTTTCATTTTGTTCCACCCTTACTTAATCTTTTCTTTATGTTTTTTACCTGTTCGGATGACAATACAGACAACGCAACTTCAGCTTTTCGGTCCGAGTAACCGAATGCTTCTTTGATGATGTCTAGATCGGCATCTTTTTCTTTCTTAGGCCATTTCGACTTCCGAAACTTTGGTCTAACAGTATTTAGTAAAAAATCGTATTGAAGTTTCTTGTCTAGGTGATAGTATTGGTTAACAAGGTTTGCTAATGTTGCGGTATCATGAAACAAAGATAGCCCGCGGTTGACAATCCAAGGATTGTATTCTTTCTCCACTTGCGCTGGATCGTGTGGTCCGTTGAATAGGTTCTTATGTGTATTGATACTGTCGATGAAATCGAAGGGGCTATAGATCGCTTTAGGCCTAAAGTCCTCTTCTTCAACCTCTACAATATCACTGGCAAGATTCATTACATCGAATACACTGTTCACTTGAAATCGCAATCTGCCATGATCGATAGAACGAACGCAGCGGTATTGATTTCCTGATTGGCGACAAATGCAGACTTGTATTGAAACTCAGCTAGGTGAAGGATCAGTTGTCCAATAGAGTTGTCTTTAACAATATCTGCAATGTTATCGTACATATCACGAAACAGTGTGGTGCTATCAATGTCAGTGTTCTCTCCTACCCACTTACGAGCAGCAAAGAAGTTCTTTGCTTTCAGTGCAACAAGAAGTGTCTTATAACTATCAGACCCACTATTACCAAGAATACTCTTGTCGATATTGCCTGTCGCGGAATGCCTCTGAAGTTCATTTAGAACCCTCCTCCAATCTGGAAAGTGACGATTGATCAACTCAGCGATTACAGGCTTATCATACGTAACGCCTTCAGCATCTAGGATACCAGAGATACGCTTCATAAACTGAACCGCAAGAACGGGCTTATCTTTCTTGGCAATGTTAAACTCAACAACAGAACACCGAGAATGTAGAGGTGCGATAAGCCGATTCTTAAAGTTGCATGTCAGAATGAAACCACAGTTACGGCTAAACTCTTCCATGAAGTTACGAAACGCTGGCTGCACTTTGTCAGCAGACAGATAATCTGCCTCGTCAATGATGACGTATTTACGACCACCCTTGAACGAGACAGACGATGCAAAACCAGTGATTTCATTTCGAAGAACATCGATACCAGCATTCAACGAACCGTTGATGATGATATAATCACAGTCCAGTTGCTCTAGCATTGCACGAGCAACGGTGGTCTTGCCTACACCAGGACCACCCGTGAGTAGTAGATTTGGGATGTTCTTTTGATCAACAAACTGTTGAAACGTTTCTTTTAGATCAGCAGGAAGAATACAATCTTCAATCGACTTTGGCCGATATCGCTCCACCCACAAAAAGTCTTCAAGCATAATATATTCCTTTCAAACAAGATTCATTATAAGTAGATGTAGGTCACGATGTAACAGCATCTACCTACTCTAACGCTTTTACGGAGCATCAGCTATGTTTATATATAAGATCACGAACAAAGTCAATGGTAAAACATACATTGGCAAAACATCAAAGTCTATCGAAGAGAGATTTCGTAGACACTTCTATCATCACAAAACAGGAAATACACATCTATATAGAGCCATGAGAAAATATGGATTCGATAGTTTTTCTGTAGCAATGATCGAAGAAACTTCTCAACTAAATGAGAGGGAGATATTCTGGATCAAAGAACTTCAGCCCGAATATAATATGACTAAAGGTGGAGATGGTGGCGATTCATCTAAATCTCTCACTTTCATAAAATCAATAGAAGTGTATCATAAAAACAAATCTAAAGAATCTTATGCTACATATGGAATGCTAGGTAAAAAACAATCACAGAAGTTCTTCGAATCGATCAAGAAATCTAACAGTTGTCCAGTAATGTGTGAAGGTGTCCAATATTCTTCTGTAGGTGAAGCAGAAAAAGCTTATCCTGGTATCAATCTAAGAAAAAGATTGGACAACCCAAAATATCCACATTTCTATCGTTTGCGAAAAAGAACCAGAAGAGGTTAACTGAAGGAAGAATCTTTCTCTGTCGCAATGAAGTATGTAACACCAGTCGCAGTAAACTTTGAGATGCCCGCTTTTGAGATTGATACATCATAGTCATTAGGAAGAAGCTTAAGATTTTCATTCTTAAAGATAGCATTGAATACAAGATTGGTAGAACCTACCACGATGCTGTACTTGTCCTTCGAAGGATTCTTGCTATCATCAGCCGATAGATAGATGTTTTCACCATCACCAGAGATGATTGTTTCTGGAAGACCAAGAACACCAGCAGCCTTTTGAACCTTAGTGAGGTCTTCTTGGGTGATAGATAGATTGATTTCAGCAGCAGGGAAGTTTAGATCCTTTGCGGGTGAAGTAACGAACGTTGATGGATCAGCGTAGGTGTATACTAGCTTACGCTTGTCTGAGGCAATAGTAGCCTGTGTTTCACCGAAGTGGATTTCTGGCTGATCAAACAGCAATAGCGCACCAAGAAACTTTGATAGATCATAGATTGCAAAGTCACGGTCAAAGGTTTCTTGAACTTCTGCACTCGCCATCACAGTCTTTTGTGGTGAGATAGTGCGAATCATATTACCAGAGCGAAACAGAATGCCGTGATTGATTGACGAAAAGTTCTTGAGGACAGTAAGGGTATTTTCACTTAGCTTCATAGTATCATCCTTTTCAATGTGGTGTTTCCAAAGATCACCTTGGAAACACCGTTATAACAAACCTATAGGCAGAAGTCTAGACTTTTATCCCTTTTTGCCCAACTTTGATGGATCAGCAGTAGCAGCAGCGCCAACGGCTGCTAGATCAGCGAGTGAACCACCAAACACGTATGAACCAACATGCTGTAGCTGAATCCATGGAGCAAGCCATACCTTTAGACCAATCTTACGTGCCCACTGGCAGAACATATAGTCTTCTGATAGATAGCGATTCGAGTATTCAAAACCAAAAGCAGAATGCTTTGCATCGTCAAGGAACGCGACAACTTGTTCCTGAGTAGCCTTAGGATTCTTCTTGTAGAACTCACGAATCTCATTGCTGATATGCGCGTGCTTGTTGTCGATAAGTGCATCAAACAAGCAAGGGATTTCACGCGAACCATCAAATGCGGCTGTGCGAACGTGGTCAGGGCGATACATCAGATGTGGGTATTCGGTGGTCATCTTTTCGAGAGCCGAACGCTTGATCATCATAAAGCCAGTACCAGATTCTAGAACTTCGGCTGGTTCAGCGATCTTGATTTCGTTCTTGCCATTAGCAGGATTGAAAACATAGTCACCAACAAACTTTTCAAGAACACTGGCATCCTGATCGGCAAAGCCCTTATCAACAGCCATCTTGATCTTTTCCCATGAGATGCACTTCTTAGGATATGGACCACAAAGGATGTCGTATTCTGATTCTTCACTCATCAGAGCAAGCATCGTCATTACGTCATTGGAGTTAAAGCCAATGTCAGAGTCGATGAACATCAAGTGTGTGCAGTCTGACCGAAGGAACTCATCTACGCAGTAGTTACGAGCGCGGGTGATAAGTGATTCGTTGAACAGATAGTAATACTTGACTTCAACACCATAATGAACGGCTAGTGCTGATAGATCGTTTGTGCTACGACAGAACATGCCTGCACATGCACCTCCATACATTGGAGTTGCAACAAATAGTTTACGCTTGCGTAGTTCTTCAATAGGTACACGGACGTCCATATTATATTTCCTTACTTTACTTCAGACATATTCATTGCGGCGCCAACAGTAGCATACGCAATCGTACTTGATGTTAGATCAGCAGACATAGTTGAAGTTGCCCACTTGTTGTTGAAATCAACATTGCGCATCTTATTCGAAGCAAGACCTGATGCACTGGTATAATTTGTGACATCGAAGTTAGCGCCAAGGAAGATAACTTCCCAGTTCTTTTCTTGAAGAACCTTGACCTTATTCTTAATCTTAGCCTGAGTGTATTCCCGCGACTGGTTTTCTTCACCGTCAGTTAGAATGACAACAACAGTACGCTTTGCATTGCGTTCTAGAGCGCGATCCATTACATGAGCCGCAGCATCATAAAGAGGAGTGCCGCCAGAAGGTTGCAGAACATCATAACGAAGTGGTTCAAAGTAAGCAATACTTTGACTTTCCGTAATAGTTTCAAGTCTAGTTGTAGAACCCTGAAGAATATAGGCGGAATCAAATGCAACAATAGTTACTTCGCCTTCAATCTTTTCCTTCTGAAGTCCCTTGATGTAATCATTTAGTGAGGTGATAGCAGTAGTCCAACGTTCACCGGTCATAGATCCTGAGCGGTCTAGTGCAACGAATACTGCTAGTTCATTCTTCTTACTCATCATCTTTTTCTCCATATTCTAGATCATGTACATGTAGTTGTATGATAGCGTAATGAATCACTTTCATCAAATCTTTACGCCAATCTTGTGATCCTCCTTTGTTACCATATCGTTGTGCATACTTCAACACATTGCCGATACAGAAACCTGTTCCGTGACCGCCATCAATGATGAACTCTGTAGCTTGATACTTGTTCTGGGAGTAATGCTCACCGTATGTCTTATTAATGTAATCGGTGATTTCTTGAAGTGCTTTGTCTTCGTTGTATTTATATGGTCTTTCGGGTGCCATTTTGATTTCTCGCCACTCCGCGCGATTCCATTCATCATCATAATATCTGTGTTTATTCATACATCACTTTCCATTTCATATTGCAGATAAATCACACCCGCTTCTTCAAGAATGTCTTTAGCGAGTTTTGTGGATTCTTTCCAGTGTTCAGGCAGATTCTTAGGAACTTCTGCAATAACAGTTCTGATGCCAACTTGAATGATACCTTTGCAACATTCAGAGCATACAGGTAAACCATATACGTATAGTTTGGCTCCGTCAAGAGATATTCCATTTAAACATGCATTATAGATGCAGTTCATTTCTCCGTGAACGACATACTTATACTTCGTTTCACGATCATTCAAGCGATCATCATCTTTGATACCTCTCGGAAAGCCATTGTATCCAGTTGCCAGGACATTTTGATTTTTTCCAATAGCAACAACACCAATCTGTTTAGATGGATCTTTTGACCAAGTTGAGATATTCTTAGCCGTATCCAAATGACGGCGTGTCCACTTATGCATTATACAGTTTCTTTCTTCAAACGAACTAGTTTCATTCCGTAGTTGTCTACTTTAGGTAGTGACTTCAGATCAATGTCTTTCTTCATAATCAACTGGTTCTTCTTGAATGGACCATAGTCAACGTAATGATGCCATCTACCGTAGCGAAATACCATGCGGGCCACGTCTGGATGCATGTCTACGAGCATTTGTGACTTGTTGATTGTTCCCTCTGGATTAAGCTGGCCATCTCTCCATTGAGCCTTGTCTTGTGTGCCTTCAGCATGATAAAACTCAGCAGTGTTACCACCTTTGACAGTCTGTGTTGCAGCTTTGCCTTGAAGAAAAGCATTAAACTGAATAGTGCAATCACCATCTTTCAGTACACGAAGGCAGATATCAGTATCTTCGTTGTAACGACCACGCCAGCGATGCTTGCAATCGTTTCTGATAAGCAATGTGGAATAGATACGAGTGTTTGTTACAAAGGCAGGATACTTCTGATTTGGTGCAATAAAGAAACGATATTGAAAACCAGAGATAGGAACATTCTCATATCGGTCAACAAAGTCTTCAGCAACTTTGAAGATCACACCAGATTCAACGCGAATACGACTGTTTTCATGGAGACGATAAAAGTCTGTGATGTTGTCGTCCATTACCCAGTGACTAGTTGCACCAATAGAGATAGAATGATCCCAGCACCAGTTTCTAGCGCGACCTGGTCCGTCGCCGTGATTACTGAAAGGTGCAACTAGAAGAGTGACATACTCACGGATGCCAAAGTTGTCTAGTGCTTGTTCATACAAAGCTTCATCCTGTGGTTCAATCGCAATGTAATGTGGCACTTTCATTCGTGCCAATGAACGAGAGGTCAGCATTGATTCATGCCGACCTTTACTGATGATATAGACAGGATATTTTGGATTAGTCATCAGTTTCAATCCACCTACGAAGTGCATTTGCATCACGATCTAGCTTTGGATGCCAGATGCTTTTTGTTTTTATAGTAAGATGCTGATCGATCAACTTGGCAAACTCTTCATAGTCTTCTTTGTTACGGAAGCTTACGTAAATCTGTTTATATGGTGGATTAGTATCTTGCTTGAACTCGGGCATTCCTACCCAATGTTTCTTCCACTTTACATCATCTTGCTCCAAAGTTTCGTCTTCAGGCAAGAATGCATCAAGAGTAGATACACCATAAGAGATGTTCTTTGAGTCAATCAGACTTTCGTATTCTGTAGATTCATCAACTACAGGCTTATTGTCTTCCATAATATACTCCGTCTTATGCGATAGCTAGTTTCTTATTGATTTTGTTGAACGCTTTCTGTTGCTTGAAAGCCTGTTCTTTGTGGATCAAACTAGCGCGATTGATATGAACAATGCCGTTTAGATGATCTAGTTCATGCTGAAACACACGAGCAGTTAGACCTTCAAACTTTTCTGTTCTCGTTTCGCCGTTAGGCATAGTAAAGCGAACTTTGATCACAGCTGGACGCTTGATCTTTACCGATAGCCCAGGATGACTTAAGCAGCCTTCTAACATATACACTTGATCGGCGGAAGAGTCAACGATTTTTGGGTTGAAACATGCAAGAATCTGTTCGCCATTGATGACAAATGCACGATAGGGCAGACCGACCTGATTCGCAGCAAGCCCCAAGCCTTTGTTCTCAATCATAGTCTCAGCTAGATCACGAGCCAACTGAATAGGATCAGTAGGTGGATTGCTGAAATCAAAATATTCAAGTTCTGTTTTGAGAATAAGATCGTTCTTATCTACAAGAGGTAGAATAGCCATCAGTTTACTCCTAGGATTGGCTTAAGATTTGGTCGAACATAGTTTGGTCCTTTGATGATCTTGCCATCTTCGCGATGAACAGGCTTACCATCTTCACCAAGCTTGGTCATGTTACTATTGTGTACTTCTGCTAGACAAGCATCTAGATCAATGCCAAAAGCAACACCAGCACCGTAGGTGACATATAGAATGTCAGTCAGCGCGTCTGCTACTTCTACCAAGTTCTTGTCCTTGATCGCATCCTTAAGTTCCTGAAACTCTTCGCGAATCAGTTCTACGCGAAGTTTAATAATGTCTTTTGCAGGAAACCCTGGAGTATCTGGAGCATCTTGACCAAATACTGTAGTGAACTCTTTTACTTTTTCAAAGTTAGTCATGCTATTCCTCACATTAAAATTTATATAAGTACATTGTGGTTCACGATATTACCAGTATCCAACCACTCTAGTCCTCGTACAAGGAGTCCAGCCATGAATACTTATTACGTCTATGCATATATCAGAAAATCTGATAACACACCATACTACATAGGTAAAGGGAAATCAAGAAGAATGTACGAAAAACATTCTGTTTCTATTCCCAAAGATAAATCCAAAATAGTTTTTCTAGAAACAAATCTTTCAGAGATTGGGGCATTCGCATTAGAACGTCGATATATTAGATGGTATGGCAGAAAAGATTTAGGAACAGGCATTCTTCGCAATAGAACGGACGGAGGAGAAGGATGTTCCGGAAGAATTATGAGCGAAGAACACAAAATCAAAGTCTCTATAACTGGCAAGAAAAATAAAGGCAAAAAACATTCTGCCGAAACTATAGAAAAAAGAGCAGCGAAACTAAGAGGCATTCCGCAAAGTTTAGAATTAGTAAGAAAACGAACAGGGCCCAGGATAGGCACAAAGGTGTCCGACGAAAGCAAACTAAAAAACTCGATATCAAACAAAAATAGACCTAAAGAGTTATGTCCACATTGTTTAATAATTGCGTCTAAGGGTAATATTCTTAGATGGCACTTGGATAAATGTAAACAAGCTACTCGACAACCATAACACTGAAATTTCTCTTCTTCTCAAAACGAATGATGTTAGTGAATTTGTCCATCAGTGATGCTCCCTTATGTGAAATGATGAACACATTGGTGTCAGCCGTTACGCTGCTTAGAATCTTGAAGAACTCATCTGTACCACTGGTATCCAAAGAACTATCAAAAACCTCGTCCATAATCAAAAGATTTGTGCTGGCGCTGTTACGAAGTTTTGCCACCGCTCTCCAGGTGAACAGGAGCGCAAGGTCAATACGCATCTTCTCTCCTTCAGAGAATGACGCATAAGAGAACTCATCACGAAACCGCGACTTAATCTTTTCATCAAAACTTTCATCAAGTTCAAACTGGACAAAGAAGTCCATTGCCGCAAGATACTTGTTGATTAGCTTGTTCATGACAGGAACATATTGCTTGATGATCTTGGTCTTGATACCACCATCTTTCAGCAGAACAGCAGCAGTACCCAACAAAGAACGATTTTCGGTTAGTTCTTCAATAAGTGTGTGAACGTCTTTCAGTTCTTTCTTGGCTTTGTTTAGATCAACAGCATCCGTCTCTACCTTAGTCTGAGTATTGCGGAGTTTCTCGATTTCTTTGTAAAGTTCCTGATTGTACTTCTGATACATACGGATCTTGTTATTACGATCAACAATTTCCGCGTTTAGTTGTGAAATCTGATTGCCGATCTTTACAATCTCGACCATTCTTGCATTAACTTTATCTTGCTCTTGGCTTAGTTTTGACAGAGCAACATCTAGTTCTTCTGCGCTTGCAATTTTTGTGTTTAGTGTTTCTGTTTTGAAGTTAGGATCAATGTCTTGCGCGCATGTTGGGCAATGATCATAGGTATTCAAGAACTTGATGTGTTTATTGTGATCAGTCAGTTTGAACTTCAATTCCGAATGCAAAGTTACAATCTTACCCATCCTATCCGTAACAGATTGCTCATCACCAATATTGAGTCTCAAATCGTCAATCTGTTCGGAGATTTTGTCAATCTCGGCATTTGCAGTCTCGATCAGAGTTTCATGTTCGTAAATCTTGCCGTGCTTGATGTCGATCAAGTCTTCATTGTTTTGCCGAAGTGATTCGATATGCTTCTTATTCAAATCAATCTTTTGTTCACAAAGAGCCAGTTGTGTGTTGGCATCCTTTAGTGCATCTTTGTTGTCTTGAATACGTGTCTTCAGTAGATTGTTCATCGTTGAGAAAATCTGGATATCCAGAAGGTCTTCAATGAAGTCACGTCTAGCTTGTGCTGGCAACTGCATGAAAGGAACAAAGGTAGAAGCACCGAGCGTGATGATCTGTGAGAATGACTTATGAGACAGCTTTAGGATATTCTTCTCCAGAACGTCCTGGTAGTCACCAGACTTCGCTTCTTGATTCAATAGAGAACCATCAACAAAGATTTCAAAGACGTTTGGCTTGATGCCACGTCGAACCAGATACTCTTTCTTACCAATAGCGAACTCGATTTCAACAAGCAAGTTCTTGCCGTTGATCGCATTCAAGAGTTGTGGCTTATTGATCTTGCGAAAGGGTTTACCATAAAGAGCAAACGAAATCGCTTCGATAAAGGTGGACTTACCAGCGCCATTTTCACCGACAATCAGAGTTGATGCGGCTTCATTTAGTTTGACTTCTGTAAAGGTATTGCCCGTTGAAAGCAGATTCCTCCAACGTACTACTTTGAATAGAATCATCATTATACCTTAGTTTAGATTTATCTTAGGCGGTTCAACAAAGATATATCCCACATCTTTCAAATACTCGATTTGATCATTTGTTGCTTTGATTGCTGGATAAACTGCCGATCTTTCATAGCTATGATTGAAAGCCCATAGTTGATATATCTCTGCACCACATTTCAATGCATGGAAGCAAAACTCACCCAAACTTTTTTTTGAAAGATTGATGCGTTTGCCGTCATGCTCATGGATGTGATATGAGTTTTTATCTTTATGCATATTACCTCAATCGATGCTCATGGCTTCATCATACAAGGAACGTATCAGATTGTCAAGAGATTTCTTGTCCACATCCAGTTCAAGATTGTCTGTGTATTTCCGCAGAATAGTCAATGTGTCTTCTGCTTCATCCACAATATCTTCATCGGTTTCAAGGTTGAGATTCAAGTTATCATCAACAACCTGGATGTTTGCTGGGCTAGATTTCTCCATCGTATCAATGAACATATCAAACCAATAGGGATTGTTCTTGTTCTTGACGATCACTTTTACGTATGTGTTTCTATATGGGCTATAGTCAATGTCTGTAAAGTCTGTCAGTTTTGCATTCGAATCATCATAGACAAACTTGTAGAACATGCGGAATGGATTCTCCACAAAGGTCGCTGTGCGCGTTTCTGTATCAAAGATATGGAAACCCTTAGGATCGTTATAATCGCTCCAAGTCATCTCATATGGGCAACCAAAGTATGTTATATTGCCTTTAGTTGAGCGGTGATGAAAGTGACCAGAGCCAACAAAGTCAAACTTCTGAAAGACGCTGGAATCCATACCTTCATGACCAGTATCACCTTTGTACATGGAGAAACCACCAAGTTCTAGGTGACCAAATGCAACCTGTGCATCAGTCGATTTAATCAGATCCATTGTTTGCTTCTGATTGTTTTCGCAGATCCAAGGAAGCAGCAGCGTCTTCATGCTGCCTAGTTCAATCTCCGCGGGTTTGGAGATGACTTTGATGTTGTCATAGTCTGATAGCAGAAGGTCTAGAGCATTCATCTCCAGAGTGTTCTTGTAGGGGATTACATGGTTTCCAACTAGCGTAATCAGAGACATATTATTATCACGGATCTTATCAAACCAGTATGAACGAGCGCGTGACAATGTATAGAAACTAATGTACTTCCGACGGTCTAATGTATCACCAGTGTCTAGAATAAGATTGATGTCGTGTTCCTTGAGGTATGGAAAGAAGAACTCAGAATAGAACTTCTCCATCATGTCATGGAACACAACACTGTCACCGCGTACACCAAAATGCTGATCGGTAATAATAGCAAACTTCATGTATTACTTTCCATCATCTAGATATGTCGATAGCGCATGTTCATGACCAACAAACCAAGCTGCTTTCAACCAAGCCCTAAGTTTGTTGTAGTCTTTTTGATCTAGCATCGAAAAATCATCATTCAATCTATCTTCACGAATAGAGAAGCATTCAGCTTCATTTAACCAATGTTCAAATGTCATACACTCACTTCCACATATTGATGATTGTACCTATAGCAAACATTACACTACCCGCAAGATAAAACCAGTTTGCCATCTTATACAATCTTTCGTTTCTTTGGCTTTGCCAACTCTTCTTGTGCTTGTTTCTTGTCATAGAACTTTACCGCATCATCGCAGTAGTCTCTGATATTCATCAAGGTGCGCTTGTAGTTGTCACGAATATAAACATTGTTCGTTGGATCAAACAGGTTCTTCACAACGGCTTCTACGCCTGCGGGAATGTTATTTTTGTCTGTCTTCATCTTAGTCACTTTCTATGAACTTGTCAATACCTTTTTTCACCTTTGGCTTTTTCTCTGCGGTCTCAGCTTTACGTTCTGCTATTTTCTTTTCATAATCAGACACAAAGCTGGTCATGTTATCAGTGTTGTTCATTTCTGTAGAGTTAGGATTATCCGAATCTCCATACTCTGTAGCAGCACCGACTAACACCGCATTCTCAAAGGCTTTATACTTAATGTACGTTTGCTTCTTCTCTTTCTGAATACGAAGGACGTAGGCATTATATATGATACGAGTAAAGTATGCGAAGGGATTGTTCGACTTGTCTGGATTGAAGTTGTGCATGTAGCTGATGCAGTTTTCAATGCCATCTGAAATCATTTCTTCTTTATAAGAATAGTTGACAAAGTTACCCTTGGTGGCTAGCTTAGTTGCGATCTTGAAGATACACACACCAATATACTCAGGGATTCTTGGTGCTGGTAACCCTGCTTCTAGCGCATCTTGCTTTTTCTTACGATAATCAATCAGTGCATGGTAGAATGATTTGTTGTCAACATAATGCCTGCTGGTATCTTTAGGTCGTGCCATAATATATTCCTTTTTCTCTTGACTTTTTCCACAGCTTGTATATAATAAGCAATGTGCTTTAATGAATACTAGAACTTAGTGGTATTAGAGATTGATCATCATCTTCAGATTGATATCTCATTGATACATTCTTCTCATAGAATGTAACTACTTCTTGCTCTAGATTAGATACGAATATAACATGTTTCTTATCTAAAGTAAAGAGAATATTGACATCATCGAAAGGATTCAATGAGGTAAGATAAGCTTGAAACTTACCAGTGTCTTCGTCGTAATAGCGATTCGCGACCATTGGATACTCAACAACATATCCAGTTTCAGTCTCAGTATCGAACCTAGACATTACCAACTCTCCTGTTACCAACTTTAATAGAATGTGTGTTGGAACAGGTTCTTTAGATGTCGATGTCATAAATCTTGAAAGCAAACTCTTCTTCTTCATAAATCTTCTTTCTCTCTTTGAGATGTTGCATAGTATAGTTCTGTTTGGACTTCCATGAAAGGTCATCTGCTATATCAAAAAGAGTAACAGAATCTTTTATGTTTGACTTTCTTAACCCTCGACCAATAGACTGAAGTGTTTTGATCTTGGACTTGCCTGGTGATGCAAAGATGATATTGTGAATGTTCTTGATGTTAACACCAGTAGAGAAGGTACCAGTTGATGCCACGATGATTGCATCTGTCTGTGTCTCTACCAGTTTACGTATTTCTTCGCGAACGTCACCGTCAACACCGCCATAGATGAAATGTATAGGTCTATCGCCAGCAGCATCATTGATTGCTTTATACAAGTCTTTGCCGTGCTTCTCCACGTATTGAAAAAGAAGTAGAGTATTACCTTTTAGAGATAGAGCAAGGTTCTTAACAAACTTGTTACGTGCTTGATTGCCAACAATGAAATCCATTTCCTGTTTGTAGTCATTGTCTTTGTTGACTTTACGAACTTCTTCTGCGTACTTTAAGACAAGTATCTTAATCTTCAGTTCGGCCAAATGCTTCTGTTCTATTAGATCAGCCGTTGATGCAACACGCTTTGCTGTACCAAATAGCCCTTCTAGTACCAGCTTATTCGTTTCAATGCCGTCTAGTGTACCAGTGAAACCAAACCGATGTTTGCAGTTGACAAGATTGTCCATGATTGCAGTAAGAGATTTAGCTTTGAAAAGATGACATTCATCACCCATTACCACATCATACTGTGAGAACCAAGACTTTGGTTGCTTATAGATTGACTGCCATGTTGAAATAGTAAACATAGCATTAGTCTTCTTATCAGCACCAGCAGTGATCTTGTGTACTAGTTCATCATAGCCATAAGACTTAAAATCATCTGCTAACTGATGAACCAAAGAAATAGTTGGTACAATGATTAGAGTTTTTTTAGCGTAATACTGTGCGATCATATAAATGATCAATGACTTACCAGAAGCGGTAGGAGACAGTAGGAGCGATCTTGTCTTACGTACTGCATGTGCCAGTGCAGCTAACTGGTAATCGCGTGGTGCGAACGGGAGGTTTAAGGATTGAGCAAAATCTTCAGCTTCCCTTAGTGAAAATGGTGTTTCGTTAAACTCATCACTAAACTGGACATCATATCCACGATTACGAGCGAATGCTAGAACGTTTTGAAACAATCCTGCATAGACCGTCTTTGTCATCACATTGAACAAACGAATCTTGCCGTCCCATAGTCTTTGTCTGACTAGAGGATGAAACTTGGCATTTGGTACCATGAACGTAAAGTATTCTGACAACTCCATAGCTAGACCGCTTTCACAGTCTACTCTGATGTGTACCTCGTTTACCTTTGTGATGTATAATGTGTCTGTCATTAGTTTCCGTTTTTAAATCTCTGCCACTCAATATAGTTGCGAACTATGAACCCACGCTCTGTGACGTTCTTGATGATCGACTCAAGCAATGCGGTCTTTTCTTTTTGATATGAAATCTTAAGTGTTAAGTTGATAATGTCTTGATCTGAATCGATATGCATCGGAATATCAGACTTAAGAATGGCGCGAGGATTTGGTTTCCATCCACGTTCTTCCAGTGTTTCTCGGTCTAGTGTACCCATGAAGTATTCAAACTTCAGGTGATACAACTGCTTATAATCTGCTTCTAACTTCCGAAGCTGTAGTCGTTCGTTTGAGAATACCTTGTAGTATTTATGATGTAGTTTTGGGATATTTACTGCAACCTGATCAATCGCAGTGGTATCAATCTCTGAGTCTTCTGCCCAGAGGTCATAGATTTCTTCAAGCTTCATTTCACTTCCTTATTACAAATGGCTTAGGTATCAGTCGTAAACACACTTTATGACTTAGGTATCAGTCATTATAGTCTGGTGTATGTGTACTCGCGATATGAAAACTCTGCTGTAGCCGTAACGTAGTTTACATCAGTTTCAGTGGAATCAAATCTGAAACCCGACAGTGAAATGGGGTTGACATCACTAAATGTGATCTTAAGATTTGGATTCATTGTACCATTCAATACAATCAAGTCCGCGTCTACAAGAACACCGAAACCGTTTGGCTGTGCATTCAATGCTGCATACTGATTGAAACTCTCTGGAGTACCAATACCAGTCATCCAGTCATAGATTTCAAAGTAGTTGTACATGTCTTCATCGATCTTGAATGTCAACGAGAATGTATCAAACGTCAATGGAGTACCTGGCAACTGTATCTTACCGAAAGGTGTCTGTTGATTTCTGCTAGTGCTTAGACTGATGCGAGGAAAATCAAAGCTTTGGGCAAAGTAGTCAACATTTGGATTCTTGGTGAGATTAAACTTATAACCAAGCGGGCTGAGAAAGTCGATTGATACAGGTTGAGTTGGATTTGTCATAAAACATCTTTCTTTTTGTATGGACCTCGTTTGATTCCAGTTCGCGCTAATCCGCTTTTTCTTCCTGCTTCCTTCATCAATTCTTTTGGTCTAGATTTTTGTGCGATAGACTGTTTTTCTTTCCAAACATCACCCCTATTTCTTGCATTTTCCCTAAACGCGCATAGAGTAGCTTCCGAATACACTCCAGTTTTTCCTTTATTCCAGGGCTCTTTATCAAGTAGGATTTTAGATTTATTATCTTTCCATTCCTGAGTACGCTCGTATTTGCCCATTTTTGCGCTATTAGATTTAGGCTTCCTCATCTTCTGCCTGGTCTCTTCGGTGTGTTGCCATCCTGATATTCTGCCGCCGCTTATATTCTCTACGATCAGATTGGCCCATTCTTTAGATTCTACTATATTATTATCTTCGGAAAACTTGATTGCAAAATCTCTAGCTTCTTCCTCGTCATAAAACGAGAACAACTCTAACGTTTCTTGTTTAGAATTGTGTTTTTTTAGATGATCTTTCCAGTAGATTCCAGAACCCGTATATGATATGGGATCGGATCCCATTGTTTTACCGAAATATCTCAGTTCGCAGTGTGTGCATTTTTTCACATAAAGATGTATTGCCATGCTGTTACCTATCTGTTTTTACTTCACTATTTATATCAGATTCACCGTCAAATGTCTAGAGATTTATGCTTGACATTTTATGCGAATCGTGTAATATGATGATATAGACAGTGAAAGGAAAGATTATGAAAAAGGGCGAAATGCTAGGCAAAGTTCTCGTTCTAGCGAC
>Ga0316221_1000988_pt1 | contig 32234 bp, 32 predicted proteins | sample TBH18007metaG_FD_206003 | JGI IMG/M metagenome (GOLD analysis project Ga0316221, IMG submission 206003) | Freshwater microbial communities from Trout Bog Lake, Wisconsin, USA - TBH18007 | ecosystem: Environmental > Aquatic > Freshwater > Lake > Hypolimnion/Profundal zone | place: USA: Wisconsin... | reverse complement strand
GAGGCGGTCAATGGTCTGCTGCAACTGGCGGTTCTGTTCGCGGACGTGGCGGAGGTCGATGTAGTTGGACCAGAGGCTGCCGGCGCCGAGCTTGGAGGAGTGGATGAGGCGCTCGGGGGGAGTGATGAGGGCATTGGTCCACATGCGGATGAGGCGCACGCCTGAGCCGTCGCCTGTGTCGAGGGTGCTGCGTCCGGAGTCGACGCGGCGCACCTGGACGGCCAGACCGACGATCTGGGCCACCAGCACGGCCAGCAGCACCAGGAGATTTCGATAACGGCTAAAGAAAGATTCCATAAGAGCCAGGGAACAGGGATTAGGGAATAGGGAACAGGGTTCGAACCCTAGACCGTCAGTTTCTCCAATGTACGGCCACAAGCGCGGTAACTGCACTTCCTGCAGATGCGGTTGCGGAAATCAAAGCAACAATCCACAGTCTGGCCTCGCGATTTCTCCACTCCGCCTCGATGATCCTGCGCTGCAATTCAAAATCCGGAGCCCGTGGAGTGCGGCCAGATGAACTTTGCACTCGGGGATCGCCTGAAACATCAATGCCAAGTTCACTGGCCCGTTTCTCAAGCTCGTCGCCCTCAAGAAGCTTTGACATAGCTGCCCATCTCGAAATTGTTTTCTGGTCCCTGTTCCCTAATCCCAATTCCCTGTATTCTCAATCGATTTTGATTTTGCGGAGGAGGCGGAAGTCGGAGAGCATTTTTCCGGTGCCGAGGACGACGGAAGCGAGGGGGTCATCGGCGACGGAGACGGGCAGTCCGGTCTCTTCGCGGATGCGCTTGTCAAGATTCTTGAGCAGGGCGCCGCCGCCGGTGAGGACGATGCCGCGGTCCGAGATGTCGGCGGAGAGCTCAGGGGGGGTGCGTTCGAGGGCGACGCGGATGGCGTTCATGATGACGGCGATGCACTCGCCGAGGGCCTCGCGGACCTCGCTGTCGTCAATGGTGATAGTCTTTGGCACGCCCTCGATGAGGTTGCGGCCCTTGATCTCCATGGTGAGAGGGCGCTCCATGGGGAAGGCGGAGCCGATCTCGATTTTGACGGCTTCAGCGGTGCGCTCGCCGATGAGCAGGTTGTATTTGCGCTTGAGGTAGTTGGTGATGGCCTCGTCCATCTGGTTGCCGGCCATGCGGACGGAGCGGGAGTAGACGATGCCGGACAGGGAGATGACGGCGATGTCGGTGGTTCCGCCGCCGATGTCGACGACCATGTTGCCGGATGGCTCAGTGATGGGCAGGCCGGCGCCGATGGCGGCGACCATGGCCTGCTCGACGAGGTAGACTTCGCTGGCCTTGGCGCGGTAGGCGGAGTCTTCGACGGCGCGCTTTTCAACCTGGGTGATCTCAGAAGGGACGCCGATGACGATGCGCGGATGGACGAGCATCTTGCGGTTGTGAGCCTTCTGGATGAAGTAATTGAGCATCTTCTCGGTGACTTTGAAGTCGGCGATGACGCCGTCTTTCATGGGCTTGATGGCCACGATGTTGCCGGGGGTACGGCCCAGCATCTCTTTGGCCTCTTTGCCGACGGCTTCAACTTCACCGGTGTTCTTGTTGATGGCCACAATGGAGGGCTCGTTGACAACGATGCCCTTGCCTGCCGCGTAGACCAGCGTGTTGGCGGTGCCAAGATCGATGGCCAGGTCGCTGGAGAACATGCTGAAGAGCGAGCGCAGACCGTGCGACCGCGAGGAGCGCGATGGATAACCATTCAATGACATTGGGAGCTTGGTTCTACCTCAAGGCATATTGTAAGGCCAATGGGCCGGTGCCGTGTGGAATGGGCGGGAAAGGCCCAAAAATGGTGTGCCGCCGGGGTAAACGGTGCGGTAAACTCAGTTGTTTGCCAAGGCGCCGGAGTTCCGGTGTCGAGGGTTTTGGGTTGCCCAGGATTGCCAGCCGCGGCTTCGCGGCACCTGGGATGCCGAGAAGCCCGGGCAGGACGATTTCAGTGGTTTTTTCGAGGCTTATTTATGACCCATCCGACACATCACAATCTGATTGGCGGCCAATGGCTGGCTGCTGCCGAAGGCAAAACGATTCTGAACCTGAACCCGGCGGACCACACGGACGTGGTGGGGGCGTTTCCCTCGTCGCACGCGGACGATGTGGAGGCGGCTGTGGCGGCGGCGAAGAAGGCATTCGCGACGTGGCGGCTGGTTCCAGCGCCGAAGCGGGCGGAGATATTGGTGAGGGCGGGGCTGCTGCTTCAGCAGCGCAAGGAGCAGTATGCCCGCGACATGACGCGGGAGATGGGCAAGGTGCTGGCGGAGACGCGCGGGGATGTGCAGGAGGCGATTGACGAGGCGTTTTATGTGGCTGGCGAGGGGCGGCGGCTGTTTGGGCAGACGACGCCGAGCGAGTTACAGAACAAGTTCTGCATGAGCGTGAGGATGCCGCTGGGGGTGGTGGGGCTGATTACGCCGTGGAATTTCCCGATGGCAATTCCGAGCTGGAAGCTGTTTCCGGCATTGGTTTCAGGGAACACGTGCGTGATCAAGCCGGCGACGGATACGCCGCTCTCAACGTACAACCTCGTCCAGACGCTGGTGGATGCGGGGCTGCCGCCGGGGGTGGTGAATATCGTGTGCGGCAATGGCGCGGCCGTGGGCAGGGCGCTGGTGGAGCACCCAGATGTGCGGGCGATCAGCTTTACGGGGTCGAGCCAGGTGGGGTCGCTGGTGGCGCAGCGGGCGGCGGCGAGCTTCAAGCCGGTGTCATTGGAGATGGGCGGGAAGAATGCGCAGATTGTGATGGACGACGCGAACCTGGAACTGGCGCTGGAAGGCGCGCTGTGGGGAGCGTTTGGGACGACCGGGCAGCGCTGCACGGCGACGAGCCGGATTCTTTTGCAAAAGGGGATCGCGGCGAAGTTTACGGCAGAGTTTGTGGCCCGGGCGAAGAAGCTGAAGGTGGGCAATGGGCTGGATGAGGCGGTGGAGGTTGGGCCGCAGGTGAACATCAGCCAGATTGAAACCTCAGAGAAGTATGTGGCGATTGCGCTGGGCGAAGGGGCGAAGCTCCTGTGCGGCGGGCACAGGCTGACGGAGGGCGCGTATGCGCATGGGACCTTCTTTGAGCCGACGGTGCTGGGCGGGGTGACGCCGGGGATGCGGATTGCGCGAGAAGAGGTGTTTGGGCCGGTGGTCAGCTTGATTGAGTTTGCGAGTTTTGAGGAGGCGGTGGAGATTGCGAACTCGGTGGAGTACGGCCTGTCGGCCTCAATTTATACGAAGGATGTGAACCGGGCTTTCACGGCGATGCGCGATCTGGAGTCGGGGATTACGTATATCAACGCGCCGACGATCGGGGCGGAGGTTCATTTGCCGTTTGGCGGGGTGAAGCATACGGGGAACGGGCATCGCGAGGGGAATGGGGCGATCGACTTCTTTACCACGTGGAAGGCGGTGTATGTGGACTACTCCGACAAGCTGCAGAGGGCGCAGATTGATAATGCGGAGTGAGGTGCGTGGTGTATTTGATGCCAACTTGGTGTTGGATTTCGAATTGGAAGGCAACCCATGGAGATAACGTCCCTGTTTGAGTTGATTGCTTTTCTGCTCCTTGTCCTTGCAGGTTGTTCTGGGATTGTTCTGTTTTATAGGGCGGCTTTTTCACCGAAAGAGAGTGGAGGGATGGATACTCTATGGAGTCTGTTCCTTGTCGGGCTGATTGGGGGAATTGTCTTGATCCTCGGTGTTCATGGATGCCATCGGTGATAGGGAATCTTCAGAGGTAAGCGGATATTGGGGCCAGGTCATTATTGAATTCCAAGCCCTGAGACTTCTACGAGTGGTTATGTGCCTGGCTCCGCGCTACAATCTTGCCATCGACCGTACCGCCAAAGAACTTCTCGAAGAAGCGCGCCAATTGCCTGCCGGCGAGTTGGATTGGCTTGTCCAGTACCTTCTGAGCGAAGTGAATGCCTCGGGAGAGCGGGCGTTTGCCGTTTGGCAGAGGGAAGTTGGCGAGCCAGAGCCCGGCTATGAGGAGTGGTTCCGAGTGGGGTGGAAGAGGCGATTGCGGACACTTCGCCGGGAATTCCGCACGAGCGGGTGATGAATGAGCTTGGGCGGATGATTCGCCGCGCAAGGGAAAACAGAAATCGCGCTACAATTCTGTCATGAGTCCAAACGCGCAAAGACTCCTTGACGAGGCCCGGCAGCTTCTTCCCTTTGAAAGGGAGTGGCTGGCGGAATGCCTTCTGATCGACGATGAGAGCGTTTCTGCCGCTGAAGTCGAATCCGCCTGGGACGGCGAGATCAAGCGCCGTCTCGATGAAATCGACTCCGGGGCGGTTCGCATGATCCCGCTCGAAGAGGTCCTTGCCGACATGGACGCTCATATCGCAGCCAAACGGCGCGGATGAAGCCGCTTGATTTCCACCCTGAAGCTCAGGCAGAAGCGAAGGCCGCCTTTGATCGGTATTGGGATCAAAGCCACGGCGCTGCATTGGGATTCGATAGGGAACTGAGAGCAGTGTACCGTTCGGTGCGGAAGGCCCCATTGATTTGCCCGCCCTATCTCCGTGGCACTCGCCGCGTGATCATGAGGAGATACCCGTTTTCCGTTGTTTTCCGCGAGCTTTTGCACGAAATCCAGATTGTCGCCGTTGCCCATTCCAAGCGCCGTCCAGGCTATTGGGAAAGAAGACTGAAATAGAAAGAAGGAATCCGATGAAGACTGCCTACGTCCCCGCCCGCGACCGCTACGATCACGCCATATTCCGCCGCTGCGGTCGGTCGGGGATTGTGTTGCCGCCGGTGAGCGTTGGGTTGTGGCAGAACTTTGGCGGGACGGATGTATTTGAGACGGGGCGGGCGGTGATTCGGCGGGCGTTTGACCGCGGTGTGACTCACTTTGACCTGGCCAATAACTATGGGCCGCCGTATGGATCAGCCGAGGAGAATTTTGGCGCGATTCTGCGCAAGGATTTCAGCGGGCTGCGCAATGAGCTGATCATCTCGACCAAGGCGGGCTGGGATATGTGGCCGGGGCCCTATGGAATTGGGGCTTCGCGGAAGTATCTGCTGGCTTCATTGGACGACAGCTTGAAGCGGATGGGCCTGGAGTACGTGGACATATTTTATGCGCACCGGCCGTGGAGCGACACGCCTCTGGAAGAGACGATGGGGGCGCTGGCGACGGCCGTGCAGCAGGGCAAGGCGCTGTATGTGGGGATTTCGTCGTATAGCCCGGAGCGGACGCGGGAGGCGGCGGGGATTTTGAAGGGCCTGGGGGTTCCGCTGCTGATCCATCAGCCTTCGTACTCGATGCTGAACCGGTGGATTGAGAAGGGATTGCTGGGGACGCTGGAGGAGCTGGGGGTGGGGTGCATTGCGTTTTCTCCGCTGGCGCAGGGGATGTTAACTAATAAGTATCTGAAGGGCATTCCGGCGAACTCTCGGGCATTGGCGGAGGGGTCGCTGCCGAAGGAGTTTTTGAGCGAGGAGAATCTGAAGCGGGTGCGGGCTCTGGACGCAATTGCCGCAGGGCGTGGGCAGACGCTGGCGCAGATGGCGATTGCCTGGGTGCTGCGCGACAAGCGGGTGACGACGGCGCTGATTGGGGCGCGCAATGTGGAGCAACTGAACGACTCGCTGGATGCGGTGAAGCGGCTGGAGTTTACCGAGGCGGAGCTGAAGGAGATTGACGGGTGGGCGCAGGATGCGCAAATTGATTTGTGGAGGGGTGCGCGGGAGACGATGGCGTAGGGGGCTCGGACGGGCTGGGTTGAGGTTGAGGTATCCCACCCATTCCGCAAGAGCCGCACTGCCCCGAGGGCGCCCAGATGGGGCACGGGGCCATTTGTGTTTGCCGAGAGTGGGAGAGCTAAGGTTCGAGGTATCCCAGGTCTGAAAATCCAGACCTGGGGCACCCGGCGTTGGTGGCGGGGTCAGGGTGGGAGAGCGAAGGGCTGTGGTGTCCCACCCATTCCGCAAAATACGCGGAATGGACGGGGCACGGGGTATTTGTGGATTGTCGAGAGTGGGCGAGCTGAGGCTCGAGGTATCCCAGATCTGAAGATCCAGACCTGGGGCAGCCGGCGAGTCAGCGGGGTGGTGGATGGGTTGAGTGGCCGCTAGTTTCTTGTAGTGTCGAGGACGTCGCGGAGGGCGAAACTGGTTTCCAGACGCACGACGCCCGGGAGGTGGGAGAGGTGCTTCTGGTGGAGGCGGCCGTAGTCGTCAATGTCGGCGACGCGGGCAACGAGCATGTAGTCGTATTGGCCGGCCATGAGGTGGCAACTGACGACCTCTTTTGAGTGGCGTACGGCGGCCTCGAAGGCGGCGAGGACTGCGGCGGATTGGCGCTCGAGGGTGACGCGGATGTAGACGGTCATGCCCTTGCCGAGGAGGCGGTCGTCAATGAGGGCGCGGTAGCCGCGGATGGCTCCGGCGGTTTCGAGGGCCTGAATGCGGCGGGATGCGGCGGAGGCGGAGAGGCCGACGGCTTCACCGACTTCGTAGTTGGTGGCGCGGCCATGGCTTTCAAGGTGGCGGAGGATGGCGGTATCGATTTCGTCGAGGCCCTGGACGGAGGGGGGCTGGGCGGCGGACTCGGCCCATTCGTCGCTGGATACGTGCATCAATACGCCATTTTGTTCACGTTTTGTTCCCATTATGTTCTTTTATCACGAACTTTGCATACATTGCCAGCCGATTGCGCAGTAGGATGCATGAGGTTGAAAGTGACTTCTTCGCCCGGCGCCGAACAGACTTCCTCCAAAGGGTTCACACGGTGCCGGGTATTTTTCTCTTTGCAGTTCCCCGTGCGGCGGCCTGAAGTTCGTTCGAGAACAACCGCAGATGCTTCGACTCACCACCCCCAAGCTGAAAAGCGCTTGGGGTCCCGTTCGCTCAGGATGACAGCAGTAAGTTTGTTGTGGACTCCTGGGGCGGGACACATGTCACGTCCAAACCCCAGACAGGAGAGACAGCGATGATTATTGGCGTTCCCAAAGAGATCAAGGATAACGAAGCGCGCGTTGGGATTACCCCGGCGGGCGTGAAGGCACTGACCGAGGCCGGGCACACGGTGCTGGTGGAGACGCAGGCGGGCGCGCAATCGGGCCTGGGGGATGCGGAATACCAGAATGCGGGCGCGGAGATTGTGGGCGACGCCGGGTTTGTGTGGGGCAAGGCAGAGATGGTGGTTAAGGTGAAGGAGCCGATCGAGAGGGAGTATGTGTACTTCAGGGACGGGCTGGTTCTGTTCACGTATTTGCATCTGGCGCCGCTGCCTGTGTTGACCGAGAAGCTACTGGAAGCGAAGGTGATTGGGATTGCGTATGAGACGGTACGCGACAGGCAGGGGACGCTGCCGCTGCTGACGCCGATGAGCGAAGTTGCGGGAAGGATGAGCGTGCAGGTGGGGGCAACGTATCTGGAAAAGGAACGCGGCGGGAGGGGGATCTTGCTGGGTGGCGTGCCGGGAGTTCCACCGGCGCATGTGACGATTCTTGGCGGCGGAGTGGTGGGCACGAATGCGGCCAAGATTGCGCTGGGGTTTGGCGCCAAGACGACGATTGTAGACGTGAACCTGAACCGGCTGCGGGAGCTGGACGACATCTTTGGCGGGCGGCTGTATACGCTGGCTTCAAACAGTTACAACCTGGCGCAGGCGACGCGGGAGGCGGACCTGGTGATTGGGGGAGTGCTGATTCCGGGAGCGAAGGCGCCGAAGCTGGTGACGCGGGCGATGGTCTCAGAGATGAAGCAGGGCGCGGTGATTGTGGATGTGGCGATTGACCAGGGCGGATGCGTGGAGACGGCGCGGCCGACGTCGCACTCGAACCCGAGCTTTGTGGTGGACGGGGTGGTTCACTATTGCGTGACGAATATGCCGGGGGCGGTGCCGCACACTTCGACGCTGGCGCTGACGAACTCGACGTTCCCGTATGTGCTGCGGATTGCGAACCTGGGGGCGCGCGAAGCGCTGCGGCAGGACGCGGGATTTGCCGAGGGGCTGAATACGTGGATGGGGGTGCTGACGCATCGGGGCGTGGCGGAGGGGCAGGGGCGGGATTGGACGGGGGCGGCTGAGGTGATGGGGTAGGGGCAGGGACTTAGGGACCAGGACCAGGGACGTAGGGACTAGCTCTCGGCTTTCAGCTTTCAGCTAACAGCTTCCGGCTTTCAGTTGGTTGGGATTTTGGGGGTTACTTTGTAGTTAAGTTTGGGGTGAAGATCTGAGGGTGGAGGGTGGTCTGGAAGGGTGGCTTTTTTGGTTGCAAAGGTTTGCTTGTAAGGTTCGGAAAAGGGGCCAAAGGTTTGCTTAAATGGTTCGGTTTAGTGCGAAAAGGTTTGCTTAAGTGGTTGGGAAAAGTGACATTTTTAACCTTAGAATTGACCCTATTTTGAAATTCGGAACCATGGATGGTTCGACATATCGGGGGTTGGTTTGCTTTAAATTGACCCTGTTTTGCGCAAATGGGCTTAAAACGGGGTGGTTTAGCGGCGTAAGGCGTTGAAAAGGCTAAAGTTTTCTGGATTTTGTTGACTGTGCGCGGTAGCGGGGTTAGCGGAGTTAGCGGGGTTAGCGGGGTTAGCCAGTCAGCAAGCCGGCGGGGGCACGCTGACCAGGGGTTTAGAAGAATTTTGGCGCTGGGGCCGTTTGCCGTCTTGAACTAGGATGGGCTCGCGCTGGTTGATTTCTTCAAAAAAGAGGGAATCGGATGGTGGCACGGCTGAAGCCGTGCCCTTTCAAAACCCGATTTTGTCCTCCTCACCGTGCTCGCGCTGGTTTGCCTGCCGGGTTTTCGATGGGAAATAGGTATCATGTCCCCTTATGACGATTTTGTCCTCCTCACCGTGCTCGCGCTGGTTTGCCTGCCGGGTTTTCGATCAGAAATAGGTAGCATGTTCCCCTATTCCAGCGTGTTGGGGAGTGGGCATGGGGCGCGACTTCGTCGCGTGGATTGATTTCTTCACAAAAAGCATCGGATCGTGGCACGGTTGAAACCGTGCCCTTTCAAAACCCGAATTTGACCACGGGCTGTTAGGGACGGGGCGGCGTGGCGGGTGGCGTAGAATTGCGGTGCGTGATTGGAGGTTCTTGATGGAACGTCGTCGATTTATTGCGGCTTCACTTGCTGCTTCAGCAGTTGCCGTGACACAGGATGGGAAGGCGCAGGCGCCGGCTGGGGGGAAGCGGGAGTTTTATCTGCTGCGGCGTTACGCCTTGCAGCAGGGGCCGCAGACGCAGGTGACGGAAAGCTTTCTGGCGGAGGCGCTGATCCCGGCGGCGGGGCGACTGGGACTGGGGCCGGTGGGGGCGTTCCGGCTGGAGTTTGGCAATGAGACGCCGGCGTATTATGTGCTGATTCCGGGGGCGAGTGTGGAGGCGCTGGCGGAGTTGAATTTCGCGCTGGCGAGGGATGAGGATTTTGTGAAGCGGGCGGCGCCGTTCTGGAATGCGACGGCGGCAGCGCCGGCGTTTCAGCGGGCGGAGAATACGCTGCTGGCGGCGTTTGCGGGTTGGCCGAAGATGACTCCGCCGGACACGAAGGCGAAGCGGATTTTTCAGATGCGGACGTATGAGAGCCCGAGCAATGGGGCGCACGTGCGGAAGGTGGAGATGTTCCACTCGGGCGAGTTTGAGATTTTCAAGAATGCCGGGTTTCATGCGGTGTTTTATGGGGATACGCTGGTGGGCGAGCGGATGCCGAATCTGACGTACATGATGTGCTTTGCGGACAAGGCGGAGATGGATGCGAAGTGGGATGTGTTCCGCAACGATCCGGAGTGGAAGAAGCTTTCGACGAGTCCCAGGTTCAGCTCGGATCAGTTGGTGACGAATATTACGAATTTGATTTTGAGTCCGCTGGGGTGCTCGCAGGTTTGAGAGGGTGTATGGTTTCCCCGGTCCCCCAAAGCCCGGGATCTGCAGCCGACGGACGAAGACCTGTCCGCGGGGACCCCGGACCGGGGGCACGCGGCGGAAGACGGATTGAATCGAAGCAGAACGCTGGAAGAAGCCTAAGCAGGGGCTAAAGCCCAACTTCAAATTTGCGGCTTTTCGGCACGACTAAAGTCGTGCCCTGTTACAAAGCCCCACCGCTTTGTTTTTCGCAGACTTTAAAGCTGTGCCGCGCTCCGAGGCCCCGACCGCATGGAGTTTTCCGGCACGGCTGAGGCTGTGGCCTGATCCATCTGTGCGGCCCTGGGTGGGTTTTGTGGCGGGGAGAGCGGGGCGCGGTCGGATGAATCTATAATCGGCGCATGCCGATCCTGGGGTATTCGCGGCGGAGACCAGTGGCCCTGCTTGGGGCACTGGTGCTGCTGTTTCTGGGGTTGCTGGGCGCGCTGAATGCGTTCAATACTTCGAATATACGGTTTTTGAGTTTTCTGAATCCCGAGACGTCGGGCGAGACGCTGGTGTTTACCGGTTTGACGGTGCTGGTGTTTCTGCTGCTGCTGACGCTTCTGGTGCTGCTTTTCAGGAATATTTTGAAGGTGTATGCGGGGCAGAGCAGCACGGCGCTGGGGGCGCGGCTGCGGACGCGGATGGTGCTGGGGGCAGCGCTGATTGCGCTGATGCCGGCGGTATTCATGTTTCTGTTCTGCTTTCAACTGATGAACCGGTCGATCGACAGGTGGTTCTCGCCGAACACGTCGGAGCTGCATGAGGACTCGACGCGGGTGGTGCTGGAGCTGGCGCAGTATGTGACGAGCAATGCGCGGGGGGAGGCGGAGTCCATTGCGTCGAGCGGGGCGGTGGACGGGGATGCGGAGCGGTTGCAGGAGGTATTGCGGTCGCGGCGGATCACGCTGGACGGCGGGTTCACGGTGGTGTTTGGGAAGGACCGGAAGGTGCTTTCGAGTTTTCAGACGCCGCCGGAGACGAGCGGGGCGAGCATGGTTCCGTGGCTGGACGAGGGGGACCGGGGAGCGCCGATCCCGCTGCGAGGGGCGTTGACGAGCAACCTGATTGCGGCGGCGCAGCGGACGGATGAGCCGGTGATCAAGGTGGGGGACCGGGAGTATGCGCTGGGGATGGCAGTGAGCTCGACGGGGAAGGTGGTGGTGGCGGCGCTGCCGATGCCGCAGGGGCTGAGCCAGACGACGACGCGGATTCGCTCAGGGGCGCTGGAGTACTGGGATCTTTTCAGGCGGCGCAACCAGATCAGGACGATTTTCTTACTGATGCTGATGCTGATTACGGTGTTTGTGTTTTTCTCGAGCGTGTGGCTGGCGCTGTTTTTGTCAAAGCAGATTACGCGGCCGGTGGAGGCGCTGGCGGATGCGATGGACCAGATCGCGGCGGGCCGGTACGACCGGCGGGTGGCGCTTTTGAGCAGCGGGGAGATGGGGGACCTGGTGCGGGCGTTTAACCACATGGCGGGGGATCTGGCGGCGAGCCGGCAACTTGCGGAGAGCTCATCGACGCAGTTGAGCGAGGCGAACCGGGCGATCGAGGAGCGGCGGCGGGAACTGGAGACGATTGTGGAGACGATTCCCAGCGGGGTGGTGACGCTGGATGCGGGCGGGGCGGTGTTGCAATGCAACCGGGCGTTTTCAGCGCTGATTGGGCGGCGCGAGGACGAGAGCGTGCGCGGGGAGCGGATAGAGTCTCTGATGCCGGACGAGTGCGCGGAGGATCTGGCGGGGGTGATCCGGCGAAGTCACCGGATGGGCGCGGCGTCAACGGATGTGGAGCTGCATGCGCGAGGGCGGACGATTCAACTGGGGATTACGAGCGCGCGGCTGGAGTTGGGCGACGGGCAGCACGGGAGCGTGCTGGTGGTGGAGGACACGACGGAGCTGCTGCGGGCGCAGCGGCAGTTGGCATGGAAGGAAGTGGCACAGCGGGTGGCGCACGAGATCAAGAATCCGCTGACGCCGATTGCGCTGAGCGCGGAGCGGATCGGGCGGCACCTGGATCGCGGGCAGCCGGACTCGCCGGGGGTGATACGCAAGTGCAGCGAGGTGATTCTGGGATGCGTGGGGACGCTGCGGACGCTGGTGGACCAGTTCTCAGCGCTGGCGCAGTTTCCTGCGCCACAGCCTCGGGCCTGCGACATGAACCGGGTGGCGGAAGAGGCGCTGGCGCTGTTTGCGGGGCGGCTGGAGGGGATTACGGTGGAGTGGGAGCTGGAGCCGGGGTTGCCGCAGGTGATGGCCGACCCGGAGGCGATACGGCGTGCGCTGGCCAACCTGATTGACAATGCGGCGGAGGCGATGCAGGGGAGCCTGCTGCGAGTTCTGGGGATACGAAGCGGGTTGAGCGAAGATGGCGGAGCCGTGGAGGTTGAGGTGAGCGATACCGGTCACGGACTGACGGACGAGATTCGGGAGCGGCTGTTTTTGCCGTTCTACTCGACCAAGCAACGGGGCACGGGTCTGGGGCTCTCGATCGCGGCGAAGATTGTGCAGGAGCATGGGGGCAGTTTGCGCGCGGAGGCGAACAGTCCGAAGGGGGCGCGGTTCCTGTTGCGGTTGCCGCTGATGACGCGGGGCGAGCAGGCGGCAGAGGCAGCGCCGGCAGGCGAGGGCGCCGAGACTGAGAATGCAAAGACTCCGCTGAAGGAAGCGACGCGATGAATCACATATTGGTGGTAGACGACGAGGCGGAGATTCGCAGTTCGCTTGAGGAGATTTTGCGCGAAGAGGGGTATGGGGTGGCGAGCGCGGCGAGCGCAGGCGAGGCGATGGTGCTGCTGCGGGACGCGCCGTATGACGTGGTTCTGCTGGACATCTGGCTGCCGGACCGGGACGGGCTGGACGTGCTGGCGGACATTCACCAGTTGGCGGTGGAGTCGCGGCCGGAGGTGGTGATCATCAGCGGGCACGGGACGATTGAAGCGGCGGTGAAGGCGACGAAGCTGGGGGCGTATGACTTTCTGGAGAAGCCGCTTTCGCTGGACCGTACGCTGATTGTGCTGAAGAACGCGGTGGAGGCGCGGCGACTGCGGACGGAGAACACGGAGTTCAAGCGGCAGTTCAGCGTGGGATCAGTGCTGACGGGCGACAGTGTACCGGTGAAGGCTCTGCGTCAGCAGATCAAGCTGATGGCGCCGACGAATGGGCGGGTGCTGATTTATGGGGAGTCGGGGACGGGCAAGGAGCTGATTGCGCGGGCGATTCATGCAGAGAGCCTGCGGCGGGACCAGATTTTTGTGGAGTTGAATTGCGCGGCGATTCCGGAGGCGCACATTGAGGCAGAGCTTTTCGGGTACCGGCACGGGGCGCAGCCGGGCGGGCCGCCGGAGCAGCGAGGCACGCTGGAGCGGGCCGACGGCGGGACGCTGTTTCTGGACGAAGTGGGGGATATGAGCCTGAAGACGCAGGCCAAGGTGTTGAGCGCGCTGGACGACCAGATGTTTACGCCGGTGGGCGGGACACAGCCACTGCAGGTGGATGTGCGGCTGATTGCGTCAACGAACAAGGATCTGGAAGAAGAGATTGCGAAGGGGAACTTTCGCGAGGATCTTTTTTACCGGCTGAACGTGGTGCCGTTTTTTGTACCGCCGCTGCGGGAGCGGAAGCAGGATATTCCGCCGCTGGCGCGGGAGTTTCTGGGCGAGTTTGGGCGGCAATATGGGCGGCCACGGATGGAGATTGGCGAGGAGGCGCTGGAGACGCTGGCGCAGTATCACTGGCCGGGGAACGTGCGCGAGCTGAAGAACGTGATTGAGAGGGTGTTGATTTTGAATCCGCGGGCGTTGCGGATTGAGCGCAAGCACCTGCCTCCGCTGACGCACAAGGCGGGGACGCGTTCGACGGAGGAGTTCTCGACCTTGCAGCAGGCGCGGGACGCGTATGAGCGGGAGTACATCTTGAAGAAGATTGAAGAGGCGCGGAACAATGTGAGCCGGGCGGCGGAGCTGCTAGGGCTGGAGAGGAGCCATCTTTACCGGAAGATGAAGGCGCTGGGGATTGCGGTTAGGGACTAGGCACTAGGGACTAGGGAATAGCGGATGGCAGACAAGGAGAACCGGTTGCGGCAGCTTCGGGGATTTACGCGGGTGGAGCGTCTGCGTTGTGTTGGGCTGGTGCGGGACGCGATTGTGGGCAGCAACGGGTGGGTGACGGATTTTCACGAGTTTTCAAATCTCTCGATTTGCATAGAGTTCGAGTTGCCGGCGTCATTTTTGCCGGCACTGGCCGGGGCTCTGGCCGCGGCGGAGGTGAGGCTGAGCGCGGAGAGCGAAGCGATGCTGCGGGAGGCGGGGGGCGGCGAGCAGGCGGAGTGTACGCTGCAGGTGCTGTTTATCCACGACGAACCGGATATGCGGCGGACGGTGCTGGCAGTGCCGGGCTGAGAGGGGACGGGCTATTCGTCGCCGTAGACGTGGACGAGGATCTCGATGGTGCGCTTGCGGAGGGCGGAGATCTGGGATTCCCGTCGGGACTGCTGGAAGAGATCGTTATGGGGGAGTTCGATGGCTTCTTCCCATTCGGCGGCCAACTGGTGTGCCTCATTGCGCAGGGCTGAATTCACCCTGGCTGGGTCTGCGCGGGCAATGTCGCGGCATTCATTGTGGAGTTGCGACGAGTGCATCGACCAGAAATCGGCTTTGGAAACTTCGTCCGACATGGGGCAGGCCTCCGGGGGAGTACGACAAGCAATTTTAAAGGATCGTTGATGGTATTTTAAACGGGATTCTCCGGGTGACCCGAATTCCACGACGGCACCAAATCGCGGCCTGACGCCCGATTCTGAAGCTCGCTGCGAGCTGGTTGGAGTGAAAACGCAGATTCTTCGACTCACCACCCCCAAACTGAGAAGCGTTTGGGGCCCCGTTCGCTCAGAATGACAGCGGTGAGTGGGGTAAGCGCTTCAGACTCAGGACGCTCGTGAGGCTTCTATTTGAAGATGGGGCCGAGGGAGCCGGGATTGTCGCCGAGGCGGGGATCTACGCGGAAGTCCCAGACGGTTTGGTTGATGTCAGAGGCGGAGAGGATTTCAACGAGGGCGTATTCTCCGATGGCGAGGGGCGAGAGCGGGGTGAGCTTGAGCCAGTGCTTGCCGGGCAGGACCTGGACCTTGGCGGGGATCACGTCTTCGTTTTGGGAGGCAACGCCGGAGGGGCTCATGTGGATGGCGCCGACGATGCGGACGGCCTGACGCTGGTCTGCACGGACGATGGCAAAGCCGGAGGCCGCGGAGTGTGCGCCGTGCTTGCGGTTGGCGGCCTCTTTGGCGTGGCCCGTATCGATGGTGAGGGCGTGGCCGGTGACCTTGTCAGCATCTTCGTCGCCGCCGAGAGAGAGGTAGAACTCGGGTTCGTTGACGTGGAGGTGGACCTTGGCATGGGCGCCTTCAAGCTCAAGGATGGCCTTGGCGCCGGCGAGAGGATTGAGCGTGGAGAGGCCGTGTCTGGTTTTGGCGTCGATGCTGAGATCGGCGGGTAGGAGCTCAGCGAGTTCGGGAGTGCCTTGAAAGGTGTCGAGGACAAAGACGCCGTCCTGGTCGGGCAGTTCGAGGCCCTTGGCGACCTCGGGCATGCGGTACTTGTCTTCAGTGCGGGCGGAGGCCTCCTGTTGATCGATCTCCTCGGCCTCTTTCATGGCAGGCGAAGCGTCTTCAGCGGCCTGATTGGCGTGGTCGGTCTCCCACTTGCGGGTGGCGTCCCAGTCGACGAGGTCGAGGGGGAGTTCTTCCCACTCGCCGCCGCGCTCGACGGAGATGTAGCGGACGCGGTCGCCGGCGATCTGGTAGGTGCGGACGACCTGATAGGAGCCGTCTTTGAGGATGAGGCGATGATTGGACTTTGTGCCGGGGAGATCGGGCTTGAGGACGAGCGGGGTCTGGGTCTGGGCATGCGCGGCGGTTGGGAGGGCGAGGGCCAGGGCGGCGACCGCGGCGAGCAGCAGGCTTCGCAGATGAAGGGTAGAGAGCATTGGCACCCAGTTTAGACGAGGCGGGGGCGGGGTGGTTTGCGGGGGATGGGGAGAAATTGGCGGCGGGAGGGAGCCCTATGGCGGGCCGGCGCGTCTAAGCCAGATAGAAGGGATTTTTGGGTTGGCAGGATTTCTGAGACATTCCCACGGGGAGCGCCGCCGGAGGCCGCGGAGTTTGTGGCTGGTGGCGGCGATGTGTCTTGTTCTGCTTTCGCTGCTGGTTGTGGTGCAGGTGGCGCATCTGCATCCGCTGGGCAGCGATGCCGACCATTGTTCCTTGTGTATTGTGATGCACACGGCGTCGCCGGCTGCGGCCGCGGCTGCCGTGGTGGTGCTGGTGAAGATGCAGAATCGCGCGCCGGCTTTCGAGGCGCAGGCGGTGGTGCGGCACTGGCATTCAAAGCTGTTTACACGCCCCCCTCCAACGGGCTGCAAGGGCATCTGAGGCGACCTTCCGACGAACCTGTGGACGATTTTCGCACGGCCGCATCTGGCGGCTGATTCCGGATGAGCGGCACAGAAGGACCGAACGGAAGAGCACACCCAAAACAAAGAAGCGGCACCGGCTGACGTGAGCCGCTGGTTGCTTCTGGGTTGACCCAGCCAACCGATGGAGGTCTCAATGTTGAAGGGCAATGCTATTTTTCTCATACTTTCCATTTTTATTGTGGGCAGCAATCCACTGTTTGCGGCGATCGATCCGCTGGCGCAAAACGGCAACGCGGGGGCAGTGAGCGGGACGGTGACCGATCCGTCAGGGGCAGTGATTCCGGGGGCGACGGTGACGCTGTTGAACGCGGCGAGCGGGGTGAGCCGGAGCACAGCCACGGACGCAACGGGGCAGTTTGTGTTCCAGGGAATTGCATTCAATCCTTACCGGATCGGGGTGACGGCACCGGGGTTTGCGGCGCTGAGCCAGGGCGTGGAGATTCGCTCGGTGGTGGGGATCAACCTGAAGCTGGTGCTGCAGATTGCGGCTGCCGACGCGACGGTAACGGTGGAGGCAAGCGGCGACCTGGTGGAGAACGATTCGACGTTTCACACCGATGTGGATCGCGAGGAGTTCAGCAAGATTCCGCTGGAGAGCGAGTCGTCGGGGTTGAGTTCGCTGGTGACGCTGTCGACGCCGGGAGTTTCGGCGGACTCGAACGGGCTGTTTCACGGGCTGGGCGACCACGCGGAGAACTCGTTCTCAGTGGATGGGCAGGCGATCACAGACCAGCAGAGCAAAGTTTTTTCAAACCAGATTCCGCTGGATTCGGTTCAGTCACTGGAGGTGATCAGCGGGGCTCCGCCGGCGGAGTTTGGGGACAAGACGAGCGTGGTGATCAAGGTGACGACGCGGTCGGGACTGGATATGCCGAGGCCGACGGGGAACGTGTATTCGTCGTATGGATCGTTTGGATCGGCGAACACGGGATTCAACCTGGCGGCGGGCGGCAAGAAGGTGGGCGAGTTTATTGCGGGGAACTTTCTGGACAGCAGCCGGTTTCTCGATCCGCCGGAGTTTGAGGCGATTCACGATCGCGGCAACGAGACGAATGTGTTTAACCGCGGCGACTACCGCATCAGCGCCAACGACACGGTGCAGTTGAACCTGGGGTATACGCGATCGTGGTTTCAGACACCGAACAGCTACGACAATTTGAATCCGGCGCAGTTCAACGGGGCGCTGGTTTCAGGGTCGCTGGCGGCGACGGACCAGCGGGCAAAGATTGGCACGTTTAACGTTGCGCCGACGTGGACGCACGTGGTGAATACGAACGCGGTGTTGAATACAGGGGCGTTTGCGCGCAAGGACCAGTTTGACTATTACCCGAGCAGCAATCCGCTGAGCGATCTGGGGCCGGCGAACCTGCAGCGCGAGACAGTTGCGCAGAGCCGGAGCTTGATGAATCTGGGGGTGCACTCGGATCTGTCGTGGAGCCGGGGGCGGCAGAACGTGAAGGGCGGCGTGACGTATGAGCAGACGCTGCTGAAGGAGAACGACGGGCTGGGCGTGGTTGATCCGGCGCTGAACGCGCCGTGCGTGGATGGGAGCGGGAACCCGGTGATCAGCATGGTGCTGACCTCGCCGAGCCAATGCGCGGGGGCTACGTATCAGCCCAATCCGGCCTATCTGCCTGCGCTGGCCGGGTATGACTTTACGCATCCGGTGCAGGGAACGGGGCTCTATTATTTCCATGGCCGGGCGGATGTGAAAGAGGCGGCGCTTTACATCCAGGACCAGATCACGGCGGGCAACTGGATGCTGAACCTGGGGATTCGCGGCGACATTTATAACGGGCTGACGGTGGCGCGGCAGGCGGAACCGCGGGTGGGGCTGAGCTACAAAGTGAAGCGGACGAATACGGTGTTGCGGGCCAGCTATGCGCGGACGCTGGAGACGCCATTTAACGAGAATCTGGTGCTTTCGAGCGAGGGATGCGCGTCGGCGGTGATTCAGGGGCTTGTGCCGTGCGTGAATGCGTCGCTGCCGCCGGGGTTCCGCAACGAGTTTCACACGGGCCTGCAACAGGCACTGGGAAAACATCTGGTGGTGGGCGGGGAGTACATCTGGAAGTACACGCATAACAGCTTCGACTTCAGCGTGCTGGGCAATACGCCGATCACGTTTCCAATTGACTGGCATAACTCGAAGATTCCGGGGTTTGCGGCGAACGCGAGCATGCCGAGCTTTCACGGCGTGAGCGCGGAGGTGGTGATGTCAAGCGTGGCGGCGCGGTTTTTTTCGCCGCAGGTGGGCGGATTGGGCACGGTGCCGACGACGATGCAGGGGCAGGCGTTCCGCATCGACCACGATGAGAGGTTTAACGAGACGACGCACGTGCAGTACCAGGTGGAGAAGCATGGACTGCTGAAGGGCGCATGGGCGGGATGGAACTGGCGGTACGACTCCGGCCAGGTGGCGGGGGCCATGCCGTTTGCGGCGAACGCGACGACACCGGTGGATTTGAGCGGGCTCTCCTACGATCAGCAGGCGCAGTCGGGGATTGCATGCAACGGGCAGAGAGCGACGCCGACAGCGGGGTTCAAGGCTTGCGCGCCGTCGGAGTACAGTTCGTCGCTGGTGGTGATTCCCGCGCCGGGGATGGAGAACGACGACCACAACCCGCCGCGCATTGCTCCGCGGAGTTTGTTTGACGCGAGCGTGGGGCAGGACAATATCTTCCACAAAGAGCGGTACAAGGTGAACCTGGATTTGACAGCGGTGAATTTGACGGACAAGTATTCGCTGTATAACTTTTTGTCGACGTTCAGCGGGACGCATTTTGTGACGCCGCGGGCGCTGACGGCGAAGGTTACGTTGAATTTTTAGGGTTCGGAGTTTGAGGCTTGCTGGGGAGCGGTGGGAGCACAAATGCAGATTCTTCGGCTCACCACCCCCGAACTGAAAAGCGTTCGGGGCCCCGTTCGCTCAGAATGACGGCGATGAAAATGATAAGCGCCGCGGACTCAGGATTCTATTTTTCGCTGTCGAGGTTACGCATTTGGTCTTCTCCGTAGCGGGTTCCGGCGATGGCGTGGGCGGGGATGGCTGACTCGATTGCGGCGATGTCTTCAGGGGTGAGTTTTACTTCGAGAGCGCCGAGGGATTCGGCGAGTTGGGCTCTAGTGCGGGCGCCGATGACGGGGACGATGAAGGTTTGCTTGGCGAGGACCCAGGCGATGGCGAGTTGGGACGGGGTGATGGCTTTGGCGGCGGCGAGCTGCTGGAGGCGGGCGACGAGTTGCTGGTTGCGGGCGAGATTGTGGCCGGTGAAGCGGGGCAGGTGGGCGCGGTAGTCGCCGTGGGCGGCGGGGTTGGAGCCGGAGAGCAGGCCGCGGGAGAGCGCGCCGTAGGTGGTGGCGCTGATGCCGAGCTCGTTGAGGACGGGAAAGATTCTGGGCTCGGGCGAGCGGCTGACGAGGGCGTATTCAATTTGCAGATCGACGATGGGATGGACGGCGGCGGCGCGGCGGATGGTGTCGGGGCCAACCTCAGAGAGGCCGATGTGGCGGACGTAGCCGGCCTGGACCATGTCGGCGATGGCGCCGATGGTGTCTTCAATGGGTACGCTGGGATCAAGGCGGGCGGGGCGGTAGATGTCAATGTGGCCGGTTCCGAGGCGCTTGAGGGAGTAGGCGAGGGCGGTTTTGACGGCGGCGGGTCGGGCGTCAAAGCCGAGCCAGGCGCCGTTGGGGGCACGCTGTGCGCCGAATTTGACAGAGAGCAGGATCTTTTCGCGGAGGAATTTGAGGGCCAAGCCGAGGAGCATTTCGTTGTGGCCCATGCCGTAGAAGTCGCCGGTGTCGATGAGGTTGACGCCGGAGTCAATGGCGGCGTGGATGGTGGCGAGGCTCTCGGTTTCGTCGGCAGCGCCGTAGACGTCGCTCATGCCCATGCAGCCGAGGGCGATGGGGAAGACCGGAGGGCCGGTGAGGCCGAGCTTGCGGACGGGGGTCATGGGGGTGGTTTCCTTCAGGGAGCATGGTAGGCGCGGCGGATGGCGGGCGCAAGAGGCAAGGGAGAAGGCGACGACGGGGTGGGTGTGGAGACGGGGCGATGGGTGGACGGACGGTGCGAAATTATTTTATAACTTCATCAATCGGGGTGAGTTAGAGGAACTTAGAGAGGGTTGGGGCGGGGGGCGGGCGGATTTTCCACTTTCTTGAAATTCACATCTCTGCCATACTTGATTGTGCCCACCAGGTACGTCCAATCCCAAAGCAACAATCAAGAGGTTGCACCGATGTCGGCAAAGTATGTCTTTGTGACGGGCGGAGTTGTGTCCAGTTTAGGTAAAGGCCTGGCAGCGGCCTCGATAGGATGCCTGCTGGAAAGCCGCGGTCTGCGCGTGAACATGATGAAGTTCGACCCGTATTTGAACGTGGATCCGGGGACGATGTCTCCGTTTCAACACGGCGAAGTGTTTGTGACCGACGACGGGGCGGAGACGGACCTGGATCTGGGGCACTATGAGCGGTTTACGCACGCGCCGCTTTCCAGGGACAACAATCTGACGACGGGGCGGATCTACGAGCAGATTATTTTGAAGGAGCGGCGGGGGGACTACCTGGGGAAGACGGTACAGGTGATTCCTCACGTGACCAATGAAATTAAAAACGCGATGCGGAAGGTGAGCTCGAACGGGGCGGACGTGACGATTGTGGAGATTGGCGGGACGGTGGGCGATATTGAGTCGCTGCCGTTTTTGGAGGCCATTCGCCAGATGCGTCAGGAGCTGGGGCGGGAGAATACGCTGTTTGTTCACCTGACGCTGGTGCCGTGGATTGCGGCGGCGCAGGAGCTGAAGACCAAGCCGACGCAGCACTCGGTGAAGGAGTTGCTGGGGATCGGGATTCAGGCCGACATTCTGCTTTGCCGGTCGGACCGGAATTTGCCGCGGGAGATGAAGCAGAAGATTGCGCTGTTCTGCAACGTGGAGGAGAAGGCGGTGATTGGCGCGACGACCGTGCCCTCGATCTACGAGGTTCCGCTGCGGTTTGCCGAGGAAGGGCTGGACGCGCTGATTTTGAAGTATCTGCATAAAGATGCGCCGGAGGCGAACCTGACGGAGTGGAAGGCGCTGGTGGACCGGTGCTATCACCCGAAGGATGAGGTGCACATTGGCATTGTGGGCAAGTATGTGGAGTATGAGGACAGTTACAAGTCACTGAAAGAGGCGCTGACTCACGGGGCGGTGTCGCAGAATTTGAAGCTGGTAGTTACATGGCTTGAGGCCGAGGGGCTGGAGTCGAAGACTCCCGAGGACCTGAGTTATGAGGCGCAGTTAGCGGGGTTTGACGGGATTCTGGTGCCGGGAGGGTTTGGCAAGCGGGGCATCGAGGGGATGTTGAACGCGATCCGGTACGCGCGCGAAAAGCAGGTGCCGTATTTCGGGATTTGCCTGGGGATGCAGACGGCGTGCATTGAGTTTGCGCGGAATGTGTGCGGGCTGAAGGACGCGAACTCGAGCGAGTTTGACCCGGCGAGCCAGCACCGCATCATCTATAAGTTGCGCGAGCTGCTGGGCGTGGAAGAGATGGGCGGGACGATGCGGTTGGGGGCGTGGACCTGCATTTTGCAGGAAGACTCGCTGGCGGCGAAGGCGTACAGCGGGGCGACGGAGATCAGCGAGCGGCACCGGCACCGGTATGAGTTTAACCGCGAGTATGAGGCGCTGCTGACGGGAGGCGGGCTGCGGATCAGCGGGACGACGCCGGATGCGACGTATGTGGAGATTGTGGAGCTGCCGGGGCATCCGTATTTTCTGGGTTGCCAGTTTCATCCGGAGTTCAAGTCAAAGCCGCTGGAGCCGCATCCGCTGTTCCGGGAGTTTATTACGGCTAGTTATAAGAACCGGGGGGTGCGGATGGCGGCGGAGTCGAGTGAAGGCGAGGCGCTGACGAAGGCGCTGAGTTCCTGAGCTGCCGGAGCGGTCCGCGGGGTTCGCAGGAGGGTGGTCTAATTCACTTTCCGCAGCGCCGCCTTTTTGAGCACCTTGTTCATGACTTCGAGCCGCGGATTGTCTTCGGCGTCCACCGTGTAGTGAATCTTCTTGTAGTCGGGGTGCGCGCGAAACGCCCTTCCCAGCTTCTGCGCCAGCGCCTCGTGCGCCCGGTCCTCTGCTTCTTCCTTCGGGTCTTTCATGGCTTGCTTTTGCCTCCTTTACCACGTTCGCGGCTTCTGCCGCCGTTTGCGGCAGGCTGCGCAGGGTCGCCTGGTGTTTCCGCTGCCGGCTGCTTGCCTAGTAGCGCACTTCCAGCTTCGGGTTGTCCCGGTAGGCCTTGGCCATTGCGGCCTGTCCCCGGGTGAATTCCTCGCACAGCTCCTGAATTCGGCTCTTCTCCTCCGGCTGCGCCGGTGGCGTGGGCGTGGGCTCTTGCTTCTCGGGTTGCTTTGGCTGTTCCATTCAGTACCTCACCTCCAGCTTTGGGTTGTCCCGGTAGGCCTTGGCCATTGCGGCCTGTCCCCGGGTGAATTCCTCGCACAGCTCCTGAAGCTCGGTCTTCTTCGCCGGCTGCGGCGGCGGCGTGGGCGTGGGCTCTTCCTTCTCGGGTTGCTTTGGCTGTTCCATTCAGTACCTCCCCTGAAGCGCCGGGTCGTCCTTCAATCGCTGCTTACCCGCGCGCTTGAAATTAGCTAGTTTGCCTTCTTCTTTCGCATCTCGCGGAATACCTCGTTGGCCACGTCGACCAGTGGGTTCCGGCCGCGTTCCTTGAGCAGAATCGCGCCGTCGTTCCCTCCCTGGTCTTCAAACTCCTCGCCCGTCCGGCGAACCCAGTCGTCGTTCTGTTTCAGCGCCAGTTCCTTCAGTTTGTCTGCCATAGCTTTTCGCCTCGTCCACAGTTTCCGCTGTCCGCGGGTCCAGAGCTTAGTACGGGACCTCCAGGTTCGTGTTGTCCCGGTAAGCCTGAAGCCACGCTGCCTGGTCTCGGTTCAGTTGCTCCAAAAGAAGATCCCGGCTCTTCGGCTCCGGCAGCGCCGGTGGTGTGGGCGCTTGCTTCTCGGGTTGTTTTGGCTGTTCCATCTAGTACGGCACCTGAAGCGTCGGGTCGTCCAGCAGGCGCTGCTCCGCTGTCCTGCGCATCCGCTCCAGGCCTTCCCGGATTCTCTGCTCGCGGTCTGGCGCTTCGGGGCTTCGGGGCGTGGGCGCTTGCTTCTCGGGTTGTTTTGGCTGTTCCATCTAGTACGGCACCTGCAACGTTGGGTCATCCCTCAGCCGTTCGCCCGCCGTCCTGTGCATTCGCTCCAGGCCACGGCTGATTGCTTCCTGGCGGTCTGCCTCCAGGGTGCTCTGGGGGGCGGGCGGCGGGGATGGCTTTGCCGAGTTGGCTGTTGAGGATTCCTTCGTCTTGTCGCATTCTGAATTCGTCATCGCCTGCCCCAATCTCAGGATACGCCCGTTGGAGGGCGCCGAATCGGGCGGTTTGTGCGGATTTTTGGGTTTAAACCGTGCTTTGACCGGGGCAGATTGCGCGTTCCGGCATTGCGGGAAGTCAATGATGTCATAGAGGTTCTCTTTGTCGACGGCGAGCGAGCCAGGGCGCGTGGAGTCAGGAACGGGGAGCCGGGGGCGGTTTGATTTGTGCGGGGGCGCCTGCCGCCAACTCCCTGTCAATCGCCCGCAGAATGATTGTGCGCATGGTGGTGCCCTCTCGCTTGGCGAGGGCCTCTAATTTGGCGTGGATTTCGTCGGGGATGTCGAGGGTGATGCGCATGGGGTTCGCTTAGTTTATCGGCATACGGCTTTGATTGATCAAGGGGTAATGATTCGGTTGGCGAGGTCGGGGGCGAGCAATCTGAAGTGGCGAACGTCCCATGTATAAATCTGTTCTGCTCGGATCTTGCGGGCGCAGGCGAGGTGGAGGGCGTCGTAGATCATGCCGCCGGAGTGGCCGAGGCTGGCTGTTTTCGCGAGGGTTTGCATGTACTCATCGGCGGTAAGGGTGACTGGGGTAAGGCGCTTGAGGAAGACCTCCAAGACCGTCACGGCATCGCGTGGCGCCAGGCGCATTACCGGGGGCATGGAGGTGAGAGTGTTGTACACCTCAGCCAGCGTATGCGTGCTCACCGCTGCCAGTTGGGCTGTGCATTGGTTCCATAGTTCGCTGCTGGGGGTGTGGCGTTCATGGCTCACCTGCGCGGTTGCGATCAGCACCGAGGTGTCAAGGAAGATCACTCGGCTAGCCTTTCCGTTTCCGTGGCCGCGTCGTCGTCGAGGGAGAGAAACCGGCGCTCGCGCTCGAGTCGGCCCTGCACGATCAGTTCCCTCACCATCTCATGGGTGAGGATGGGCTGGTTGGAGCGGTCGGCAGGGAAGATCAGAGGAGTTCCGTTCTCAATGACCAACTGCGCTTCGTTTGCTCTCGGCATCAACATGAGCCACTCTCCCGATCGCTCGACTTTAAGTCGCGTTCCCGGAGTCAGATGCATGGCGTCGCGGAGTTTTTTGGGGACGACGATGCGGCCGGCTTTGTCGATCTCGACGGTGGTAGACATGATGGTATTTTACCATTGGAAATGGTATTTCTTGAAGGATTCTTTGGGGATGGCTGGTTTGGGAGGCATGGGGATGCGGAAACGGGAGCGGGGTTGGGGGCAGTTACGGACGTGCCTAATTGGGTATTGACAAAGGTTTTTGGGTGGGCCTATGGTTTGCTGGTTTTTCCAAAGGGAGGAACTAAGACCATGGCTCACTTTGAACTTCAGGCGGCGGAACGGGAACTTCAGCAGTTGGCGGAACAGTATTGGCAGCGGGCCGGCGATAAGGAACACGCGCTGGAGACGGCTGCGTATGAGGCCGGGGCGGCGATCAGGAAGGGCGATCTGTCGCTGGTGAATCTGGAGATTATCGTCCGCTGGAAATCGGAACGGGTGGTGCATTACCTGATCGGAAACAGCGAAGAGAAGATTCGGCAGGCGCTGGCGGTGGCGGCTGCGCCGGAGTCGCCGACGCGGAGGGCGGTGGAAGCGCTGACGGGGTTGCGGGGGATTGATCTGTCAGTGGCGACGGCGATTCTTTCGGCGATCCATCCGGAGAAGTATGCGGTGCTGGATTTCAGGGCCCTGGAGGCGCTGGGGTATGCGCGGCACGATGTTCGGTTCTATGAGGAGTATCTGGCGTTTTTGAACCGGCTGGCGGCAGGAGGAGTGGTGAAGGCGCAAGGGGAGTTGCCGGGGCCGACGCCGCTGCATGCGGTGGAGCGGGCGCTTTGGGAGTGGAGCACGAGCCACGCGAACCAGGGGGTTGGGGTTTAGGGGGACGCGAACGGGTTGAGGTGACAATTCGGATTTCCCTCGGGGGCTGAAGCCCCCGACTTTCTTTCTTGGCCGTCTTGTGGCGCGTCTAAAGCCGCGCCCTTTCAAAACATTGACTTCATCGGAGGCTCTTCGGGCGCGGGCGGGGCAGGGTAGAATCGCTTTCGTGAGCAACTCATTTGAAATCGGGCCGGTAGAGGTAGGCGGGGGACGGCTTTTCTTGATTGCCGGCCCCTGCGTGATTGAGTCGGAGGCACACGTGCGGAGGATGGCGGAGGCCATTCAGCGCGTGGCGGCGGACCTGGGAGTGCCTTATATTTTCAAGGCCAGCTTTGACAAGGCGAACCGGACGAGCGTGAAGAGTTTTCGCGGGCCGGGGCTGGTGGAGGGGACGCGGATATTGGGGCGGCTGGCCAAGGACACCGGGCTGCCAGTGCTGACGGATGTGCATGAGCCGGGGCAGTGCGAAGTGGCGGCCGAGGCGGTGGACGTGCTGCAGATTCCGGCGTTTCTTTGCCGGCAGACGGACCTGCTGGTGGCGGCGGGGAAGACCGGCCGGGCGGTGAACATCAAGAAGGGGCAGTTTGTGGCTCCGTGGGATATGTCGCACCCGGTGGAGAAAGTGCGGTCGACGGGGAACGAGCGGGTGTTTTTGACCGAGCGGGGTGCGAGCTTTGGGTATAACACGCTGGTGGTGGACTATCGCGCGCTGCCGGTGATGCGGGCGATGGCGCCGGTGGTTTTTGATGGGACGCACTCAGTGCAGCAGCCCTCGGCGGCGAACGGAGTGAGCGGGGGGCAGCCGGAGTTTATTCCGTTGCTGGCGCGGGCGGCGGTGGCGGCGGGGGTGGATGGGCTGTTTTTAGAGGTACATGACGATCCGGCGCATGCGAAGTCAGACGGGGCGAATGCGCTGGATTTGAAGCTGCTGAAGCCGCTGCTGGAGCGGCTGCTGGCGATTCATGCGGCGGCTCACTGAGGGGCCGATCTTTACAATTCTGTTAAAAGAGACGATAAATCAAGGGTTGTGGGCTGGGTTGCTCATGCTGGCTGCCGGGTGAGGCCTGCTGATGGAGCAGGTGCGGTTTGGCGGCGGCTCGGGGCGACCACGGCTTTGTTGCGGCGGCGGCGCGGTTTTGTTTCTGTCGATCTGGCCGCTTTGAGGAGTGCGGATTCACGATGAGTTTGACTTACGAAATACCGCTCGAAGACCGGTTGGAAGGCGCGTTGGGGATGCCGGAACGGCGTTTGAAGAGCGTTGGCCCGCGGCCGATGTGGATGCGGCATGTGGCGCTGATCTATAACCCGTATGCAGGGCAGCACTCGGAGCGGCGCAGGGCACTGATTGGCGAATGCCTGACGGTGCTGCGCGAGGCGGGGAGTGAAGCCGAGGCGCTGGAGACCTATGCACCGGGGACGGCGGGGGAGCAGGCGATGGAGGCGGCGCGGCGGGGCTGCGACACGATTCTGGCCTGCGGCGGCGATGGGACGGTACACGAGATTTTGCAGTGCCTGGTGGGGACGCGGGTTGCTCTGGGGGTGGTGCCGCTGGGCACGGCGAATGCGCTGGCGATGGACCTGGGGCTGGGCTCCTCACCGGCGAAGGCGCTGCGGCTGCTGATGGATGCCAGGCCGGTGCAGGTTCCGGTGGGGCGGGTGTCGTTTAAGGAAGAGGACGGGAGCACGGGGACGCGGTATTTTACGGTGGCGGCCGGGGTGGGCGTGGATGCGTTGTTCATGTCGCGGCTCGATCCGGAGCTGAAGCGGCGGTTTGGGTATGCGCTTTACCTGATTGAGGCGCTGCGGGTTTGGGCGACGCACTCGTTTCAGCTTTTCAGGGCGGCGTTTGTGACGGAACACGGGCGGCGGCGGCGGGTGGAGCATGTGTCGCAGTTGCTGGCGGTGCGGATCAGGGACTTTGGCGGGGCGCTGCGGAATCTGGCACCCGGGGCGACGCTGCACAAGGGGCGGCTGCGGCTGATGGCCTTCAAGACGCGGAGCCGGCTGCACTACTTGCGGTTTCTGCTGGCGGTGGTGTTCAGGCGGCATACGTTTACGCGGCAGGTGGAGCTGCTGGATGCCGAGGCGGTGGAGTGCAATGCGCAGGCGGGCGGCGGCGGACGGGTGTTTGTGGAGGCCGACGGGGAGCTGCTGGGGACGCTGCCGGCGCGGATCGAGATGACGAGCGAGCGGGTGACGCTGCTGGTTCCTGCGCACGCGCGGCCTTGAGGGCGGGGGCGGGGCATTCATCACGTTCCCTACGCAAGGCTGGTGGTAGAATCCGGGCGAATTGAATTTGAGTTCCATTTTGTTTTGAGGGGAGTTGTGTGCGTATGGGCATGATTTGGAATTTTGAGAAGGGCAAGAACGGCGGCATGCGGCGGGGGGTGCTGGGTTTGGCGGTGCTTCTTTTGGCGCTGCCGGGGTTTGGGGCGACGAAGAATCTGGTGTCGGAGAATCAGGGGGATTGGACGCGGATCGGGATTCCGCCAAGCCAGCCGGTGAGCGCTGTGGCGCAGTGGCATGTGGATGCGGCGAAGCGGGAGATTGTGTGCGACGGAAATGGCGGGCACGACTGGTTCCGGTATAACCACGAGTTCCGGAATTTCGCGTTCCACGCGGAATGGAAGTTTACGAAGGTGGCGGGCGATCCGGGGTATAACAGCGGGGTGTTCTTCAGGAATAACGAGGATGGGTCGATCTGGCACCAGGCGCAGACGACGAAAGAGGGCGGATATCTTTTTGGCGAGACGCCGGTGAATGGCAAGGTGACGTGGTTTAACGAGCAGAAGAACATGACGGAGAACCGGGTGAAGCCGGCGGGGGAGTGGAACACGTATGACATTCGCTGCGTGGGTGGGGAGTGTTCGCTGGCGGTGAACGGGGCGGTGGTGAACCGGATTCATGTGGGGGTGGAGAAGGGGTATGTGGGGTTGGAGTCGGAGGGGTTTCAGATTACGTTCAGGAATCTGAAAGTGGAAGAGCTCCCGTAGGCACCTGCCGCCTGCGGTGGAGCCAATGGCTCGCTGGTCGCTTGCGCCACCTGCGGTGGGGCCAACTGCCTTCGGCCGGCGGAGCTTGCTGTGTTGGTATCCCACCCATCTGCGATAAAGCCGCAGATGGATGGGGCACGTGACGATGGTGGTGGGGTGAGAGAGGGAGAGCTGGGAGTTGGGGTATCCCAGCCTTCCGCGATGAAACTGCGGGGCTCCAGCACCGATCCCGACCCAGAGGGTCCGCGGCGGGCGGGACGGGGTGAGCCCCTTTCGGGACGGGTCGATCAGCGGTCTGGGGAGATGGTATCGACGACGCGGCGGGCTTCTTCAGGGGGGCGCTTGCGGGGGGTCATGTCGTCAACGGGCTGGCCGAAGACCGTGAACTCGATGATGCCGAGGGGCAGGTCATTGGGCCAATCGCTGAGGGTTAGCTTTACGTAGCGGCAGACGACGGGGGCGATCTCATCAAAGGGCGCGGTTTCAAGGTGCTGGTTTTGGGAGCGATCGACGACGGTTTGAAAGGTTTGGCCGTCGCGGGAGACCTCGATTTTGTAGCGATAGACGCCGGTGGGCGCGGTTAACTCGCGGCGGCGCAGGGGCGGCAGAGAAAAGAGAATGCGCGCCGAGTTGACGGTGAACTCCTGAAGCGGATCGAGGTCAGTGGCTGCGCCGAGGTCGAGCAGGAGCCAGGGATGGGTGTCAGTGGCGGCGGGCTCCCACCAGGTTTTGGTGCTGTCGTCGAAGGCGTAGGGGGCGCTGCGGCCGGGGGCTTCGCTGCTGACTTTGAAGGCCGCGTCGACAGAGAGGGGCAGGGATTGGGCGGGGTGGGGCGGGGGCTGGACGCCGGGCGCAAGTTGCGGGGTTTCGGTGGGGCCGGCGATGAAGAGGTTTCCGTTTCTGTCGAAGCCGACGCGATCCATGCCGATGCGGCGGTCAACATCGGCCATGCGGTTCCAGGCGTGGTAGACGATGGTGTAAAAGGCCCAGAGCTGGCCGCCGGGGCCCTCGACCACGCAGTGGTGGCCGGTTCCCGTGAGCAGGCCCTGCTTGTGGCGGAGGACGGGGCTGCGCGGGTCGTAAGTGAACGGGCCGAGGGGGTTGCGGCTAGTGTAGACACCGACGGCATATGTGGGCCAATCGGTTCCGGCGGCGGAGTATTGGAGGTAGTAGGTTCCGTTATGCCGTGTCATCCACGGCCCTTCGATCCAACTGACCTGGCTGTACTCGTTATAGGTGCCGTAGCGCTCCCAGCGGTGGGATTTCTCGAATTTGAACAGGTGCTGCACGGGGCCGGCGAAGCGGGTGAGGTCGGCGTGGCTTAACTCGACGCCGAAGATTCCGTTGGTGGAGCGGCCGGAGTAGTAGAGGTAGACGCGCCGATCTGAGTCGACCATGACCATGGGGTCGAAGGGGAGAATCTTGTTGCCGTCGCGGTCGTGGAAGTCGCCGATGTATTGCCAGGGGCCGAGGGGGCTGGAGGAGCGATAGAGGCCGAGATCGTTTCCGGTGAGGTAGAGGCTGCCTTGATATTCGAAGACGTCTGGGGCGACGACGGGGGACTGCGGGGTTAACTGGGCGAGGTGATGGGTCCAGTGGACGAGATCGGGCGAGGACCAGGCCTCATTTTGGGAACCGCCGGTGGCGTAGAGATAGTAGGTTCCCTTGAAGCGAATGACGGTGGGATCGCCCATGCCGATGGAGTCCTGGACGGAGAGGGGGTTGACGTAGCGGAGGGGCTGGCGGGATTGGGCGCCGGCGCTTTGGCCAGGACTCTGAGAGCCTGCGAGCGGGCTGGGGGCCAGAAGCAGGGCCGCGAGCACGAGTGACAGCGGAATGCGATTCATGGATCCTCTTCTTTGCGGGCCACCTGGGGTGGGGCTCGCTGCTCGTTGATTGCTCGCGCGGGTTGTCGGGAAATCGAAGCAGAGACTCCGCTTACCCTTTTTCATACAAACACTATAGAAGGAGCGGAGCCATCCGCGGTGGGACTGTTGTTGCGAGGCCGGGGGGGAATCCCCGGCGGCGAAAAGCGAGGCACCGGGGGCACCCGAGGTCCGCGAGCTCCGGGATAAGGTGCTGGACCAAAGTCTGTGGTCTCCCACCCTTCCGCAAAGAGGGCGGAAGGATGGGGCGCGGGGCTTCGGGGCGCGGACAACCTGATAGCATTTCGGTATGTTTTCGACGGGATTTCGCACCTTATTGCGGACCGCGGCTTTGGTGGGCGTGGTTCTGGCTGCTCAGGCAGGGTTGACGGTTTCAGTTGCGCGGGCGCAGGGAACCGCGACGCCGAACAAGGGACGGATTGACGAGGTACTGAGCGGGCTGCGGCGGGGGCGATCAGTGGAGGCGGTGGCGGTATCGCCGGATGGGAAGCGGCTGGCGTGGATTGAGCGGACCAAGGAAGGCGCGGAGATTCGCGTGGCTGGGCTGGGAAGCCTGACGAAGAGCGAGCGGGTGACGGCGGCAGCCAAGGCGGACGAGCACTGCCATGAGAGCGAGATTCGGTGGGCTCCGGATGGGAAGGGTCTGGCGTTTTTCAGCGACTGCGCGAAGCCGATTACGCAGGCGGATTTGTATTTTTCGCAGCTGGACGGGAGCCCGGCGCGGCGGCTGACGGAACTGAATGGGTATGTGGAGGCTCCGGAGTTTTCACCCGATGGGAGCCGGGTTGGGTTCTTGTATGTTGCAGGCGCGACGCGGCCGGCGGGGGCACTGGCGGCGATGAAGCCGCCCTCGGGCGTGATTGGCGAGGATGGGGTTGAGATTGAGCGGGTAGCGGTGGCGCGGGTGGATGCCGCGGCTGCGGCCGCGCCAGAACTCGTGACGCCAGCGAAGCTGCATGTGTATGAGTTTGACTGGCGGCCTGACTCGAAGGGGCTGGCGTATGTGGCGGCCGATCCGCCGGGCGAGAACAACTGGTGGGTGGCGAAGCTGTATACGCAGACATTGGGCGAGGGGGCGAAGGCGATTCTGGCGCCGGCGGAGGTTGCGGGCGGGCTGCATGGGCTTCAGATTGCGGTTCCGCGGTGGCGGCCGGATGGGAAGGCGATTGCGTTCATTGGCGGGCTGATGAGCGACCAGGGGGCGACGGGCGGGGACGTTTGGGTTGTTTCTGCCGAGGGCGGAGCGCCGCGGAACCTGACGCCGGGGCGGACCACGTCTGTGGGGTGGATTGAGTGGGACGGGAACGAGCATCTTTTTTTGAGCGAGCTGGCGGGCGGGGATTGCCGGCTGGTGAGGATGGGGCTGGCTGGAAGCGGGGCGGAGGGGGGCGGCAGTTTTGAAGCGCCGGTTTTCAGCGTTCCGGGGAATGTGGGCGACGGGCGGATGGAGCTGAGCCTTTCGGCGACGGCGGACCGCTCGCTGTGGGTCTTCCATTCCAGCACGTTCGACCATCCGACGGAGATTTATGGGGCGCGGCCGGGGACGGGGAAGACGGCGGGCCTGGATGGGCTGGAGCAGTTGTCGCACCTGAACGATGGGGTGGAGCGAGCGTGGGGCAAGTCGGTTTCAGTTTCATGGACGAGCGACAGCTTTCACGTGCAGGGGTGGCTGATGCTGCCGGAGCACTATGACGCGAAGAAGAAGTATCCGCTGATTGTGGAGGTGCATGGGGGGCCGGCATCGGCGGTGG